>Ga0075419_10001660_pt1 | contig 14472 bp, 11 predicted proteins | sample SoiMetdeltSBSDD3_FD_76900 | JGI IMG/M metagenome (GOLD analysis project Ga0075419, IMG submission 76900) | Bulk soil microbial communities from a Populus tree surrounding site in Tennessee, USA - Soil MetaG P. deltoides SBSDD3 | ecosystem: Environmental > Terrestrial > Soil > Tree plantation... | reverse complement strand
CGCCACGTCACGGTCCTCATCGGCGTCTGGGCGCGTGCCGTAGCCGTCTTCGAAGTCGATCCGGAAGTCCTCGACGGGCTCGCGTTCGAGCTTGGCCACGACGAGCTGATGCACCGCGGCGGCGAGCGGGCCCAGCCCCAGCGCTCGATCGAGCGAGGCGGGGTCCGGCGCGTACGCGGCCAGCGCGCGACGCGCGACCTCGCCCAGCTTGGCCGCGGTCTCGGCCCGGAACAGGTGGCCGCCGCCGTAGACCACGTGCACGGGCTGGCGCACCGGCGGGTCGCCCGGGTGCAGCGCCATGTGCGCGAGGTTCGGACCGCGCAGCGAATCGAGCAGCTTCGCAAGCGCGGGTGGCAGCGCCGAGTCGGGCATCAGGCCTCCCCGGCTAACATTTCTCGTACTTCCAGTTCCGTCGCTTGCCCTCGGCGATCCAGCCCACCGCCGTGGCGATGCGCTTGGCGCGCGTGGCCGCCTGCTTGGCTTCCAGCACCCACTCGAGGTAGTCGCGCTTGGCGCTGGGCGAGAAGCTCTCGAACGCGGCGAGTGCCGCACGGCGCTTGGCGAGTGCCGCCTTGAAGTCGGCCGGCATGCGCAGCGCGGGCTTCGGCTTCACCGCGCGCTTCACCGTCGTGCCCGCCTCATTCAGCGCCATCGCCTTCTTCACGTAGCCCGCGAGCACGCGCTTGGCCGGCAGGTCCTTGACGCTGGTGATGCGCCCGAACTGGCCCATGGCGCTCTCCAGGTCCTGGCCATTGGCATCCACGATCAACTTGCCCTTCCAGAACCCGAACGTGGTGTGCTGCTGGAACGCCGCCATGCTGCACAAGAGCCCGTGGTACTCGAACGCGGGCATGCCCCACTTGAGGTTCTCCTGCACGCCGGGGCAGGCGGCGTGCACGACGGCACGCAGGTGCTTCAGGATCGGTCGCGCGAACTCCGGCTTGCGCGCGATGTAAGCGTCGATGTGCTTGTCCTTCTGGCCCATGGCGGCACCTCGCGTGGGTCGGTGGCGGCACCGGGATGCGGCCTGGAAGCGCACCCCGCATCTTCGCAGCATGCCGCATCACCGCGTGGCGGACAATCCGACCTGCGTTGCCGAGCGACCCGACGCGGCGCGCGGTCGGCCGCCGGAGGCCCCGGCACGCCGGGGCTACAGCAACTGCCGCGCCCGGAAGCTCACCGTGCCGCGCGAGGCCACGATGACGTGGTCCAGAACCCCGATGCCCACCAGCTCGCCCACCTCGATCAGCCGGCGCGTGATGTTGAGGTCCTCCTCGCTCGGCTCGGGATCGCCGCTCGGGTGGTTGTGCACGAGCACCACGCTGGCCGCCGAGTAGAGGATCGCCGGCAGGAACACTTCGCGCGGGTGGACGATGCTGGCGTTCAGCGACCCGATGCTCACCGTCTCGCGCCGTTCGAGTTCGTGGCGTGCGTTCAGGAGCAGCACCACGAAGTGCTCGCGCCTCGCCCGCGGCAGGTCGCGCACGTGAGCCAGCACGTCCTCGGGGCCGCGGATCGGTGCGCGACACGCCGGACGCTCGTGCGCCCGCCGCCCCAACTCGAACGCGGCCACCAGTGCGGCGGCCCGTGCCGGGCCGACGCCCGCGACGGCGAGCCAACGCGCCAGCGGCCAACTTGCCAGCTCGCTCGGGTGGTGGCGAGCGAGTTGGCGCCCGGTCCGCAACGCGCTGCGGCCCGCCACGCCCGAGCCCAACACGAGCGCCAGCAGTTCGGCGTCCGAGAGCGACTCCGCGCGGCCATCCCGCAGCCGTTCTCGGGGTCGGAGCGCGTTGGGGCCGGTCTCGGGCCCCGCTCCCGGGTCCCCGCCGGAGCCCGTGGCCGTTGCGTGCGCCGCAGCCGAACGCGGCCGACGCGCGGTGCGCGCAGGTTCCGGAGGTGTCAGGTCGTCCATGTCCATGTCAGGAACTCCGAGGGGGCGCTGGTCAGCCTTCACGGCGGGCGCCGGGCTCTGTCATGATGTTCCGCCACCGACTCGTTCGACTCACTCGCCGGGGCCCGTCCGGGCACCCCGGCAGCACCTTCGCTCAGGGAGATCCGCTGCATGCGCCGTGCCATCCGATCCCTCTTGGTCGCCGCCCTCGCTCTCTCGCTGCTGCCCGCTCTCGCAAGCGCGCAGGGTGCCACCAGCTTCAATGGCATCGGGCTCGTGGATTACGCACGGAAGCCGGACTTCAAGGTGGGCGACTGGGTGCGCTATCGCATGTCCGGCAAGAGCGAGCTGGGGATGAGCGACGACTACGAGCTGACGCTGCTCGTCGCGGGCGAAGAAGACTTCTGGGGCGACCCCGGCTTCTGGCTCGAGACCTGGGTCGAAGGCCCGGACCAGCCGCGGCGCGCGACGGCGTCGCTGGTCTCTTATGAGGCGTTCACGGACACCGCGGCGATCCAGCGGTTGCTGCTCTACACGCGCAAGATCATCACGCTGCTCAACGAGGACGGCACGCCCAAGATCGACGTCAACAAGCCGGCCTCGAGCACGCTCAAGCAGCGTCACGACGTGATGAACCCGGTGAGCTACTCGCGTCACCAGCTCGGCCGCGACACGGTGACCACGCCGAAGGGCACGTTCGCCGTCGAAAAGGTGCTCATGAAGCAGGGCAAGGGCGTCACGTCCGCGGTCGGCGACAGCTCGATCTACACCGAGCTTCGCGAGGACCGCACCAGCCACTATTCGCCGCTGGTGCCGATCACCCACCTCGTGCGCGAGGACATCGTGACGGGTTCCACGCGCAAGACGTGGCTGATCGGCCGCTCCGGGGAGGCCGCGGCCATGAACGTGCGCGACCGTGGCGAGGGTGCGGCGACGCTGCTGGACTATGGCCACGGCGGCCTGGAGCCCCGCATGGTGCCGAAGAAGTTCCAGAAGTCGCTGGCAGCACAGGCCAAGGCCAGTGCGACGGCTCAGCCCGCGAAGAGCGCCACCAAGCCGGCGGCGAAGCCCGCGCCCAAGACGCCGTAGCGCCGCAGCCTTCGCGGGGTGCGAGGAGTCAACGCGACTCGAACAACCCGCGCGCGTAGGCTTCGGCGTCGAAGGGCTGCCAGTCGTCCGGGCCTTCGCCCAGCCCGACGAGGCTCACGGGCAGGCCCAGTTCACCCGCGATGGCCAGCACCACGCCGCCGCGTGCGGTGCCGTCCAGCTTGGTCACCGCGAGGCTTGTGACGGGCACCGCGCGCGTGAACTCGCGGGCCTGGGCCAGGCCATTGAGCCCCTGCGTGCCGTCCAGCACCAGCAGCACGTGGTGCGGCGCGCCCGGCACCTGTCGCGCGCAGACGCGCGCCACCTTCTGCATCTCGGCCATCAAGTTGTGCTTGGTGTGGAGCCGGCCGGCGGTGTCCACCAGCACCACGTCGGCCCGGCGCGCATTCGCGGCTGCGAGCCCATCGTGCACCACCGCGGCCGGGTCGGCGTTGGGAGCCCCGGCCTGGATGATCTCGACGCCGGCGCGCGTCGCCCACACCTCGAGCTGCTCCGAGGCCGCGGCGCGGAACGTGTCGGCGGCCACGAGCAGCGTGCGCCGGCCCTCGCGCGCGTAGGCCGCGGCCAGCTTGCCGGCGAACGTGGTCTTGCCGACGCCGTTTACGCCCACGATCAGCGCCACCCAGGGTGTCTGCGCGCCGGGGACGAACTCCGCACGTGCGCCCGAGAGCAGGTCCGCGGCCGAACGCTCGAGCGCCGCGCGCAGGTCGAGTGTGTCGTCCTGCTGCAGGCGCTTGCGCGCATCGGCGATCAGCCGCTCGGTCGTGGCGGGCCCCACATCGGCGCCCAGCAGTGCGGTCTCGAGGGCCTCGAGCGTGGCCGGATCCACGTTGCGCCGGCCGAGCGCAGTACCCACCGCCCCGGTGAACGCCTCACGCGTGCGCTCGAGCCCGCGCCGGAAACGATCCCACAGGTTCATGCGTGCGTGTCTCGCTCAGGGGCGCGGCGGGCGCGCCGCCGGACCGCGGGGCCCGGCGCGCGCATGCGTGCGTCGCCGCGGGCTCAGCCCGCGGTCACCTCGGCGGTCTCGCGACGGGACGTGTGGCTCACGTCCACACCATCGAGGTTCACCGAGACCAGCTTGGACACACCCAGCTCCTGCATCGTGACGCCATAGATGCAGCCGGCCGATTCCATGGTCTTCTTGTTGTGCGTGATGACCACGAACTGCGTCCTGTCGCCGAAGCGCCGGAGCATGTTCAGGAATCGCTCCACGTTGGCGTCGTCGAGCGGCGCGTCCACTTCGTCCAGCAGGCAGAACGGTGACGGCTTCACCAGGTAGATCGCGAACAGCAGCGCGATCGCGGTGAGCGCACGCTCGCCGCTCGACATGAGCGTGATGCTCTGCAGGTGCTTGCCGCGCGGCTTGGCGACGATCTCGATCTCGGCCTCCATCGGATCCTCGCCCAGCATGCGCAGCTCGCAGTCGCCACCCTCGAACAGCGTCTTGAAGATGTCCTTGAAGTTGACCTGCACCTTCGCGAACGTCTCGCTGAACATCTGCGACGCGGTGACGTTGATCTTCTCGATCGCCTCGAGCAGCTGTGCTTTGGCTTGGTTCACGTCCTCGCGCTGCTGAGTGAGGAACGTGAAGCGCTCTTTCTTACGGCCATACTCGTCGAGGGCCAACAGGTTGACCGGACCGATGGCGCGCAGCTTCGTGCGCGCCTCCTCCAGCCGGGCCGGGGCCTCTTCGGGCGGCAGCCCCTCGGGCAGCGCCGGTGCCGTGAACTGGTCGGGTGCGATCTCGTACTCGCTCTTCAGGCGCTCGAACGTCCGGTCCAGCTCGGCACGGGCCTGGACCCGGTCGAGCTCCAGCACGTGCAGCCGTTCGCCCAGCTCGGTCTGCTGGAAGCGAAGGTCGCGCGCCTTCTGGTCGAGCCCCTGCACGTCCTCCTTGAGTGCCAAGAACGACTTCTGCAGTTCCACGACGCGCTCGCGCTGCGTGCCTTCGGACTCGAGCAACCCGGTGAGCCCCGACGACAGCCCGGTCACTTCGGCCTCGAGCCCGGCGATGCCGCCGCGGTGTTGCTCGGCCTCGGCCTGGCGGGCGCCGATGCCGGTGCCCAGCTCCTGGAGCGTCTGCTCCAGGCGGGCCCACTGGGCCTCGAGATCGCCGCTCTCGCGCGACAGCTGCAACAGCAGCTCGCGGGACGACTGCGCACGGCCGTAGGCCTCGTCGCGGCGCGACTCCAGCGTGCGCACCGTGCCGTCCGCCTCGGCCAGCTGCGCGCGCACCACGTCGAGCTCGCCCTGGAACTGCGCCAGTTCGGCCTCGGCCTCGGCGAGCGAACGCGACAGCGTCTCGATCTCGAGCGTGATGCCGTCGCGCTCGCGCACGCGCTCTGCCGCCTCCTGCTCGGCGAAGGTGCGCTCGCGCTCGAGCGCCGCGAGCTCGCGCACCTGGGTCTCCAGTGCGGTGCGCGTCTCATCCAGCATCCAGCGCGCATGGTCGCGCTGCTCGATCGCACGCGTGCGGGCCGTGTCCTCGGAGGTGCGCTGGTTCTGCAGCCCCTCCACCGACAGCCCCAGCTCGGCCATGCGGCCGGACAGCTCGCGGATCTCGGTCTCGCGGTGCAGCAGGCCGCCTGCGCCCTTGGCCGCACCCGCGCGCACCCGCCCGCGCTCCCACACCTCGCCATCGAGGCTCACGAACCGCAGCCCGCCGGCCGACTCCTGCGCCAGCGACTGCGCCAGGTCGCGCGACTCCACCACCATGACCGAGCCCAGCAGCCGGTCAGCGAGCGCGCGGAAGCGCGCTTCGCACTTCACCAGCTTGCTGGCGCGGCCGATGATGCCGGGGCCCGACGGTACCTCCGGCAACGTCACCGCCGCCTGTGCCGACAGGTCCACGAGTGTCGCGCGGCCGCCCTCGGGGCGCCGCAGCCGCTCGATCGCCGGCTCGATGACGCCGCGGTCCTCGACCAGCACGAACGACGCCGCTTCGCCGAGCGAGGCCTCGAGTGCGTCCAGGTAAGCCGGCGGCACCTCGAGCACGTCGGCGACGACGCCGACCAGGCCCGGGAGCGACTCGCGCTCGGACAGCAGCGCCTTGCCACCCTCGGACACACCCTCGAAGTTCGCCTTGAGCTCCAGCAGCGTGCGCAGTCGCGAGTCGGCGGCCGCCGCGTCCTGGCGCAGGCCCGACAGCGTCATGTCGGTCTCGCGGATGCGCGCCTCGACGGCGCGGATCGCATCCTCGCTCGCGGCCAGCTCACCGCGCGCACCGGTCGTGGATTCCTCCAGTTCCTTGCGGCGCTCCTCGGCTTCGACGCCGGCGCGCTCGCGGTCGGCGACGCGCTCCAGCAGTTCGCTCCGGCGCAGCTCGGCCGCCACGCGCCGCTCGGTGAGCGACGACTGGCGCTCGCGGATGCGCTCGCAGGTGCCCTTCTTGTCGGCCTCGACCGAGAACAGGTCGAGCGAGAGCTGCTTGTGCTCGGCCGCCTTCGACCGCCCCGCGCGCAGCTCCTGCTCCACGGCATCAAGCGCGGCCTCGGCCTGCTCGGACTCGGTGTGCGCCGTCTCGCGCCGTTCGCGCGTGGCCTTGAGCCGCAGCTGCACTTCCTGTTCGCGCGCCTGGGTCTCCTCGAGACGCTCGCGCATCCGCGCGGCCTCCTGCGAGGCCTCCTCGGCGCGGCGCAGCAGGCCCGAGGCGCGCTCGCGCAGCAGCACGACCTGGTGCTCGGCGGCCACGCGGGCCTCCTCGCGGTCCTTGAGGCCGCCCTGCGCGGTCATGAGCTCGCGCTCGAGTTCGAGCAGCGCCAGCTTGCGGTCCGTGAGCGTGGCCTCGCTGCCGTCGAGCTCGGCCGTGAGCCCTTCGCGGCGCACCGCCTCCTCCTGCCACTCGTCGCGTGCCTTGGCTTCGCGTTCGCGCAGCGACTCGATGGTGCCCGCGGTCAGCGCCAGGTCGAGGTCGCGCACGTCGTCGCGCAGTCGCTGGAACCGGCGCGCCTTGCCGACCTGGCGAGCGAGCGAGCGCAGCTCGCGCTCGATCTCGAACACGATGTCGTTCAGGCGCGTGAGGTCGTCCTCGGTCGCATCCAGCTTGCCTAGCGCTTCCTTCTTGCGCTGCTTGTACTTGGTGATGCCGGACGCCTCCTCGAACAGGAACCGGCGATGGCCGGTGTTGTCCGAGAGGATGTTGTCCACCATCGCGCGCTCGATGACCGAGTACGCATGGCTGCCCATGCCGGTGTCGAAGAACAGGTCGCGGATGTCGCGCAACCGGCACGGCGTCTTGTTGAGGAAGTACTCAGACACGCCGGAGCGGAACACGCGGCGCGAGATGGTGACCTCGGAGAACTCCGTCGGCAGGATGCCGCGGTCGTTCTTGAACGTCAGGTGCACCTCGGCCATCCCGAGCGGCTTGCGCGTCGGGGAGCCGTTGAAGATGACGTCTTCCATGGAGTCGCCGCGCAGCTGCTTGGCGGACTGCTCGCCCAGCACCCAGCGGATGGCGTCGGAGACGTTGGTCTTGCCGCAGCCGTTCGGGCCGATGACCCCCGTGATGCCGTCCCCGAACTGCAGTTCGGTGCGGTCACTGAAGGACTTGAAGCCCTGGATCTCGAGCTTGTAGAGGAACATCCATGCACTCCACGGGCGCTGGGAGGGAATCCGGCCGAACATGACGGCCACGCCACGCGGAGCAGGCGGGCGCCTGCGCGCAGTCGGTCCGTCCACGGCTGGACCACTCCCGAGCACCGCCGCAGGGAGTCGTCCTGCGGGTCGATGTCCGAGGCGAGACCTCGGGTGTCTTGTCCTGGCTGCGTGAGCGCTGTCTCGTGTTGACAGGCCCGGACCGCCCGCCGACCACCCGTTTCCGGCCCGTCCTGGGTCCGGGTACCCCTGCCACCGGAGCCGGAGGCTCCGCGTGTTGGCGGCCGGGATAGCGGGCAACGACGAATGGGTTGGGACTGCCGCCGGGAAAGGTAGAGGCTCGGCCGTCCGCGGTCAACGCCGGATGCGCGGAAAGCGCGCATGGGAGGAGCCTGTCCCGTGCATGTGAACTGACCGACCGCTCGACGCGGAGCCCGACGGATCGACTCTTGTCAGGTGCCTGCGCGCCAAACCGATGCGAGTGCGGTCGCGGCCAGTTCGACTTCGTCCTCGGCGAGCGTTCGCGGGTCAAGCCGATAGGCACCCGCTCGCACGGTGCCGATCACAGGCGGCTCGGCCGTGCGCGCGAGCTGCTCCAAGCGAGCCGCGCTCAAGCCCGGGTGCGTGACCGCGATCACCGGCCCGGGCAGTTTCTGGAGCGGCAGCGAGCCGCCTCCCACCTCGCCTTCACCCTTCACGATCGCGGCCTGGAGCCCCGGCACGCGCGAGCTGAGAGCCGCGGCGAGCCGCTCGGCGCGGGCGCGCAGGGCCTCGGGGCTCGCCGCGAGCATCGCCAGCGCCGGCAGTTCCGCGCGTGCGCGCGCGGGATCGGCATAGAGCGCGAGCGACGCCTCGAGGGCGGCCAGCGCGAGCTTGTCGGCGCGCAGCGCACGCGCGAGCGAGTGCTTGCGCACGGCGGCCACGAGCTTGCGCTCGCCCAGCACCAGCCCCGCCTGGGCCCCACCCAGCAGCTTGTCGCCCGAACAGGTCACGATGCTCACGCCCGCTTCCAGGCTCTCGCTCACGGTGGGCTCGTGTTCGAGGCCGAACGCGGCCAGGTCCGCGAGCGCGCCGCTACCCAGGTCCTCGACCAGCGGGATGCGGTGCCGCTTGGCGAGCGCGGCCAGCTCGGAGAGCTCCGGCTGCCGCACGAACCCCTGCATTCGAAAATTGCTGCGATGCACGCGCAAAATCGCACCCACCTCACGGCCATGGCGCGCGAGTGCCCGCTCGTAGTCGCGCAGGTGCGTGCGGTTGGTGGCCCCCAGCTCGACCAGCTCGCAGCCGCTCATCTCCATGATCTCGGGCACGCGGAACGAACCGCCGATCTCCACCAGCTCGCCGCGCGAGACCAGCACCTTGCGCCCCTCGGCGAGCGCGGCGAGGACGAGCAGGATCGCGGCGGCGCCATTGTTGACGACGCAGGCGGCCTCGGCACCCGTGAGACGCGTGAGCCAGCGCTCGCAGCCCAGGCCGCGATCGCCGCGCTTGCCCTGCTCGAGGTCGTATTCGAGCGAGGAGTAGCCGGCCGCCACCTCGGCCACCGCCGCACGCGCGGCCGCCGACAACGGAGCGCGGCCCAGGTTCGTGTGCAGCACGATGCCGGTGGCGTTCAGCACCCGGCGCAGCGCGGGTACGGCATCGGCGCGCGCTCGCGCCGCGGCGCGGACCGCGAGGGCGGCCGCCGCTGGGGCCTCGCCGCCACGCGCGCGCTTGAGTCCCTCGCGCGCCTCGGCGAGTGTGTCGCGAACCGCACCCACCACCACGGCACGCGGCAGCTCACGCGAAGCCTCGGCGAGCGCGTCATGCGCCAGCAGCTTCTCGACCGAGGGGAGCGAACGCAGTGCGGAGGTGGCCATGCACGCGAAGCTAGCAGAGCCGCACGCGGCGAGGAATCCCCAGCCGCGGGCCTCCCCTACCCGCCCAGGTACGCGGCGCGAACCTCGGGGTTGGCGGCGAGCTTCGCGGCCTCGTCCTCCAGCACGACACGGCCGGTCTCCAGCACGTAGCCGCGCTTGGCGATCGACAGCGCCATGTGCGCGTTCTGCTCCACCAGCAGCACCGTCACACCGCGGCGGTTGATCTCGACGATGGTCTTGAAGATGTCGCGCACGAGCAGCGGGGCGATGCCGAGCGAGGGCTCGTCCAGCAGCAGCACGCGCGGCCGGCTCATGAGCGCGCGACCGATCGCGAGCATCTGCTGCTCGCCCCCCGAGAGCGTTCCGGAGAGCTGCTTGCGGCGCTCGAGCAGCCGCGGGAACAACCGGTAGACCTCGGCATGGTCATTCTTGATCCCGTCTCGGTCCTTGCGGCGATACGCCCCCAGTTCGAGGTTGTCCTCCACCGACAGGTTCGCGAACACCATGCGGCCCTCGGGGGCCTGCGAAAGCCCCAGCGCCACGATCTCGTGCGCGGGCACCTTGCGGATGTCCTTGCCCTCGAACTCGATGCTCCCCGCGCTCGCCGGCACCAGGCCCGAGATGGTGCGCAACAACGTGGTCTTGCCGGCACCGTTGGCACCGATCAGCGTGACGATCTCGCCGGCCTCGACGTGGACGCTGACGCCCTTGAGCGCGTGCACGGCGCCGTAGTGGACATCGAGCCCTTCCACTTTCAGCTGGCTCAAGCGGGCATCTCCTCGCCCAGGTAGGCCTCGATGACCTTGGGGTTCCTGCGGATCTCCACCGGCGTGCCCTCGGCGATCTTGAGCCCGTAGTCCAACACGGCGATGCGCATGCAGCTGCCCATGACCACCTTCATGTCGTGCTCGATCAGCAGGATCGTGAGCCCGAAGCGGCGCCGGATGTCCTGGATCAGCCGCATCAGCTCCTCGCTCTCCTGGGGATTGAGGCCGGCGGCGGGCTCGTCCAAGAGCAGCAGCCGCGGCTTGCCGGCGAGCGCGCGCGCGATCTCGAGCCGGCGCTGCTGGCCATAGGCGAGACTCGTGGCGGGCTGGTGGGCGAACGCGGCCAGCCCCAGCACCTCGAGCATGTCCATCGCCTGCTGCTTGAGCGCGGCTTCGTCACGTTCGAACCCACCCGTGCGCAACAGCGCCGCGGTGAGCCCGGCCTTGCGGTGCGGGTGCGCGGCGACGCACACGTTGTCGAGACAACTGAGCCGCGAGAACAGCCGGATGTTCTGGAACGTGCGCGTGATGCCGGCGCTGGCGATGCGATTGGACTTGAGCGCGCTGATGGTGCGGCCGTCGAATGTGACGCGCCCCTGCGTCGGCATGTACACGCCGGTGATGACATTGAACACGGTGGTCTTGCCGGCGCCGTTGGGACCGATCAGTCCGACCAGCTCGCCTTCCGCGATGCTGAGGTCCAACTCGCACACGGCCTTCAAACCGCCGAACTGCATGGTGACATGGTCCAGGTGCAGGAGTGCTCCCACTTTCGCTCCTGTCGTCGGGCTCATGCGGGTTCCTTCGCCGCACCGCCGCGGCGGAACAGCCAGCCCAGCGACAGTTCGCGCGTGCCCATCAGGCCCTGCGGGCGCGTGATCATGAGGATGATCAGCATGAGCGAGTAGATCACCATGCGGAAGTCCTTGACCGGCCGCAGGACCTCGGGGAGCAGTGTGAGCACGATGGCTGCCAGCACCGAGCCGGTGATCGAGCCCATGCCGCCCAGCACCACCATGGCGATGACCTCGATGCTCTTCAAGAACGTGAATGAGCTGGGGTTCAGGTAACTCAGGAAGTGCGCGAACAGCCCGCCCGCCACCCCGGCGAAGAACGCCCCCAGCACGAACGCCAGCACCTTGTAGCGGGTGGTGTCCACGCCCAGGGCCTCGGCGGCCACCTCGTCATCGCGGATGGCGAACAGCGCGCGCCCGTGCGTGCTGTGGGCAAGACGTCCCGACAGGACGATCACCACCACGACCGAGCCGTAGACCCAGAAGAAGTTCGCGTAGGCGGGAATGCCCGGCAGACCGCGCGCGCCGCCGATGGCCTCGATATTCAGCAACAGCACGCGGATGATCTCGCCGAAGCCGAGCGTGACGATGGCGAGGTAGTCGCCGCGCAGCCGCAGGCTCGGCAGACCCACCAGCCAGCCCGCCCCGGCCGCCACGAGCCCTCCGGCCATCAGCGCCAGCAGCAGCGCCAGGCCTTGGGCGACGGGCTCCGGCAGCAGGCTCAGCGAGGCGACGAGCGGCTGGCCCAGCTTGAGCGTGAACATGGCCGAGGTGTACGCCCCCACCGCCATGAACCCCGCGTGTCCGATCGAGAACTGGCCGGTGAACCCGTTCACCAGGTTCAGCGAGACGGCCAGCACGATGTTGATGCCGATCAGCATCAGCACCTGGAAGTGGTACGGGTTGGTCACCCGGGGCAGCAGCACGTTGAGCGCGACCAGCGCCAGCAGGATGAACACCAGGGCCGCGAAGCGCTTCATCAGACCTTCTCCGCCACAGCCTTGCCGAAGATGCCAGCCGGACGCACGAGCAGGATCACGATCAGCAGCACGAACGCGATGGCATCCCGGTAGGTGGGTGACAGGTAGCCCGTCACCATCACCTCGGCGATGCCCATGATGAGCCCGCCCACGACCGCGCCGGGGATGTTGCCGATGCCACCCAGCACCGCGGCCACGAACGCCTTCAGGCCCGGCAGGATGCCCATGTAGGGCTCGATCTTGGGTGTCTGCAGCGCCACCAGCACACCGGCGGCTGCGGCCAGCGCCGAGCCGACCATGAACGTGAACGTGATGATGCGGTCCACGGAGATGCCCATCAGCGCGGCCGCCATGTGGTTGTGCGACACCGCCTGCATGGCCTTGCCCACCTTCGTGTGGAGCACCAGCCAGCGCAGCGCCACCATCAGCGCGAACGACACCGCGATGACGATGAGCTGCTGGTTGCTGATCGTGACACCGAGGCCGAGCGGGATGTTCTCCTGCGCCACGATCTGCGGGAAGAACCGCGGGCTCGCGCCGAACAGGAGCACGCCCCCGTTCTCGAGCAGCAGCGACACGCCGATGGCGGTGATCAGCGCCGAAAGACGCGGCGACTTGCGCACGGGCTTGTAAGCCAACCGCTCGATGATCATGCCGATCAGCGCCGATAGCACCATGCTCGTCAGCAGCACGAGCAGGGCCTTGAACGGGTTCGGGTTCTCGCCGGCGCGGAACCACCGCGACGCGTAGAGCCCGATGAACGCACCCAACATGTAGACGTCGCCGTGCGCGAAGTTGATGAGCCGCAGGATGCCGTAGACCATCGTGTAGCCCAATGCGATCAGGGCGTACACACTGCCCCACGTGATCCCGTTCACCAGCTGCTGGAGGAACTCGCTCATGCGTGGCGACGGGCCGCGAGGGGTTCGCCCCGCGGCCCGTCAGGCCGTCTCCGCGGTCAGGGGTTGATGGAGGTGTTGAACACCTTCTTGCCGCCCTTGATCTCGAGCACCACCAGCGGCTTCGAGGCGTTTCGGTTCGCATCGAGCGTGATCGTGCCCGTCACCCCTGCGTAATCCTTGGTCTGCGCGATGAGGTCGCGCAGCTTGGTGGTCGCCGTCTTGCGCTCGGGTGTGCCCGCCTTGCTCGAGGCGAGGGCCTTGAACGTCGCCGGGTCGTCCGCCGCCAGCTTCTCCAGGCAGCCGAACAACACGTTGGCGGCGTCATACGCCAGGCCGGCGATGGCATCGGGATCGGTCCCCGATGTCTTCTCGCGGACGGTCTTCAGGAAGGCCTGCAGCTTGGGTTCCGGCATGTCGAGCGCCCAGTGATTCGTGTAGTAAGCGCCGTTGAGGGCATCGCCGCCGATCTCCAGCAGCTGCGCGCTCTCCCAACCATCGCTTCCGAGCAGCGGGACATTGATCCCCAGCTCCCGCGCCTTGCGACCGATGAGCCCGGCCTCGGTGTAGTACCCGGGGATGTAGATGGCTTCCGGGTTCTTCGCCTTGATCGCGGTGAGCTGTGCACTGAAGTCCTGGTCCCCCGCGGTGTAGGCCTGCTCGACCACGACCGTGCCGCCCATCTCCTTGAGCGCCGCCGAGAAGTACTCCGTGAGGCCCACCGAGTAATCGCTCTTCACGTCTTTGAGGATCGCGATCCGCTTGAGCCCGAGGTTCTGGGTGGCGAACTGGGCGACACTCCGGCCCTGGAAATCATCCAGGAAGCACATGCGGAAGATGAAGTCGCCGACCTGCGTGACCTTGGGATTCGTCGAGGACGGCGAGATCATCGGCACGGCATTCGACTGGCAGATCGGGGCCGCGGCCAGCGACCGGGACGAGGCGACCTCGCCGATCACGGCGATGACATTGTCCTGGTTGATCAGCTTCTGCACCGCGGTCGCCGCCTCGGCGGCCTGGCCCTGATCGTCCTCCACCACGACACGCACCGGCAGGCCGCCGATCTTGCCCTGCTTCGAAGTCAGCAGCTCGGCCATGGCCACCTCGACGCCCAGCTTGGTCGAGAGCCCGAATGTCGCGTCACCGCCGGTGAGCGAGCCGTATTCGCCGATCACCAGTTCGTCCTTGGAACCCGCGCAACCCGCGGCAAACAGCACGGCGCCGAGTGCAGCGGTGAAGAGCAGTCCGTGGCGAAGCTTCATGTCATCCCCCTCATGGGAGTGAGGGGCCCGTGGCCGGGCTACGCACCCCTGCGCGGCGCGCCCGCGGGCCCGTCTGGGACCGGTACTCTACAGGGAAGGCCGAGGAGAGGTAGCACGCGCGCATCCGGGCCCGCAAGGGACGGTTGCCGCTCCAATTGCACGGGTGCTACGGTGCGCCGCATGCGGGAACGTGTCGCACGGAAGCGCCGACTCTCGCCGGGCCCGCGGGCAATGCGCAAGACGCCGCCCGGCGTCCTCCTCGCCGCACTCGCGGCCGCCGCGGCGCTCGCGCTGGCCGCCGGCTGCGCGCCGGGTGT
>Ga0075419_10001659_pt1 | contig 14474 bp, 16 predicted proteins | sample SoiMetdeltSBSDD3_FD_76900 | JGI IMG/M metagenome (GOLD analysis project Ga0075419, IMG submission 76900) | Bulk soil microbial communities from a Populus tree surrounding site in Tennessee, USA - Soil MetaG P. deltoides SBSDD3 | ecosystem: Environmental > Terrestrial > Soil > Tree plantation... | reverse complement strand
CTTGTGGAGCGTCAAAGGGTCAGAACTTCCATGATAGTCTCTTGGATCTCAGATTCTTGATCGTTGCTACTGACCCTAAGGCACCAATTTACTGACACTTAATTTCGCGCCAGCGACTAATTATCCTGGTCGGGGTAGGGGCATTGGCCTATGGGTTAAATCCCGCACAGGCGGATTCCCCTGGGGTTGTCCAGGTGGAGGGCAACAATTGGTTGAAAGACAGCGGCGACAGTTGGTTAAAAGACAACGGCGTGTATATCGATACCCCTGATGGTGTCCCTGTATGTTGGCCTCCATACACCGGTGATACGTGCGGCGGGCAGAAGCCTGTTATTCAAGGCGTGTCGGATAAGTGGCAATGTGTTGAGCTTGTTCAGCGGTTGTACCATTGGAAAGGGTGGTATGATAGACACGATAACAACAATGGAATATTTGTTGGCGTGCCTATAGCCGCAGATATTTATACCAATGCGATAGCTTTAGGGTTTGAGCGATACGCCAACGGATCAATCACGCATTTTATGCCAGGCGATATGATCGTCCATAGCGCCAACGAATCGGGTACCGAAGGGGCGGGGCATGTATCGGTAATCGACATCATTGACGGCTCCACAATTAACGTCATGGAGCAGAACCGGATTAGGACTGGACAAGCGGTCTATCAATTGGATTTGGTTAATCACTCGATTTCCCGCATATCTCCTGACAGAACCGGTAGCTCGCTTATTCAGGGAGTGGTGCATTCGCCCCGGAACAACAAGCTTTTCGTAAGAGAGTCAGACTTTGACGAATGGTGCGTGAGGCAGGGTGCGGATGAGGCAAGACTTATAAACGGCAATGCTTCGAATGCTTATTCGTGGGCCTGCTACAAGGGCGGCGCTCTTGCTCCTCAGCCCTGGATCAATATGACGGCACTGTGCCAGGACAAACACGGACAAAGCTATGTCGACTTCCTGGGGGATTATTACGATCCGTGGGCTTGGGCGTGCTATGGCCCGGTTGAATACCTGGGAGGACTCAATCTCAATCAGTATTGCGCGAAGCCTGAGCACGGTTCTGGCAGCCTGAGCCTGTCGGGAAGTACCGTTGATGACTGGTACTGTACGGCTTCAAACGGCACGCCTCATCGTATCCGTACTGACTCTGCCTCCTATGTCGGGGATTTTTCAATGACTCAGGCATGCAAGGAGCAGTATAACCTGCCGGTAGTCTACTCCCGGGTAGCGAATTATGGCGATGCCACTTCTGTCCAGTGCTGGGGGATAAGGGAGGCCCCATCAATACCTAAAACCCCCTCAGATATCAGCCTCGCAATGTCGTCCGGTGGTACGGGTATCGGTGTGACTTGGAAGGACAACTCCGACAACGAAGCGGGGTTCGACATCTTCAGCAGCGTTAAGCAGCAGGATACCTACTACGGCCTTAGACATACTCTGGTAAGACCGAATCAGACATTCCTTAGCTCTGATTACGGCTTCAAGCATGATCAGAACTGGCGGATATTGCCTGGGCAGAACGTGTGCTTTCAGATAAGCGCATATAACGCTGCCGGAAGCTCCCTGCCGACACCATGGAAATGCATGATAGTGCCATAGTTTCCTTCCTGAGGAAAAAGCAAATTTCAGAGGTTAGGCAAACAGCAGGGCGTAAATCCCTTATTGATCGGTTAATTTGAAAGTTGACAGGATTTGACACGATAAGGGAAATATTTCTCTGTTTAATTCAATGTTATATAGCACATTATCCTTAATAAAGGAATAGAGGATTATTACATAATTATTAACGAATGTTATTACCGCTGGTTGGTTGAGAATGTTAAGTTGTCTGTATGTCACTCCTCCTTCCATATATTCACCTTTGGTTTCATAAACTTTTTTTAGTAAATCTTTATAGGAGTTAAATTCTTCGGGATAGTTTGCTAATGTTGCTATGCTTAAGTCAAAAGCAACAATCCATCTACCATGAACAGGGTTCCAATTAATATCATTAGGGTCTTTAATATCAATACCGTCATTGGAATCGAAAGGTGTGCCAGTTATAAAGTTGAAGTGTGCATTTGCTTCTGTAGGATATTTATATGAATAATGGTATTTTGTATTCGTATACGTTTTCCAGTCAGCGGTTTCCGCATTATGACCAGTCAATGTACAGGTTGGTATTTTTTCTGCACTTAAAGGAGTTGTAGGTAGTGGAGACAGATAAGGAGCATATTGATCATAATAAGGTTGGGTAATCGTTGCCGAGATTTTTGCTTGCGGTGTTGGCGAGGGTAGCGATAGAGGGTTGAGCTGGTTATTTCTCCTTCCCAGTAAGTACCCGCCTGTTCCAGCAACGGCAGCCGTCAGGAGAATAGCGAGAATCAATGTAATGGGTTTGCTCAATTTGGAAGTGTGAGGTGGCTGGCGGAGAGCGGCCGGTTGGTCAGGAAAATCAGTGTTGTGATACATACATCTATGATTGCACAGCCTTAGCAGGCACCGTTTCGATTAGCCTCCCTCCTCAAGCTCTTTTGGGGCTTGACAGCCTCTCTTTGGAACGGTGGATATTCTTCTCTCGTGGCCGGAATTCCCCTTCAATTCTGGTTTTGGCAGTCCCATAAACCCCACCGTTAGTGTCGTGCTCCTCTTTCCGATAGTCTGCCTCTTCGGTTCCGATAATCCGTCTTCCCGGTACCCCTCCCTCCCTGTCTCACACCACACCACGTTCGCATTTCGTTGAGGAGCGCCAGGCCATGCGCTCCATAAGCCGGCTTATCAGAAGTCGTGCAGAGGGCAGAGACGAGACGTGGCAGGTTCATCGAATGACCTCATTGGCCTGGAAGAGGAGCATGGGAGGAATCGTGAGGCCGAGCGCCTGAGCGGTCTTGAGGTTAATGACCAGCCCGAATTGCATGGGCCGCTCTATGGGGAGGTCGCCTGGCTGGGCACCTTTGAGAATCTTATCCACGTAGACGGCGGCGCGCCGGAACAGCTCGAACAAGTTCGGCCCGTAGCTCATCAGCCCCCGCGCCGCCGGAAACTCCCTGAACATGGCAATCCCCGGCAAGCGGCTCGTGAAGGCGAGCTGAGCGATCCGTGGGAAATGGTCACCGAAGATCGGGGACTGCAACACGGTCAGGGCTCCCGCGTGTCCCCTGGTGGCAGCTCCAAATGCCTCCTCGAACTCGTCGGGACCTCGCAGCTCCAGAATGTGCAGCGGCACACGCAACGCCTGGGCAGCCACCTCCATCGCTTTGCGTGGCACCAAATCGGTGGCGCCATCCCAGAGGACGGCCACACGGGTGAGGTCGGGGACGACCTCCCTGAGCAGCTCCAGCCATTTCCCGTTGAACTCTGGCAGATCAAGGAACAAACCTGTTACGTTCGCGCCCGGCTGCGCCAAGCTGGCAGCGAGCCCACTGGTCACAGGGTCCGTTTCCATGTCCACCGCCACAATGGGGATCGTCTGCGTCGCATGCCTGGCACTCCGGACCGCTGTCGAACTGACCGCAAGAATCACCTGCACTTGCAGTTGGACCAGCTCAGCCGCTAAGTCGTGGAGCCGCTCTTCCTGCCCGTCCCCCCATCGGTACTCCATAATAATGTTCTGTCCCTCCACATACCCGAGGTCTCGCAGCCCCTGCCGAAAGCCGTCGAGGGGCGCAGAGGGGACTGGGCCTGCCCTGGGATTGAGGACACCGATGCGAGGGACTGACATCGGTCGCTGCGCGACACCAGTGAGCGGTGCCAAGAGAAGACCAAGGGCGAGGGTGACGAAGAGGCAGACCGTGGGGCGCGGCATGGGGGTCTCCTAAGGGTGAGCCGCAGAAAGCCTGTCGCACAGAGCGTGGGGGCGAGTGTAGAGCGAGGACGAGGAGGTGTCAACGCGGCTGGTGCGCCAAGCGGAAGGACACGTCCGTGCCAGCGCAGGCAACAGCGCTAAGGCCACAGGATGCGCAAGAAAACGCCCGGATACTGTTGGTCAACCCCAAAGTGCCGCAAATCATGCTGCCCATAGGCCGTCGTTGCAGGCCCAAAAGCGTAGAGAATTTGGCACAGTGACAGCAGCCGTGTGGCATGGAAAGAGAATGACCAACAGTATCCGCCCGTTTGGTGGACAGTCTCTAGTACCGCCATATTCTCAGCACCGCATACACAAAAACCCAATACAACAATCAATGCCAGGTTGGCTGTGTGTCGGGAGGTTTCTGCACTATGCTGACCACCCATGGGGAGCCCCGTGTTATCATCGGTCCTGTAGCAGACCGCGACGGCGGCTCTGCGGGGACAGCGCGACGCGCAGTAGGAGTGGCACGGGCGAGAGAGCTCCCACCCAATCTCGAAAGGGAACATACTGAAAAAATTCACGGCCCTCTGATCGCCGACACGAGATCGTGTGAGGCGTCCCGGGTAGTATAGGTGCCCTCTTATGCGTCGTACGAAAAATTGGATTGACGCTTGGTCATTGCCCAATATAGCATTCTGAGCCCCGTAGCACGGATAGGGGTCGTTTCATAGAGTAGACGTGAGACAGTCTTCGAGAGAGCTGGAGAAAAACTCCAACTTGCACAGGGAGGGATCACCCATGCGATGCACACCGCACCATCTGGCCATCACTGTCGTTGCCTTGTGCCTGGGCTTTGGGACGGTGCTCCAGGCCGGGGCGCACGAGGGCCCCACCAGAGCCGACGGGCTTGGCGATGTGCAGTTCGCGGTGTCCTGTACAGACGCCGCCCAGGCCAAATTCCACCGCGCCATGGCGCTCTACCACTCCTTCGACTGGCCACGGGGGAAAGCGGCGTTCGAGGAGATTGCCAGCCTCGATGCGCGCTGTGGCATGGCGTCTTGGGGCCTGGCCATGGTCGCGGCCGATAATCCCTTTGGCTGGCCGATCTCGTTGAAGCTCAAGGAGGGTGCCGAGGCGATCCAGAAAGCCCAGGACACCGGTGCCACCACGCCGCGTGAGCGCGACTACATCGCAGCGCTCGCGGTGCTCTATAAAGACCACGAGACGGTGCCGCACCGCCAGCGCGCCCTGGCCTATGAGCAGGCGATGGAAAAGCTCGCGGCCACGTATCCCGACGACGTCGAAGCGAAAATCCTCTCGGCGCTGGTGATCAGCGCCAACCACGACCTCAACGACAAGACCTTTGCGCGCCCGCTCAAGGCCGCAGCACTGCTGGAGCCCCTGTTCGCCGCCTATCCCCAGCATCCCGGCGTGGCGCACTACCTGATCCACAGCTACGACTATCCGCCCATCGCGCAGAAGGGGTTGGAGGCGGCGAAGCGCTATGCCAGCATCGCGCCCGATGCGTCGCACGCGCACCATATGCCTTCGCACATCTTCACCCGCGTCGGCTTCTGGCGCGAATCAGTGGCCTCGAACCAGGCGAGCGTGGCCGCCGCCAAAGGCGATGCGCTGTACACGCTGCACGGCTGGGATTACATGGCGTATGCCTACCTCCAGATGGCCAACGATGCCGCGGCCGAGAAGGTTGGGGCGGAGGCGCTGGCCCATGGTACGATGGACAATGTCAGCTTCGGCGCGGTCTTTGGGGCCGCGGCGATTCCAGCCCGGCTGGCCCTGGAGCGCGGCCACTGGGCCGAAGCGGCCACACTCGCCCTGCCGGCGAATGTCACGGCAGAGGCCTGGCAGCGTGCGCCGCAGGCCGAATCCATTCACGCCTTTGCCAGGGCGCTTGGGGCCGCACGGAGCGGCAACGCGGCTGCGGCGCGTCAGGAGATCGAGCGTCTGCACGCCCTGCACAAGGTGCTCACCGAGCGCAAGCTGGCCTACTGGGCGGAGCAAACGGAGATCCAGGCCAAGGTCGCCAGCGCCTGGGCCCTGCGCGCCGAGGGCAAGAACGAGGAGGCGCTCGCCGCCCTGCGTGCCGCCGCTGACCATGAGGATCAGACCGAGAAGCACGCCGTGACGCCCGGCCCCATCATGCCAGCGCGCGAACTCCTCGGGGACCTGCTGCTGGAGCTGGGCCGGCCCGCCGACGCCCTGCCGCAGTACGAGGCCTCCATCGCCAAGGAACCGAACCGCTTCCGCGGCCTGTACGGTGCCGGCCTGGCGGCCGAACGCGCGGGTGACCGCGCCCGGGCGCGGGCGTATTTCGAGAAGCTTGCGGCGCTCTGTGCCGAGTCCGACGGCACCAGGCCTGAGTTGGTGCAGGTGCGCCAGGCGCTGGCACAACGGTAAGGCGCCGAGGGTGGCAGTGAGAAGGGAGGATACGCGCATGCAGCGCCAACGATTCTGGCTCGGCCTCCTGCTCGTGGCCGCCGTGCTCCTCCGCAGCCCCGCCGTGCCGGCCGTGGAAAGCGACCCCCTGCCGGCACCCAGGGGCACGCCGCGCGAACAGGCGATCAGGCTATACAACGAGGGGGTCGCGCTGATGCGCGAGAAGCACTACGCCGCCGCGCAGGAGAAGTTCGAGCAGGCCCTGGGCCTCGACGAGACGCTCGCTGAGGCCCACAACAATCTGGCGTTCAGTCTGCGCCAGCAGGGGACGCACAACTTCGCGCGGTCGTTACAGCATTACAATCGCGCCCTGGAACTCAAGCCCGACCTGGCGCAAGCCTATATGTATCGCGGCGTGCTGTTCACCCAAATGGGCGATAGGACCCGCGCCCGCACCGACCACGCGCAGCTCCTGCGGCTGGACCCGGAGCTGGCCGCCAGGCTCGAACGCATTATCGCGGGCGCCGACGAGCACGATCCATACGACGGTCTGGCAGGGACGGCTGAGGGGGGCGAGCACTAACCGCCTCCCAGGCTAGAGAGATAGGACCTTTCTCCCAGTGGCCCATTCTGACACGATAGGTTGCCGTCTACGTTATATACACAAGCTCCCTCAGTGGTGCCGATAATCCCGTTTCCCGGTATCCGCCTCCCCCGTTTTGCCTCTCGACACGCAGCAGCGTGGTTCCATAGAAGTCCAGACAAGCGCTATGATCGGAGCTAATTATCTATTTTTCATAAGGTTAGCAGCATTGTCTAAAGAAAATGCTCCTTTACCATTAACACATCCCGGTGAGAGATATCCCCGTTATCTACTGACAATTATTGGTAGGGGAAATACCCGTTTTTCTTCGCCGCTTTGTGTATAGAAAGAATTGTTTCGATGGGTTTTTCTTAACAGGTGATAACAGGAATGTGATTTTGTGCAGTTTTTCGGCCGGATTATAAAATAAAATCGACACTGTAGCAGAGATACTGAGTCATGGAGAGCCCCTGCGAGCTTGATGTAACGCGTGAGTTGTTCGGTCTCGGTTTGCGGCTCGGGATTCTCGAATCATGTCCAGGGCAATGCGCCCCTCTAAACTGCTTTGACTGCGAACTCGGTAGACACTTTTTTGCATCTTGCGGTGACGGCGATTGCCCCTTTCGACGGCATTGGAGGTGGCCGGTAACAGCTTGTCATCGAGAAAGGTCAGGGCTTTGTCAAGGGTCGGCGCAAAGACTTTTTTCAAGGTGTCGCCAATCCACTTGAACCGTTTGACCCACTGACGCAGCTTCTTGAGCTTATCGAGTGCGCTCTGGGTGCGGCATCGGCGGTCAAACAGGGCATAGATGTGATCCATGATGTCCCGTAATTTGCGCAACTGAGGTAAGCCCTGCGTGATCTGCAACAGCTTCTTGCGCTCGCTGGGCTTGAGACGACGTTTGACAAAGAAGAAGCGTCCCTGAAACAAGCCACTGATCTTATCTTGAATGGTTTTGCTTTTGCGGGCCAAGCGACGCGCCATCTTATCTTTGGACGACGGTCGACCGCGTTTCAGCTTCGGCTTGGACTTGGCTAGACGGTGGCGCTCAGCCGCGACGGCACACAGGATGCCTTGGGTCAGTTCCTTGAGGACATGGAAGGTACAAATTTGATGGGGAACCTCACCAAAGACGGTGCGGATCGGCTCGGGATAGAGAGGCGAGCCATCGGTGGTGATGCCCTGGAGGAGCAAGTCGCGATTGGCCAATGCCGTCTTCAAGCGCTCGAAAAAGGCGGTGATATCGTTATGGGTGGGATCATGATCGAGGACCTCATAGAGAATCCGTTTGTAGCAGCGATTGTCGACCACTGACAGCACACAATAGGGCCCCTCGTAGAGTTCATCGGCCGCAACATAACCCGAAAACGACTCCAGCGCCCAGTCCAGAAACGCACCGTCAATTTGCCGGTGAGCCTTTTTTTCCCCCGGCTTCGACCCAGTTTTGAATGGTGCCGAAGGGCACAAACACCCGGTGGTCGCGCCATAAGTGCCAACTGGCGGGGCGATACGGCAAGCCGTCTTCGACCACGATCCGCACGGCCAAGTCGATTACTCGACGGGTATAACGACTGCCGGGCCAGGCCAAATCGGACAGATCGACATTGAAATGTTTACGGCAGTTGGAGCAATAGTGCGACGAGTAGGTAACCACGAGATCAACCGGACGACCGGCTCTCAAATCCCCCAAGTCGTGCAAGGTGCGCTGGTCGAATTTGTGACGGCCTCGATCACCGCATCGGCCACTTGGTGTAGCTGATGGCCTCGGACAATCCAGGTCTCGACATTGTTAAGGGTTGCACCAGGATAGCTACCTTGCCATCCTTCGTTATGCAGTCTTTCCATGACAGTGGCTTGAGGAGGAGGTAGCCGTGGGCACAGTCATCCAATATCCGCAACGTGATCATGATGAGCGCCATCAACGCTGGGCTCGCAGCTCACGATAGTGCTCAAAGAGGTCCGTACGTTCAAATCGATCCCAGCGTGGCTGGCGCTTATCGTTACGTTGTTGCGTGTCGTGGATGACGGCTCCCACAGCGACCTCCTTGGTCAATCCCTCGCCTTGTGATGATGATGGCTAAGGATGGCGAAGTCGCCCACACGTTTCAACCTTTGCTGCAGGTGAGTCGCTTATTTTTCTGGAGGCTCATGCAGGCCCAGTGGCCGATCCCATGATCGAGGTCGATATCCACTACCCGCCGACTCTGAACACCTGCGGTACACGATCAAACGGGGAGGATGGGGGTAACAGGCTGAGACAGACTATGCCCAGTCCCTACGCCACCAACAACTACCGCTTCATCGAATCGCTCGCGCTCTCCATCTCGTCGGCCATCTTCACAGAGGCCCCCGTGTCATCGAACCACATGATCTGCGCCTTGCCACGATTAGCGCTGCGTACCACAATGGAGTACACGGCCTTCGCTTCGAACGGCCCATGATGCCCAGCAGACGTATGCACAATCTTGACCTTGCCCACTGTATCCCCCACGTCGGGTTGTACCGCCTTTATACGCGCCAGGAAGGCATGCCATTCGTCCACGGAGTCCAGCCTGTCCTCGAGCCGTTGAGCGTTGAGCACGATGTGTGCGGGAATCGCCGGCCAGTACACGCCTTCGGTGATCACGTCGCCGGCGCTGTCCAAGGCGGCAAAGGCAAAGGAGCCTTCCACAGGGATCCCACCCAACGACCGTTCGAGGTGGGTAGTGTACCAGAGCAGCTTAGACTGCGACGGCTGTATGCCACCACTCACTGGACCGCCGCCTGCCATCGTGGTCGTCACGTGGGTGCCACTCACCTCGGCAGCCGGTACACCTGCCGCCACCAAATACGCCTGCACGAGGGCACTGTGTATATCGGGATTCTCCGTGAGAGCTCGTGGAAAGTCACTCCCCTCCTGCGTCCCTTTAGGAATCACAGGGGCGTGAGGAACAGCGAGGGTCGCGCCAGTTACTGTGTCGATCATAAAAGCTCCTTTGGCCCCCACGATGCGCTTGTATGGCCCTTCGGCTTCGTGACGCTCGCTTGCACCTACATTGAAGCGCGACTTTTCGATCCTGTGCTCATACTGTGCGCCCTCCATGGTGACCGTCAGGGCCTCTGACTGCAGCTCTGGCGGGGCAGCCATCAGTGGCCCCATATTCCAGATGCCGAGAACAAGTAGAAAACCCATGCTCGCCATGTGTAGTTTCATAACTGGTCTCCCTCCTTTAAGGATGAATAGATTCACGGCAGGATGAAGGGGTGGTTGTTACAGTCGTAGTTGCAGGTGTAGAGCCAAGACACCCAGCCCCGCCCAATCCCGTCGTTGGCTGGGTCCTGTAGTTGCACCCACGTCTCAGTCCTATTGGCCCATTCAGCGCGCGCTTGGTTGACCTCAACTGAAATCGCGATATGTGCGCCGCATCCCATAATGCCATGATTGCCGCCGCCGAACGCGCACGAACTCCCACCCGTGACCGAGTTGATAGAGTCAGTCCACGATGGTCCTATGGCAGAGTTCACGTTCGCCACGTAGCGGTCAGCGAAGGCACGCCCGCGGTTCGCCACGTCTACTGTATCAGAGCCCACTCGCGTAGGCATAATGAGCGCAATGGTTGAGATGCCCGCGAAGGCGTTGAGCAACTCCGGTATGTATAGGTCGGGCGTAATGCCGCAGCTGTTGTCAATGACAGCAAAGTTGATACCACCGTTCGTACCAGCGCCGGCCCATGATCCCGCGGACGGATCTTCGCCCCATCGGACGCCATTCGTAGAATAGTTGACGTTCTGGCAGGAGGTGCCGGTACTATCCACAACAATGTTCCGCGGACGCGAGTATACACAGCGCCCCTGCAGCGGGCTGTCCGTATGCCTGAGGCACCGCTTCTGGAGACCGCTGATATCCGGGCAGCCCGCTGTCGAGGTGCATACCGTGCCGGTTTGATCGTCACAGGTGCCGTGCCCACTGAAGTAGGCGATGGCGTCGCCGGGACGATCAAAGTTGAACGTATCAGATCCGCCCGACACGACCTCGGGATCCGTGAAGTCTGTGGGGAACACCCCGCTGTCCGTGAATCGCACACCGGCCGTGTACCCGGGGATCGAGAGCATGCGGTTGCGAAAGTTGTCGACGTTGGCGATGTTGTTTGAGAGCGGGCCGCACGAGTAGTTGTCAACAGCCTCGATGGTAATGCCGGTCTCTGCTGCCCAGACTGACACCAGACCGACGTATAGCACGGCGGCAATGAGGCCGCTGAGGATCAGTGTCTTCTGTAATTGCATAGTCCTTCTCCTTTGGATGGCACACCGGACTATTCCGGCAGAGCTCTAGATAGAAGACCCGTTCCGTAGGCACACGAAACCGGATTAGCCGGTTCGCCTAGTGGACCCAAGACAGGCTGAATGCAGGGAATCCCAGTGAGGGATGCCCACATGATTTCGCAAGCCTAATGCATATTGCATATTGCAGGCCGGCCTCTCGTCTGATCGTAAGTCATGATCTATGATACATCGCCAAGCACACGACAGCTGGTTTCCTCGGAGCTGCCTAGCGCGACCGCCAGATCGTACAAGCCACAGTGGTGAAGACAGCCGGCCTTCACCGAGAGATGCAGACGGTTTTCGTCCTCTCCTGCTCGTCGCACCGCCACGCTCTGGAGTCGCATACACATTTCCACTTAATCCCCGGACCTGGTGTGTCTGTTCCGGGGCAAGAGTCTTTGGTCCACACTATACAGGGCTTTGTGTCCGAGCAGTTGCCGCGCGGCAGGTCGCCCATCTGGTAGTCGCCCCAGGGACCCTTAGGGCCGGTGATCGGGCAAAGCGGCGCCGCAGCATCTTGGTCAACTATGGATTGCTGTACTATAGATTCTCCGCCTTGTTCTGGTATGTCCTGGGCTTTTTGCAATTGTTCATGCTTACCTCCAGTGTCACAGCCCATCGCTAAAGCCATCCATACGGTGGCGCCTACAATCGCAATGCGCGACAGAACCAGTTTGTCTCCTTCTTGATGTGTCCCCAAGGGCGCAAGCACCCAAATACCCAATCGCCGCGCGCCAAAGGTGTTTGGACGTCCTCTCTGCCTCATGCTAGGCTTCTCTGCCATGCTACCCTGCCGCTTCTTGGGGTAACCGGCAAGTCGGGCCGCAAGGGCCCTCAGGACGGCAACCCCACATGCACACGCGATCACCTCCAAGACGGCGGGGCTACAGATGAGTAGCGTGGCCATTGTCGTCATATCGGTAACCTCCTCCAGCTCGTGCCAATGAAGCGGCTATATCATGGGATGAACCAGGAGCATTCGGTGTTTCTTACAATACCAGGGTGGTGTTCTAAATGTGGAGATACACCGCGCATGAAGCCCACAACGTTCTGTTTTTACGGAGGGAATATCTCTCAGCTAAGCTCGCCTCTCCACTTTCAGAACACTACCCCCCTCCTCATCGATCATCTAAATCACTCCACACAAGATTCATACACTTGATGTCCTGGACGCACTGCTATGACACGCTTCCGTGTGCTGCGAGTGTACTAATGTTGTGTGGCTCGATTTAGGCGTATCATGATCGACAAAGGCTACACTCATCCTTTTTAAGATCTAGCAGAGTTGGCATTGGCTTGTCTGGTCAAAATTGCTCACCTTGAGCAATTTATTTATGGCACAGCAGGTCTTCCTGCGCAAAGGCGGGAGGTCACTGAGACGGCCGATGTTAATCGTAGAGGACGACGGTGAGGAGGGAACTATGGACGTGCAAGCCGCCATTGTAGTCGATGAAGCCGAGCTTTCTGAACTTATTCAGAAAGAAACTCACTCTGGACCGGGTGGTGCCGACCATCTCGGCGAGCGTTTCTTGACTGATCCTCGGAATCACCAGCTCCGTTTTCCCTTCTTTCCCAAAGTGGGCCAGCAACAAGAGCACCCTCGCCAACCGCTTTTCGCTCGAATTAAAGAGTTGATCGATCAGGTCCGCTTCGATCCGACTGTTGCGGGACAGCAGATACGCAGTGAACAGCGCCGCAAAGGTGGGCTCAGCGTGGAGCACGTGGGTCATCGCTGCCTGCTCAATCCGCATCAGTGAGCAGTCGGTCAGCGCCGTGGCCGTCGCGATACGCCGCGGCTGACCGGCCAGGCATCCCTCCCCAAAGAAGGCCTGGGCTCCGAGGATGGCGATCACCGCTTCTTTGCCACGCGCGGAGACGACTGTGAGCTTCACCTGGCCGCTCTGGATGTAGAAGACGGCGTCGGCCACATCGCCCTGCGCAAAGATCGGGCGGTGCTGTCGGTAGGTCGCTATTGTTCTGCCGGCCCCGATGTGGGTGAGGAAGGTGTGAGGATCGAACGAGTCCTGGGATGTCATACCCGCCCCCGTGCCTGCGTATGGGGTTGGTGGAGCCAGTGTTCGCATGCATTCTAGCACAGTTCTCCAGAGGAAGGCAGTGCCTCCCCCGCCTGGCTCTTTCGTTGCCCACTGGTGCATTGACGCCACCCATATGCAGGAGCTAAAAGATTGGGTTAGTTTTTACAACTCTCGCATCGACAGGCTTCTTACTACGTGTCCTTGTTGTTTAAATGTCTCCCCTATCCGCTCCACCAGCTTACGTTGTCTCGTATTCTGCTGTGAATGACATAACAATACGCCGCCTTTCGGCAGAGTATTGGCCGCCGTTTGCCAGAGTGCCTTGAGTCCCAACATACTCGCCGGTACAATCGCGATGTTATCCATCTGGGCGTTGAGTAGCGCCCTTGGCGGGTTTGTGAGTCGATATCGGAATGATCTGTTGTATCTATATCTCATAAAGTCGTGTCCTGCATGATCTTTCTGGCGTTCTGTTTGCCAAGATGGACATAAATCTGTGTGGTATTCAAATTCGCGTGTCCCAACCACTGCTGCAACTGGAATGCCGAGACCCCCTTCTCTGCCTTATGTGTCGCGAACGTATGCCGGAGGGTATGACAGGATGCCTTCTTAGTAATCCCTGCCTCTTTGCGATACTTCACAACGAGCTTGCGAATCCCCCGCTCTGAAATCGGCTCCCACTGACAATTGAGAAAGACTCTATTTGAGAGACACACACCTCGTACCGCCAGATAGCTCTTGAGCGCGTGGACGCCTTTTTTCTCGAGGGCAATTTCCCGTTCCTGCTTTCCTTTCCCCCGGACAATGATTGACGGCTTGATAAAATCGATATCCTCAATTTTGAGATGTGCCATTTCTGACACCCGTATGCCTGTCTGCAAGAATATCTGTAAGATGGCGTAGTCCCTGGGGTTAGCTCCAGCCAAGGAGAGCATTTTTGTGTACTCATCGGAGCGAAGCACCTGCCGCCCGTTTTTCTCCCGTTTCGGTGTCTCAATGCCCGTTGTGGGAGACTTTGAGATGACCCCAATCCCCTCTAAAAACCTGAAGTACTCCCTGAGGGCCGACATCTTCCGCGCCCTGGCAATCCCTGTTAATTCCCGTTTGGCAAGCGCTGAGAGATACTCAACCACATCTACCTTCTCAACATCGTTAGGCGCCAATATCGACACGTTATTGGCATGGAGAAACGAGATAAATTGCTGGATGTCCGTTCGGTACGCCCGGATGGTTGCCGCGCTTCTATTCTTCCCGTGGAGCCAGTTAGGGAATGTTGCCAGTCCCTTTTCCAGAGTTATGATTCGCATGTCCTCTCCTGTGTTAGTCATATCTCCCCTACTTTCTCATACAGCCCGAAAAGGGACAAGAGCAGGACACCTGGCAAAAGTGG
>Ga0075419_10001656_pt1 | contig 14503 bp, 14 predicted proteins | sample SoiMetdeltSBSDD3_FD_76900 | JGI IMG/M metagenome (GOLD analysis project Ga0075419, IMG submission 76900) | Bulk soil microbial communities from a Populus tree surrounding site in Tennessee, USA - Soil MetaG P. deltoides SBSDD3 | ecosystem: Environmental > Terrestrial > Soil > Tree plantation... | reverse complement strand
TGCTCGCCGGTAACGACGTACTGCTGATGCCGCCGGACGTGGGGGCCGCCCATGCGGGCCTGCTGGCCGCGCTGAAGTCCGGCCGGCTGCCCAGGGCCCAGCTCGAGGAGTCGGTGACCCGGATCCTCACGGTGAAGCTGCGGCTGGCCGGCTTTGCCCAGCCGGCGATGTCGGCGGTCGGCGGCGCCGAGCACGAGGCGGCCGCGAAGGCGGCCGCGGCCGCGGCGATCACCCTGCTGCGCGGGTCCTGCCAGGGTCCGCTCGTCTCGGGCCGGGTCACGGTCACCGCGGCCGGCGGCGGCTGGGTGCGGCAGCGGGAGGCGCTGGTCGCGGCGCTGAAGGCGCACGGCATCGAGGTGGTCGCGTCGGGCGGCAAGATCGTGCACCTCGTCGGCTACGGCGACGGCTCCGCCGGGTTGCGCTCCGATGCCGCGGTGACGGTGGCGATGGATACGCCGTACGTTCTCGGGCGTTCTTCGTCGCCGGTGCTCGTCGCGACGTACTCGTCGACCGCCGTGTCGATGGCCGTGCTGGCGACCGTGCTGGCCGGTCACGCCCGCCCGACCGGCCGTTCCCCCGTCCCGGTCTCCGGCCTCCCGCGAACCACCTGCGGTTAAGGTGCGGGGGTGAGGCCGGAACTGTCGGTGGTTGTGCCGGTGTACAACGAGGAGGCGGTGCTGCCGCTGCTCGTCCAGCGGCTGCGACCGATCCTCGACGGGCTCGGCGAGCCGTACGAGGTCGTGGCCGTCGACGACGGCAGCGTCGACGCGACTCCGGCCGTAATCGCGGGACTGCGGCGGACCTGGCCCGAGCTGCGGGTGATCCGGCTGCGGCGCAACAGCGGTCACCAGGCGGCGCTGCTGGCCGGCCTGTTGCGGGCTCGCGGGCAGTACATCGCGAGCATCGACGCGGACCTGCAGGATCCGCCCGAGGTCATCCCGCAGATGCTGCAGCTGGCCCGGGACAAGGGACTGGACATCGTGTACGGCATCCGTACCGACCGCAGCTCGGACACCACGTTCAAGCGGTGGACCGCTGGCTGGTACTACCGGCTGATGCGCCGCGTGGTCGGTAAGGACGTACCGGCGCACGCCGGGGACTGCCGGCTGCTCAGCCGCGACACCGTCGAGGCGATACGCGAGCTGCCCTACCACACGCCGGTGCTGCGGCTCCTCGTGCCGTGGATCGGGTTCCCCAGCGGTGAGGTCAGCTACGCGCGGGCGGAGCGGGCGGCCGGGCGGACCAAGTACTCACTGACCACCATGGTGCGACTCGGCGCGGACAGCATCACGAACTTCTCCGCGGCTCCGTTGCGCCTGGCGACCTGGCTCGGCCTGGCCGGAGTCGTGCTCTGCGGGCTGCTGATGGTCGCGGCGGTGGTCGCGTTCTTCCTCGACCGTACCGTCTCCGGCTGGGCATCCCTGTACGTCGCGATGCTGTTCCTCGGCGCGGTACAGCTGCTGTGCCTCGGTTTGCTGGGTGAGTACGTGGGCCGGATCTACCAGACCGTGCAGCGCCGTCCGGCCTACTTCGTCGCGTCAGACACCTCGGAGGACTAGAGCCGGACTAGAGCGGGATGTTCCCGTGTGCCCCGCGCGCGGCGGGGGCCGCGGCGAGTGCCTCGGCGAGCCGCCGGCGCGTCTCGGTCGGCTCGAGCACGTCGTCGACGACGCCGATCTCCAGCGCCCGGTTCACGCCACCGGCCACCCGCATCTGCTCCTCCACGAGCTTGGCGCGCAGCTCCTCGCGCTCGGCCGGCGGGGTGGCCGCGAGCTTCTTGCGGTGCAGGATGTTCACCGCGGCACTGGGGCCCATGACGGCGATCTCGGCGTTGGGCCAGGCGTACACCGCCGTGGCACCGAGCGAGCGGGAGTTCATCGCGATGTACGCGCCGCCGTACGCCTTGCGGGTCACCAGCGTCACCCGCGGTACCACGGCCTCGGCAAAGGCGTGCAGCAGCTTGGCGCCGCGGCGTACCACGCCGTCCCACTCCTGGCCCAGCCCGGGCAGGTAGCCAGGAACGTCGACCAGCACGATCAGCGGTACGCCGAGCGCGTCGCACATCCGCACGAACCGCGCTGCCTTCTCGGCACTGGCCGCGTCCAGGCAGCCGCCGAGCCGCAGCGGGTTGTTCGCGATGATCCCGACGGTACGGCCGGCGAAGCGACCGAGCGTGGTGACCACGTTGGGTGCCCACTTGGCGTGCAACTCCACGCCTGCCTCGTCGAGCAGCTTGGTGACGAGCGGCTTGACGTCGTACGCCCGGTTGGCCTCGGCCGGCAGCAGCGCGCCGAGGTCCACGCCGTCCGTCACGTCAGCGGGGGACACCCGACCCTGCCGGCCCAGCAGCGACGCGAGCGTCCGCGCGGTCTGCATCGCGCCCTCGTCGTCCTTCGTGGTCACGTGGACCACGCCGGAGCGCCGGCCGTGCGGCTCGGGGCCGCCCAGCCGCTCCATGTCGACCTGCTCGCCGGTGACCGACCGGACCACCTCCGGCCCGGTGACGAAGATGCGCCCGGAGCCGCTCATCACCACGATGTCGGTCAGCGCGGGGCCGTACGCGGCACCGCCGGCCGCCGGGCCGAGCACGATCGAGATCTGTGGTACCCGGCCGGAGGCGCGGACCATCGCCGCGAAGACCTGGCCCACACCGTCGAGCGAGAGGACGCCCTCGTGTAGCCGGGCGCCGCCGGAGTGCCAGAGGCCCAGCACCGGTACCCGCTCGCGGACCGCGGTATCGATGGAGTCCACGATGTGCCGGCAGCCCTCGGTGCCCATCGCGCCACCCATGGTCGTACCGTCGTTCGCGAACGCGATGACGGGCGTACCGTCGATCTGCCCGCGGGCGCACATGACGCCGGAGTCGTCGCGGGCCGCGATCAGCCGCAGCGTGCCGCGGTCGAACAGGTTCCGCAGGCGGATCTCCGGGTCCCGGTAGTCCACTGTGGAAGTTTCAGGGGCAAGGGGGGTGGTGGTCACGACTACAGCCTCCGCGCTCTGGTACATCCGTGCTCAAGGTCTGGTGAAGACGAGGGCCACGTTGTGGCCGCCGAAGCCGAACGAGTTGTTCAAGGCGGCGGGAATCTCCATGTGCCGCGCCTTGTGCGCGGCCACGTCGAGGTCCAGTCCGTCGTCGGGGTCGTCGAGGTTGATGGTCGGAGGCACGACGCCGTCCCGGATCGCCAGGATCGTCGCGATCGACTCGAGCGCGCCGGCCGCGCCGAGCAGGTGCCCCGTCATCGATTTGGTGGCGGTGAGCACGGGGTGCTCGCCGAGTGCGGCGTGCAGCGCCGCGATCTCGGCCATGTCGCCGACCGGAGTCGACGTGGCGTGCGCGTTGACGTGCATGACGTCCGACTTCGCCACGTCGGCGTCCCGCAGCGCGAACGCGATCGCCCGGGTGGCACCCAGCCCCTCCGGATGCGGCTGCACGATGTCGTAACCGTCGGAGGTGATGCCGGATCCGGCGAGCCGGGCGTAGATCCGGGCACCGCGCGCGGTCGCGTGCTCGGCCCGCTCGAGCACCAGTACGCCGGCGCCCTCACCGAGCACGAACCCGTCCCGGCCCTTGTCCCAAGGGCGGGATGCCTTCTCCGGCTCGTCGTTGCGGGTGGACATCGCGCGCATCGAGGCGAAGCCCGCGATCGGCAGCGGGTGGATGACCGCCTCGGTACCGCCGGCGAGGACGATGTCGGCCCGGCCGGACCGGATGATGTCCAGCCCGACGGAGATCGCCTCGGCGCCGGTGGCGCACGCGCTCGCCACGCAGTGCACGCCGGCCCGCGCGCCCATCTCGAGGCCGACCCAGGCGGCCGGACCGTTGGGCATCAGCATCGGTACGGTGTGCGGCGACACCTTCCGTGCCCCGCTGGCCTCGAGGATGTCGTCCTGGTGCAGCAGCGTCATCGCACCGCCGATGCCGGTACCCACGCTCACCGCGAGGCGTTCGGGGTCGACGCCGGCGTCCACCAGCCCGGCGTCGGCCCACGCCTGGTGGGCCGCCACGAGGGCGATCGCCTCGGCGCGGTCCAGCCGGCGCAGCTTGACCCGGTCGATCGCCTCACTCGGCTCGACCGCGAGCTGCGCCGCGATACGGACGGGTAGCTGCGCGGCCCAATCCTGGGTGAGAGCAGACACCCCGGAACGGCCGGCGACCATCGCCTCCCAGGTCGACGCGACGTCCCCGCCGAGCGGGGTTGTCGCGCCGAGCCCGGTGACGACAACCCCGGCACGCGTCATGAACCCACCTTCGTGATGTACGACACGGCGTCGCCCACGGTCTTGAGGTTCTGTACCTCGTCGTCCGGGATCTTGACGCCGAACTTCTCCTCGGCCGCTACCACGACCTCCACCATCGACAGCGAGTCGACGTCCAGGTCGTCGGTGAACGACTTCTCCTCGGCGACGTCGTCGGGGTTCACCCCGGCGACCTCTTCGAGGATTTCGGCGAGGCCGGCGGTGATCTCGTCACGGGTCATGAGTTGTTGTTCCTCTCGGCAGATACGACACACAGTTAAGGGCAGCGGACGACTTGTCCGGCGTACGTGAGGCCGCCGCCGAAGCCGAACAGCAGCACCGGGGCGCCCGAGGGCACCTCCCGGCGCTCGACGAGCTTCGACAGGGCCAGGGGAACGCTCGCGGCCGACGTGTTGCCGGACTCCACGATGTCCTTGGCGACCACCGCATTGGTAGCGCCGAGCCTGCGAGCGAGTGGCTCGATGATGCGCAGGTTCGCCTGGTGCGGGACGAACGCGGCCAGCTCGGTCGGGTCGATCCCGGCCGCCGCGCAAGCCCGCTGGGCGAGGCCGGGCAGGGCGAACGTGGCCCACCGGAACACGGTCTGGCCGGCCTGCTGGATGTACGGCCGCCAGCCCTCGATGGTGATCGCGTCGCTCTTCTCCGGGTCGGAGCCCCACAGCACCGGACCGACGCCGGGTGCCTCGCCCTCGCCGGCCGCGGTGACCACGGCCGCACCGGCGCCGTCCCCGAACAGCACGCAGGTGGACCGGTCGGTCCAGTCGGTGAAGTCGGACAGCTTCTCCGAGCCGATGACGATCGCGTTACGCGAGGCGCCGGCCCGGATCGCGTGGTCGACGGTGGCGAGCGCGTAGGAGAAGCCCGAGCACGCGGTGTTGATGTCGTACGCGCCCGGCGCCGTGATGCCCAGCCGGCCGGCTACCCGGGTGGCGACGTTGGGGCAGCGGTCGACCGAGGAGCACGTGGCGACGACGACGAGGTCGATGTCGGCCGCGGTGAGCCCCGAGCCGGCCAGTGCCTTCTCCGCCGCGGCCGCGGCCATGTCGGCGACCGTCTCCCCGTCCGCGATGCGCCGGGTGACGATACCGACCCGGTCGCGGATCCACTCGTCGTTGGTGTCGACCATCTGAGCGAGGTCGTCGTTGGTCAGCACCCGCGTCGGCTGGTAGTGACCCAAGGAGAGCAGTTTGGTGCCGGAACTCATCAGTGGTGGCCTCCGATGCGGGCGAGTGGCTGACCCGGAGCCACCGGGTCGTCGTGGTGGGCGAGCCATTCGGTGAGTACGCCCGCGTCGTGCGTGGTCACCTCGACCGGGCCCTGGCGGGTGGCCACGTGGCCGATGACGCGGCCGGCGGCAACGGTGTCGCCCTCCGCGAGGTCGCTGGCGGGCTCGAACATACCGGCCACCGTCGAGACGACTACCCGGAAGCCGAGCGTCGGCTCGGAGCTGGCCATGATGCTCGGCCCCACGCCGTGCCGAGCGATCAGGTCGCGGGCCGCGGGCAGGTCCTCCGGTGTGTTCAGCGAGACGATCTCGATGCCCTTGACCGCCCGCTTCACCAGGCCGGCGAGCGTACCGGCGGGCGGCAGCTCGATGACCGCGCTGACCCCGAGGTCGGCCAGGGTACCCATGCACAGGTCCCAGCGGACCGGGGCGGTGACCTGCCGGACGAGTCGGTGCAGCAGTTCGCGGCCGCCGGAGACCGCCGCACCGTCCAAGTTGGACAGCAGGATGCGGGACGGGTCGCTCGGCGTGATCCCCGCCGCGACGGCGGACAGGGCCTGCTCGGCTGGTGCCATGTACGGCGTGTGGAACGCCCCGGCGACCTGCAGCGCGATGACCCGGGCCCGGGCCGGCGGGTCGGCGGTGAACTTCTCCAGGTTGTCGACGGCGCCCGCGGCCACGATCTGGCCGGCGCCGTTGCGGTTGGCCGGGTGCAGCCCGTGGGCGGCGATCGCGTCGATCACTTCGGCCTCGTCGCCGCCGATCACGGCGGCCATGCTCGTCCGCTCCAGCGCGCAGGCGGCGGCCATCTCGCGACCCCGTACCGCCGCGAACGTCACCGCGGTCTCCGGCGTCAGCGCGCCGGCCAGGGCGGCGGCGCCGAGCTCACCGACGCTGTGCCCGGCCAGCACCTGGACGTCGTACAGCGGCAGATGTTCGGCGGCGATCAGCGCCGCGGCCGTCAGCAGCGGCTGGGTCTTGGCGGTGTCCCTGATCTCGTCGGCTTCCGCCGCGGTTCCCAGGTGGACCAGGTCGATCCCGGCGAGAGCCGACCACCAGCGCAGCCGCGACCCGGCATCCGGGAACTCGGTGAGCCAAGGATTGAGGAAGCCAGGCTTCTGCGAGCCTTGGCCAGGGGTCAGGACGGCGAGCACACCTACGACTCTTCCTGATCCAGACCGGTCGAGCGGGTACCGCAATGCACCGAATCCCACGACATGGTTTGTAGGATATCTACAATTGATCGAGACGTCCCACTGTCAATGCGACCCGCAGTGCGTACGCGTCCCTGGATCGTAACGGGCTAAACCCGGTCACTTCCCCGATACGCTTCAGACGATATCTAACAGTATTCGGATGGACAAAAAGCGCACGGGCCGCACTCTCCAGCACGTTGCCCGAAGCGAAGAACGCGTCCAGGGTCTCGAGCAGTTCGCCACCGGCCCGGACCAGCGCGCCGTACACGTCCTGCCGCAGGATCCGCCGGGCGTCCCCGTCACCGGCGAGCGCCCGCTCCGGCAGAAGTTCGTCGGCGGCTACCGGGCGAGGTGCGGTCGGCCACGCGGCCGCGGCCCGGTATCCCGCCAGCGCGGCCCGGGCCGATTCGGCCGCCTCCTCGAGCGCCGGCATCGCGGGACCGACGACCACGGGCCCGTCGCCGAACCCCGCGAGCAGCTTCTCGGCCGTCGACAGCGGGTCCGTCGCGCCACCGATCACCACAACGAGGCGGTCACCGTGCACCCCACCCAGGATCTCGACGCCGATCCGCCGCGCCGACCGGTACACCGTGTGCAGCACCGCCGACGCCTCGCCGCCCGGGGTACGGCCGACCGCGACGGCGACCGGAGGCCGATCCTCCCAGCCGAGCGCGGCGGCCCGGCTGGCCACGACATCGGAGGAGTCGCCGCGCAGCAGCGCGTCCACGAGCAACGCCTGCAGCCGGATGTCCCACGAACCGCGGGTCTCGGCGGCCCGCGCGTACACCCGGGCCGCGGCGAACGCGACCTCCCGCGAGAACCGCAGCACCTCCGACCGCAGCGCGTCCTCTTCGCCGGGCGCCGCCAGGTGCGCCACGCGCTCCTCGACGACATCGATCGTCACCTTGATCAGCGCGACGGTCTGCTGGAGGCTGATCGATCGGGCCAACGCCCGTGGTGCCGCGTCGAAGATTTCGTCGGAGACCTCTTGCGGCCCGCCGGCCGTACCGCCGCGGCGCAACCATTCGACCAGCGACCCCACGCCGGCCTGCGCCACGAGCATGACCCACGCCCGCTGGTCGGCGGGCATCTCGCGGAACCACGGCAGCGAGTCGTCCATGCGGGACACGCTCGCGGTCGCCAGCGCGCCGGCCGAGCGCTCGATCCGCCGCAACGTGGCGGTGAGCTGATCGGGCGCCGGCTCCTTCATGGGGTTCAGCTTCCCATGTGACGATGTCGCAGGTGTCTCGACCACGGCTGGCGTACCCGTTGATCGCGCTGACCGCCGTCGCCGGCCTCGCGGTGCTCCTGGGCGTGCACTGGGCGCCGCTGACCAGGTTCGACAGCGCGCTGTCCGAGCGGGCGCGGACCTTCGGCCACGCCCACCCGATCTGGGTCGGGACGCTGCGGGTGGTCACCGATGCCGGCGCCACCATGGTGTTTCTCGCCGCCGGCACCGCGCTCGCCGTCGTGCTGCTCTGGCTTCGGCGGTACGCCGACAGCGCGGCAATCGCGCTGTGCACGGTCGCGGTTCCCGCGGGCTGGCTCGCGTTCCACGCGTGGCTACCGCGGCCGAGGCCGGTGGCCGGCTTCGTCACCGTCGACTCCAACGGATTCCCAAGTGGACACTCGGCGCACGCGGCGGCGGCCGGGCTAATCGCGGTACTCCTGCTGTGGCCGAGGCTGCGCCGGACCGGAAGGGTCGTCGCGGTGGTGGCGGCGGTCGCGGCGGCCGCGGTTGTCGGCGTGAGCCGCGTGGCGCTGCTCGCGCACTGGCCGAGCGACGTGGTGGGCGGCTGGTTGCTGGGTTTCGCGCTGGCATCGCTGTGCGTCGCTGCCGTCGGTATGGTCCAGTCATGCGCGCGATGGCGATCCAGCGGTACGGCGGACCCGACGTGATCGAAGAGCTGGACCTGCCGGAGCCGAAGGTCGGCCCGGACACCGTGCTCGTACGGACCCGGGCCGTCGGCGTGAACCCGGTCGACTGGAAGTTCCGCGAGGGACGGCTCGATCCGCGCTACGACGTCCACTTCCCGGCCGTGCTGGGCTGGGACCTCGCCGGCGTGGTCGAGACGATCGGGCCCGGCATCGTGGAGTACGCCCTCGGCGACGAGGTCATCGGGTACGTGCGCCGCGACGAGATCCGGCACGGCACGTATGCGGAACTGGTACCGGCGCCGGTGCGCACGCTGGCCCGCAAGCCGCCGTCGATGCCGTGGCCGGTCGGCGCGGGCCTGCCGCTGGCCGGGTTGACGGCGTACCAGGTGCTGCGCGCGGTCAGTGTCGGCCCGGGCGACACGGTGCTCGTGCACGCGGCGGCCGGCGGGGTGGGCCACCTGGCCGTGCAACTGGCGCGGATCCTCGGCGCCGGGCTGGTGATCGGTACGGCGAGCCCGCACAACCACGACTACCTGCGGTCGATGGGCGTCGAGCCGGTCGAGTACGGGGACGGTCTGGCCGACCGCGTCCGCGCGCTCGCCACCGACGGCGTCGACGCGGCGCTGGACTTCGTCGGGGGCGACGCCATCGAACTGTCCCTGGGGCTCGTGGCCGCCCCGGAGCGGGTCGCCTCCATCACCGACGCCGGCACCGTGCTCGCCGCGGGTGGGCGGTACGTGTACGTGCGCCCCGATCACAAGGGCCTGACCGAGCTGGCCCAGTGGGTCGACAGTGGACAGTTGACCGTCCACATCGCACAGACGTACCCGCTCCGCGAGGCCGCCGCGGCGCACCGGCTCCTACAGGAGGGGCACGTACGGGGCAAGATCGTCCTGGAGACATAGCCACGTCGGGATTCACCCGAAGTTCATCCGCCGTGCACTGTCGGCGGGCGGGAACGGCCCCACCCTGTGGCCGTGCGTCGGGTGTTCAGTGTGGTTCTCGCGGCGGTGCTGGTCGTCGGGGTGATCGTCGCGATCGTGGTCGGGCGGGAACGCGGCAGCGGCCAGAGCCTGGAGACGGTACGCGGCGTGGTCGGTTCGGAGAAGGCGCCGTTCTTCGCCGACCCCGACGTGGTCGCCGCGTTCGCCGCGCACGGCCTGCGGGTCACGGTGGACCCGGCCGGCTCGCGACAGATCAGCGAGATCGACCTGGCGGGCTACGACTTCGCGTTCCCGAGCAGCTTCCCGCTGGCCGAGCGGGTACAGCGCAAGCAGGGCGTGACAACGGCGTACGCGCCGTTCTACTCGCCGATGGCGATCGCCTCGTTCGCGCCGGTGATGCAGCTGCTGTCCCGGGCGAGCATCGCCGAGCGGATGCCGGACGGGCACTGGGTCGTCGACGTCGAGGCGTACCTGGCGGCGGCGCGCAAGAACCTGCGATGGGACCAGATCCCGGGCAACACGGCCTACCCGGCCCGGCGCAACGTGCTCGTCACGACGACCCATCCCAGGGACTCGAACTCGGCGGCCATGTACGCGTCCGTCGTCAGCTACGTGGCCAACGGCAACGCGATCGTCCGCGACATCGGAGGTGTACCGAAGGTGCTCGACGAGGTGAGTGCGCTGTTCCTCGGTCAGGGGTACCTGGAGAACTCGACCGAGGGCCCGTTCGAGAGCTACCTCGCCAACGGGCTGAGCTACTCGCCGCTGGTCTGGGTCTACGAGGCGCAGTTCCTCGGCCGCCAGTTCCGCCGCGACGGGTCGATCCGCGACGGCATGGTGCTGGCGTACCCGTCGCCGACCGTACTGTCCAAGCACACGCTGGTGCCGCTCGGTGACGACGGTGATCGGGTCGGGCGGTTGCTCACTCAGGACCCCGAGCTCTTGCGGCTGGCCGCCCGGCACGGCTTCCGTACCGCCGACGCGAACGCGTTGGCGAACTTCGCCGCGGGCGCCGGGGTCGACCCGCCACCACCGCTGGTCGACGTCGTGGACCCGCCGTCGTACCAGGTGCTCGAGACCATGCTCGACGCGATTTCTCGGCGGTACCAGCAATGAAGGCGCTCGCGCTCGCTGTTCTGTTGCTGGCGGTGGCCGGGTGCTCGCCGTCCTCGCCGGAGGACGATCCCAACACGTTGCGGGTACTGGCCGGCAGCGAGCTGGCCGACCTGCAGCCGATCCTCGACGAGCTGAAGCGGGCGACCGGCGTGCGGGTGAAGCTGACCTACACGGGCACGCTCGACGGCGTCGAACAGGTCTACAGTGGACAAGCGGCGGCGTCGTACGACGCGATCTGGTTCTCCTCCAACCGGTACCTGCAGCTGCACGGCGGCGTCGACCAGCGGATCGGTATCCAGACCAAGGTCATGTCGTCGCCGGTCGTACTCGGCGTGCGGCAACCGGTGGCGAAGTCCCTTGGCTGGGACACGAAGCGGCCGACCTGGACGGAGATCGCCGACGCGGCGCGAGCGCGGACATTCACGTACGGCATGACGAACCCGTCGGCGTCGAACTCCGGCTTCTCGGCGTTGGTCTCGCTGACCTCGGCGCTGTCCGGGTCGGGGTCCGCCCTGACCGAGCCTGAGGTGACCGGGGCGGCGCCGCAACTGCGCGAGTTCTTCGCGGCGCAGGCGCTGACCGCCGGGTCGTCAGGGTGGCTGGCCGACGCGTTCGAGCGGCGGGTACGCGGCGGTGACCCGATCGGCGGTCTGATCAACTACGAGTCGGTACTGCTGTCCCTGAACGCTCGGGGCACGCTGCCCGAACCGCTCGTCCTCGTGTACCCGACCGATGGTGTCGTTACCGCCGACTACCCGCTGACGATGCTGACCGGCGCGTCCGCGGAGGCCCGTGGGCGGTACGACACGGCGGTCGAGTACCTGCGCCGGCCGGAGGTACAGCGCCCGATCATGGAGCGCACGTACCGCCGGCCGGTCGTGCCGCAGGTGGCCACGGACGGCCGGTTCGGCGGCGGCACGCTCGTCGAGGTGCCGTTCCCGGTACACCTCGACGTCGCCAACGCGCTGATCCAGTCGTTCAACGACGTGACCCGCCGCCCGCCGAGCACGATCTACGTGCTGGACCTGTCGGGCTCGATGCGCGGTGAGCGGATCGACGCGCTGAAGTCGGCGATGCTCGGCCTGTCCGGCGCCGACTCGAGCCTGTCCGGCCGGTTCTCCCGGTTCCACGGGCGGGAGCAGGTGACGCTCGTGACGTTCAGCAGCCAACCCGCGAACCCGCTCACGTTCGTCGTACCGGGGGACGCCCCGCAGCCGGTGCTCGACGAGATCCGGGACGTGGTGAACGAATGGCGGGCCGGCGGCGACACGGCCCTGTACGACGCGCTCGTGGTGGCGTACGAGATCGCCGCCGAGCAGGTGCGCGCCGCGCCCGAGCGGGTCACCACGATCGTGCTGCTCAGCGACGGCGAACGGACCTCCGGCCGGGATCTGGCCCAGTTCCGCGACTTCTACCGCGGGCTGCCGTCCCAGCCGAAGGCGGTACCGGTGTTCCCTGTCCTCTTTGGAGAGTCGGCCGAGTCCGAGATGGCGGAGGTTGCCTCGCTGACCGGTGGCCGTACGTTCGACGGCCGCTCCGCCCTCGCCACCGCGTTCAAGGAGATCCGTGGTTATCAATAGAGTCGGCCGGTACCTCCAGTCGACCCGCAATCTCGTCGGCTCCGTGCTCGGGCTGCTCGGTCTCGCGCTGTACGGCTCGGGGTTCGCCGGCCGGTACTGGCCACTGGTCGTCGGCGGGCTCTACCTGGCCGGCGCGCTGGCCACCCCGCCGGACCGCACCGTGCACCTCGCGACCGAGGCTCCGGCGGGCTCACCCGCCGACCTCCGGGCCCGGCTCGACCGGCTCTCCGCCCAGCTGCGGCAACACCGGGGAGCGCTACCGGCCTCGGCGCTGCAACGCTTCGACACCGTGGCCGGCCTGCTGGCCGACCTGCTGTCCCGGCCCGACGAGCTGGCACTGCACCCGGACCAGTGGTACGTGGTCGACTCCACGATCCGGCTCGACCTGCCCGCCAGCTTCGAGGCGTACCTCAACCTTCCGCGCTGGTTCACCGCGGGGCGGCTGCTGCCCAACGGACGTACCGCCGCAGCCGAGCTGACGGACCAGCTCGCCGCGATCGAGAAGGCGGTGACCGCGGCGGCGGAACGGGTGTACAACGACCCGGCGCAGCGGATGCTCGAGCAGAGCCAGCGTCTCAGTACCGCCGCACGAGAAGCGATACGCCGGCCAGACCCAGCACCATGATGATGGCGAGCGCGCCGGAGAGCAGCACGCCCTGCCGCCACTGCGAGAGCATGTGATCGAGGCTCTGCGCCTGCGGGTCGTCGGGCTGCGCCGCGACCACGTCGCCGCCGCCGCGCCCGCCGGTCACTCGCTGCGTGCCGGTGGATTTCAACGGCACGCCGGCGTCGCGCAGCGTGTCCGGCATCGACACGCGGCCGTAGAACCAGGCCGCCGCCGTCTTGCGCTTGTGCGGCTGGTCGGCCGGCCGGAACACCCGCGGACCGCCGACCGCGTACGGGTACAGGTCGTACTTCTGATCGGGCTTCTCGTCGAGCCGCACGAGCACCGTGAACTTCTGGCCGAGCTTGGGCGCCTCCAGCAGCGGTGCGTTGCCCGCCCGGGTCGCCAGCCAGTTGACCTCGTTCAGCAGCTTGGTGAACGTTTCTTTGTCGTCCGCCGCGCGGATGGTCAGTGGCCGCGCGAGGCCGGGGCCTTCGACCGTGATCGAGGTGGGGACCGGCGCCGCGAAAGCCGTGCCGAGGGACAGCGTCAGGACGGCGAACAGCGCGCAGACTATGGCGATCAGCCCTGTTACCAGCCGCCTCATCGCCGACCTCCTCGCCCCCGTGGGCTGTCCACCCGGTGCAAAGGCGCCTCGCGAGCAGCCCGCGGTCCAGCCACGCACAACCAATTCGCTCGATACATAGACACCGCGGTGGCTCCGATGGTTGCATCCTCGAGGGGGAACTTGTAGGCCCTTGTGTTACAGACAGGCCACGATCGGGGAACTTCCCACGGACCGGGTCCGACTAAACCTCTGACCGACCCGACAGGAGGCATAGCGTGGCCCGGACCGTTCGCGCGGTAGCCGCCGCGATCGTGTTGACGCTCGGTGTGTTGTTCGGCACCCAGGCGCCGGCGGATGCCCACAACTCGCTCGTCGACAGCCTGCCGAAGAACAACGCCGTCCTCGATCGGGCGCCGACCGAGGTACTGCTGAAGTTCCTCGCCAAGCTCGATCCCGCTACCACCAAGGTCACCGTGACCGACTCCGCCGGTACGTCGGTCGCCACGGGCGTGGCTCGCTTCAACGGCGCGACCGTCGCGCTGCCCGTCCGTCCGGCGACGGCCGGGCGCTACACCATCGGGTACGAGGTGGCGTCGAGCGACGGGCATCCGATCCGAGGGAAGGTCACGTTCACGTTGACCGCGGCCGCGGTACCGAGCCCGACCCCGAGTCCGGCCGCGCTGCCGAGCCCGACGGACGCCCCGTCGACCGCGGCCGCCCCGCAGACCGGCGCGCTCGCCGGGAACACGGAGTCCACGGAGTGGTGGCCGTTGGCCGTAATAGGCGTGGCCGTCGTGGTCCTGATCGGCATCGGCGGTGCGGTGCTCGCCAGGCGCCACCGCGCCAGCTAGACCTCGCGCGAGCGCTCGGTCGTGGTTAGCTTCGCCAGGGCCGCGTCTAGGCGGGCCAGGGTACGCTCGCGCCCCAGCACCTCGAGCGACTCGAACAGCGGCAGGCCGACGGAGCGCCCGGTGACCGCTACCCGCACCGGTGCCTGTGCCTTGCCCAGCTTGAGATCCCGCGCGGCCGCGACCGCCTCCATGGCCTCCCGCAGCGTGTCGGCGGACCAGGTCGGCAGGGCGGCGAACGCGCCGGCCGTGTCACGCAGGAGGTCGGCGGCGTTTTCCTTCATCGC
>Ga0075419_10001647_pt1 | contig 14537 bp, 15 predicted proteins | sample SoiMetdeltSBSDD3_FD_76900 | JGI IMG/M metagenome (GOLD analysis project Ga0075419, IMG submission 76900) | Bulk soil microbial communities from a Populus tree surrounding site in Tennessee, USA - Soil MetaG P. deltoides SBSDD3 | ecosystem: Environmental > Terrestrial > Soil > Tree plantation... | reverse complement strand
GAGTCAGCGCGGAGCCCGGGGTCGAGGAGGAAACAGCGGTAGTCGTCCGTGGCGCCCCCGGCGGCGCGCGGCCGGTAGGCCGTCGGCATCCGCAGCCGGAGCGTCCTCTCTCCGGCGCGTGGTGGGACCGGCTGGAGCGGCTTGCGCCCGAGCGCCGGGCCGTCGACGCGACCGCCGCCGCGCGCCCAGGCGAGGAGCGTCGAGCGCTCGTCGGCGCTCAGCGTGCGCTCGGACTGGCCGACGTAGGCGGGCGAGCGCGGGCCCGGAGGCCATGGCGGCATGACGCGCCCTCCGACGGCCGCGGCGATCAGGCTCGAGCGCGTGGAGATCTGCCCCGCCGTCTCGAGCGGGAACGGCGCGATCCCCCCGACGCGGTGGCAGCCCGTGCACTTCTCGCGGACGATCGGGGCGACGTCTCGGGTGAAGCTCGGGTCGGCCGAGGGCCCGGACGAGCGGCTCGCTGAGGCGAGGGCGACGAGGGGGACGGCGAGTGCGACGAACGCCGCGGCGGCGAGGGCGAGCCTCGTGGCGCGGGGGCTACGCGCGCTGCGCGTCATAGGTGCCCCAGAGCTCGCGCAGCGCGCCGCAGAGCTCGCCGACCGTGCAGCGGGCGCGGAGTGCCTCGCGCAGGGGCGGCAGGAGGTTCTCGTCGGTCTCGGCGACGCGCCGAACCTCCGCGACCGCGGCGTGCACGGCGGCGGCGTCCCGCTCCGCCCGGACGCGCTGCGTGCGCGCGCGCTGGCGGCGCTCGCTCTCCGGGTCGACCTGGAGGAGCTCGACCCGCTCGGCCTCGTCCTCTACGAATCGGTTGACGCCGACGACGACGGTGTCGCCGGCCTCGACCGCCGACTGGTAACGGAATGCCGAGGCCTCGATCTCCGCCTGCACGAAGCCCTGCTCGATCGCTGCGACCGCGCCGCCGAGGTCGTCGACGCGCTCGATCAGCTCCCGCGCCCGCTCCTCGAGGTCGGACGTCAGTGCCTCGATGAAGTAGGCCCCGCCGAGCGGGTCGGCGGTGTCCGTGCCGCCGGCCTCGTGGGCGAGGATCTGCTGCGTGCGGAGCGCGATCCGCGCCGCGCGCTCGGACGGCAGCGCGAGCGCCTCGTCGAAGGAGTTCGTGTGCAGCGACTGGGCGCCGCCGCAGACCGCGGACAGCGCCTGGATGGCGACGCGGACGACGTTGTTCTCCGGCTGCTGCGCCGTCAGCGTCGAGCCGCCGGTCTGCGCGTGGAAGCGGAGCGCCGTCGCACGCGGGTTCGTCGCGCCGAAGCGCTCGCTCATGATCCGCGCCCAGAGCCGGCGCGCCGCCCGGAACTTGGCGACCTCTTGGAAGAACTGGTTGTGGGCGTTGAAGAAGAACGAGAGCCGCTCGCCGAAGGAGTCGGGCGAGAGCCCGGCCGCGATCGCCGCCTCGCAGTAGGCGATCCCGTTCGAGAGCGTGAACGCGAGCTCCTGGGCCGCGCTCGCCCCCGCCTCCCGGATGTGGTAGCCGGAGATCGAGATCGTGTTCCACTGCGGAAGCCGCTCCGCGCAGTACGCGAACAGGTCGGTCGTGAGCCGCATCGAGGGGCGCGGCGGGAAGATGTAGTTGCCGCGCGCGACGTACTCCTTGAGGACGTCGTTCTGGACGGTCCCGCGGAGCCGCTCACCAGGGATGCCCTGGCCCTCCCCGACGAGCTCGTAGAGGAGGAGGAGGAGGGCGGCCGGCGCGTTGATCGTCATCGACGTCGACACCTCGCCGAGCGGGATCCCCTCGAGCAGCACCTCCATGTCGGCGACGGAGTCGATCGCGACCCCCGTCCGCCCGACCTCGCCGTCCGCGAGTGCGTCGTCCGAGTCGTACCCGAGCTGCGTCGGCAGATCGAAGGCGACGGAGAGACCGGTCTGGCCGCGCTCGAGCAGGTAGCGGAAGCGCGCGTTCGTCTCTTCCGCGGAGCCGTATCCGGCGTACTGGCGGATCGTCCACGGCCGGCCCCGGTACATCGTCGCGTACGGGCCGCGCGTGTACGGATGCTCGCCCGGGAGCTCGAGGGGCTGCGAGGGGAGGTCGTCCGCGGTGTAGACCGGCGCGATCTCGATGCCGGAGTCGGTCAGCCGACGGTCCTCGGCGGTCGCCATGCGAGCATCGTACGGCTCGGGAAATCACGAGCGCAGCGCCCGGCGCCGCGGCCGGTGCTGTCAGAGCACGCCGCCGGCGCGCTCGATCGCCTCGAGGGCGATGCGCTTGCCCGTCTCCACGTGGGCGCCGATCGCCTGCTCGGCCTCGTCGAGGTGCCCGGCCTCGAAGGCCTCGACGATCCGCCGGTGCTCGGTGACGAGGCTCGCGTGATCCTCGAGGTGCCCGCCGCGGATGACCTGCATCATCAGGTTCACCGACAGCTCGCGGTAGAAGCGGGACAGCAGCTCGTTTCCGGCGAGGTCGATCTGGTGCTCGTGGAAGGCCGCGTTCGCACCGTCCCATTGCTCGTGCGAGATCGCCGCCGCGGTGTCGTCGAGCAGGGAGCGGAACGCGCGGAGGTCCTCCTCGGAAACGCGCCCGACCGAGCGGTCCGCCGCGTGCAGCTCGAGCGCCAGCCGTACCTCGTAGCCCTCCGCGAGCGCGGCGGCGGTGACCGGTGTGACGAAGTACCCGCGGCGCGCCTTCACGGTAAGCAGGCCCTCGGACACGAGCCGGGTCAGCGCGTGGTGCACCGGGCTGCGCGAGACCCCGAGCTCGGCGGCCAGCTCGTGCAGGCTGAGCTTCTCGCCGGGCACGTGCCGCCGCGTGAGCAGGCGCGCGCGGAGCTCCTCGTAGACCTGGTCGTGCAGGCTCGTCGCGGTGAGCGTGGTTGCCACGTACGGGACCTAACATGTCAGAGGTCGGCTGGCAACCGCCCGCCGGCCACTGGCTACCCTCAGCGCGTGCACGTGCGCGTGAGGCTCTTCGCGGCGCTGCGCGAGCGCGCCGGGTCCGGGAGCGTCGACGTCGAGCTCCCCGAGGGCGCTCGGCTCGGCGACGTCTGGCCCGTGCTCGGGCTCGGTGACGAGCCCGAGGGGCTGCTCTATGCGGTCAACCGCGAGTATGCGAGCGCGGAGACGAGGCTCTCCGCCGGGGACGAGGTGGCCGTGATCCCGCCCGTCTCCGGAGGCGCGTTCCGGCTCTCGGAGACGCCGCTCTCGGTCGAGGCCGCCGTCGCCGAGGTGCGGGCGGACGACGCCGGGGCGATCGCCACCTTCGTCGGCACGACCCGCAGGCGCTCGCGTGACCGCGACGTTCTGCACCTCGAGTACGAGGCGTACGAGGGGATGGCCGAGAAGGTCATGGCCGAGCTCGCCGAGGAGCTGACGCGACGCCACGAGCTGTGCGCGGTCGCGATCCACCATCGCGTGGGGCGCGTCGACATCGGCGAGACGAGCGTCGTCATCGCCGTCTCCGCACCGCATCGCGCGGCCGCCCTCGCCGCCTGCCGCGAGGCGATCGATGAGCTGAAGGTCACGGTGCCGCTGTGGAAGAAGGAGCTCTACGTGGGCGGCGAGCAGTGGATCGGGCGCGGTTCGTGACGTGCGGGAGCTGTAGCCGTCCGGCGAGGCGAGGGCTATCGTCGGCCCGTGGAGTACCAGCTCAGGATCTACACCGTGCGGCCCGGCGAGATGGAGGAGTGGCTCGAGGAGTGGCGGCGGCACGTCCTGCCGCTCCGGCGGAAGTTCGGCTTCGCGGTGACCGGCCCGTGGGTCATCGAAGCAGAGGACCGCTTCGTCTGGATCCTCGGCTACGAGGGCGAGCAGGGCTGGGCCGCGGCCGACGCTGCGTACTACGAGTCGGAGGAGCGGAAGTCCCTCCGGCCCGATCCCGCGCGGCACCTCTCCCGCGTCGAGACCTCGCTGATGCGGTCGCCCTAGACGCGCGGCCAGCGGGCGGTCGCCACGACCCGCTCGGTTACAACTACGACGTGAGCGACCCTCGTTCGGACTGGCGGTACGAGTCGGTACAGGCGCCGGAGCCTCCGACGCTCCCGGACCCGGCCCCGACCGAGCACGGCGAGCGCGGGTACGAGCCGGTGCAGCCCGGGACGGGGCTGCGCGAGCTCGTCCGCAGGTTCCTCGCACCGATCCTCGCGGTCGGATTCGTCGTGCTCAAGTGGGGCGCGGTCCTGCTCAAGCTCAAGGTGTTCACGACGGCGGCCTCGATGCTCGTCTCGATCGCGGCGTACGCGTGGATCTGGGGGCTGCCGTTCGCGGTCGGGTTCGTCGCGCTGATCTTCGTCCACGAGCTCGGCCACGTCGTCGAGCTGCGCCGTCAGGGCGTGCCCGCGAGCGCGCCCCTCTTCATTCCCTTCCTCGGAGCCGTGATCGGGATGAAGCAGCTCCCCGACGACGCGTGGAAGGAAGCGCGCGTCGCGCTCGCCGGGCCTATCCTCGGCTCGGTCGGAGCGGCCGCCTTCCTGGTCGCCGCCGAGGTCAGCGGCTCCGACCTGCTGATGGCGCTCGCCTTCGTCGGCTTCTTCCTCAACCTCTTCAACCTGATCCCGATCGTCCCGCTCGACGGCGGCCGCGCGGTCGGCGCGCTCCATCCTGCGCTCTGGCTCGTCGGCCTGCTGATGATGGTCGGGATCGCCGTCGTCAGCCCGAACCCGATCCTGATCATCATCGTCATCGTCGGCGCGCTCGAGCTCTGGCGCCGCTGGCGCGCGCGCGGCGAGGCCGCCGAGTACTACCGGCTCGAGGCCTGGCAGCGAGTGGCGGTGGCCGTCGTGTACATCGGGCTGATCGGCGTCCTCGCGCTCGCGGCCTCGGCGACGCACGTCGAGCGGGACTTCTGATGAAGAAGATCGGCCAGCTCGACCGCCGGGTGCTGCGGCGCACGGAGGAGACGCTCGTCAGCGACGTCTCGCTGATCGCCTCGGAGTTCCTGGCCGGCTTCCAGGCGGTCCAGCGCATCGACCGGCCGGCGGTGTCGATCTTCGGGTCGGCGCGCGTCCTCGACGGCACGGCGACCTACGAGAGCGCACGCGCGACCGGGAGGGCGTTCGCGGAGTCCGGGTTCGCCGTCGTCACGGGCGGCGGGCCGGGGGTCATGGAGGCGGCGAACCGCGGTTGCAAGGACGGCGGAGGGCTCTCCGTCGGCTTCAACATCGAGCTCCCGCACGAGCAGGGGATCAACCCCTACTGCGACATCGCGCTCACGTTCCACCACTTCTACGCCCGCAAGGTGATGTTCGTGAAGGCTGCCGAGGGGTTCGTCATCTTCCCCGGCGGCTTCGGGACGCAGGATGAGCTGTGGGAGGCGCTCACCCTGATCCAGACGGAGAAGATCGGCCACTTCCCGGTCGTGCTCTTCGACTCCGACTACTGGGGCGAGCTCCTCGTCTGGCTGCGCGCGGAGATGCTCGACGACGCGCTCATCTCTCCCCAGGACCTCGATCTCCTCTTCGTCACGGACGATCCGAAGGAGGTCGTGGATCTCGTCGCTACCCGCTACGACGAGCGCGTCGCCGAGGGCTCCGCGTGAGCGTCGGTGACGCCGTCGCGCGGATACGGGAGGAGACAGGGCTCGAGCCGCGGGTCGGGCTCGTGCTCGGCAGCGGTCTCGGTGGCCTTGCGCACGACCTCGTCGACCGGGTCGAGATCCCGTATTCGGAGATCCCGGGGTGGCCCGCGTCGACCGCCGTCGGTCACGCCGGCGTGCTCGTCCTCGGGACGGTCGACGGCGTGCCGGTCGCGGCGCTCAAGGGGCGCGCGCACCTGTACGAGGGCGTCCCGCCCGACCGGGCCGTGCTCGGGGTGCGCGTGCTGGGTCGCCTCGGCGTACGGACGCTCGTCGTGACGAACGCCGCCGGCGCGATCGACGAGAGCCTTCGGCCCGGGCAGCTCGTGCTCATCTCCGACCACGTGAACCTGCTCGGGGCCTCGCCGCTCGTCGGGCCGAACGACGACGTGCTCGGGCCCCGCTTCCCGGACATGTCCGACGCGTACGACCCTGCGCTCCGCGCGCGTGCGCGGGACGCGGCGTCCGGGCTCGGGCACGAGGTCGGCGAGGGCGTGTACGGCGCATGGCTCGGGCCGCAGTTCGAGACGCCGGCCGAGATCCGCTACATGCGCGCGATCGGGTGCGATCTCGCCGGGATGTCGACCGTGCCCGAGGTCATCGCGGCGAGGCACATGGGAGTGCGCTGCCTGGGCATCTCCGTCGTCACGAACATGGCGGCCGGTGTCGTCGAGGGCCGGCTCGACCACGAGGCCGTGCTCGCCGTCGCGGCCGAGGCGGGGCCGAGGCTGACCTCGTTGCTGCGCGCGCTCCTCCCCGACCTTGCGGCGTAGGGGCCGCGAAGGGACACTGACCGCATGCCCGGCAAGCCGACGCTCCGGGACCTGCCCTCGGTCGACCGCCTGCTCGCCGACGAACGCCTGACGGGCGAGCCGCACGACCTCGCGGCCGCGGCGGCACGCGCGGTCCTCCACCGGGCGCGCGAAGAGATCCGCTCCGGCACTGACCCGGGACCGCTCGTGGAGGCCGTGCTCGAGGAGCTCGCCGCGGCCCGCCGGCCCCGGCTGCGGCGCGTCCTGAACGCGACCGGCGTGCTCGTGCACACGAATCTGGGGCGGGCGCCGCTCGCGGACGAGGCGATCGCGCGGGTGATCGAGGTCGGCGGTGCATACTCGACGCTCGAGTACGACCTGGAGCGCGGCGAGCGGGGCTCGCGGCAGGAGCACCTCGCGGCGCTGCTCGAGACGCTGACGGGCGCCGAGGCAGCGCTCGTCGTCAACAACAACGCCGCCGCAGTGCTCCTCGCGCTCGCCGCGCTCGCCGAGGGGCGGGAGGTGGTCGTCTCGCGGGGCGAGCTGATCGAGATCGGGGACGGGTTCCGCATCCCCGACGTCCTCGCGCGCTCCGGCGCCCGGCTCGTCGAGGTCGGGACGACGAACCGGACGCGGGCGGCCGACTACGAGCGGGCGATCGGCCCGGAGACCGCCCTCCTCCTGCGTGTGCACCAGTCGAACTTCAGGCTCGTCGGGTTCTCGGAGCTCCCGCGGCTCGTCGAGCTCGCCGAGATCGCGCAGCGGCACGGGCTTCCCCTCGTGGACGACCTCGGCTCCGGCGCGCTCGGGCCGGTCGGCGACGAGCCGACGCCCGCGGCGAGCCTGCTTGCCGGCGCAGGCATCGTCTGCTTCTCCGGCGACAAGCTCCTCGGCGGCCCGCAGGCCGGCATCGTCGTGGGGCGGGCCGACCTCGTCGAGCGGCTGCGGCGCCATCCCCTGCAACGTGCGCTGCGCGCCGACAAGCTCACATTGGCGGCGCTCGAGGGGACGCTCGCGCTCGCCCTGGCGCCGGAGACGCGAGCGCGGATCCCGGTGCTCCGCATGCTGCAGGAGCCGGTCGAGCGCGTGCGCGCGCGGGCCGAGCGGCTCGCGGGGCTGGTCGGCGGCGCGGTCGAGGAGACGGTCGCGCGCGTCGGCGGCGGCGCCCTTCCGCTCGCGGAGCTTCCGAGCGCGGCCTGCGCGGTCGAGGAATCGCTTGCCGGGCCGCTGCGCCGCGGCGAGCCGCCGGTGGTCGCGATCGTCCGCGACGGCCGCACGCTGCTCGACTGCCGCACGCTCACGGAGGCCGAGGTGGACGAGGTCGCCGCCGCCGTGGTCGCTGCCCGGCGGTGAGGTTCATGGCCGGGGACACGGTCCTCCACCACGACGTGTGGGACGGCCGCGTATGGTCGGCTCGGCCGATGAGGGTCGTCGACGACACGGGCGACCGTGTCGCGCTCTGGTTTCCGCTCGGCACGCGGTTCAAGCGGGCGATCCCTGCCCCGGGGAGTCCTTCCCAGACATCTCGAGGCGAGCGGCTGGCCGAGTGCGCCCGGCTCGGACGATGGGACTTCGAGGACGCGGAGTGGGACGTCTCGACGCTCGTGCTCATGCGGTCCGGGGAGTGGCACGCGGTGTGGTGCTCGTGGCGGGGCGGAGAGCACCTGGGGTGGTACGTCAACCTCCAGGAGCCGTTCCGGCGCACGAGCATGGGCTTCGAGACGATGGACCTCGTTCTCGACGTCGTCATCTCCGTCGACGGGAGCTGGCACTGGAAGGACGAGGACGAGCTCGAGACCTTCGTCGCGCGCGGGGTGCTCGACGACGCGCTCGCGTCCAGACTGCGCACCGAGGGGCTCGACGTCGTCCGTCGAGCACGACAGCACGAGTCCCCGTTCGACGAGCCCTGGCCGTCCTGGCGACCCGACCCCGCATGGGATCGGCCCGAGCTGCCCCGCGGCTGGGAGAGGTCGTGCCGCTGACCGTCGGCACCGCCGGCCACATCGACCACGGCAAGACGTGGCTCGTGCGGGCGCTTACGGGCAAGGACACGGACCGGCTGCCCGAGGAGCAGCGGCGAGGGATCTCGATCGAGCTCGGCTACGCGCCGCTCGAGCTGCCGGACGGGCGCAGCCTGTCGGTCGTCGACGTCCCCGGTCACGAGCGCTTCGTGCGGACGATGGTGGCCGGCGCGACGGGCATCGACCTCTTCCTCCTCGTCGTCGACGCGGGCGAGGGCGCGCGGCCGCAGACGCACGAGCACCTCGCGATCCTGCGGCTCCTCGGCATCGAGCGAGGGGTCGTCGCGGTGACCAAGGCGGACGCGGTCGACGGCGAGACCCTCGAGCTCGCGCTCGAGGAGGCGCGGGAGCTCGTCCCGGCGGCCGAGGTCGTTCCGGTGAGCGCGAAGGAGGGAACGGGGCTCGACGAGCTCCGCTCGGCACTCGCCCGGGCGGCGGACGGCGTCGACCGCAGGCGCTTCGAGCGGCCGACGAGGCTCTACGTGGACCGCTCGTTCCCCCTGCGCGGTATCGGCACCGTCGTCACCGGGACGCTCTGGTCGGGCTCGATCGGGAGCGGTGACGAGCTCCGCGTCGAGCCGTCGGGGCGGGCGGTTCGCGTCCGCAGCGTGCAGGTGCACGACCGGGACCTCGAGCGCGCGGAAGCGGGGCAGCGGGTTGCGGTCAGCCTGCCCGGCGTCGACCGGCGGGACGTCGCCCGCGGGCACGCGCTCGTCCCTCCGGGGGCCTACGCCGTCTCCTACAGGCTCGATGTCGAGCTCGAGGAGCTCGCGCCGATCGCAGACGGCGCTCGCGTGCAGGCGCACCTCGGGACCGCCCACGCGGCCGCGCGTGTCGTCCGTCTCGACGGCCCGTACGCGCAGCTCCGGCTCTCGGCGCCAGTCGTCGCCGCTCGCGGCGACCGCGTCGTGCTTCGCGGCGAGACGACGCTCGGCGGCGGCCTCGTGTTCGACCCGGTACCCCCGCGGCACCGTGACGCCGAGCGTGCGGCCCGCGTTGCGCGCGGCGAGGTCGCGGCGACGATCCACGAGCCGGTCCTGGCGGAGTCGCTGAAACATGTGCTCGACGGAGAGCCGGAGGGCGTGGAGCGGGCGGGGGACTGGGTGTTCTCGCGCGCCTGGCTCGACGAGCTCGACGGCCGGCTCCGCCTCCGGATCGCAGCCGCCGATCCGATCGACCCCGGGATTGCGCCTCCCTCGGAGGCATGGGCGAGAGAGGTTTTGCCGCTCCTTCCGTTCGAGCGGCGCGGGGCGAGGCTCTACCTGCCCGGCGCGACGCCGACGCTCGCGGGGCGCGACGAGGAGGCGGACGCCCTCGAACGTGAGCTCGCGGCCGCCGGCGCGCACGCGACGAAGGTCGTGGACGGCGACCTCGCGCGCTTCCTCGAGGCGAGCGGGAAGCTCGTTCGGCTCGGGGGAGGCTACGCCGTAGGGGCCGATGCGTACGAAGTCGCGAAGGACGTCGCGCTCGGGGAGGCACGCGCGCAGGGGGAGATCACGCTCGCCCGCTTCCGTGACCTGCTCGGCGTCGGCCGCCGCGACGCGCAGCTCCTGCTCGAGCGGCTCGATGCCGACGGGCTCACGCGGCGCGTGGGCGACTCGCGCGTCCTGCGCCGCTCCGCGCAGCGCGCCTGACTACCGGGCTCGAGCACGCGAGCGTCGGAGCACGATCGCGCCCGCGAGGATCGCGGCGACGGCCAGCGCAAGGGCGATGCCGCCGACGAGATCGGCGTCCAGGTCGCGACCCGAGACCTCGACCCGAGCGTCCGCTCCGCCATCGCCCTCGTAGACGATCGCGAAGAGACCGTAGAGCGCGAGCACGCCGGCCCAGACGAGAAGCGCCAGACCGAGGAGGACGCGGGCGAGCCGTCGCGCCGGGCGGGCGCTCTCGCTCACGGTCGACCCCGACGTCGGGGCAGCGCGCTCGTCCGGGAGGAAATGGTCGAGCGTGGGCTCAGCGCGTCTGCGGGAAGCCGAGGTCGACCTTGCTCGTCGCCGGGTCGGGCCAGCGGCTCGTGACCGCCTTCGTCCGCGTGTAGAAGTCGATCCCCTCCGGGCCGTAGATGTGCCGGTCGCCGAAGAGCGAGCTCTTCCAGCCCCCGAACGAGTAGTACGCCACGGGGACGGGGATCGGGACGTTGATCCCGACCATGCCGACGTTCACGTCGAACTGGAACTGCCGCGCGACGCCGCCGTCGCGCGTGAAGAGCGCGACGCCGTTCCCGTACGGGTTCTCGTTCACGAGCCGGAGCGCCTCGTCGTACGTCGGCACACGGACGACCGAGAGCACCGGGCCGAAGATCTCGTCGCGGTACGCGTCCATCTCGGGAGTGACGTCGTCGAGGAGGGAGACGCCGAGGAAGAACCCGCCGTTGTCGGGCGCCGTCTCGCGGCCGTCGGCGACGAGGGTCGCTCCCTGCGCCGGGCCCGAGTCGAGGTACGACGCGACCTTGTCGCGGTGCTCGCGCGTGACGAGCGGCCCCATCTCCGAGGAGGGGTCGAGGCCGTCACCGACCTTGACCTTCGGCAGCCGCTCCGTGATCGCGTCGACGAGCTGGTCGCCCGCGTCTCCGACCGCGACCACGACCGAGACCGCCATGCAGCGCTCGCCGGCCGAGCCGTAGCCCGCGCTGACCGCGGCGTCCGCAGCCATCGCGATGTCGGCGTCGGGCAGGACGACCATGTGGTTCTTCGCTCCGCCGAGCGCTTGCATCCGCTTCCCCGCCTTCGTCCCCGTCTCGTACACGTAGCGCGCGATCGGGGTCGAGCCGACGAAGCTGATCGCCGCGATGTCCGGCTGCTGGAGCAGCGCGTCGACCGCGACCTTGTCGCCCTGGACGACGTTGAAGACGCCGTCCGGGAGCCCGGCCTCCTTGAGGAGCTCCGCCGTCAGCAGCGAGGCGGAGGGGTCCTTCTCCGACGGCTTCAGGACGAAGGCGTTCCCGCACGCGATCGCGGGCGCCCACATCCACATGGGCACCATCGCCGGGAAGTTGAAGGGCGTGATCCCCGCGACGACGCCGAGCGGCTGGCGGATCGAGTACACGTCGATGCCGGTCGACGCCTGCTCCGAGTACTCGCCCTTGAGGAGCTCGGCGATGCCGCAGACGTACTCGATGACCTCGAGGCCGCGCTGCACCTCGCCGAGCGCGTCCGACAGGACCTTGCCGTGCTCGGCGGTGAGGAGGCGTGCGAGATCCTCGCGGTGCTCGTGCACGAGCTGGTAGATACGGAAGAAGAGCTCGGTCCGCTTCGAGAGCGAGAACGTGCGCCAGGTCGCCGAGGCGGCCTTCGCGGCCGCGACGGCGCGGTCGATCTCCTCGATCGAGGCGAACTGGACCTCGCCCGTCTGCTCGCCCGTCGCCGGGTTGTAGACCGGGCCACTGCGGCCGGACTCGCCGGCCACCGGCTGTCCTCCGATCCAGTGCCCGATCACCTTCAGCTCGGTCGTCACCGCTGCGCTCATCGCTGCCTCCACTCCGTCGAATCTCGCCCAAGCGTACCGCCGCTACGTCGGCACGAGGTCGACTCGTTCCTCACGTGCGCTCGGATCACCCGCCTCGCCATAGCGCTTGATCGCGAACGCCTCCCGCGCCGGGATCGCTCGCAGAATGGGCGCCATCACGTCGAAGAGCGCGTCCGCGTCGGGCCCGTACGCATAGAGGACGACCTCGCCCGGCCCCATGACGTTCCCGTCGAACTCGCCGACGCCGGCCTTCTCGATCGCCTCGATGAGCCGATCCTCGACGTCGGCAACGTCCCACTCCACGTCGGAGACGAACGTCGTGATGACCGCCTGCTCGACGCTCACACCGGGATCACGAGGCTCGCGAGGTCGCGCGGGTAGTACGTGAGGATCTCGATCCCGTCCTCGGTCACGAGGACGGTGTCCGAGTGCCGGAACCCTCCCACGTCCGGCGCGTACAGGCCCGGCTCGACCGTGAACACCATCCCGGGGCGGATCTCCGTGTGGTCGCCGGTGTCGAGGAAGGGCCCCTCGTGGTAGCGGAGCCCGATCGCGTGGCCCGTGTGGTGGCGCCAGTGCGCGAACAGGTCCTGCTGGGCGAAGTAGCCGCGGACTGCCTTGTCCACGTCGGAGCAGCGGGCGCCCGGGCGAATCGCCTCGAAGGCGACGTCCTGCAGGGCCTTCATGTGGCCGAACAGACGCTCCTGCTCCGGCGTCGGCTCGCCGACGATCAGCGTCCGCTCGAGCTCCGAGAGATAGCCCCACACCGGCGCGCTCGCACCGGTGACGAGCACGTCGCCGGGGCGGAAGGCGATGTTGCCGGCGAGCGCGTGCGGGATCGCCGAGTTGCGGCCGATCTGTCCCCGGTAGCCCGCGTGCGCCCCGCTCGAGAAGGCGTTCTGCGCGCGGTAGACCTCGCCGATCGCGTCGAGCATCGCGAAGGTCGCCTCGTTGCTCGCGCGCTGCGAGACCTCGGTCTCCGCGACCCCGGGGCGCGTGTAGCGCTGGAGAAGGCGGTGCGCGAGGTTCGCCCAGCGCACGCTCTCGCGGATCAGCGCGACCTCGGCCTCGGACTTCACCGCCATCTGCCCCTCGATCGCCGCTGCGACGCGTACCACCTCCGCGCCCGCGAGCTCGGAGAGGGTGGGGCCGCGGTAGCCGAGGATCCACGGGTAGCCGTCCTGGTCGGCCCCCAGCTTCCCGGCGAGACCGAGGTCGGAGAGCGTCCGCGCGAGCACGTCCTCGGGGCGTGGATCGCCCGGGTACTCGTCGTAGTGGGCGACGCGGTCGAGCATCGAGCGCGACTGCGCGTGCTCGAGCTCGAGCCGGGGGACGACGAGCGCTCGCTCGCCCTCGGCCGAGACGACGAGCGCGATCGGCCGCTCCGTCGGCACGAACGCGAACCCGCAGTAGTAGAGGACGTAGGAGGGGTCGAAGAGCACGATGCCGGCGAGCCCCTCGGCGCGGGTGCGCTCGAGCAGCCCGTCGCAGCGGGAGCGGTGCTCCTCGGCCGAGATCGCGATCGAGGTCACCACGGTCCGGGAGCGTAGTACGGCGGGTACCGTGGACGTGAGGTGACGCGCTCCCTGCTCGCCCTCATGCTCGCCGCAGCCCTCTCGGGCATCACCGCGCAGGACGTCGGCGCGCAGGCCTCGTTCGTCTACGACCGCGAGCTCGGCGACATCGCGCGGAAGACACTGCGGCAGGCGGTCACGGAGCGTGCGAAGCCGCCGCTCCGCTCCGTGCTCCGTGTGTACGTGCGCTGCTACCGCAGCCGTGCGTCGTTCGAGCGGACGTTCGAGCGACGCTTCGGCGTCCCCGCCGGGCAGGTGATCGCGTACTACGCAGGCGGAGGCGACGTCCATCTCCGCGGCGGCACCTGCGTCGGCGTCCGTGCCTTCCTCGCCGGGAGGCACACGGTCGTGACCGCGGCGGCGTTCTCGGTGCTGCTGCACGAGGCGCTCCACCGGCAGGGGATGCGGGACGAGCGGCTCGCCAACTGCTTCGCGAACGAGGCGGTCCGCTGGGGCGCCGAGTGGCTCGGGTTCGGCGAGGACCGGGCGCTGGCCGCGCGCGACCTCGCCTTCTCGTTCACGCGACGGTTCGCGCCTCCCGCGTACCACCTCGGGATGCCCGACTGCCTCGCGCTCGCGCGACGCGGGGATTGGCTCGACCACCGCTGACGCTACCCCCGCGTGAGCGTCGATCGTCGAGCTCTGAGCGCGCTATACGGATAACCGCACGTCGAGAAGCCGGCAGACCGCCTGTCGCGCGCCGGCGCTGCGCGCGAAGCTCACGGCATGAGACTCGACGCGTCGAACACGACTCTTCGCTCGCTCCTCGAGGAGCTCGCGGCCGCGCGGGGCAAGCTCGCGGGACGCGCGAGCATGGCGGTCGTCGAGCTCGACGCCGATCGCGGCGAGTCGACGCCGCTGCACGTCCACGAGGAGCCCGAGGGGCTGCACGTCCTCTCCGGCGCACTCACCGTGTTCGTCGGCTCCGACACCGTACGGCTGGGCACGGGCGAGACGTACCTCGCCCCGGCGGGCGTTCCCCACGCACTTCGCGTCGACGCCGACGCGACGGGCTACCTCGCCGCGTCGTTCGTGCGCTCCGTCGATCGCTACGAGAGCTTCCTCGGAGCCGTGGCACGTCCCCGGCCCGGTGCGCGGGAGGAGCACGAGAGCGATCGGGTGGTCGAGCTGCTCGCGGCTGCGAACCGGATCACCGTGCTCGGACCGCCCGGCGACCTGCCCGACGCCGCGCTCGCTGCCT
>Ga0075419_10001646_pt1 | contig 14539 bp, 12 predicted proteins | sample SoiMetdeltSBSDD3_FD_76900 | JGI IMG/M metagenome (GOLD analysis project Ga0075419, IMG submission 76900) | Bulk soil microbial communities from a Populus tree surrounding site in Tennessee, USA - Soil MetaG P. deltoides SBSDD3 | ecosystem: Environmental > Terrestrial > Soil > Tree plantation... | reverse complement strand
GGTGACCGTGGCGAGCGGCGTGCTCATGGAGTCGGTGAGCGCGAGCAACTGCATGCGCCGCGACGTGAACGTCTTGCCCGAAAGCCCGCGCGTGACCACCTCGAACAGCGAGAACATCGGGCTATCCATGACGTAGAGCCGGCCGGGCGGCTGCACCAGCCGGTACGCTTCGCCTCTGCCGTTCTCCTCGAAGTAGAACGAGACGGACGTGTCCCCGGGGACGAGCGCGCGCTGGATGATGTCGCCGCGGAACTCTTGCTGTGACAGGTAGCGCTGGAGCCCGAGGTCACGCACGTCAGCGACGAGCAGCATGGTCTTCACGAAGTTGTGCCGCTGCCCCTGCTCGTCCTGCATGGTGCGCCGGCTGACCGCCGTGAGCGCGAGCGAGTCGCCGAGGAACTGGAACACGAACTTCTCGTTCGCCACCGGCAGGTCGCCCTGGAAGACGATGAACCGGCCCGAATCGGGCGGGGCGCTGTCGGCGCGGGCGGCGGTGGGCAGCGCGAGCGCGAGCAGGACGAGCAGCCGGCGGAAGGGACGCATAGCGAACGAGCGTACCACGCCCGAGAGGCGCATCCGGCAAGAGGTTGTCAGGAGTCGGCTCCGGCGGCGCGCTCCAGCCGCGCGACGCATTCGATATGCGGCGTGTGCGGGAACATGTCGAACGGCGTGACCTCGGCCGGCCGCCAGCCGAGCGAGCCGAAGTCCTTGAGGTCGCGCGCGAGCGTGGCCGGGTTGCACGAGACGTACACGATCCGCGACGGCAGGAGCTCCGCCACACGTGCCACGACGCGCGGGTGGAGCCCCGCGCGCGGCGGGTCCACCACCACCACGTCCGGCTGGGGTGCCGCGGCGCGCTCGCCACGGGCCCACTCCCGCAGCACGGCGCGCGAGTCCCCGAGTTCGAAGCGCGCGTTCGAGAGAGCGTTCCGCGCGGCATTGCGGCGCGCGCGCGCGACCGACTCCGGCACGCTCTCCACGCCCACCACACTCGCGGCGACGCGCGCGAACAGCAGCGTCAGCGTGCCCGCACCGCTGTAGAGGTCCAGCACCTGCTCGCGGCCCTCGAGCTGCGCGGCGGCGATCGCCGCCTCGTAGAGCCGCTCCGCCTGCAGGCTGTTGGTCTGTAGGAACGCGTTGCCCACGACCTCGAACTCGAGCCCCAGCAGCTTCTCGACGATCACGCCGTCGCCCACGAGCGGGCGCTCCTCCTCGGCGAACGCCACGTGCGCGCGGCCGCGATTCAAACCCAGCGTCACCGTGCGCACCTCGGGGGACAGTGCGGCCACGCCGCGCGCCCACTCGCTGACACCGTGCAGGTCCTCCGAGGCGGCCAGCAGGTGCACGGCACAGCTCGCGGTGTGCGGCAGGTGGCGCACGGTGAGGAACCGCGCCACCCCGTCATGCCGCGACGGGTGGTAGGCGCGCCAGCGGTGCTCGCGCGCGAACGCCTGCGTGAAGCGCACCACCTGCACCGTGAGCGGCGAGGGCAGCCAGCATTCCGTGAGCTCGAAGATGCGGTCGTACGTGCCACGCTCGTGCAGCCCCAGCACGGCCACCTCGCTGCCGTCCGGGCCGGGCATGGGCGCGAACGAGAACTCCATCTTGTTGCGGTAGTGCCAGACCTCGCTCGCGTGCACGATGGCGCGCACCGGCGGATCGACGATGCCGCCCAGGTGGCGGAGGGCCTCGCGCACCTGGCGCTCTTTCAGGAGGGCTTGCTGCTCGTATGGCATCTCCTGGAGCCGGCAGCCCCCGCAGCGCTCCACGTGGACACAGCGTGCGGGCACACGGGTCGCAGCAGGGTGCTCCACCGTCATCAGGCGTGCGTCGGCGAAGCGGCGGTTCGTCTTGGTCACGCGCGCCTGTACCCGGTCGCCGGGCAGCCCCCGGTCCACGAACACGACCTTCCCGTCCACGCGGGCCAGGGCCTTGCCTCCCAACGCCACATCCTCGACGTCGAGGGTTAACACGTCCCTGACTTTCATGCGGTCCACCGGCTCCCAGCGAGAGGGACGAGCGTCGTTCGGCGATTTCGTGGGGGGCGGGACAGAACCATTCCGGCGATTCCCGTGTCTATTCCTCCGACGCACATCTCCCGCTCGTCCACCCACGCTAGCCCGGCGGCTCCGCGAGCCGCAAGCCGCTCGCGCCCCACGCGCCGGGTCCTCCAAGGAGGAAGTCATGCGATCCAGGTTGTCCGTTTGGGTGTTCACCGCAGCACTGTTCGCGGTGACCGCCGTTCCCGCACTCGCCGCGCAGGGCTGGCTCGGCGTGAGTACGCAGCCCACGGATGCCGACCTGCGCCGCGGGCTCGACCTGACGCGTGACGGCCTGCTCGTGAACCGCGTGTTCGCCGACAGCCCGGCCGAGCGCGCGGGCCTCAAGAAGGGCGACGTCATCCTGCGCTTCGATGGCGAGTCGGTGACCGAGCCCGAGGAGTTGCGCGACGCCGTGCGCGGGGCCGGCTCCGGCCGCTCCGCGAAGATGGAGATCTGGCGCCTCGGTGCCGCGCGCACGCTCGACGTGAAGCTGGCCGAGGTGCCCACGAGCGAGCCGGAGTACTACGAAGTGCCCGTGCCGCCGACACCGCGCAGCGCTCCCACACCTCCCGCGCCTCCGGCCCAGGACCGCTCGCGCGCGCCCGAACTGCAGCGCGTCGCCCCGCCGAGCCCGCCCGCGCCGCCCGACGCGCCCGGCAGCGACCGTCGCGTGCACCGCAAGGTGTACGTGAACGGCCGCCAGCTCTCCGACGACGAGATCGATGACAAGCTCAAGGAGCTGCGCATCGACGGCATGGGCGACTGGCACATGTGGAGCGACGACCACACGCCCGGCTCCTCGATGTTCTACAGCGGCTCCCGCGGGCGCCTGGGCGTGCGTGTCGAGAAGCTCACGCCCGAACTCGGTGAGGCGCTCGGTGTTCCCAGCGGCAAGGGCGTGGTCGTGATCGAGGTGATCGAGGACACGCCGGCACAGAAGGCCGGTGTGCGCGCCGGCGACGTCATCGTCGAGGTCGCGGGCCATGAGGTGAGCGACCGCGAGGACCTGACCAAAGCCCTGAACGACGAGGTGGGACGAGTGGACATCGTCCTGACACGAAAGGGTTCGCGCCGCACCGTCCAGGCCGATCTGCCCGAACGGAAGTCGATGAGCTGGTCCCGGAGCCCCGGGCGGTCGTTCTCCTTCCGAATTCCGGAACCCGGACGCGCCCCTCGGGTGTATCGCTATGACACGGAGCACAACAGCGACGGGGGAGACGCCGAGCTCCGCGAGGAGATGCGCCAGCTCAAGGAGGAACTCCGCGAGCTGAAGCAGCAACTGGGGGATCAGGAACAGCAGCAGCTCGAGAAGGCGAAGGAGCCGGCCAGGCCCAAGACGCCGGCACCCGCGCCGAAGAAGAAGTAGAGGCAGCGTTCCGAGCGGCGGCCCCGCGGCGCACGATGCGCCGCGTGGATGCCCCGGCCGCCGTCTCGCGGGGGCGTCGTTCCATACGGCCGACACCGAAAGGTGCCAGCATGGGGCGAAGTGAGGCCGAGATGGTGCAGCGCGGCGCCCCCACGATGTGGCGGTGAGTTCCGAGGTGCGAACTCGAGCTGCAATGCAGAGCAGGACGCTGGGAAGCCTGCTGCGGAGTTGTTGGGGGAGTGAACGACGCCGGTCCCGCGAGCGCGCGGGGCCGGCGTTCGTCTGTCGCGCGCGAACGACATGCGGCCCGCCCGCCGTCCCGGATCCATGACCTCGCGCGCGTGGCAAGCCGTCGCCTAGTATCGCGCGCATGCCCTTCACGCCGAGCTTCTGTCCGCGCTGTGCCACCGCCATGGGGATGGCCAACGAGCACGGCACCGTTCGCCCGACGTGTCCCGCCTGCGGCTACATCTGGTACCGGAACCCGGTGCCCGCCGCGGGCGTGATCCTCGTCGAGGCCGGCCGCGTCCTGCTCGTGCGCCGCGCCTGGGAGCCGCGTGCGGGCTCCTGGTGCCTGCCCGCGGGCTTCATGGAGGCGGGCGAGCATCCCGAGCAGAGTGCTGCGCGCGAGTTACAGGAAGAGACCGGCGTCATCGCGCAGCTCACCGGCCTGTTCGGTGTCTACGCCGGCTTCGACGACCCGCGCGTGCGCGCCGTGCTCATCCTCTACACGGGTGTGGCCACCGGCGGGGATCAGCGCCCCGGCGACGATGCCGTGGAACTGGGCTGGTTCCCGCTCGACGAACTGCCGGACGACCTCGCGTTCGCCTCCCATCGCCAGGCGCTCACCGAGTTGCGCGAGAAGCTGGCCGCGGCGCAGTAGATCTTCGGTGCGCGCCGCCCGAGGCGTGAGCCCCGGCGGCGCGCCCGCAAGCGAAGCTACCCCCGCATCTCGAACGGCGGCAGCTCGCGCTGTGCCGTCGAGATCAGTCCACCGGGTGTGCCGGTGACCTGCGGCGCCACCGGCGGGTCCAGCTCCACCGTCGCCACCGCGCTGAGGTGCTGATTCGTCTCCTCGCGCTGGCTCATGGCCAGCGACAGCACCGCGCTCGCCATCATGGCGCGGTCGAGGTCGGTCTCGTCGAACGGCTGGCCGTTGCGCTTGTTGCTCAGGTTCAGCACGCCCAGCAGCCGGTTCTGGTGCACGAGCGGCACCGACACGAACGAGTCCGAGTTGTAGGTGTCCTTGTTCGTCGGGCGCATGGGCGAGGCATCGCCGCCTTTGCGCATGAGCACCGGCTTGCGGTGATGCGCCACCCAGCCCGCCACCCCCTGGCCCAGCGGCAGGCGCACGCCTTCCGCCATGCCCGGGTCCATGCCGCGGTGCGCGGCGATCTGGAGGTGCTGGTCGTCCACGCGCATGAGGCTGCAGCGATCCACGGCGAACGCGTCGCAGAAGCGCTGCACCAGCGTGCGCGACAGCACGCCGTCGTCATGCTCGGCGGCCATGGCCTCGAACACCGTGCGCAGGAAGTCCATGGTCTCGTGGTGCTCCTTCAGCCGCTGCTGTGCGACGGCGAGCTGCGAGTAGGAGTCGTGCAGGTGCTCTGCGGCCACCTTCTCCTGCTCATCGTGCGCACGCAGCCGCTGCCGCAGCTTGTCGAGCTCGGTGCGCTCGAGGTGGGCCCGCTGCTGGAGCTGCTCCAGTTGCCTGGACACCAACTCCAGCCGTTCGGTCTTGAGGCGATGATCCTGCGCCACCGCGTTCAACTCGGATTCCAGCTGGCGGATCCGATCCTGGAACATGCCCTGTGTGCGCCGGGACTGTTCCTCGGCGACACGCGTCTCGGGCGAGACACGGCCCTGGGCATGCAGGCGGCGGGCGAGGGCCACGGCGGCCATGGTGCGCATCGCCAGCACCTGTTCGATTGCAGTGGGCGAGAAGGCGTTCTTCTTGGGACTCACGATCAACAGCAAGCCCATCAGGTCGTCCTGATCGGCCAGCGGCAGGGCGATGCACGAGTGCCAGGCGACCGGGGCCGCCAACGGCTGCATCTGGGTGGCCTCGAACCGGTCCGGTTCGTACACCGGGGTGGCACGGAACACGCGAGTGAGCAGTGAGCGGCGTTCGACGACGTTGAAGAATGCACTGGGGCGGAAGAACTTTCGCACGAGTCGGGCCGGCAGGTGATCCACCGGGACCACGACATCGCGACGGTCGAGCCGGCCACGTTCGCGCTGGTACACACGCGTGATGGCGTCGTGGTGGTTGTCCACCTGCGCCAGCGTCGGATGCCAATCGCCTTGATAGGCGCGGAGATAACCGAGCAGCGCATCGATGATCCCCTCGGCGTCTCCCGCCGAGGCCAGATGGTCGCAGACGTCTCGCAGTTGGATTCTCGGCATGGTGCAGTCCCCCGGGTGCGTGGTCTCGCGATGGAAGGTCCGCCGCGTCGTGGCAATGCCCGTGCCCGACGCTCCATTGCGCAATGCGTTCCCGGTGCGTCCTGCCCGGTCGGCTGCGGCGCTCCTCGAAAACTCCTAGAGTGTGGGCGTTCGCGAGGTTCCCGGTCGTCAACTCTTCAGGAGCTCGTCATGCCCCGATTGATCGCCGATCGTCCTGTACTGCACATGACCTCGGAACTCGGCCGCATCATGGCCGCCGCCAAGGCACGAGAGACCGCGGGTGAGCGCATTTTGCACATGGAGCGCGGTGAGCCCGACTTCGACACGCCGCCGCACATCGTGGACGCGCTGGCGAAGGCGGCGCGAGACGGCTACACGCACTACCCCGACCAGCGCGGCGAGCGCTCGCTGCGTGAAGCACTGGCGGAGAAGCTTGCACGCGAGAACGGCATCACCGCCCACGTCGATGATGTCGTCATGACCTCGGGCGGCACGCACGGGCTGTTCCTCGCCATGCAGTGCCTGCTCTCCCCGGGCGACGAACTGCTGGTGCTGTCGCCGCACTGGATGGCGATCCCCAAGCTCGTGGGCTTCGCCGCGGGGGCCAGCTATCGCTCGTTGCCCGTGTACCTGGAGCTGCTCGCGGGCACGTGGACACCGGCCGAGTTCGCCACGCGACTGCGTGCGGCGCTGAAGCCCGAGACCAAGGGCATCTACCTGAACACGCCCAACAACCCCACCGGTGCCGTGGTGTCGCGCGAACACCTGACCGCACTCGCCGAGGTCGCGGTCGAGCGCGACCTGTGGGTGATCTCGGACGAAGCGTACGAACACCTGGTCTATGACGGGGCCCAGCATGTCTCGATCGCGTCGCTGCCCGGCATGGCCGAGCGCACGCTGTCGGTGTTCACGTTCTCCAAGAGCTACGCCATGACCGGCTGGCGTGTGGGCTACGTGGTCTCTCCGCCCGCGATGCGCAATGTGATGGGCCCGCTGCTCGCGTTCTACACCACGCACGGCGTGTTCCCATCCGCCCAGATCGCCGCACTGGCTGCGGTGACCGGGCCCCAGGATTGCGTGGCCACGATGCGCGATGCCTACCACCAGCGGCGCCGACTGCTCTTGGACGGCCTCGCCGCCGGCAGCGCGGTGTGGGCACCTGAACCCAAGGGAGCGTTCTACGCGTTCGCCAACGTCGCCGTCGCTCGCGGCGAGCGCGACTTATGGGCGCTGGCCGACGAGTGGCTGGGCTTCGGCGTGGCCGCCCTGCCCGGCACCGCGTTCGGTCCCGAGTTCGGCGACTGGGTGCGGCTCTCGCTCGCCACGCGCGCGGACGACGTGGCCGAAGCCGCACGCCGCATCGCGCAGCACGCCGGAGCAGGCGCTCGCGCATGAACGCCGACGAGGCGCGCGGCGGCTGGTGCCCCGACTGCGGCACGCGTTACGGCGAGGGCACCGTGGCCTGCCCCGAGTGCCGCGTGCTGCTCTCCGACCTGCCGCCGCGACCGCCGGGCCAGCCGGTGGTCGTGCATCGCGTGCCGGATGCCGCCGCGGGCGCGCTGCTCACCGGACTGCTGGAGCACCACGGCCTGCACGTCTACCTGCGCAGTGCCACGCTCCCCGGCTACGGCGACGTGCGGCGCGACTGGGGCACGAGTGCGTGGGGCGAACTGCTGGTCCCACCCGGCGAAGCCGACGAGGCGCGCGAGGTGATCCTCGAGTACCTCGCGGCGCTGGAGCGCGGCGGGCAGGTGACGGATCGCGACGTGGAAGAGGGCGGCACCGGAAGCTGAGTCGAACGCGCGGCTACTCGTCCTCGAGCCCGATATCCGCTTCCTCTTCGCCGTCCTCGCCCTCGACTTCCTCCTCGGCCTCGACTTCGAAGCCCTCGATCACGAACTCACCGTTCATGTTCTGGGGGAGGATGACGCGCGAGAGCGCGCAGGCGAACACCTCGTCCATGGTCTCGACCGCGATCAACTCCAGCTTCTCCTGCACGTCGAGCGGGATGTCGTCCACGTCCTTGAGGTTCCCGACCGGGAACACCAGCGCGCGAAAACCCGCGCGATAGGCGGCCAGTGCCTTCTCGCGCATGCCGCCCACGGGCAGCACCTTGCCGCGCAGGCTCACCTCGCCGGTCATGGCGAGGTCGTGGTGGATGGCGCGGTCCGAGAGCACCGACGCGATCACCAGGCCCACGGTGATGCCGGCCGATGGGCCGTCCTTGGGCACGCCGGCGGCGGGGAAGTGCACGTGGATGTCGAAGCGGCCGAACGCGTCGGCCGGGATCTCGAGTGAGCGTGCCCGCGAGCGCACGTACGAGTGCGCCGCCTGCACGCTCTCCTTCATGACGTCGCCCAACTGGCCCGTCAGCACCACACGGCCGGCACCCGGCATCTTGATCGCCTCCACCACCAGCACTTCGCCGCCGGCGGCGGTCCAGGCGAGGCCCATCGCCACACCCACCTCGTCGTCCTTGCCCGCCATCTCCGGCTGGTAGACGCGGTGACCCAGGTACTCCTCGAGATGCTCCGGCTGCAGCGCGTGCTTGCGCGGCGCACCCGTGGCGCGCGCGCGGGCCACCTTGCGGCACAGCGTCGCGATCTGGCGCGACAGTGCGCGCACGCCCGCTTCGAGCGTGTAGTGGCGCACGATGGCGCGAACCGTGTCGTCGCCCATGGCCAGGTCGCGCACGGTCAGACCGTGCTCGGCGAGCTGGCGCGGCACCAGGAAGCGGCGCGCGATCTCCAGCTTCTCGTCCTCGGAATAGCCCGGCACCTCGATGACCTCGATGCGCTCCTGGAGCGCTTCGGGCACCTGGTCCAGGGCGTTGGCGCACATGATCACGACCGCGTGCGACAGGTCGATGGGCACGCCGAGGTAGTGGTCCGTGAACTGCGCGGCACTCTCGGGGTCGAGCAACTCCAGCAGCACTTCGGCCACACCGTGGCCGCCTTCGCCCACCAGTCGGTCCACGCCGTCGATCAGCAGCACGGGGTTGCGCACCCCGGCACCACGCACGGCGCGCAGGATCTTGCCCGGCTGCCCGCCCGGCACGGTGCGCGGCTCACCCACCAGTTCGGCGGCATCCGACGTGCCGGACACGTTCACGCGCGCGAACGGCCGGCGCAGCGCTTTCGCCACCTCGGAGCCGAGCGAAGTCTTGCCCGTGCCGTGCGGACCCACGATGCACAGCGCCGGGCCCGGCAGGTCGTGCTTGAGCTTGCGCACGGCGAGATACTCGAGGATGCGCTCCTTGGCTTTGGTGAGCCCCAGGTGCCCCTGCTCGAGTTCGGACTGCACGTGACGCAGATCCGCGTCCTCGCCCGCGGACGCATGCCACGGCGTGGTCCACAGCCACTGGAGGTACGCCCGCACGTGCGCCGCGTCGGGGGAGCCCGCGGGGAGCTTCCGCAGCCGGTCCATCTCGCGCTGGGCCAGCCGCGAGACCTCGGTGGGCAGCGGCCCCAGGTGCACGGGACGGCCGTTGGGGCTCGAGGCGGCCGGCTCGTGTTGAGTCGGCGGCGCTTCGAGCGCCGACGTCGCGCGCATCACGCGTCGGGGCTGCGGACTGCGGCTGCGGGACGGCCGGGCCATGGGCCCTCCGTGGCGGTCGTGGTGTGCAAGGCGGGTTCGTCGTGAGCCCCGGGACGCAGGGGCCCCATTACCACTCCATGCAAGTGCGCGGCCGAAGGCTCGCCGTCGCGGCCGGCCGCGCGAACAGCGTGTCAGTGCGCGGCTTGGCGAGCACTCCGGCGCGATTCCCGCGGCCCGAGAGACGCTCGCAGCCAAACGACGGCGAACGCGATGGTTGCCGGATGGCGAAGCCAAGCCGGCTCGATCACGCGGATTGCATCTCGCACGCCCGTCGTGCAGGCGGCGCATCACCGAGCGAGAGCGGGCCGGCGCGCCCAACGCTCGCAGCGGGCAGAGGAAGGGATCCGATCACCGGTGACTGCGCCGCCTCACGAGCGAGCTTCCGTCGGCAAACGCAAGACCCCGCGACCGTGAGGTCGCGGGGTCCTGGCGCGAGCGAAGCGATGTAGCGGTACTACCGGTAAATCGACTTCACCTTGCCCCACGTGCTGGCCTTGGTATCCGTCGCGAGGCAAGCCGGGTTGAACGACGAGCTGTTCCTCGGCACCGGAGCGCCGACGATCGTGAAGTCGTTCACGTTGTTGTCGGTGTCCGTGGCGCCGGCGGAATTGCGGACAGCGCCCTGCGTGGACGAGAGCAGGCCGACAGCCGTGACCTCGGCGCAGTTGGACGTGCCATAGGCGACCTTGTCCACCAGCGTGCCGACGAGCTCAGAGCCGCAGGGGAGGTTCGCGTTGGCAGCGTTGAACAGGCCGACCTTGCCACTGCCGGCGGCCATCGAGAAGCCCGTCAGTGCGGTCTGGAAGTCCGCCGGGACCGGGAGCGCTACGCCAGCGGAGCCATTCGAACCGGCCTCGAGCAGCAGGTACTGGCAGGGCTGGATGATCGTGCCCTGCGGGAACGTGAAGATATTGCCCGCGGAGCTGCCCCAGTTGCCCGTCGCCGAGCCGTACTCGAGCGTCCAGCCGCCGATGTTCACGGCCGTGACGCCGCTGTTGTAGATCTCGACGTAGTCACGCAGGTAGGTGCCGGTCGAGCCACCGCCGCCACCGTAAGCCTGCGAGATACGAACCTGGTTGGCCGCGAGGGCCGGCGCGGCACAGACCGCGAGCAGCGCAAGCGTGGTAGCGAAACGCCTCATCCTGGGACTCCTTTCAGGTGTGCGAGCGTGGTGCGTCCCCGTCGGGGGGGAGCAGATGCAGTGCTGCGAGGCCGTACCGACGCACCTCACCGCCGGGAACCCGGGGCCAAGGTACGAATGGGTGCGGAACACCACGAAGATGCGGGAATTTTCCCTCCGGGGCAAGGACTTCCTCGGCAAAACCACCCATGTTTCGTGGTCGTAACCTCTCGACAGTACTGGCACCATCGAGCGGCCCGGAATCGGTTCCTCAGCGAGCGCGCGGAGCTCGCAGCGACACCCAGACCATGCGTGCGGCGTTCGCGAGCAGGAACACCGCGAAGCCACGCGCCAGCCCCTGCTGCGGAAGTCGCTGCGCGGCCAGCGAAGCCAGCGGCGCGCCGAGAAGGGCCCCTATCGCGAGCCCAGGCAGCAGCCGAGTGGCCACGTTTCCCTGCCGGTGGTGCTCGAGCGCCCCGAACGGGGCGGTCACGAGGATCAGCGCCAGGCTCGTGCCCTGGGCCATCTGCTGACTCATTCCGAATAACAGGGTCAGCGCCGGCACGGCGATGATGCCACCCCCCACGCCCATAAAGCCCGAGAGCAGGCCCACTGCCGCGCCCGCTCCGAGCGATGCCAAGACTCCGGGCACGCCCGTGAGCGCGTGCTCGGCCGATCCGGCCGGGGCGCGCCACAGGATGCGGAGGGCGACGACCACGATGAACACGGCGAATGCGAGTGTCAGTCGTTCGCGGCTCGTGCGCGCCGCCAGCCGCGCGCCGAGGTTGGCGGCGGGCAAGCTGGCGAGTGCCAGCAGGCCCGCTGGCCACCAGGCGACGTTGCCGGCCAGGCCATAGACCACGAGTCCGGCCACCGCAGTAGCACCGATGGCGGCCAGCGACGTGCCGTGTGCTTCGTGCTGGCTGAGCGCGAAGTAGGCCGTGAGCATGGGGACCAGGATGATCCCGCCGCCCACGCCGAACAGGCCGCCCGCCAGACCGGCGCCGAATCCGGCCAGCACGGCGGGAGCGATCGAGGGCGAAGCGGCGCCAGAAGGGCTCACGCGGCGAAGCTACCCGCACGCGTCGCCGGGCGCGAATGACGACGCCCCGCCGGGCGCATGGCCCGGCGGGGCGTCGCGGTGAAGCGCGCGCTAGAGCTGCGTGCTGGTCGCCGCGGGCCGCTGCACCTTCTGCAGCATGCGCACGGTGTCGGCGAAGCGCGTGGCGTTCGTGGGCGCACCGAGCACGACCGCGATCAAGTCGCGGCCCTGGGAGTGCACCCAGGTGGCGAAGCAATATCCGGCCTCGTGGATGAAGCCGGTCTTGCCACCCTTGATCTCGTAGCGGCCGTAGAGCAGCCGGTTCGTGTTGCCCACCGTGTGGTAGCGGCGTTCGGTGCGGAACGCATACGAACGCGTGGTGGTGATCTCGGCGATCAGCGGCTCGTGGGCGGCCGCGTGCAGCATGCGCGCCACGTCCGAGGCGGTGGACACGTTGTGCTCGTCCAGGCCCGTGACCTCGTCGAAGTGCGTCCCGGTGAGACCCAGTTCCACGGCCTTGCGGTTCATGCGGGCGATGAAGTCGGCGTGCGGGAGACCGGACTCGCGCGCGAGGATGCGCGTGGCACAGTTGTCCGAGCTCATCAGGCTCATGCGCAGCAGTTCGCCCAGTTGCAGGACTTCACGGCTGCGAAGCTGCGTGTGCCCGGCACCGCGGATGTCGTCGTAGGAGACCACGGCATCCCGCGTCAGGTCGGGCTGCTGCTCCAGGAACACCATCGCGGTCATGAGCTTGGTGAGGCTCGCGATCGGCACCGAGCGCGACGAGTTCTTCTCGAACAGCACCTCTCCCGTGCTGGGGTCCAGCAGGATGGCATTGCGCGCGAACACCCCGTCCGGCGGCAGCCGGCGGCGCGCACGGCGGCGGCGCGTCGCGGCCGCGGGGGCGGCCGAGGTGCGCGCGGCGAGCGTGACGGGGCCGGGCACGACGGGCGAGCTCGGAGCCGCCTCGGCCGTCGTGGCCAGGGCGACCAGCAGCGCGAGCGTGGGGGCCACGCGCGGCACGCGGAAATGCATGGGGGAGATCCTCCTTGGGTCGAGCCGGAGAGCGGGCCTCGACCGAGACCGTCCTTGGTGTGGATGAATCCTATCTGTCAGATGTTAGCGGGGTCATGGAGTGCTGGTCAACGACTGGTGCATCGTGCAACCGCGGTGCGATGCAGCAGAAGTCCTCGCCCGTTGCATCGCGCAACGTGTTGCCGCCGCTTCCGCCTAGGGCTCCGGCACCAGCAGGCGACGGAAACCCGCAAGGGACGCGGCGGCGAGCGTATCCGCCTGCACGAACTCAGCGAGCAGCCGGCCTTCCTTGCAAGCCTTGGTCCGGCTCGGCAGGTCGCGCCGGAACACCCATTCCACCCGTGTCAGGCCCGCCTCGAAGGCGGCCGGGTCCGGCGGGGGTGCTCCGCGCATGAGCACCGCGGCGCCGCGCAACGCCTCCGGGATGAGCTCGAACTGCCGCATCGCCCGTTCCACCTCGCGGCAGCCGGCCGTGCTGTCGTACGCGAACGGCGCTCGCGCTGCCGCCTCGACGATGGCGAGCCACAGCAGCGGATCGGTCCGCAGCGCGCCGCCCGGCACTGTCTGCTCCAGTTCGAGCGTGAGTCGGGCCTGCAGCGAATCGGCGGCCGCCGAGGCGGGCAGCGCACGCGCGCGCTCGAGCAGGCCGCGCAGCGACTGCTCGTGGGCCGCCACGGTGTTGATGTCGAGGGGCGCGAACGGCACTTCGTCGGGGCTCGGCGCCGTCCAACGCTCGGCCAGGTCGGGCCGGTGGCGCCGGAGCAGCAGCGCGTGCTCGCTCGCGACTGTCAACGCCGGGCCCTGGGCCTGCTTGGGCGGCTTCCTGCCGGCGCACGCCGCGGGCAGGCCCAGGACGACCAGCGCCAGGGCGAATGCCGCCGCCTGCTGGAGCCTCGCCATGGGCCGTGAGGTCGTGCGCACCCGGCTCATGGGCGCGTGACCACCGTCTCCACCAGGGTGAACGGGTCGTCCACCTTGAGCGGGGTGACGGCCAAGAACGGGTGCGCGTACTTCACGCCCGCCTGCCAGCCCCAGTAACGGGCACTCGCCTCGAACGCCTCGAGCGGGTGCGGGAGGTGCTTGGGGCGCGGCCGGTCGGGGTGGTGGAACTGCGACGCGTGGCTGTCGATCGCCCTCTTCCAGTCCTCGGCGTAGGCCGTGAAGTCCACGATGAACGTGGGGCGCGTCCCGGGCGGGATGAAGTAGTAGTAGATCGCCTTCGCCTGGTGCGGCTCACCCTCGCACGGCGCCTTGGCGAGGTGGGCCAGGTTGTAGGCGTTGGAGACGATCTCGCCGCTCTTGTAGTGATCGTTGTGCCCCAGGCCGCGGCCGATCGGCAGGTCGTAGTACGGCGACAGGATGATCTCCGGCCGGTGGCGGCGGATCACGCTCGCGACCTTGCAGCGATTCTCGAACGTGTCCTCGACGCGACCGTCCCCCAGGTCGAGGCACTCGCGCACATCCAGCTTGAGGATCTCGGCCGCCTTGCGTCCCTCCTCGGCGCGCAGCTCGGGAGTGCCCCAGCCCATGTCGCCGGAGGTCATGTCGATGATGCCGGTGGTCCGGCCCAGATCCTTGAGCTTGCGCAGCAGTCCGCCGCAGGCGATCTCGGCATCGTCGGGATGCGGGCCGAATGCGAGGATGTCGACAGGCATGGGGACTCCGGAACGAGGGGGCGCCGGCGGACCGCGGCGTGGGCGGGGGGACGTCGCAATATAGAGTGGGGCCAAGGCACGCCGCCAATCCGCTATGCTCGGGCCGACATCCCCGGCCCGGCCGGGCCCCGAAGTGCCCGCAAAGCGCCGGCGGCCCGACCCCCGGAGCCGCGGATCCACCCGAGACTCCCATGCTCTACTTCGCCTACGGCTCGAACCTCGACCCGGAGCAGATGACCCGCCGTTGCCCGGGGCACTCGGTGGTGGGGCTGGCCG
>Ga0075419_10001645_pt1 | contig 14543 bp, 10 predicted proteins | sample SoiMetdeltSBSDD3_FD_76900 | JGI IMG/M metagenome (GOLD analysis project Ga0075419, IMG submission 76900) | Bulk soil microbial communities from a Populus tree surrounding site in Tennessee, USA - Soil MetaG P. deltoides SBSDD3 | ecosystem: Environmental > Terrestrial > Soil > Tree plantation... | reverse complement strand
TGACGGGAGAAAAGCGCTCGGCATCGATGGAAGGGTCGGGCGGTTACTGGTTCAAGTCCTCGCTCTTTGCAGCCGAGCCGGGCGAGGACGACGCGACGAATCCGCGCTTGTATGGGCGGCAGTTGGCGAACTGGCTGCGCGAGCGGTTTCTGCCGCTCGGCTACCCCGCGGTGGAGGTGATCGCCGAGGACTGGGGCTGGTGCGTGATGTGCCAGCGGGAGCCTTACGAGCTCTGGATCGGCTGCGTCAACCTGGCGGACTACGAATACGCGAAGCCAGGCGATCCGCCCCCACCGAAGGAGCGACTGCTCTGGAAGGCGATGACGACTGCCGAGCGCCCCATCTTCAAGTACCTGTTCAGGCGCAAGCCGGAGATGCGTGAAGGTCTCGCGCGCCTCGATGCGCAGCTCCGCAGCGTTCTGCAAGCAGAGCCGGCCATAGAGATCGTCGACGAGTCGGTCGCAAACACATGGTTCGCGGATGTGCCCAAGGTACCCAGCGACGCAGATGCGGAGCCGACCGCGCTGCCGCGGTGGATTCAAGTCATCGCGGGCTTGTTGCTGCTGCCGATCACGCTGCTGTGCGTGGGCGGCGCGCTCACCATGTTCACCCTTCCCAACGTCCAGACAGATCCGTTCCTGCAATTGCTGACTGTCGTCATAACCCTGTTGTGCCTCTGGGGCGTGGTCATTGCTGTTCGCCTCATCTTCGGCCTCAAGGGCAAGGGTCTGCTGGGTCCGTTTGCGTTGCGACTGATGTCTGCTGTTGCGATCGGCGCGGTTGTCGGCAGCTTCTTCACAGACATCTACACCGAGGCCCCGGTGCGAGCGGTCGCTCTCGTCATCATTTACGTCGCACTCGCAGTCCGGCTGTGGCGGCTGGCTGCTCGGAGGTCGCAGCGTTGAGGTTATGATCTGTTCATGTGCCTGCGCGCCGTTCTGACGATTGCTTTCGCCTGCCTCTCGGCAGTTCCCCTGGCGCAAGCCGCCGATTGCAAGTCCACCGTGAGCGGCGATCTGCGGATCCACCCGCTCACGAGTAAGATTTTCAACAACACGCGCTCGATTCGAGTGCTGCTGCCGCCGGGCTACGGTGCTGCGGAGAACAGCAGCAAACGCTATCCCGTGCTCTACATGCTCGACGGACAGAATCTGTTCGATGCTTGTCTGAGCGATGTGAGCCATGCGGAGTGGCAAGTCGACGAGACCGTGTATCGCCTGATGCGCGAGAAGGCGATCCCCGAGATGATCGTCGTCGGTATCGATCACGCGGGTGTGAAGCGCGCGTACGAGTTTCTGCCGTATCGCGATTCCTTCAATCCAGATATGGAGGAGCCCGCCGGCAAGCGCTTTCCGGATTTTCTCGTGAACGAAGTGATGCCGTTGGTGAATGGGCAGTACCGCACGCTGACAGGTCACGGCAATACCGCGCTCGGCGGCTCGTCGTATGGCGGTGTCGCGACGCTCTACGCACTCCTGGCCCGGCCGCAGACGTTCGGCTACGGTCTCATCGAAAGTCCGTCGATCTGGGTCGGTATGGGGCAGCTCATTCGCGATACCTCACCGCTGGTGGGTTTGCCGCGCAAGGTGTTCATCGCATTCGGCAGCGAGGAGGTGACGCACGGAGACGCGGAAAGGCAGGTGCAGGGATTCTTCGCTACGGTCAGCGCGAACTTCAAGGCGGCCGGTTACGACGACAGCAGATTCCGCTATGTTTACGAGCAGGACGCGAAGCACACCGAAAGCGCATGGGCGCAGCGATTGCCCGATGCGCTGAAGTTTCTGTTGGGGGATTGGAAGCCCGAGCTGCCGGAGCAAGCTGTCCCCAAGTAATGAAGCTCAGGATTCTCCCGCTGACGCCTGACTTGTGGCCTGACCTGGAGGATCTGTTTGGCGAGAAGGGTGCGTGCAACGGTTGCTGGTGCATGTACTGCCGCATCGGCTCCGCATATCGCAAACAAGGTGGCGACAAGAACAAGGCCGCGTTTCGCGCAGTAGTGAAGCGCGGACCGCCGCCGGGACTGCTCGCGTTCGATGGCGATCGCGCGGTTGGCTGGTGCCAAGTCACTCCTCGTGACGACCTGCCGGCACTCGACCGGAGTTGGCGGCTGAAGCGCGTCGACGCTCTGCCGGTCTGGGCACTTTCGTGTTTCTACGTCCGCATCGGCTATCGGCGCAAAGGCGTGACGAAGGCGCTCATCTGCGAAGCGCTGAAGGTCGCCAAACGAGCGAAAGCGCCAGCTCTCGAGGCCTATCCGTTCGATGCTGCAGTGTCGCCAAGCGCATCGAGTACCGGCTACGCCACGACTTTCGCGCGCGCAGGGTTCAGAATAGTCGCGCGCCGCGATGCACCGCGGCCCATCATGCGCCACGACCTGAAGAGAATTCGCGATGCCGGCAAACAGTGATGTCCTGATCGTGGGCGGCGGCCACAACGGCCTGGTCTGTGCTGCATATCTGGCAGCGGCTGGATTGAAGGTGACCGTGCTCGAACGACGTCATGTCGTGGGCGGTGCGGCCGTCACCGAAGAATTCCATCCCGGCTTCCGCAATTCCGTCGCTTCGTACACGGTGTCGCTGCTGAACCCGAAGGTCATTCGCGATCTCGAGCTGCACGCGCATGGGTTGAAGATCGTCGAGCGTGAAGTTGCGAACTTCCTGCCGACTGAGGATGGGCGATATCTCGCCATCGGCGCGGGACGCACGAAAGAGGAGGTCGCAAAGTTCTCGCGCAAGGATGCGGATCTGCTCGACGTGTATGCAGAGCGGCTCGAAGTGATCGCGGATGTGTTTCGTGAGCTGGTGCTGGAGACGCCGCCGAACGTCGTCGAAGGCGGCTGGCGCGTCGCGCTGCCGGAGATGTTGCGCGCGGCGAAAATCGGCGGCCGCTTCAGCAAGCTCAATCTCGCAACACGACAGGAGTTGCTGACGTTGTTCGCGACCTCCGCGGGCGAATATCTCGACGGCTGGTTCGAGAGCGATCCGATCAAGGCCGTGTATGGTTTCGACGGCATCGTCGGCAACTTCAACAGCCCGTACGCGCCAGGCTCCGCATACGTGCTGCTGCATCACGTGTTCGGCGAGGTCAACGGTAAGAAGGGCGTGTGGGCGCACGCGATCGGCGGCATGGGCGCGATCACGCAAGCGATGGCGAAGTGCGCGGCCTCGCGCGGCGCGGACATTCGCGTCAGTGCGGGCGTGAAGGAAATCATCATCGAGAATGGCGTCGCGGTTGGCGCAGTCACGGAATCGGGCGAGAAGTTTCGCGCGTCGGCCGTCGTCTCTAATCTGAACCCGAAGCTGCTCTTCCTGAAGCTGCTGGACCCCAGCGTGTTGCCGCCTGCGTTTCGTCAGCGAATCAATCAATGGCGCTGCGGTTCGGGAACGTTCCGCATGAACGTTGCGCTGTCGGAGTTGCCGGACTTCACATGCCTGCCTGGCAAGCAGCGAGCTCCGCATCACACTGCAGGCATCATCATCGCGCCGTCGCTCGCGTACATGGAGCGCGCGTACTTCGATGCGCGTCTGCAGGGCTGGTCGAAGGAGCCGATCGTCGAGGTTCTGATTCCATCGACGCTGGACGACAGCCTCGCGCCGCGAGGACAGCACGTCGCGAGCATGTTCTGTCAGCACGTAGCGCCGCAATTGCCGAACGGACAATCGTGGGATGCGCATCGCGAAGCGGTTGCCGATCTCATGATCGAAACGGTCAACAAGCACGCGCCGAATTTCAAAGCGTCGGTGCTCGGAAGGCAGATCATGAGTCCGCTGGATCTCGAGCGGACGTTCGGTTTGATCGGCGGCGACATCTTTCATGGCGCGCTGAATCTGGATCAGATCTTTTCGGCGCGGCCGATGCTGGGCTACGGCAACTATCGCGGGCCGCTGCCGGGCATATATATGTGCGGGTCAGGGACGCATCCGGGCGGCGGTGTGACGGGAGCGCCGGGGCACAACGCGGCGCGCGAGATTCTGATCGATTTCCGCAAGCGGAAGCTGCGGCGGATCGCGTAGAAATCAACGACTCCTTGACCCGGTGCGCCTACGACTCCGGATCGCCCCGCAGCGCTGCGTGTGCGGCCAGGATGTGAGACCGCATGACCGACGCTGCCCACTCCGGATCACGCGATTCCATTGCGCTGACGATCTCGAGGTGATGCGAGGCGCTGCGCAGCAGGTGCTGCGGCTGATACTTCGCGAACGTCTTGAGCATCATCGGCGCTTCGAGCAGAGCAGGTAGCAACGTGACGAGCCGCGCGTTGCCGGAGAAATCCTGCAACGCGCGGTGAAACGCGCTGTTGAGCTTGCCGATGCGCTCGATGTGCCCTTCGCCGCGCGTCGCGGACTCGTGATACTGCTCCTCAGCGAGTCGGCGCAATGTCGCGATGCCTTCGGGCGTGATCTGCACGCACGCGCGGGCTGCGCCGTATGGCTCCAGCAGCGCGCGCAGTTCGAAGACGTTGCGGGTATCGGAGTCCGTCCAGGGCGTGACGACCGCTCCGACGTTCGGTAGTACCGTCAGGAATCCTTCCGCCTGCAAGCGCCGCAGTGCCTCGCGCACCGGCGTGCGGCTGACGCTGAGCGCGTCCGCAATTTCCTGCTCGGTGATGCGCACGGCGGCGGCATACGTGCCGCGCACGATCCCCTCGCGAACCATCGCGTATGCGCGATCGACTGCCTGGGCCATTTCCCGTCCTCTCTACCGCTCTGCACCATTCCAGTGCGGATTGCATGCAATCATAGTCATACCTTGCCCGATTGTGCCCCACTCTTGCCAATCAAATGACGGATTGCATACGATCCGCAGCCATGGGGATTCAAGTCGAAATGGTCGAAGTCGGGCCGCGTGACGGCCTGCAGATCGACCCCTTGATCCTACCCACTGCCACCAAGATCGAGCTGATCACCCGTTTGCTGGCCGCCGGCCTGCGTCGCATCGAGGTCACCAGCTTCGTCAATCCGCGCAAGGTCCCGCAGATGGCCGATGCCGAGCAAGTGCTGGCCGGTCTGAGCCGGCCACGCGACGCCCATTTCATCGGATTGGTGATGAATCGCAAAGGCTTCGATCGCGCGGCGGCCGCCGGCTGCAGCGAAGTCGGCATGGTCGTGGTTGCGAGCGACACGTTCAATCGTCGCAACCAGGGCGTCGGCACCGACGAGTCGATCGCGACCTGGCTGGAAGTCGCGAGCGCCGCGCGAGCCGCCGGCATCAGAGCGCAGGTCACCCTCTCGGCTGCGTTCGGCTGTCCGTTCGAAGGTGAAATGCCGGTCGCGCGGGTGCTCGATGTCGCGCAACGCGTGGCGGAAGGAGAGCCGCACGAGATCTGCCTGGCCGATTCGATCGGCGTCGCCGTGCCGGCCCAGGTCCATGACTTGCTGGGACAGTTGCGCGTGCGGATGCCCGGCATGCGTTGGCGCTGCCACTTCCACAACACGCGCAACACTGGAATCGCCAACGCCTGGGCCGCGATTCAGAACGGCGTCGGCGCGCTCGATTCGAGCATCGGCGGCATCGGCGGTTGTCCATTCGCGCCGGCGGCGACCGGCAACATCGCGTCGGAAGATCTCCTCTACATGCTGGCACGCAGCGGCGTCGAAACCGGCGTTTCGCTGCCCTCGCTGATCGAGACGGCGCAGTGGCTGCAAACGCAGCTCGGCCGGCCCGTGCCCGGAATGTTGAACAAGGCCGGGGGCTTTCCCCGCGCGGCGCTCGCGCACTGACGCGATCGCACCACCCACGACAAGAGAGCACTCCAGTGTCATATCGATTGGGCGTCGATGTCGGAGGCACGTTCACCGACCTGTTGCTGGTCGACGAGGCGAGCGGCGCCACGTGGTCCGCAAAGGTCCCGAGCACGCCGCAGGATCAGTCGATCGGCGTGTTGAGCGGCCTGGAACGGGTGTGCGGCAAGGCCAGCATCTCGCCGAAGCAGATCGATCACGTCATGCACGGCACGACGGTCGCGACCAACACGGTGCTGACGGGCACCGGCGCGAAGTGCGGGCTCGTCACGACGCGTGGCTATCGACAAGTGCTGCAGATCGCGCGGTCGTACGTGCCGGGCGGACTCGGCGGTTGGGTCATCTACAACAAGAGCCTGCCGATGGCGCCGCTGTCGTGCACGATCGAAGCGCACGAGCGCATCGGGGCGAAGGGCGATGTCGTCGAGAAGCTCGACGAGAAGAAGCTGCGCGAGGATCTGCGTCAGCTCCGCAAGAAGAACATCGAAGCGTTGACTGTCTCGCTCATCAACGCATTCGCGAACGACTCGCACGAGCAGCGCGTGCTCGCGATTGCCAGCGAGGAGTTGCCGGGAATTCCAGTGTCGTTGTCCTCGCAGGTCGTGCCCGAGATGCAGGAGTACGAGCGCACGGTCACGACAGTCGCGAATTCGTATGTGCGGCCGCGCGTCGCGCGTTATGTGCGTAATTTGCAGGAAAAGCTCGCGGCGAAGACGGACGCGGTCAAGCTGCACATCCTGCGTTCGGATGGCGGGCTCGCGTCTGCGAAGTCGTCCGAGGAGTTTCCAGTCAATCTGCTCATGTCGGGTCCCGCGGGTGGAGTGACGGGTGCGCTGTGGGTGGCGTCGCAGGCAGGATTTCCGAACCTGCTGACGATCGATGTCGGCGGCACATCGACGGACGTCGCGCTGATTCAGGACGGCGAACCGCGGCTGCGTCGCGAGACGACAGTTGGTGACGTGACCGTACGCGCGTCGTCGGTCGACATCCGCACGGTCGGCGCGGGCGGTGGTTCGATTGCACACGTCCCGGAGCTGACGAAAGCGCTGCGGGTCGGTCCGCAGAGCGCAGGCGCGGATCCGGGCCCGGCCGCGTATGGCAAGGGCGGCGCGGAGCCGACTGTCACCGATGCCAACGTCGTGCTCGGCTACCTGCCCGAGATGCAACGCCTCGGCGGCGAGATGGTGCTCGATCGCAAACTGGCTGCGACAGCCGTGCAGAAGATCGCCGATGCGCTCGGGCTGTCGCTGCAGCAGGCAGCACTCGGCATCTACAACATCGTCAACGAAAACATGACCGGTGCATTGCGGCTGGTCTCCGTCGAGCAGGGCTACGATCCGCGCGACTACGCGTTGATCGCGTTCGGTGGTGCCGGCCCCCTCCACGCGAACGCACTCGCGCGATTGCTCGGATCGTGGCCCGCCATCATTCCGCCCGGTCCCGGCGTGCTGTGCGCGCTCGGCGATTCGACAACCGCTGTGCGTGACGAGCGCTCGCGAACGTTCGTGCGTGCGTTCAAGGCAACCAGCGCCGGCGAAGTGGCGCAGATCCTGCGTGATCTCGCGGCCGATGCATCGCACGGGCTCAAGCAGGAGAACGTCGCGGCCGCGGACATGCAGACCAGTTTCCAGGTCGACGTCCGCTATCGTGGTCAGGGCCTGCGCCTGAGCGTCGATGTGCGGCTCGACGAGCTCGAGCAACGCGGGCTGCTGGCGATCAGCGAGAAGTTCGACGCCGAGCACAAGCGACTGTTCACCTTCACGCTGTCGCTCGAACACGAACTCGTGACTCTGCGCGCGGCGGTGCGCGGCAAGAGCATCCAGGTCGAACGACCGGCAGTGAAGCGCGGCGGCAAGGATCCGAAAGCGGCGGAAGTGGCATCGCAGGCCGTGTTCATGGAGGGCAAGAGCCTCAGCGCACGCGTCTACGATCGCGCCAAGCTCGAAGCCGGCAACGTGATGTCCGGCCCCGCCATCGTCATGGAGATGGACTCGACGACGGTGATCCTGCCGGAGCACCGCGGCCACGTGGACGCCCACGGCAACATCCTCATCTATCCCGATTCGCATCCGGCTGTGAAGTAGGTGCCCCCATGCCCGCCCAACTCGTCCAGCGCAACGCGCAGCCGTACAAGAAGATCGACGTCGACACGGTAACGATCGACATCATCGAAAGCGCGTTGCGCAACGCGCGCTTCGAGATGGACACCGTGCTGTTCCGAACCGCCATGTCGCCGGGCATCCGCGAGCAGCACGACGAGTTCCCGATGATCGCCAACGTCGAAGGCAAGATGGTCGTCGGCCAGTTCGGCTCGTTCATCTACGGCTTTCTGCAGGGCTACGACGGCACAATCGAAGACGGCGACATCTTCTTCACCAGCGACCCGTACTCGGTGAACGGCGCGATCTCGCACGCGAACGACTGGCTGATGCTGATGCCGATCTTCCGCGACGGACGCTTGCTCGCGTGGACTGCGATGTTCGGCCACATGACCGACGTCGGCGGCAAAGTGCCGGGCAGCCTGCCGACCGATGCACGGCAGATCTACGAGGAAGGCATCTGCGTGCCACCCGTGAAGATCTACAAGGGCGGCGAGCTGCAGCAGGACGTGTTGCGCATCATCCTGCACAACTGTCGTCTGCCGCACTGGAATCTCTCCGACTTCAACGCGATCGTCGCCGCGCTGCGCACAGCATCGCTACGTTGTCTGCAGATCGCGCAGCGCTTCGGCGACGACGTCTTCTACTCAGCGCTCGATGCCATGCTCGAACGCAACAAGCGCGCGATGCGCGAGCTGATCCGACGCACCGTGCCGGAGAAGCGGCAGTACTTCGAGGACTACATCTGCGACGACGGCCGCGGCATGGGTCCGTACAAGATCGCCTGCGCGATGTGGCGAGAAGGCGATGTGTGCATCTTCGATTTCACCGGCACCGATCCGCAGTCGATCTCCTCGATCAACTTCCTGCTGAACGAAGAGATGTTCAAGATGTTCGCGGGCGTGTACATGATCATGGTGTTCGACCCGCAGATCCTGTTCAACGACGGCTTCTACGATTTGATGGAAGTGCGCATCCCGGCCGGGACGCTGCTGAAGCCGCTCAAGCCTGCTGCGTTGTCGTGTCGCACGCATGCCCTCGGTCGCATCTTCGACATTCTTGGTGGCTTGCTGGGGCAGGGCAGTCCGGACTTCCTGTGCGCGGCGGGATTCTCCGACAGCCCGCACTTCATGTATTCGGGCTACGACAGCAAGGGCGAGTGGTATCAGCTCTATCAGATCACGTTCGGCGGAATTCCGGGCAAGCCGTTCGGCGATGGGCCGGACGGGCATTCGCTGTGGCCGTCGTTCACGAATGTGCCGAACGAGTTCCTCGAAAGCTACTTCCCGCTGCGGATCGAAACCTACGAGACGATTCCGGACAGCGGCGGCGCGGGGAAATTCCGCGGCGGCAACGGGCTGCGCATCGGCTATCGCTTCCTCGAGCCGGGTGAGATCTCGATTCATGACGATCGCTGGCTCACGTATCCATGGGGCGTGAACGGCGGACTGCCGGGTCAGCGCAGCAAGAAGACGCTGATCCGCGCGAATGGCGGCGAAGAGCTGCTGCCTGCGAAAGTCGATCGCATAAGAGTGGAGGCGGGCGATCTGCTGCTGTCCGATACGTGGGGCGGCGGCGGATGCGGCGATCCGCTAGAGCGCGATCCATCGCTCGTACAGTTCGACGTCGACGCAGGACTCGTGACAGTTGCCGGTGCGCGTCGCTACGGCGTCGTGTTGAAGGACGACCTGTCGGTCGACGCCGCGGCGACAACGGCTTTGCGCAAGCGCATGGCGAGCGAACGTGGCGATAAGAAGCTCTTCGATCGCGGTTTCGACACCATCGAGAATCTGAAAGCGCGCTGTCGCGAGGAGACCGGACTCGAACCGCCGCAGCAGCCGCAGTTTGCGCGCTGGACGCAACGTGGTGCGGCATGACCGACGCGTTCGCCAACGGACCGCTCAGCGACCTGCGCGTCATCGAGCTCGGCACGCTGCTCGCTGGACCGTTCTGCGGCCAGCTGCTCGGCGACATGGGCGCCGAAATCATCAAGGTGGAGCCCCCGGGGCAGGGCGATCCGCTGCGTGTGTGGGGGCAAGAAAAGGCTCAGGGCAAGTCGCTGTGGTGGCCGGTCGTCGCGCGCAACAAGAAGTCGATCACGCTCGATCTGCGTCAGCCCGAAGGCCAGAAGGTATTGCACGAGCTGGTCACGAAGGCTGACTTCCTGCTCGAGAACTTCCGTCCCGGCACGCTGGAGAAATGGAACTGCGGCTACGAGGAGCTCGCGAAGATCAATCCGCGGCTGATCATGATCCGCGTCTCCGGCTACGGGCAGAGCGGGCCCTACTCGCGGCGCGCCGGTTTCGGGGCGATCGGCGAAGCGATGGGTGGATTGCGCTACGTCGTCGGCGATCCGAGCACGCCGCCGTCGCGCATGGGAATCAGCATCGGCGACTCGCTTGCGGCAACGTTCGCGTGCCTCGGTGCGCTGTCGGCTCTGCATCACCGCGAAGTGACTGGACGCGGCCAGGTCGTCGATTCTGCGATCTACGAAGCCGTGCTCACGATGATGGAGTCGTTGATCACCGAATACGACAAGGCCGGGTACATCCGCGAGCGCACGGGCGCGATTCTGCCGAACATCGCGCCGTCGAATGTGTATCCGACGAGCGATGGCTCGATGGTGTTGATCGCGGCGAATCAGGACACCGTGTTCCAGCGGCTGACCCAGGCGATGGGCCGGCCGGAGCTCTCGCAGCAGCCGGAGTATGCGACGCACGGCGCACGCGGCGTGCGGCAGAAGGAGATCGATGGAGTCATCGGCGACTGGACGCGCACGAAGAAGTGCGTGGAGGTGCTGGAGCTGATGGAGGAGTTCAGCGTTCCGGCGGGACTCATCTATCGCGCACCCGAGATGCTGGAGGATCCGCACTTCCAGGCGCGCGAGGCGATCATCTCCACACCGCATCCGGATTTCGGCGAGCTGAAGATGCAGAACGTCGCGCCGAAGTTGTCACGTACGCCTGGCAGCGTGCGCTCGCCGAGTCCCAAGCTGGGACAGCACAACGATGACGTGTACCGCGGCCTGATGGGCATGAGCGCAGAGCGTTACGCGCAATTGCAGGCAGCGAAGGTCATATGACATCGCATCCTGGCGGCCCGGTCGACGCACGCGGCTACGGCGGAACGCTCCAGCCGGGCGTGCGGCCTGCGCTGCTGGTCGTCGATTTCGTCAAGGCGTACACGCAGCCGGATTCGCCGCTTTACGCAGGGCCGACTGTCGAAGACGCTCGACGCGGTTGTGAGGAGTTGCTCGGGCTTTCTCGTCGCGCAGGCATTCCGATCCTGCATACGAACCTCTCATATCAAGATGGCGGGCGCGACGGTGGCGTGTTCTTCCGCAAAGTGCCTGCGTTGAAAGTATTCGAACGCGGCGCGCGGTCACCGCTCGGTGAGTTCGCACCGGGCGTCGGTCCCGAGCGCGGCGAAACCGTGATTACGAAGCAGTACGCCAGCGCGTTCTTCGGAACAACGCTCGCCGCCACGTTGACTGCGCTCGGCGTCGACACGCTCCTGATCGCCGGAATGTCGACCAGCGGCTGCGTGCGCGCGACCGCCGTCGACACCGTACAGCATGGATTCATTCCGCTCGTCGTGCGCGAGGCCGTAGGCGACCGTGCCGCCGGACCGCACGAAGCGAACCTGTTCGATCTGCAGACCAAGTATGCCGAGGTGGTCACGCTCGATCGCGTGCGCACCTATCTCGCCGGGCTCAAACAAACTTGAAGGGGACACTTATGAAGAGCCGAGCACTGCTGACCTTATCCGTAGCGACGACCCTGGGATGGAGCTACGCGCAAGCGCAGGAAGCGGCCGTGTTGGAGGAGATCGTCGTCACTGCGCGGCAACGCGCGGAGAAGATCGAGGACGTGCCCGCGACCATCCAGGCATTCACGGCGCGCGACATCGAGATCGCCGGCATCGAGCGGCCGACGGACTTCGTCGCGCTGACGACCGGGCTTTCGCAGGTGCAGACCGCAGAGGTCGGCGACCTGCAGTTGAGCATCCGCGGCATCAACACCGGCCGCGATGCAGAGACGAACTTCGCGCTCGTCATCGACGGCGTGCTGCAGACGAATCCAACCGCGTTCAACCAGGAACTGGCGAACGTTCAGCAGATCGAAGTGCTGAAAGGACCGCAAGGCGCCATCTACGGCCGCAACGCTGTCGCCGGCGCGATCATCGTCACGACGCGCAAACCGGGACAGGACTTCGAAGGCGACATCGACGTCGGCTTCGGCAACAACAACACGAAGAAGGCGCACGTCTATCTCGGCGGCGGCAGCGAGGCGGCGCAGATCGGCGTCGGCGGCTTCTATCGCGAGACCGATGGCTTCTTCGAGAACAGCTTCCTGGGCTGCGACGATTGCGTCGACTATTACAAGGAATACGGCGTGACGCCGCGCCTGGTCATGCCGATGGGCGACAACGGCGAGCTGGACGTGAAGGCGAAGTATTCGAAGCTCGAAGCCGGTGCGATCAACTTCAACGCGACGTTCGCGCTGCCGTTCTTCGCGACGTTCACCAACAACCCTGACTTCTTCCAGGACGTGAACGACCACGAGTTCAAATACATCAGCAACATCGTTCCGGCCAACGAGCAGGAGAACAAGCAGATCTCCGTGAAGGGCGAGTGGACGCTCGACGTCGGCACCCTGACCACGTGGGTTGCGTACAACGATCAGACCAACTTCTTCCTGACGGATGGCACGAGCGCCGCGTTTGGGTTGTACGCGCGGACGTCCGAGTGTCAGGCTGACATCGCCGCGCAGGTGGGCGGGCCGCTGCCGTCGCCGACGTTCTACGCTGGCGCGAACTCGGTGCTGCCGCCGTACAGCCCGTCGCGGTGCGACGGCTACCAGTATCAGCAGCGCGATCAGGAAGACACGTCGATAGAAATTCGTCTCGCGTCGCCGGGAGATCAGGCGTTCCGCTGGCTTGCCGGCGTGTACTACGCGGACATCGATCGACGCGTCGTCGTCTCGCAGGGCGGCGATCGTGGACTGGGATTCCTGCAGCAGGCCTTCGTGCCGGGCACGGGGCCGAATCCGACCGACCTGCTCTACGACGATGACTTGAACAGCAAGGTGTCAGCGGTGTTCGGCCAGATCGCATATGACCTGACTCCAGGCATGGAGCTCGCGCTGGCAGTGCGCTACGACTCGGAGAAGCGCTCCGTCGACAACAACGTGCCGACCGGTGCGCAAGCGCTGGCGCAAACGCCGTTGTTCGGGCCGGGGCCGACTGCGCCGTTCATCAATCCGGCGTACACCGTGAATCCCGCGCTGGCCACCAGCGGCATTCCCGATCGCGAGAGGACGTTCGATCAGCTGCAACCGAAGGTGTCGCTGAACTGGAAGTTCTCCGAGGATTGGACGGCGTTCGCGTCGTACGGCTATGGATTCCGCAGCGGCGGCTTCAACTCGACTGGCAGCAACGCGACGATCCAGACATTCCTCGGCGGACTGCGCTACGTCGCGCCGGACGGCACGGTCACCAACACTCCGTCGCTCGTCACGGCTGGCATCGACTACGACGAGTACGAGAAAGAAGTCGCGAAGGCGGCGGAGATCGGATTGAAGGCGGAGTTGCTCGATCGAACGCTGTCGCTGAACCTCGCTGCGTATCACACGGAAGTCGAAGACATGCAGATCTTCAATTTCCTCGCCGGTCCGTTCGGGTTGCTGCGCGTCGTGACGAACGTCGATGAGGCGACGCTGCAAGGTGTCGAGGCGGATCTGCGTTGGCGGGCGAATCAGTATGTGAATCTGTTTGCAGGCGTCGGACTGCTCGACAGCGAGATCGACAAGTACTCGGGCCGGCCGTACACGGCAGGCAACAAGGTGCCCTACGCGCCGGATTACACCGCGACGGCGGGCGTCGACTTCGTCGTGCCGATCGGCGACTCGGGCATGTCGATCGTCGCGCGACTCGATGCGAGCTTCACCGGAGAGACGTGGTTCAGCGCCGTGCAGGAAGATTCCGTCGTGACGGAGTTCGGCGTGCCGGGCGACTACTCGAAGACGAGTCGCGATGCGTTCACCGTCGTGAATGCGCGGCTCGGAATTTCGGCGGACAAGTGGCAAGTGATGGCGTGGGCGCGCAACCTGACCGACGAGGAATACCTGGCCGAGGTGATTCCCGCGCCCGAGTTCGGCGGCACGTTCTCGCATGAGGCGCCGGGCATGGCGATCGGGTTGGACCTGAAGTATTCGTTCGGGAAGTGACCGAGTCGGAGGCCGGCTGCGGGCAGAAAAGTCGCTCGCGGCCGGCTTGATTCCAGGCTCGATGTGGTAGGATGCGCGCCCCGTGAGGGCTCCCGGCCGGCATTCGTCCGACCGGAAAGCTCGAGCGGATCGAGGGGCGACGCGAAAGCAACCCTTTGATTTCAGGGCAGATCTGCGCTCTCGGCGCGAGGCCCTACATATATATATGTGCCTTCACCGCACGCGCCCGTAGCTCAGTTGGATAGAGCGCATGGCTACGAACCATGAGGTCGGGAGTTCGAATCTCTCCGGGCGCGCCAACTTCTCAATCACTTGGTGCACTTGGGCGACGACGTAGCCATGTGGTCGCGGGACTTTCGTGGGACTTTGCGTCACACACCTTGTCCACAGGCTTCCACGCCAGCAAGGTCGCGACGACCAGGTTGGCGAGGAGCATGAACGTGATGTGGTCCAACCAGTAAGGCACCTGTCCGCCG
>Ga0075419_10001642_pt1 | contig 14549 bp, 16 predicted proteins | sample SoiMetdeltSBSDD3_FD_76900 | JGI IMG/M metagenome (GOLD analysis project Ga0075419, IMG submission 76900) | Bulk soil microbial communities from a Populus tree surrounding site in Tennessee, USA - Soil MetaG P. deltoides SBSDD3 | ecosystem: Environmental > Terrestrial > Soil > Tree plantation... | reverse complement strand
TGAGGAGCTAGCCCTTCGGGTGAGGGGCCCGGCGGCTGCGGTCGAGGAGGCCGGGATCCAGCAGGACCGCCTTGGGCTCGGCCATGTGGCCCGTCGTCCAGTAGACGCTGTGCTGGCCGTGGAGCTCGGTGGCCAGGGCCCGGCGGGCGGCCGGGCTGTGGAAGCGCTCCTGGTAGAGCCAGACGGCGAACTCGCCGTGGCGGTCGAAGCCCAGACTCAGCCCGGCGTGGCCCAGGATGTCGTGCACGGCGCGGAAGCGGTCGTATTCGCCACCCCGCGTGCTGTCCATGAGCGGGTGGCGCCGGTGGAGATCGGTGGCGACCGTGGCCACTTCGAGCAGCCCGTCATCCGAGACCGAGGCGATCAGCTCCGCCGAGTCCCGATAGGGGACGGGGCTGGTCGTGAAGCACACCCGGACCGGATCGGGCTGATCGGGGCAGGTGATCAGCCCGAACAGCCGGTCCGACTCGGCGACGAGGCGCGCATAGGCCACCCGGGTGAGCGGATCGAGGCGGATGCGGGCGCCGGCGTAGGCGGCGGCGACGTCGCGGGCCGCCGCGTCGTCGACCCGCCGGTCGACGAGGCCCTTCACGGTACGGCGGTCGCTTCGAACATCTTCAACTCCTTGGTCGACGGCCTCGCGCGTCCGCGGCGGGCCGTGATCCAGCATCGCTCCGGGGCGGGGCCATCGCATCCGTGGGAGTCCCGGGCGCGATCGACCAGGAACTCACTAGGGAGTTCCACGGAGGCGATCGGACTCCCCGGGCGCGACGCTGGCCCTGCCAGCAAAGAAAGGACACGCCCAGAGGGCCCGGTCATGAGCATGTACCTGTCCAACTCCGACCTGCAGCCGACCGGCTTCGAGCCCGGCGAGTTCATCGACATTCCCGTCAAGGAGAGTGACCCATGGAGACCCGAGGCCGACAGTCCGCCCCCGCCTACCTCCGCGGCATGCCCACCTCCAGCTGGGCCGACGCCAGCACCCCGCACACCATGAAGGTCGTCGTCATCGGCGGCAGCGGGCTGATCGGGTCCAAGCTCGTCGCCAAGCTCCGCGAGCACGGGCACGAGGTCGTGGCGGCCTCGCCCGACTCGGGCGTCAACACGCTCACCGGCGAGGGCCTGGCCGGCGCCGTCGAAGGTGCCGACGTGGTGGTCGACGTATCGAACTCCCCGTCCTTCGAGGACGCAGCCGTGCTGGAGTTCTTCCAGACCTCGACCGGCAACCTGCTCGCGGCCGAAGCCGCGGCGGGCGTGCGGCACCACGTGGCCTTGTCGGTCGTGGGGACCGAGCGCCTGACCGAGAGCGGCTACTTCCGGGCCAAGATCGCGCAGGAGAACCTGATCAAGGGCTCCGGCATTCCGTATTCGATCGTCCACGCGACCCAGTTCTTCGAGTTCGTCGCCCGGATCGCGGACGACGCCACCGACGGCAAGAGCGTGCGCCTGGCTCCGGTGCTCATCCAGCCCATGGCCGCCGACGATGTGGCCGCCGCCGTGGGCGAGGTCAGCGTCGGCTCGCCGGCCAACGGCATCGTCGAGGTCGCGGGGCCCGAGCAGTTCCGGCTCGACGAGCTCATCGGTCGCGCCCTGCGCGACCGCCACGACTCTCGCGAAGTCGTGGCCGACCCCGAGGCGCGGTACTTCGGCGCCCGGCTCCGGGAGCGCACGCTGGTCCCCGGCGACGGCGCTCGGCTCGCCTCGACGACGTTCGAGGAGTGGCTCGGCCAGGCTCGGTAGGTCCTCACGCGGCGGCAAGGCGAACCTTCTTGACCGATACAGAACACTCGGCTACTGTATCGGTACAGAACCCGATCCGAGAGGGGTCGCCATGCCTCCGTACTTCGTGTTGGCCCAGCTCTACGCCGAGGGGTCCGTGCGCCGGTTCGCCCACCGGGCCCTGCCCGGCGCACCGGTCCGGCGGTCCCGGCCGAGACGCCGCCCCCACTGATCCTTCCCTGGCTCGCCCGGAGCGACCAGGGTGGTGGGATGGCGAGGGTGACGCTCCAGACGATCGCCGACCGGCTCGGCGTGAGCCGCATGACCGTCTCCAACGCGTTCTCCCGCCCGGACCAGCTGTCCGCCGAGCTGCGCGAGCGCGTGCTCGCCACCGCCCAGGAGCTGGGCTACGTCGGGCCCGATCCCGCGGGCCGGGCCCTCGCCCGGGGCACCACCGGAGCGGTCGGAGTGCTGCTGACCGACTCGCTGCAGTACTCCTTCGCCGACGAGGTGGCCACCAACTTCATGCGGGCCGTGGTGGACGAGCTGGCGCCCACCGGGCTCGCGCTCACCTTGCTGACCTCACACGACCGGGACGACGTGGTGCCGGCCCGGGACCTGGCCATGGACGGCGCCCTGGTGTACTCGTGCCGTCCGGACTCGTCCGCGCGCGACTGGCTGCTCCGCCGCCAGCTGCCCGTGGTGTTCGTCGACCAGGACCCGGTGCCCGGCATTACCAGCATCAACGTCGACGACCGGGGCGGTGCCCGCGCCGCGGCGCAGCACATCATCGACCTCGGGCACCGGCGAGTGGCCATCATCACCCTGGCGGTAGGCGAGCCGGGCGGCCCCGTGGACGACCCGTTGGCGGCGGCCGTCGGTCATCCGCAACGCCAGCGCATGCTCGGCTGGCTCGACGCCCTGGAGGCCGCGGGCGTGCACCCCACCGTCGTCCAGGCGTCGGCCAACACCGACGACGACGCCATCGAGGCGGCCCGCTCGGTGCTGCTCGCCCAGCCGCGGCCCACCGCCGTGCTGTGCTTCTCCGACGTGCTGGCACTCGGCGTCGTGACGGTCGCGGAGGAGCTCGGGTCGGCGGTCCCCGGCGACCTGTCCGTGGTCGGCTTCGACGACAGCCCCGTCGCCCGGCGCAGCCGCCCCCCGCTCACCACGGTCCGCCAGGATGTCGCCGGCAAGGGCCGCCTCGCCGCCGATGCCCTCCTCAAGGCCATCGATCACCGCCGCTCGGGCACCAAGGCCCCGGTGAGGCATCGGACGATCCCTACCGAGCTCGTCGTGCGGCGGAGCACCGGGCCGGCTCCGGCAGAATGAGCCCGATGGACTACGCGGGCCTGGTGAAGAGCCTGGACCTCCCGGCCGGGTTCCGGCCGCCGCGGGACCTGGCGTACGAGGACATCCGGGCGTCGGTGCTGACCCGGGCCGATCTCGACGACGACGTGAGCGGCATCAACGCCAGCCTCGACCTGATCGCCCGCACCCGGGGCGGCGGGTGGCCGACCGAGGCGGTCACACCGGAGGACAACTACGCGGACCTGGTGTGGCACGAACTCGAGTTCCGGGAGGGGTACTCGTTCTCCTATGTGGTGCGCGATGACTCCGGCCGGTACCTCGGGTGCTGCTACCTGTACCCGATGGGGCGGCGGGTGGCTCTGACCGAGGACCTGCTGCGCCACGACGTCGACGTGAGCTGGTGGGTGACCGGCGAGGCGTATGAGCGCGGCTACTACGCCAAGCTCTACGACGCCCTGGCCCGGTGGGTCGTCACCGAGTTCCCGTTCCGCAGGCCCTACTACTCCAACCAGGAGCTGCCGCAGTAGGTCACAGGATGCGCTCCACCGCCTCGCCCAGCTGGCGGAGCGTGCGGACCTCGAAGACCCCGCGGCAGTGGGGGGCATAGGCGCCGAGCACCGAGTCGGTGACGTCCCACTGGTCGCGGGGCTCGGGGTTGAGCCAATAGACGGCCCGCGCCCGGTGCGAGAGCTCGGCCAGGGTGGAGGCGCCGGTGGGCCGGTAGTTGTTGCGGGCGTCGCCGGTGATGATCACCGTGGAGCGGTCGCCGAGGGCGCGCCCGTGTTGGTCGCGGAACTGGGCCAGCACCGTGCCGTAGTCGGAGTGGCCGTCGGCACCGATGACCCGGCCGCGCTGGAGGATCTGCCACGGCTCCACCACTCCCGGGCAGGCGTCGACCACGTCGGTGATCTCGTCCACCGCGTCCACGAAGGCGAACGAGCGGGTGGCGGCCAGCTCCCCGGCCAGGGCCGAGATGAGCGTCAGCGTGAAGCCGGCGAAGTCGGCCACCGAGCCGGACACATCGCACAGGGTGAACACTTCGGGCCGGTGGGCGTGGGGGCGGCGGTAAGCCACGTCGAGAGGCACGCCGCCCGTGCCCACCGACCGCCGGGCGGTGCGCTTCATGTCCACCGCCCCCGACCGCAAGCTCTGGCGGCGGCGCCGCAGGCGGGCGGCCAGGCGGCGTGCCAGCGGTCGCACCGCGGCGCGCACCTCGGCCAGCTCGCCCGCGGTGGCCCGGGCCAGCTCCACGTCGAACGGGCTGGTCAAGGGAGCCAGCAGCCCGGGATCGCCGGCGACGGCCAGCCGGGCTCGCACCTCCTCGGTGATGAGCCGGCGCAGCGCCTCCACCCGGGCCGACACCTCGGCGCGGGACAGCTCGTCGCCCCGCTCCCGGGCCCGGCGCAGGGCGTCGTGCAGCAGGTGGGCCAGCTCGACCGCCCGCAGCACCCGGTAGACGTGGTAGCGCTCGCTGCGGGCGCCCTGCTCGAAGCCGGCGTGGCGGGCCACCGCCTCCTCGGCCAGCAGCCGCAGCTCGGCCTCGGTGCCGGCGTCGACCGCGGCCCGCACCCGCTCTCCCAGCGCGGGAGTTGCCGCGGGCGCGACGATCCCCGGCGGTGGCGGTGCCAGGGGGGCCGGGTCTCCGGGCGCGGGCGGGCGGGCCGGAAAGCTCACGTCGAACAGCGCGTCGAAGCGGGGCAGCTCGTGCGCGTGCTTGACCAGCGTGGTCCGCAACGCCATGCGCAACTCCTCGCGGTCGGCCAGCTCGATGTGGCGCAGCGCCTCCGCCGCGTCGAGCAGCTGGGACAGCGCGACGTCGACTCCGGCGGAGCGCAGCCCGGACGCCAGCGCGAGGACCCGGTCCCACAGCGCGTCGCCCGCGGCGGCGGTGCTCATCGCTTGGCGAGGGACTCGCTGATGCGCCCGGCGGTGGCGACGAGGTCGGGGACCAGCTCGTCGTGGATCTGCTCGAGGCCGGTGCGGGCCACCTGGGTGGAGATGTTCATGGCCGCCACCGCCCGGCCCGACGCGTCCTGCAGAGGCGCGGCCACCGACCGCAGGCCCATCTCCAGCTCCTGGTCGACCAGCGCCCACCCCTGCGCCCGCACCTGCTTCAGCACGACCGCCAGGTCGGCCACCGTGGCGACCGTGCGCTCGGTGTGCCGCTCCAGCGAAGCGGGCAGGGCGGCGTCGAGCTCGTCCGGCTCCAGCTCGGCCAGCAGCACCCGCCCCATCGACGTGCAGTAGGCGGGGAGGCGGCTGCCGAGGCCCAGCGAGATGGTCATGATCCGCTTGGTCGGCACGCGGGCGATGTAGACGATGTCGGCGCCGTCCAGCACCGTGACGGACACCGACTCATGCACCCGCTCGGACAGCGCCTCCAGGTAGGGCTGGGCGATCTGCTGCACGTTGAGTGACGACAGGTAGGCGTAGCCGATGTCGAGCACACGCGGCGTGAGGGAGAACTGCCGCCCGGTGGTCGACACGTAGCCCAGCTGGCCCAGGGTGAGCAGCAGCCGCCGAGCAGTCGCCCGCGTCAGGCCGGTGCGGGCCGCGACCTCGCTCAGCGTGAGGTGAGGGTGATCGGCGTCGAAGCTCTGGATGACGGCGAGCCCGCGTTCCAGCGACTGCACGAAGTCCACCCTTGACATGCCTCCCATGCTCGACAAAGGTCGAAGTGTTCACATTGCGCACGAGTGTACGCTATGCGAACACACGAGGAAAGATACGAGGGGAACCATGGCGACGTACACCACCGCGTTCGCCTCGCTCGCCCGCTACGACAAGGGCGGCGTCGAGGTGATCAACGACGATCCGAAGAACTACGTGTTCTCGAACATGTTCGACGTGGCCAGCGCGGCGAGCCCCTGGGAGAAGGTGGCGGTGGCCAAGAACATGCAGTACGTGCTCGAGGTCATCCGGGCCGAGGGCACCTCCGAGTGGCGGGCCGCACCCCACGACGAGTTCGCCCTCGTGGTGGACGGCGAGGTGGTGGTCGAGCTGCTCGACCCGGCCGAGCCGCAGGTCGACCCCCGCGCCCAGGGATCAGTGGCCGTCGCCGGCGAGCCCGCCGGCACCCCCATGGGCCGCATCACCGCCGGCCGGGGCCACATGGCGCTGCTGCCGGCCGGGCGCTGCTACCGGTTCCGGGCCGAGCAGCCCAGCGTGATCCTGCTCCAGACCATCGAGGGCCCCGACACCGTCTACCGGTGGGCCGACATCTGCCAGACCGCGTGACCGGGTGAGGAGCGAGCGATGACCACCACCGACATCCCCGTCGAGACCGGCGAACGCAACGAGCACGGCTACAGCAGCTTCCGCCTCGGCGGCTTCGTCTTCAGCCGGGACGAGCACTTCGCCCACATCGAGTGGCCCACGGGCCGCCACGTCATGTCCGTCGAGGCCTTCCTCAAGGCGCTCATGCGCGACGTGGCCTGGAACTTCTTCTACGGCATCGTCAACTTCGACGCGGTGATCGGGACGATGAACCACTACGGCAACGTCGATCTGTTCGCCGGCCGCTACAACGACGCCTACCGCAAGGCCGAGCTCGACCACCAGGAGAACTTCGACGCCGGCCACATCATGGCCACGTTCCAGGCCATGCTCGCCGACTGGACCAACGACGGCTTCGACCCCTTCGCCGCCCCGCAGGAGACCGGGTCGGCCTTCGGCGGGAAGAACGGCGACAACCTGGCCGCGGTGACCCGCACCCGGGTCACGGCCGAGCGCATGGTCGGGGTCCCCGGGGACGAGCCGCTGCGCAGCGACGCGACCGGCCACCCCATCAACCGCATGTTCGCCGATGTGCCGCAGGACGAGCCGGCCGTCGAGCCCGAGGCGGGCTACGAGGGCGAGGTCGCCGCCTTCAACCTGTACGCCTACCTGTCGCGCAGCGACGTCACCTGGAACCCCTCGGTGGTCTCGGTGTGCAAGGAGAGCCTGTACTGCCCGACCACCGAGGAGTTCATCCTCCCGATCATCCACGGCAACGACCGGGTCGAGTGGTTCGTCCAGCTCTCCGACGAGATCCACTGGAAGGTCGAGGACCGCGAGACGGGAGCGCCCCGGGCCAACGTGGTCATGAAGTCGGGCGACGTGGCCGCCATGCCGGCCGACATCCGCCACCAGGGCTACTCGCCCAAGCGGGCGATGCTGCTGGTGTGGGAGAACGGCTCGCCCGCCCTGCCCGACCTCATCGCCGAGGGCAAGGCGCCGAAGACCGCCGTCGAGTTCTGACGTGCAGACCCGGCTGTTCATCGGGGGCGACTTCGTCGACGCGCTCGAGGGCGGCACCATCGAGGTCCGCAACCCCCACGACGGGTCGTTGCTGGCCGAGGTGGCCGAGGCGCGCGCCGCCGACGTCGACCGGGCCGTCGCGGCCGCCCGCGCCGCCTTCCCGGCGTGGGCGGAGACGCCGGCAGCCGAGCGGGGCCGGGTGCTGCAGCGCCTGGCCGACACCATCGAAGACCACGCCGAGGAGCTGGCGAGGCTGGAGTCGACCGACACCGGCCACCCGCTGAAGGACACCACGGTCCTCGACGTCCCCCGCACCGCCGCCACCTATCGCTACTTCGGCGGCCTGGCCGACAAGTTCGAGGGCTCGGTCATCCCGGTCGATACCGCCGGGTTCCTGAACTACGTGACGCCCGAGCCGGTGGGCGTCGTCGGCCACATCGTGCCGTGGAACTTCCCGATCATGTTCACCAGCTGGAAGCTGGGCCCGGCGCTGGCCGCCGGCAACACCGCGGTGATGAAGCCGTCGGAGCTGGTGCCGCTGTCGACGCTCCGCCTGTGCGAGCTGATGGTGGAGGTCGGCCTGCCGCCGGGCGTTGTCAATGTGGTCACCGGCTACGGCCACGACGCCGGCGCCCGCATCGCGGCCCATCCGGACATCGACAAGGTGAGCTTCACCGGCTCCACCCGCACCGGGCGCTCGATCGTGGAGGCGTCCGCCGGCAACCTCAAGCGCGTCCACCTCGAGCTCGGCGGCAAGGGCGCCAACGTGGTGTTCGCCGACGCCGACCTGGCCGCGGCGGTGAACGGCTCCGCCTTCGCCATCTTCCACAACCAGGGCCAGGCGTGCATCGCCGGGTCCCGGCTGGTGCTGCACGAGGCCATCGCCGAGGAGTTCCTGGACGGCTTCCTGGCCCTGGCCCGCTCGCTGCGGGTGGGCGACCCGCTGGCGCCCGGCACCGAGATGGGCCCGCTGACCTCGCCCGAGCACCGCGACCGGGTGCTGTCCTATGTGAAGGTGGCCGAGGACGAGGGCGGCGAGGTCCTGGCCGGCGGCCGGGCGCCCGACGACCCCGCGCTGGACAAGGGCTGCTACGTGCTGCCGACGGTCGTGCGCGCCGATCCGACGGCCCGGGTGTGCCGCGAGGAGGTGTTCGGGCCGTTCGTCACGGTGTCCACCTTCGCCGGCGACGAGGAAGCAGTGGCGGTGGCCAACAGCACCGACTACGGCCTCGGAGCCGGGCTCTGGACCCGGGACCTGTCCCGCGCCCACCGCCTGGCCCGGGCGTTCCGCGCCGGCATGGTGTGGGTCAACTGCTACAAGCGGGTGAGCCCGGGATCGCCCTTCGGCGGCGTGGGCCAGTCGGGGTACGGGCGCGAGATGGGCTTCGAGGCCATGCGGGGCTACACCGACCCGAAGTCGGTGTGGGTCAATGTGGACGCCGACATCCCCCCCTGGTACCCGAGGGGCTGACGGCGTGGCCACCATCACCACGTTGCACGACGCGGTGGCCGCCCACGTGCACGACGGCGACGTGGTGGCGCTGGAGGGTTTCACCCACCTCATCCCCCACGCCGCGGGGCACGAGATCATCCGCCAGGGCCGCCGGGACCTGACGCTCGTGCGCATGACGCCCGACATCGTCTACGACCAGCTCATCGGCATGGGGTGCGCCCGCAAGCTGGTGTTCTCCTGGGGCGGCAACCCCGGCGTCGGCTCGCTCCACCGATTCCGGGACGCGGTCGAGAACGGCTGGCCCCGGCCGCTGGAGCTGGAGGAGCACAGCCACGCGGGGATGGCCAACCGCTACGTGGCCGGGGCGTCGGGGCTGCCTTTCGGGGTCCTGCGCGGCTACGCCGGAACCGACCTGGTGGGCTGCACGGCCAACGTCGCCGCCATCGACTGCCCCTTCACGGGCGAGCAGCTCACCGCGGTGGCCGCGCTGCGCCCCGACGTGACCATCGTGCACGCACAGCGGGCCGACCGCGCCGGCACCGTCCAGCTGTGGGGCATCACCGGCGTGCAGAAGGAGGCGGTCCTGGCCGCCGAGCGATCCATCGTGACTGTGGAGGAGATCGTCGACGAGCTCGACGAGCGGCCCGGCGCCGTCGTGCTGCCCTCGTGGGTGGTCACCGCCGTGGCCGAGGTCCCGGGCGGCGCGGCGCCCAGCTACGCACATGGGTATTCGGTGCGCGACAACGCCGCCTACGCGGCGTGGGACGGGATCAGCCGGGACCGCGAGACGTTCCGGCAATGGATGCAGGACAACGTGGCAGGCCGCGTGCCGACCACGGCGTAAAGGGAGGGAACCCATGGCCGTCGCAACCCAGACCATGACCGACGAGCAGCGCAAGAGCGTGGCGATCGAGTACCTCAAGGCGTTCGATCGGGGCGGCCAGACCTCGGACGGCAGCAGCATCCTCGACCTGTTCGCCGACGACGCCCAGGTGTACTTCCCGAAGTGGGGCATCGCCTCGGGCAAGGAGCAGATCGGCCAGCTGTTCGGCGACGTGGGCGGCACCCTCAAGGGGATCGAGCACCACTTCTCCGAGTTCAACTGGATCTTCTCCGGCTCGGACGTGCTGGTGTGCGAGGGGACCAGCCACGGCGAGCACCGCGACGGCCCGTGGCGCTCGGGCGTGCCGGAGTGGGGCGCGGGCCGGTGGTGCGACGTGTTCGAGATCCGGGACTTCCTGATCCAGCGCGTGTTCATCTACCTCGACCCCGACTACGCCGGGCAGGACACCGCCCGCTACCCCTGGCTGGACGGCGAGGCCGGCGCTTGACTGCCCAGGAGGCCGCCTCGGCCGACCAGAGGATCGGCACCTCGGCCGACGAGATCATCGTGGCCTGGTCGGCCGACGAGATGATGACGGTGGCGGCGGCGCGCCACCTCGCGGACGGCGAGGTGTGCTTCGTCGGCATCGGCATGCCCTCGCTCGCGGCCAACCTGGCCCGGCGCACCCACGCGCCCCGGCTCGTGCTGGTGTACGAGTCCGGCACCATCGGGTCAAAGCCCCAGGTCGTGCCGCTGTCGATCGGCGACGGCGAGCTCGCCGAGACGGCCGACGCGGTGGTGTCGGTGCCGGAGATCTTCAACTACTGGCTGCAGCCGGGCCGCATAGACGTCGGTTTCCTGGGGGCGGCCGAGCTCGACCGGCGCGGCGACATCAACACCACCGTCATCGGCTCGTACGAGGCGCCCCGGGTCCGGCTCCCCGGGGCCGGGGGCGCGCCCGAGATCGCCCGGTCCAGCGGCCGGGTGGTCGTGGTCGTGCGCCAGAGCCCGCGCACGTTCGTCGAGCGTGTCGGCTTCCGCACGTCGCTCGGGGAGCGGGTGGCCACGGTCATCACCGACATCGGCGTGCTGGGCCGCGACCCCGAGCGGGACGAGTTGGTGCTGACCGCCGTCCACCCGGGCCGCACCGTCGAGGAGGCGCGGGCGGCCACCGGCTGGGACCTGGCGGTCGCCGCGGACGTGGCCGAGACTGCCCCGCCCACGGCGGCGGAGCTGGAAGCCCTGCGCGGCCTCGAGGTCGCCGGAAGCCGCGCCGGATGACACCGTTCACATACGAGGCCGTCGGCGGCCGCGTGCTGTTCGGGCCCGGCACGCTCGGTCGGCTCCCGGAAGAGCTGGACGCCCTGGGCGCGGCCCGGGTCCTGCTGCTGGCCGGCGACCGCCACGCCCCGCCGGTGCTCGACCTGCTGGGCGACCGGGTCGTCGGCCACTACCCCGCCGTGGTCCAGCATGTCCCGGAGGCAGCCGCGGCCGAGGCCCGGTGCCTGGCCGCCGATCTGGGCCCCGACGCGCTGCTGGCGGTGGGGGGCGGATCGGCCATCGGGTTCGGCAAGGCGGTGGCCCTAGCCTATGACGCGCCGCTGGCGGCGGTGCCCACCACCTACTCGGGCTCGGAGATGACCAGCATCTGGGGTCTGAGCGAAGGTGGCCACAAGCGCACCGGCACCGACCCCCGGGTGAAGCCGCAGCTGGTGGTGTACGACCCCGAGCTCACGGTGGGGCTGCCGCCTCGCGTGGCGGGACCATCGGGGATGAACGCCCTGGCCCACTGCGTCGAGGCCCTGTACGGCCCGCGAGCCAACCCGGTCGCCTCGCTGGTGGCGCTGGAGGGCATCCGCGCCCTGCACCGCAGCCTGCCCGAGGTGTGCGCCACACCGGGCGACCTCGGCGCCCGGACCGACGCCCTGTACGGCGCCTACCTCGGGGGGACGGCGTTGGCCTCGGCGGGCACGGCCCTGCACCACAAGACCTGCCACGTGCTCGGCGGGATGTTCGGCCTCGACCATGGGGACACCAACGCGGTCGTGCTCGGCCACGCGCTGGCGTACAACGGGCCGGCCATCCCCGAGGCGCTGGCCCGCATCGAATGCGCGTTGGGGACGGGCGACGCCCCCGGCGCGCTCCACGACCTGGCCGCGTCGGTCGAGGCACCGGCGAGCCTGGCCGCCATGGGGATGCCCGCCGCCGGCCTCGACGAGGCCACCCGCCGCGTGGTGGCCGCAGCCGCCGGCAACGTGCGCCGGCCGGAGCCCGAGGGCATCCGCCGGATGCTCGACGACGCGTTCGCGGGACGGCGTCCGGCCGCCGTCCCGTCCCATCGCTAGTGATGTACCCAAGGGGGGGCACAGATGAACAGGCAGCATCGGAGGCTGGTGCTCACGCGGCGCGGCTTCCTGCAGGGAGCGGCGGCGGCCGGCATCGGGGGCGGGATCATCGCCGCCTGCGGTGACGACGACGACAGCGGCAGCAGCGCCGCCGGCGAGGGCGGTGGAGGGGGCGACATCCCCTCGGCGAAGATCGGCTACGTCACACCTCGCACCGGCGCGCTGGCGCCGTTCGGCGAGGCCGACGCCTTCATCCTGGCCGCCATGAAGGACAGCTACGGCGATTCGATAGAGATCCTCGACCGCGACAGCGAGTCCGACGCGGGCCGCGCCGGCGAGGTGGCCCAAGAGCTCATCGGCGAAGGGGTCAACCTCATGCTGGTGTCGTCGACGCCCGACACGACGGTCCCCGTGGCCAGCGCCTGCGACCTGGGCGAGGTCCCGTGCATCTCGACCGTGGCGCCCTGGCAGCCGCACTACCTGGGCACGGGCGGGGAGCTCGGCCCCGACGTCGACCAGCCCGAGCAGGCCTCGGCCTACAACTGGCACTTCTTCTGGGGCCTCGAGGACGTGATCGAGAACTTCATCGCCCTGTGGGAGCAGGCGGGCGTGGCCAAGGTGGTGGGCGGCCTGTGGCCCAACGACCCCGACGGCAACGCCTGGAGCGACGCGAACGTCGGCTTCCCGCCGGCGCTCGAGGCCGCGGGCTTCACCGTGGTCGACCCCGGGAGGTTCCCGCTCGACACCCAGGACTTCAGCTCGCAGATCGATCAGTTCCGGGCGGCCGGCGTCACCATCGTGTCGGGGGTGGTACCCCCGCCGACCTTCGCCAACTTCCAGAGCCAGGCGTTGCAGCAGGGCTTCTCGCCGCCGGTGGTCACGGTGGCCAAGGCGCTGCTGTTCCCCAGCGCGGTCGAGTCCTACCCGCGGGGCGAGGGGCTGAGCACGGAGATCTGGTGGACCGAGCGCCACCCGTTCACGTCCTCGCTGACCGGCCAGACCGCGGCCGAGCTGGCCGCCGCCTTCGCGGACGAGGCGGGCGCCCAGCCCACCCAGCCGCTCGGTTTCGCCCACGCGCTGTTCGAGGTGGCCATCGACGCCCTCAAGCGGGCGGGGTCGAGCGATGTCGACGCGCTGAGTGAGGCTCTGGGGTCCACGGACCTGGCCACGGTGGTGGGGCCGATCGACTTCTCGTCGGGCCCCGTGCCCAACTTCTCCAAGACGCCGCTGGTGGCCGGCCAGTGGGTCGAGGGCACCGACTACCCGCTGGAGCTGGCGATCAACGTCAACGAGCAGCTCCCGGACCTGCCGGTCGACGGGACGATCCAGCCGATGACATGACGGCGCCGCTTCTCGACGTCCGCGGCGTGTCGAAGTCCTACGGGGTCACGGTCATCGACGACCTGTCGGTGGCGGTGGCCGAGGGCGACGCGCTCGGCATCGTCGGCCCTAACGGGGCGGGCAAGACGACGTTGCTCAACCTGATCGCCGGCGACGAGCACCCCGACGCGGGCACGATCACCTTCGACGGTGTCGACGTGACGCGCCAGCGGGCCGATCGGCGGTGCCACGCCGGCCTGGCCCGCACCGCGCAGGTGCCGCGCCCGTTCGAGGACCTGACCGTGTTCGAGAACGTGCTCGTCGCTGCGGTGTTCGGCTCCGGGCGCCCGGCTCGCGAGCGGGAGGCAGTGGCCCCGGCCGTCGCCGCCCTGGAGCGGACGCACCTGCTCGACCGCGCCAACGACCGGGCCGGCACGCTGGGCCTGCTGTCTCGCAAGCGGCTCGAGCTGGCCCGCGGCCTCGCCACCCGGCCCCGGGTGTTGCTGCTCGACGAGATCGCGGGGGGCCTGACCGACGGCGAGGTGCTCGACCTCATCGACGATGTGAAAGCCCTCCGTTCGGAGGGCATGACGATCGTATGGATCGAACACGTCGTGCATGCCCTGCTGGCAGTGGTCGACCGGATGGTGGCCATGAGCTTCGGTCGGAAGATCGCCGAGGGCGACCCCGACGAGGTGATGGCCAGCCCGGCGGTGCAGGAGGTCTACATGGGGGTGGCGCCGGAATGAGCGAGCCGCTGCTGGCGATCCAGGGTCTGTCGGCCGGCTACGGCGCCTTCCAGGCCTTGTTCGGTGTCGATCTGCGCGTCGCCGAGGGCGAGACCGTGGCCGTGATCGGGGCCAACGGTGCGGGCAAGACCACGCTGCTGCGGGCCATCGCCGGGCTGGTCCCGGCCACCGCGGGCACGGTGCGCTTCGCGGGGGCCGACTTGCTCGCGGTGCCCGCCTACCGGCGGGTGGCCGAGGGCATCGCGCTGGTCCCCGAGGGCCGGCGGCTGTTCCCGAGCCTGAGCGTCGAGGAGAACCTGCTGGTCGGCGCGCACGGCCGCCGCCCCGGTCAGTGGGACGTCGGCCGGGTGCTGGAGGTGCTGCCGGTGATCGAGCCGCTGCTCTCCCGACCGGCCGGTGTGCTGTCGGGCGGCGAGAGCCAGGCCGTCGCCATCGGCCGGGCGCTCATGAGCAACCCGCGGCTGGTGCTGCTGGACGAGGCGTCGCTGGGGCTGGCCCCGGTCGTGATCAAGCGCCTCTACGCGGCGCTGCCCGACATCATCGGGGGCGGGACCACCGTGCTGATCGTGGAGCAGGACATCGGCCAGGCC
>Ga0075419_10001641_pt1 | contig 14549 bp, 19 predicted proteins | sample SoiMetdeltSBSDD3_FD_76900 | JGI IMG/M metagenome (GOLD analysis project Ga0075419, IMG submission 76900) | Bulk soil microbial communities from a Populus tree surrounding site in Tennessee, USA - Soil MetaG P. deltoides SBSDD3 | ecosystem: Environmental > Terrestrial > Soil > Tree plantation... | reverse complement strand
GAAGCGATCGAGCACGGCAGCCTTTTCCCGATCGGCGGCGCGAAGGGCGCGATGCTCGCGCTCGTGTTCGAGCTTATCTGCGCTGCGCTGACCGGCGCGGCGATCGGAGCGGAGGCCGATTCGTTCTTCTCGGAGGAAGGAAACCGCCCGCGCATTGGCCAGGCTTTCATGGCGATCGATCCTGGTGCCCTGGCCGGAATGAAGACGTACTGGGAAAGAACCGAGGCGGTGGTCTCCGCGATGCTGTCCGACCCGGAAGTGCGTCTCCCCGGCGCCCGCCGCTTCGCCGCGGAAGAATCGGCGAGGAAGGGCATCGAAGTCCCGGACGCTCTGCTTGCGCAGGTCGAGAAGCTATGTTCGACGTAATCATCGATTTTCCGAAGATGAAGGTCGGCGTCGTTACGCGCGATGAACACGTCGTGGAGATTCGCTACCTGCCGCCTTCGGTCGCCGCGAAGCCGGCACGCAGCCCGCTCGCCGCGACAGCGGCGGACCAACTTGAGCGTTACCGGGGGAACCCCGATACGCGATTCGATTTCCCGGTGCGGGTGGAAGGCAGCAGCTTGCAACGCGCGGTGTGGGACGCGATGTGCGCCATTCCGCGCGGAAGCACCCGAACCTATGGCGATATCGCCCGTGACCTCGGCGCGGACGCGCGCGCCGTCGGCCAGGCCTGCGGCGGCAACCGCCTGCCCATCATCATCCCGTGCCATCGCGTGGTCGCGGCCGACGGCATCGGTGGCTTCTCGCACGCGACGGGCGGCTATCTGCTGGAGGCCAAGCGTTGGCTACTCGCGCACGAGGCGCCCGCGTTCGAGCTGAGGCCGTAGGCGACGGCATTCTCGACGCGTTCTGCGACGCGCTCTGGCTCGAGGACGGCCTTGCGCGCAATACGATCGCGTCCTATCGCACCGATCTCGAGCAGCTCGCGAAGTTTCTCGGGCGCAAGAGCCTGACGCAGGCGGGCGAGGCCGATCTCTTCGCTTTCCTGGCCGCGGCAAAAGGACGCGCCTCGAGCGCGGCGCGGCGCGTATCGACGCTGAAGCGTTTCTACCAATACTGCGTGCGCGAGCGCCACGTCGGCGCCGATCCGACGCTCAAGGTCGACCCGCCAAAGCGCGCGCCGCGTTTTCCGCGCTCGCTTTCGGAGGCCGACGTGGAAGCGCTGCTCGGCGCGCCTGATGTGGCGACCTCGCTCGGCCTGCGCGACCGGGCCATGCTGGAAACGCTGTACGCAACCGGTTTGCGCGTCTCCGAGCTCGTGGCGCTCAAGACGTTCGAGGTGAATCTGGATGCGAACGTGATCCGCGTCATGGGCAAGGGATCCAAGGAGCGGCTCGTGCCGCTCGGCGAAGAGGCCGCGCACTGGATTTCGCGGTATCTCGAGCAACGAAAAAGCAGCGCGAATGCTCTGTTCATTACCGGACGGGGCCGCGGCATGACGCGCCAGGCGTTCTGGCATCTCATCCGCCGCTACGGGGCACGCGCCATTCCGGGCAAGAAGCTCTCGCCGCATGTGCTGCGCCACGCCTTTGCCACGCATCTCATCAATCACGGCGCCGATCTGCGCGTGGTGCAGCTGCTCCTCGGCCACGCCGACATCTCCACCACGCAGATCTACACGCACGTCGCGCGCGAGCGGCTGAAAGCGCTGCACGCCAAGCATCACCCCCGCGGATGACGCCCGCCACTTCGTTTTTGAAGAAGCGCGGCGTCGCGTTTTCGGAGCATGAATACGAGTACGTCGAGCACGGCGGAACGGAGTGGCCGGCGCGCGCGCTCGAGGTGCCCGAGAACCACATCATCAAGACGCTCGTGATGGAGGACGAAGCCCGCAAGCCGCTCATCGTTCTCATGCACGGCGACCGCTCCGTCTCCACGAAGAATCTCGCGCGCCAGACCGACCGGAAGAACATCGAGCCGTGCAAACCCGAGGTGGCGCAGCGCCATACGGGCTATCAGGTGGGCGGCACCTCGCCATTCGGTACGCGTAAGCCCCTGCCGATCTACGCCGAGCGCTCGATCTTCGACCTGCCGGAGATCTACATCAACGGCGGGCGCCGCGGGCTGCTTCTCAGGATGCGCAGCGCCGACCTCGCGGCGGCGCTGAACCTCACGCTGGTCGCCGTCGCTCTATCGTGACGCCAACGAATTTCGCGTTCGCCAGAATGCCGAGCTTGGCGGCGCTCACCTTGACCCATGGCGCGCCGAATTCCTCCGTGACGAGGGCGGCGATGCGGTCGGCGAAGGTCTCGACCAGGCGAAAGTGTCCGCTCGCGGCGAGCGCGGAGATGCGCAGCGCCACCTGCTCGTAGTCGATGGTGTCGGCAACCCGATCACTCGTGAATACCGCGGCCCCGGGCACGCCGATCTCGAGATCGATGGTCACGGTCTGCTTGACGTGGCGCTCGCGCCGATGGATGCCGATCAGCACGTCGACGCGCAGGTCGCGGATCACGATGGCGTCCATGGTGCCAACGATTCTATAGAATCGGGCGCGATGGCGACCGTGGCGGCGATCGTGGCGGCGTACCTCATCGGATCGATCTCCTTCGCCATTGTCGTGAGCCGCCTGATGCGCCTGCCGGATCCGCGCAGCTACGGCTCGAAGAACCCAGGTGCCACGAACGTTCTGCGCACCGGAAAACGGGTCGCCGCGACGCTCACGTTAATCGGCGACGCGGGCAAGGGCGCCGTGGCCCTGTGGCTCGCATCTGCAGTGACGGCGCAGCTCGCGCTCGTCGGCCTCGCCGCCTTCGTCGGTCACGTTTTTCCGGTCTGGCATCGCTTTCAAGGCGGAAAAGGCGTCGCCACCGCGGGTGGTGTGCTGCTTGCGCTCGACTGGCGCGTCGGGCTTGGCACGATCGCGAGCTGGCTCGTCATCGCCGTGTGCTTCCGCTACTCGTCGCTCGCTTCGCTGGTCGCGGCCTTATTCGCCCCGTTCGCCACGTTGCTTGCGCTCGGCTGGGAGAGCGCGCTCGCGGTCGCGGTGATGTCGGCGCTCCTCATCTGGCGACATCGCGGAAATATCGCGCGGCTTGCCGCGGGCACCGAGCCGCGGCTGGGCGAGAAGAAGGCTAGTGCTGCAGATCCCAGCGCGGCTTCACGCTAAAGGCGTGTGAGCGGACGCCGCTTTCGATCCTGAAAGCTGCGGCGAAGGCGATCATCGCTCCGTTGTCGGTGCACAGCTCCGGCTCGGGATAGTAGACATCAAAGCCGCGGCGCGCGCCCTCCGCGTCGAGCGCCGCGCGCAGCTGCTGATTCGCGCCGACCCCGCCGGCGACGACAAGGCGCGTGATACCGGTCATCTCCACGGCGCGCGCGCATTTGGCGACGAGCACTTCGACGATCACGTCCACAAAAGCGCGCGCGAGATCCGGGGGGTTGGTCTTCTCGTTTTTCAGAACCGAGAGCACCGCGGTCTTGAGCCCGGAAAAGCTGAAGTCGAGACCGGTTGCGATCATCGGCCGTGGCAGCCGGTATTTTCCCGGCGTGCCGCGTACGGCGAGCTCCGAGAGCGCCGGCCCCCCGGGATAGCCGAGACCGAGGAGCTGCGCCGTCTTGTCGAACGCCTCGCCGGCCGCATCGTCCTGCGTGTCGCCGAGAAGCTCGTAGCGGCCGACCGCGTCCACGCGCATGAGCTGCGTGTGACCGCCGGAGACAAGAAGCGCGAGGAAGGGAAAGTCGGGCCGGCGCGCCGACAGCAACGGAGAAAGCAGGTGCCCTTCCAAATGGTGGACCCCAACGGCCGGTACACCGAGCGAGAAGGCGAGGGCGTGCGCGAAAGAAGCGCCCACTAACAAAGCGCCGGCGAGCCCTGGCCCTTCGGTGTAGCCGATGCCGTCGATCCGATGATCGCCAATCACGCGCCGCGCTAGAGGAACAAGCCGGCGCACGTGATCGCGCGACGCAAGCTCGGGTACTACGCCGCCGTACGCTTCGTGCATCGCCGCCTGGGTGTGCACGGCGTGCGCGACAAGCTTGCCGGCCGCGCGGTCATACAGCGCGACGCCAGTGTCGTCGCACGAAGTCTCGATGCCGAGGATGAGCACGCGCTGATTCTGATATACAATTCAGCCCCTTTTCTAGCAGGGGTTTATGCCGACTGTTCGCGTCAAAGAGAACGAGCCGTTCGAGGTGGCGATGCGCCGCTTCAAGCGCACCGTGGAGAAGACGGGCCTCCTCACCGAGCTGCGCTCCCGTGAGTACTACGAGAAGCCGACCGCTGAGCGCAAGCGCAAGCTTGCCGCGGCTGTGAAGCGCCACCACAAGCGCCTGCGCAGCCAGATGTTGCCGCAAAAGCTTTACTGACCCTAAAAAGCAAAATCTCCGAAGACATGAAGGCCGCCATGCGGGCGAAGGATGCTGCTCGCCTGTCGGCGATTCGCCTGATCCTCGCGGGGATCAAGCAACGCGAGGTCGACGAGCGCAAGGAGCTCAGCGACGCGGACGTCACCGCGGTGATCGAGAAGATGATCAAGCAGCGGCGCGAGTCCATCACGCAGTATGAGAAAGCGTCGCGCCAGGATCTTGTCGATGCCGAGAAGTTCGAGCTCGAGGTCTTGTCCGGTTACCTGCCGCAGCCGTTCGGCGACGCCGAGTTGCAGCAGGAAGTGCAGAGGGCCATCGGCGAAACGGGTGCATCCGGCATCAGGGACATGGGAAAGGTGATGGCGCTCCTGAAGTCGCGCCTCGCCGGCCGCGCCGACATGGGAAAACTTTCCAACCTAGTCAAGACCAAGCTTTCTGGATGACAATCGGGTGTGATCCCCGATTCGTTTAAGCAGGATCTCCTCAATCGGGTAGATATCGTCGACGTAGTGCAACGCTACGTCCAGCTGCGCAAGGCGGGCGCGAATTACGTCGGCTTGTGCCCGTTCCACAACGAGAAGACCCCGTCGTTCAGCGTCAGCCCGACGAAGCAGTTCTATCACTGCTTCGGCTGCGGAGTGCACGGCAACGCGATCGGCTTCCTCATGGCCTACGCGTCGATGGGCTACGTCGACGCGGTGAAGGACCTCGCCTCGCAAGTCGGCATGCAGGTGCCTGAACCGCAGCCCCGCAGCCCGGAGGAGGCGGCGCGCAAGGAGCGCGAGCCGGACCTCTACGCGATCATGGAGAAAGCGATGGCCTTCTATCGCGCGGAGCTCAAGAAATCGGCGCGCGCCATCGACTATCTCAAGGGCCGAGGCCTAACCGGGGAAATTGCCGCGCGCTACCGCATGGGTTATGCACCTGATGACTGGCAGGCGCTAAAGGGCGTTTTTCCGGAGTACGAGGAGAAGTCACTGGTTGAAGTCGGCCTCGTCGTTCAGAACGAGGGCAAGCGCTACGACAGATTTCGCGACCGGGTGATGTTCCCGATCCTGAGCGCGCGCGGCGCGGTCATCGGGTTCGGTGGCCGCATCCTGGACAAGGGCGAGCCGAAGTACATGAACTCGCCGGAAACGCCGCTCTTCGAAAAAGGCCGTGAGCTCTACGGCCTGCCGCAGGCGCGCGACGCGATCCGCGCGGCGGGGCGGGTGCTGGTGGTCGAGGGCTACATGGACGTCGTCGCGCTCGCTCAATACGGCGTGGGGAACGCTGTCGCGACGCTGGGGACCGCGACCACGTCCATCCATGTCTCCAAGCTCCTGCGCGTGACCGAAGAGCTCGTGTTCTGCTTCGACGGCGACACCGCCGGGCGCAAGGCCGCCTGGCGCGCGCTCGAAGTGAGCCTCCCCTTAGCGCCGGACCAGAAGCCGATCCGCTTTCTTTTTCTGCCGGAGGCCGAGGACCCCGACACCTACGTGCGCAAGCACGGCAGGGACGCTTTCGAGGCCCGGGTGCGCGAAGCCGAAACGCTTTCGCAATTCCTGCTTGCCCAGCTGCGCTCCGAAAGCGACTTGCGTACCGCCGAAGGTCGGGCGCGTTTCGTCTCGATGGCGAAACCCCATATCCAAAAGATCACGGCGCCGGCCCTGCGCCTGCAGATTACGAACGAGATCGCACGGCTCTCGGAGGTGGGCGATGGCGAGATCAACCGACTGCTCGAGTTGCCGCGCCGTCCGAGCTTTTCCCGGCCGGCGCCGCGTCGCGCCGCCTACGACGCGCCGACGTCGCCGGAATGGAGTTTGCTCACGGCGCTGCTCGCCGACCTGTCGCTCGTCGAGCACATTGATCCCGGCCACCTCGACACCGAGCGCGCGGAGACGCGCGCCCTCGTCGCCATCCGACAGAGATGGGAGCAGTCCGACGAGGCGCTCAGCTTTGCGCTCCTCATCGAAGCGCTCGGCGGCCATCCGTGCCTTGAAACCATCCTCAAAGCCCAGAGATATGCTGAAGACCTCGCTTTCGAGGCCGATGCAGCGAGGAGCGAGTTTCAGCATGCGCTTACCCAGATCGATCTGCGCCATCGCAAGCTCGAGCTCGACCGCTTGCGTGGCCGGCTGAGCTCTAAAGAAGATCTCGTCGCGTTCCAGGAGAAGAACCTGGCCTACAAACGGCTCCAAGGGGCACTTCCAAGCGCGTAGCCGGTCCCATATAATGTGCGGTTCTTTTTTTCGCGGCTTTTCAGGTAGTTAACCCGGGGGAAGGATGGTCCAGAAGCGCAGCAAAGTGAAGAAGGTTCGGGCGGCCAAGAAGAAGGCCAAGGTCGTCAAGCGTCTGAAGGCCAAAGTCCGCGCGGCGCGCAAGCCGGTCGCGGCGAAAAAGCCACTCCTCAAGGCGCGCAAGCCCGCTGCTGCGGCGAAGCAGGCGCCGGCGGCGAAAGCCGACGACAAGGCCGCCAAGGGCGCTGCGAAAACCCCCATCAAGAGCGCCAAGCAGGCGCTCGAGCTCCTCGAAGCCAAGGTCGCGCAGGTCAAGGGTAAGCGCGGCCGTAGCGGCCGCCGCGGCAAGGACGCCTGGCTCGTCCCGGCCGAGATGCCGAAGGAAGACGCCGAGACGCGCCGCACGCGCCTCAAGAACCTGATCAAGCTCGGCAAGGAGCGCGGCTTCCTCACGTACTCCGAGATCAACGACCATCTGCCGGACGACCTGGTCGACGCCGAGCAGATCGAAGCCATTATCTCCACGTTCGGCGACATGGGCATCCAGGTCTACGACCAGGCGCCCGACCAGGAACAACTCCTGATTGCCGCCGACGCCCCGCCCGTCGCTCAGCCGGACGAGGACGTGGAAGAGCAGGCCGAAGCCGCGCTTTCCACCGTCGACTCCGAATTCGGCCGTACGACCGATCCGGTACGCATGTACATGCGCGAGATGGGTTCGGTCGAGCTCCTCACGCGCGAAGGGGAGATCGAGATCGCCAAGCGCATCGAGGACGGCCTGCGCCACATGATCCTCGCGATCAGCGCCTGCCCGACGACCGTGCGCGAGATCCTCGAGCTCGCCGACAAGGTCGATAAAGACGAGTTGCGCATCGACGAGGTGGTGGACGGCCTGATCGATCCGAACGCCAAGGACGACTTCGACCCGAAGAAAGCCGCCCCATCCACGGAGGACGAAGAGGCGCAGATCGAGGAGGAAGAGGGCGAGGAGGATGAGGAAGCGGCGGAGGCCGCGCAGTCGGCGAGCCTGCTCAAGCTCAAGGGCGAGGCGCTCGAGAAGTTCGCGCGCATCCGGCGTCTTTTCGAGAAGCAGCTAAAGGCGCTCGAGCTCAAGGGCTCGAAAGACAAGGACTACCTGCGCGCGCGCGATCAGATTTCTGCCGAGCTGATGACGATCCGCTTCACGGCCCGCACCGTCGAGCGCCTGTCCGACAGCGTGCGCAGCCTGGTTGACGAGATCCGCCGCCACGAGCGCGAGATCCACGACATTTCCGTCGAGAAGGCGCAGATGCCGCGTGCGCACTTCATCAAGGTTTTCGCGGGCACGGAAGGCTCGCGGCGCTGGCTCACGAGCGAAATCAACGCCGGCCAGGCCTGGAGCGAGTCGTTACGCCGCGTCGAGCCATCGATCCTCGAGCTTCTCGGCAAGATGCAGGCGGTTCAGCAAAAGATCGGCATTCCGGTCCGGGACCTGAAGGAAATCAACAAACAGATGTCCACCGGCGAGGCCAAGGCGCGGCGCGCGAAGCGCGAGATGACCGAGGCGAACCTGCGCCTCGTGATCTCGATCGCGAAGAAGTACACCAACCGCGGCCTGCAGTTCCTCGACCTCATCCAGGAGGGGAACATCGGCCTGATGAAGGCCGTGGACAAGTTCGAGTACCGGCGCGGCTACAAATTCTCGACCTACGCGACCTGGTGGATCCGCCAGGCCATTACGCGCTCCATCGCCGACCAGGCGCGCACCATCCGCATCCCGGTGCACATGATCGAAACCATCAACAAGATGAACCGCATCTCGCGCCAGATCCTGCAGGAAACCGGCCAGGAGCCGGATCCGGCCACGCTCGCGCAGCGCATGGAGATGCCAGAGGAGAAGATCCGAAAGATCCTCAAGATCTCGAAGGAGCCGATCTCGATGGAGACGCCAATCGGCGACGACGACGACTCGCACCTTGGCGATTTCATCGAGGACACCTCCACTGTGGCGCCGTCGGAAGCCGCGACCTATGCGTCGCTGCGCGACGTGACCAAGGAGGTGCTGGACACGCTGACGCCGCGCGAGGCCAAGGTGCTGCGCATGCGCTTCGGCATCGAAATGTCCACCGACCACACGCTGGAAGAGGTGGGCAAGCAGTTCGATGTCACACGCGAGCGCATACGCCAGATCGAAGCCAAGGCGCTGCGCAAGCTGCGTCACCCCTCGCGTTCGGAGCGGCTGAAGAGCTTCCTTGACCAGGAGGGCTAGGCCGCTCCTCGCCTTCCTCACGGCGCTGGCCGTGGGCTGCTCGACCTTGATGATCGACAGCCTCGAGCAGCTGCGCGAGACGAACAAGCGGAACATCGCGCAGCTAGCGCTCGGCACGCCGCGCGCGCAGGTCGAGAAGCTGATGGGTGACGCTCAAGCGGGCGGCAAGGCCGGCGACATCCTCTTCGGGCGCCTCCAACATCTGGAGGTCAAGAACCCGCAGCGCGAGGAGCGCGTGACCGCGCCGGACGGCGCGGTCTACGACGTGCTCTTCTACTACACCGACCTCAAGACGCGCGACGACAAGATCACCGACGATGAACTCACGCCGCTCGTGTTCCGAGGCCACGAGCTCGCCGGCGTCGGCTATGGCTTCCTCGGCCGGCTCGCGCCCAAGTATCGCGGCTTGCAGTAACCTCACCCCGGCGGGCCGGTAGCTCAGTCGGTCAGAGCAGGGGACTCATAATCCCTTGGTCCCTGGTTCGAATCCAGGCCGGCCCATTGAAGCTTTAAAAGTTTCTCGCCCGGCGGCGCTAGAAATCGAGCCTCATCGATGGCGTCGGCCACGACGCACGCGACTTCAGCGCCCACCTCGCCCGCATCTCGGCGCAACCTTCGCTAGAGCAGCCGCGCCGCCTCGGCTTCGGTCGGCAGTCGCCCCTGCGGCGTGAACTGGTCGACAGCGTCGGGTAGTTCGCGAGTCAGCCTGGACAGCAACTCGTCCCGCGAAAGCCCGGTGTGTTGTGACAGCGAGCTGAGAACGTCGGGACCAAGCGCTTGCTCCAGTTGATCGGGGGCGAGCGGTTGATTGGGGCCGGTGCTGACCCAGGAATCCGCAGCCTGGCTCTGGCCGCTGCGCTTGAAGCGCTCGATCAGCTCGCCAATTCCGCCGCTCAGCATGGTTCCCGCGCCCAAGCCGCCGAGGAGCCCGCCAAGGCCACCGGGCGCGCCCTGCTGGGTCGGCTGGGCATTGAGGCCGGGTCCACCGCTCGCCCCCTGCCGACCTCCGAGAAGCTCCTGAATCTTGTCGCGGTTCTTATAACCGGCTACAGCGAGAAGTCCCAATAACGCAACCATCGACGGCGTTCCGCGGTTCATTCCGTTCTCCTTTGGTGCAATCGGCGCAGTGTCCAGTACGGCGCCGCACATACCAGGCAATGCCACAAGCGTATGGTGTTGTGGCGGCTCGACGACCGAGCTTTAACAGGAGCAGACCATGGGCATCATCTGGACGATCGTCATAGGGTTTGTCGCCGGCGTCATTGCAAAGTTCATCATGCCGGGAAAGAACGAGCCCTCCGGTTTCCTGCTGACGACGATCCTGGGCATCGTGGGAGCGTTCGTGGCGACTTATCTAGGGCAAGCGCTCGGCTGGTATTCGCCTGGCGAAGGCGCCGGGCTCATCGGCGCGGTTGTGGGGGCCATCGTGGTTCTCGTCGTCTGGGGATTGATCGCCAGGCGACGCGCCTAGTGCTTCATGCTTTCCGGGACCTTGCCGCCGTTCTCCTCCATTTTCCGCATCACCGCTTTGTGCAGGGCGATGTTCTGCTCGGCACTGCCATGAGCTCCCGCCTTCACATCTAGTTCCTGGGCAAGCTCCTTGCGGGCGTTCAGGGAAGAATCGAGGTCGAAGAGCTTGAGCAGGTCCACGATGGACTCGCGATAGTTTCCTCCACCGCCTTTCTTGGAAGCCATCTCTGCCAGCACCCGGTCGACGTCGACGTTCTGCAGCATTGCCTGCTGGCCGGCCTGCCCCGAGGGTTGGGATGAAGCCGTAGTAGTCGATTGAGCGCCGGTCTCCTGCTGGGAGGAGCCGCGGCCGCGAAGCTTGTCGAAGATCGAGCGCAGGATGCTCATGGATTTACTCCTTAAGGTGATGGTGTGATCCTGCAGCAACTTGCATACCGGATCGCGCGGGGGGTGGATCTGACCAGGGTATCGAGTTCATCAGCGCAACTGCTCCAAGCAGCGGACTGCGCGATAGAAGTGCAGCTGCGGGAGTGCGCTCCCACGACGAACATAGAACTGACCGAAACGACTCAGGAACGGCGACGGTACTTCTGCCGAGCGGCGAGAAAGTCTATGGGAGGGTTCAGCATGCTGACCTTTTGCGCCTGCTCTTTCCGCATGATGTTCCGCATTGGAGCCGTCATTTATGCGGCGGTCTTCAGATCGGCGTCGGACTGGTGACCATAGCGACGAATTGCTTCCTCGACCGCAACCTTGGCAAGCGGTGTCATTTTCTGCTCTGCAGAGAGAGAGTGCGTGAATGCCCGGACACGAAACTCAGAAGTAACTCGTCTGTCTTTTACTACCCGCAGGGAAGGATCGGCTTTCTGGATCCTGCTGAGCTGAAGGTCAGTACAGTACGGACCATCCTTCTGGCGAATGTAGTAGGCACTGGTTAGTCGCTCCCCCGTTTTCCGATTGGTTTTGCAAGTTGAAGACCGTTGGCCTTAGTGGGGCGGGAGCCAACCGGCGCAAAATCTCGGCGACCAAACTGATAGTCCGACCGCAATTGGCCAAGCTACGGTGAATCATGGCCCGCTGCCAGGTAGGTAATTCGGGTCAGACCCCGGGGCATGCAGATTGCTGCTTCCTGTAGTCCTTTACAGGAGGTATCCATGGTCAGAACCGCTATTCCCCTTTCCGTGATTGCACTTGCAGTGCTCGCGGCCTGCGCCACCGAAGCCCCGGTGCGGCCGGCACCGGCGCCAGTCGTCATTACGCCGACGCAGGCTCCCGTCGTGGTGACACCCGCGCCGGCGGCGAGCGCGCCGGTGGTGGTGGCCCAGCCCACGCCGACCGCTATCCGTCCGGGCTTCGGCCGCATCGAGTCGATTGCCGCGGTGCCGCCGTCAGCCGCCGCGGGCGGTGCGAGCATGCGCCGCTTGGGCATCAAGATGGAAGACGGCACCGTGCAGTACGTCGACACGGCCGCGCCGGGCTACGCGCTGGGCGACCGCATCGAGCTGACGCGCGACGGCTACATCCGCCGCTAGCTACTTTTCCGCTCCACCGGGGTGCGCGCTCTCGGCGAAGGCGCGCACCCTTCCTTGAAGTCCTCGCTGCCGTAGACGCGCGCGACGATGTCCTCGCCGTCGCGCACCGCGCCGCTTGCAGGCGGCGCACTGCTTCTTGGTGGCCCACACCGTGAATCGGCGCGTGCGAGGCCCAGCTTGGCCGCGATCCTAGCGCACGCGTACGAAGCCTGCGGCGGAATGCCTCATTCGCGCTCATGACTCCGATTCCACGGTGTGGATGCTGTTGCGCGTGCGTGGCGACTCCCAAGCCGAATATGCGGCCGTACGCCGGGAGACCGGCGAGGTGCGATTCTTGGGACTCTTGGGAGTTGATGCGCGCGGCGCTAGCACACTCCCGGCACACTCGAAGGCTGCTACGCCAACAGTCGCATTGCTGCCCAGTGCTGCAGAAAGCTGTGCGCTGAAACTTGGTACGTTGGTACTAGATGGGGTAGTTGAATTGCCCATGCGAGCGCGTGCGGTCGTCTCATTTAACTATGGCAAGACTCCCTTTACCGTCGGTTATCTCATCAAGCGGTACGGCTACGAGGCAAGGGGTTTCATGAAAAGCGTCTTGGATGCATCCTTCAAATACACACCAAGCTTCGAAACCGATGTGCGCAAGACTTTTCACAGAGTCCGCCGTCGACAAGTACAGACGTCCAGCCGCGTGCTAGTGACGAATAGCCGCGAGTTGAAGGATGCGGTGCTGACGCTCGAACAGTTTAAGAAGTCGCGCGCCTACTAGGGCAGTCGAGCAAGTTTCGCCGACCCAGTCTATTCCTGGGTCGAATCGTCGCGCTGGCGCGCTTGTACTTGCTGCATGCTGGCATCAATTCTCTGCTGGGCGTCCTTCATCGTCTTCTGCCCCTGCTCAAGTTCGCGTTTCTTGATCGAGCCAGCAGTCGCGGCGGTACCGGCCATTTCCACGCCGCAGCCCGCGATGCTTGCAGCGGCAATCAGCAACAGAACAGTCTTCATGCGAGGCAATATAGACGCACACGACGCGCCCTGCCCCGGCATAATGTCTCAGGAAAGCGACGCCTGGTCGCCGCCGAGCGCGCTCGGACCATAGGCCTCGAAGCGCGGGTCCACGGTGATTTCCTCGTAGTAGTAGGTGTTCGGGCTCGACGCGGAGCGGTGAAGCTTTCGATGATCGAGATCACAGAGGTAAATCGGGGTCCGTACGCCGCCCATGTCGATCCAGCCGAGGAGGGCCTTGGGCTGCCCGTCGATCAGCACCAGCTCGGACACGCGGCGAAAAACCTTGTCGCCGATCCGATGCTTGTGGATCACCTTGAGGCCAAGGCGATTTTTTCTGCGGTCGGTCACGTGCATACCCTGCAAAGGCCTGCTGAGCAGGAGTCGTGCCCGGCGCTGTGGCGCGGTGACAAGCTGTCATCGTAAAGCGTCTACGCGGTGCGGCCGTTACGATCGAGAAGACGCCCGAGTTCGGCAGCGAGAGGAGGCTGCGCGGCGTTCAGGTTCTCGAGGTCGCCCTCTTCCTGGAACTCGCTGTGTCGGCATGGCGTTGCCGCGCTGCACGAACTGCGGGGCTTAGCCCGCCGCCAGCAAACGCACTCTCTGCGTCTTCAGGAACGGGACGATCTCCTTGTAGCCGAAGGGCGCGAGATCCGCATCGCGCAGGCGGATTACGGTAAAATCCCGCGCCTCACGCCGGGGTGGTAGCTCAGCTGGGAGAGCGTCGCGTTCGCAATGCGAAGGTCGGGAGTTCGATCCTCCTCCACTCCACCATTACATAGCCTGTCGCCTCAGAGCCCAGCACGACGAGTAGTGCGACGGTCGCAATTCACATGCTTCAGTTAGGCGGGGGCGGGAGCGCTGGCACGCGCTGCCAGCCATTAGGACACTCTTTCACGTAGGGGTAGTAGGTCCTGGACGTTTCGCAGTAATACCACCAGCCGGCTGGCTCGGTCTGTGCCGGAGCGCTTTGCTCGACATACGTGACCGGCTCGGCAGGGTATGCGACCGGCTGCGGATAGTAGTAGCCAGGATAGTAGTAATAGGGCGGCGGGTAGTACCCGTACCAGGACCACGGATAAGCGAATCCGAACCCGACACCGACGAACGTTGTGCTGTGGTGATGGCCGTGATGATGGTGGCCCTTGTAGTAGCTATGGCCATGGCCGACATGCCCTCCGTAGACCTTGCCGCCACTGACATGCCCGCCGTAGGCCTTGGCGCCGCCGACATGTCCGCCGCCGCCGCCCTTACGCGCAAGCGCCGATTCGCTAACAACTACTGCGAGCGCAAGAAGTAGTGCTGTGGCCGCCGCACGCATCGCTTTAGGCTACACCCGTCGGCGCGCAAGAGGGTAACTAGTTGTTACGCCGGTCGCTTTTTTTCACCGGTTGTCTGGCGTAAGGGGAGCATCAGTGCGCCGGCAGAAGCAAGAAGCGCGATCAGCGCGCTCCACAGCGCGGCGTCGAAGCCGAGCGAGCGCTCTGCCAGGAAGCTGACGATCAACGGACCTGCGACTTGACTCGCCGCGAAGGAAGCCGTCATCGCTGCGACGAGCACATAAGCGCCGCCGCCGGCCACTTCGCGCGCTACCTGAACACCCGCAAGCGTTGCAACGACGAACGTTCCGCCGACGAGAACCGCGCAGCCGATGATTCCCGACAGGCCTTGGACGAAAAGCGCGCTGGCGACGCCAAGAGCCATGACGCACGTGCTCGCCATCCACAGCCGACGACCGTTCAGGCGGCGTGCAAAGGCGCCGGCCAT
>Ga0075419_10001631_pt1 | contig 14597 bp, 14 predicted proteins | sample SoiMetdeltSBSDD3_FD_76900 | JGI IMG/M metagenome (GOLD analysis project Ga0075419, IMG submission 76900) | Bulk soil microbial communities from a Populus tree surrounding site in Tennessee, USA - Soil MetaG P. deltoides SBSDD3 | ecosystem: Environmental > Terrestrial > Soil > Tree plantation... | reverse complement strand
TGGGGCGCCAGGCTCTGCGGCGAGTGACCTCGCGGGCGATGGCGCGGGCCTGGCGGCCGCGGTGGAGCAGGCCCGAGAGGTCCTTGCCGGTGGGGTTGTGGCGCAGGTCGACCTCGACCTCCACCACGCGCAGGCCGGCCCGGATGGCGTCGATGGTCATGGCGACCTCGGTCCCGAAGCCGGGGGCGAAGGGGAGGAGGACCGGGAGGGCTTCCCAGCGGACCGCCCGCTGGCCGGAGAGTGGCTCGGCCATGCGGCGGCCGGTGGCGTTGGCGATGCCCCGGCGGGCCAGGCCCATGGCCACCCCGAACCCGCCGGCGCCGCGCTGGGCGGGCAGGTCGGCGATGGCCAGGTCGGCGTCCCCGGCCAGCACCGGGTCGACCAGCCGCCCGAGCCGCCCGGCGGTCTCGGCCAGGTCGGCGTCGGCCAGCAGCAGCACCGCCGGCTCGGGGCTGAGCCGCTCGGCGACCCGGCCCATCAGCGCGGCCAGCCCGGCGTTGAGGGCGCCGCCCTTGCCGAGGTTGCGCGGCAGGTCGAGGCAGTGGGCCCCCGCCGCCAGGGCCCGGGCCGCGGTGTCGTCGGTCGACCCGTCGCTGATCACCAGCACCTCGGCCATCCCGGGCAGGTCGCGCAGGGCCCGCACGGTCGCCCCCACCCGCTCGGCCTCGTCCTTGGCCGCGACCAGCGCCAGGACCGCCCCGCGGGGGCTCACGAGCCCTCGGTCCGCTCGGGGAGGAGCCCGGAGGCGCCGGGCTTGATGCCGTACTGGCCGGCCGGCTGCTGCTGGAGGCTGCCCTGGAGCGCCTGGACCAGGGCCAGCTGCCCGTAGACGGTGTCGACCGAGTCGATGCCGGACACCCGGCGGCTCACCGCCCGGTTGTCGCGCAGGGCGGTGATCCAGGAGGTCTCCTTGGGGACCGCGGCCGCCTCGCCCCCGGCCACCGGGCCGCCGCTGCGCGCCGAGACCTGGTCGGCCAGGGGGACCAGGAACGCGTCCGGGGCCACGGCGGTCGCGGTGTTGGCGGCGGACGGGCCGAGCAGGACGAAGATCGTCCCCTGGCGTGGGAACGGGTCGGCCCCCGACGCCAGCGGCCGGCTGAGCTTCAGGTCGGCCAGGAAGTCGGCGTCCTGGAGCCTGGTGAGCATGTCGGAGGCCCGCTGGCTGTCGTCCTGGGGGATGGCGGACGGCGTGGCCAGCCGGTCGGCCAGGCGCCGGACCAGCTCGCCGCGCAGGGCGTCGGCGGCGCCGGCGTCCACGGCCAGCAGCCGGCCCATGGCCGCCCGGTCGGGGTCGGCGGCGAGGGCGAGCCGGTCGTCGGCGAAGGTGATCTGGCCGTCGACCTCGGCCCCGGCGTCCTCCAGGACCTTGCGCACGCCGTCGCGCAGGCTGCTGTCGACCTTGTCGGTGTCGACCAGCACCACCGACCGGCCCTTGAGCCGGTTCTGGACCAGCTCGGGCAGGACCGCCGCGCCGAAGGCCTGCAGGCGGGCGATGTCCTGGTTGAGGGCGACGTTCGCGCGGCTGTTGCGCTCGCTCTCCTGGCGGACCCGCTCGCTGGTCGCCCGCAGCACCGACACCGTCCCCTCCTGGAGCACGGTGCTGCCGACCACGATGCCGAGGGCCAGGGCGAGGAACACGGCCACCAGCGACACGATGTGGTAGCGCAGGCTGATCACGTAGGGCACACCTCCGCGCGGGAACGGGCCGTTCCCGCGCCTGTCAGACGAACAACGAACGGATCCGGTTGAAGAACACCTGGAGCAGCTCGAACAGGTCGCTCCAGACCAGCCTGACCGGCTCCGACACCAGCGAGATCACCAGCATGGCGGCCAGCGCGGCCACCACCAGGACAATCAGGTCGGCGCGGCGGACGCCCTGCCGGTAGAGGCGGTTCACGCCCTTGGCGTCGACCAGCTTGGGCCCGACCTTGAGCCGGGTCAGGAACGTCGAGGCCATGCCCGGCCGGCCCTTGTCGAGGAACTCGACCATGCTGGCGTGGCTGCCCACGGCCACGATCAGGTCGCAGTCGGACTCGAAGGCGAGCAGCATGGCCATGTCCTCGCTGGTTCCGGCGCCGGGCAGGACCAGCGGCTCCAGCCCCAGGGCCTCGACCCGCTCCTTGCCGGGGGCGCGGCCGTCGGAGTAGGCGTGGACGACGATCTCGGCCCCCGAGGTGAGGGCCTCGTTGGTGACCGAGTCCATGTCCCCCAGGATCAGGTCCGGCTTGAGGCCGACCTCGAGCAGGGCGTCGGCGCCGCCGTCGACCCCGATGAGGGCCGGGCGGAACTCCTGGATGTAGCCGCGCAGGGTGGCCAGGTCCTTCTTGTAGTCATGGCCGCGGACCACCACCAGGACGTGCCGGTCGCGCAGGCGGGTCCTGAGGGCCGGTACCTCCAGGCCCTCCAGCAGCAGGTCGCGGTCGCGGCGGACGTAGGAGAGGGTGTTGAGGGTGAAATCCTCCAGGGCGGTGGCCAGGTTGTCCTTGGCCGCGTCCATCCGCTTGCGCACGTCCTCGGGCCGGAGCCACTCGCCGCTGGCCACCTCGGCGCCGTCGAGGCGGACCACCCCGTCGGGGTCGACCTCGACCATGGCGCCCTCGGAGAGCTCGAACACGGCCGGGCCGACGGCGTCGAGCAGGGGGATGCCCGCCTCGACCAGGATGGCCGGGCCGGCGTTGGGGTAGCGGCCGGAGATGCTCTGGGCGGCGTTGACGACCACCAACGGTGCCTGCTCGACCAGGGTCTCGGCGGCCACCCGGTCGATGTCGAGGTGGTCGACCACGGCCACGTCCCCGGGCTTGAGCCGCCGGACCAGGTTCTTGGTGCGCTTGTCGAGCCGGACCGGCCCGGACAGCCCGGCCGGCTCGGGGGCGGTCGGCCGGTCGCCCCGGGGGCGCAGGGGGCGCAGCCTCATGCCGGCTCCCCGTGCTTGGCCGCTGTGGCCGCCGCCAGCAGCTCCTCGGCGTGGGCCTGGGCGAGGCCGGAGCCCTCCATGCCGGCCAGCATCCGCGACAGCTCCCCGACCCGGCCGGCGTCGTCGAGCAGGCGGAGGTCGGTGCTGGTGGTGCCGTCGGCCGAGTGCTTCTCGACCGTGAAGTGGCGGTCGGCGTGGGCGGCGATCTGGGGCAGGTGGGTGACCACCAGCACCTGGTGGCGGCGGGCCAGCTGGGCCAGGCGGCGGCCGACGGCGGCGGCGGTACGGCCGCCGACCCCGGCGTCGACCTCGTCGAAGACCAGGGTCGGGGTGCGGTCGACCCCGGCGAGCACCACCCGCAGGGCGAGCATGACCCGGGACAGCTCGCCCCCGGACGCGGCCCGGCCGAGCGGGCGCAGGGGGGCGCCCGGGTGGGCGGCCAGGCGGATGTCGACCCGGTCGAGGCCGTCCTCGGTGGCGGCCAGGCAGCGGCCGCCGACCTCCAGGCCGTCGTCGTCGGGGTCCTGCTCGACCGCGACCACCACCTGGGCGCTGGGCATGGCCAGGTCGGCCAGCTCGACCCGGAGGGCCTCGCCCAGGCGGTCGGCCGCCTGCCGCCGAGCTGCGGTCAGGGCGGCCCCGGTCCCGGCCAGCTCGTGCCGCAGCTCGGCCGCCTCCGCCTCCAGGGCCTCCGAGCGCAGCGTCCCGCCTTCCAGCTCGGCCAGCCGGGCGGCCGCCTTGCCGGCGAAGGCGACCACGGCCTCCTCGCCGTCCCCGTACTTCCGCTCCAGGTCGCGGAGCAGGGCCATGCGGAGGTTGACCTCCTCCAGGCGGCCCGGGTCGACCAGCACCGCCTCGGCATAGGCGCGCAGGCTGGAGGCCAGGTCGCCGACCTCGGCGGCCAGCGACTGGGCCCGCCCGGCCAGCTCGGCGAGGGCGCGGTCGTGGCCGCCGGGACCGTGCACGGCCCGGGCGGCCGCGCCAAGGGCGGTGGCCGCGCCCGTGTCCTCGTCGTCCTCCAGGAGCTGGTGGGCGAGCGCGGCCGCCTGCTGGAGGGCCTCGGCGTTGGCCAGGCGCTCGGCCTCGGCGGTCAGCTCGGCCGACTCCCCGACCCGGACCTGGGCGGCGTCGATCTCGTCCAGCTGGTGGCGGAGCAGGTCGATCTCGCGCTCGCGCTCCCGGGTCCTGGCCGTGAGGTCGTCCAGCTCGCGGGTGACGGCCCGCAGGCGCCGCCAGCCGGCGGCGAAGGCCGACCGCGGCACCAGCACCGCCTCGCCGGCGTAGCGGTCGAGCAGGTCACGCTGGACGCCGGGGCGGAGCAGGTCCTGGAACTCGTGCTGGCCGTGCACCTCGACCAGCGGCCGGATGATGTCGGCGACCGCGGCCACGGTGGCCATGCGCCCCTGGAGCTGGGCCCGGCTGCGTCCCTCGACCAGCACCTGGCGGGCGACCACGACCTCGCCGTCCTCGTCATCGACGCCGGCGCTGGCCAGGGCGGCGGCCACCTGGCGGTCGTCGCCGGTGCGCAGGCGGCCTTCAACCAGCGCGGCCGGCCGGCCGGCCCGGACCGCGCCAGGGTCGGCCCGCCCCCCGAGCAGCAGGGCGAGGGCGTCGACGACCATGGTCTTGCCGGCGCCGGTCTCGCCGGTGAGCACGTTGAGGCCGGCCGAGACCTCGAGGCGGGCATCATCGATGACCCCGAGGTCGCGGATGCGAAGCTCGGCTAACATCACCTGCGATTCTAGCCTGGCTGGCCCACCCCGAGCCCGGCGCCGTCCCCAGGGTCAGATGCCGGAGGGCGCGGTCCCGGCGGAGGTGTCGGTGGCGGGGGGGTCGGCCAGGCGGAACTTGGAGCGCACCAGGCGGTAGAAGTCGGCCCGCTCGATCCGGACGAGCAGGGCATCGTGGCGGCCCCGGTGCACCTCGACCACCGCGCCCGGGGGCAGCTCGCGGGCGGCCCGGCCGTCGACGCTCTCGATCACCGGATTGTCGGGCAGCACCTCGAGGCGGACGGCCTCGTCGGGGTGCAGGACCAGGGAGCGGTTGAAGACCATGTGGGGCGCGATCGGGGTGAGCAGCAGCGCGTCCAGGCGGGGGGAGACGATCGGTCCGCCGGCCGAGAAGCTGTAGGCGGTCGAGCCGGTCGGGGAGGCGACAATGATCCCGTCGGCGGCGTAGCGGGCGAACGGCCCGCCGTCGCCGAGGCGGACCGCGACGTGGGCCAGCCGCTCCCGGGCCGCCTTCTCCAGGACCACGTCGTTGATGGCCAGGTCCTCGGCCAGGACCCGGTCGCCGACCATGACCCGGACCGCCAGGGTGGTGCGCCGCTCGACCTGGTAGCGGCCGGCCCAGACCGCGTCCAAGGCGGGGGCCAGGCCGTGGGGCTCGACCTCGGCCAGGAAGCCGAGCCGGCCGGCGTTCACGCCCAGGGCCGGCACCTGCTCGGTCAGGACCAGCCCGAGCGCCCGCAGCAGGGTGCCGTCCCCGCCCAGCGCCACCACCAGGTCGAGCCCGGGGGCGAACTCGGGCTCCTCGACACAGGGCACGTCCTCGCCGATGCAGCCCCGCTCCGAGACCAGCGTCCGCAGCTCGATCCCGTGCTCCTCGGCCCAGGAGGCCAGCAGCTTGCCCAGCTCGGCGGCGGGGGGCCGGCCCGGGTGCACCACCACCCCGACCCTCCTGATGCGGCTCACCTGGCCGCTCCGGGGAGGGTGGCGCCCTCGGCCAGGGCGGCCAGGACGTCGGCCTCGTCCAGGGGGGGCGCGCCGGCGCGGAGGTGGAGGAACAGCTCGAGGTTGCCGGCCGGGCCGGGGAGCGGCGACGGGCAGATCCCGGCCATCCCGAGGCCGAGGGCCGCGCCGGCCTCGGCCACCCCGCGGACGGCGGCCGCTCGGGCGGCGGGGTCGCGCACCACCCCGCCGCGGCCCACCGCCTCCCGGCCGGCCTCGAACTGGGGCTTGACCAGCAGCACCAGGTCGCCGTCGTCCCGGGTCAGGCTGGCCAGGACGGGCAGGACCAGGCGCAGCGAGATGAACGAGAGGTCGGCCACGGTCAGCTCGACCGGCCCGCCGACCAGTTCGGCGTCCAGCGCGCGCACGTTGGTCCGGTCGAGCACCCTGACCCGCGGGTCCTGGCGCAGGCGCTGGTCCAGCTGGCCGTAGCCGACGTCGACGGCCACCACCTCGGCCGCCCCGGCCTGCAGGAGCACGTCGGTGAAGCCGCCGGTGGAGGCGCCGGCGTCCAGGCAGCGGCGGCCGGCCACCGGCACCCGGAGCCGCTCGAGGGCCGGGGCCAGCTTGTCGCCCCCGCGGCTGGCCCAGCGGCGGGCCGGGCCGGCCAGGGCGACCGGGTCGGCGGTGGAGACCAGCGTGGACGCCTTGGCCGCGATTGCGCCCCCGACCAGGACCCGCCCGGCCCGGATGGCCGCCCCGGCCGCCTCCCGGCTGGGGGCGAGGCCGCGCCGGACCAGCTCGCGGTCCAGCCGCACGCGGGTCGACACCGGCGGGCCTACAGCGCCTCGAGGCGCCGGAGCTCGGCCAGGATGGCGTCGTTGACCGCCTCGAAGGCGTCCGCGTGGGCGGCGGGGTCGGTCTCGTCCAGCCCGGCCAGGATCGCCCCGACCTCGACCCCGGGGTCGGCGGCGCTCTGGTCCTTCGGTGGCGTCACCCCTGGCCCGCTCACGACACCTCCCACGACGGCGACGACGCGGCCAGTATAGGTGCCTCGGCGGTGGGCCCGGGGGCTGTGGACAGCCCGGCGCACCCACCGCGCCGGTCGGCTACCCTCCCAACCGGGGCTCCCGACACGAGGGGGGGCCGGGCCGGCGTGCTCGCCGGCGGGTGCTCCTGCTACGCCGGCGGGGTGTCCGAAGGTGGCGCGCTCGCCGGCGGGGTGCTGGCCGGCGGGGTGTCCGAAGGTGGCGCGCTCGCCGGCGGGGTGCTGGCCGGCGGGGTGGACCCGGCGGCGCCCTTCGTGCGGCGGGTGCCGGGCGAGGACGCGGTCGAGCGGGAACTGGCCCCGGCGGTGCGGGTCCGGGTGGAGGGCTTGGCCGTCCCCGATCCCGCCGCCTTCGCCTTCGAGGCGCGGGTCGAGCCCCGGGTCGTCCCGGACCCGGCCGAGGCGGACCGCGTGGCCCGCCGGGCCGAGGACGCCGCCTGGCTGGAGCGCTCCATCTCCTGCTCGAGGGCGCGGACACGCTGCTGGAGCCGGGCGACCTCGTCCCTGGTGGCCATGCCGAGGACGCCGAGCTGGCGCTTGACCTCCCGCTGGACCAGGCGGGTGAGGATCTCGCGGTTCTTCTGGGTCCGGCGCACCATGTCCTCGGCCACCCGGCCGACCTGGGCGGACTGCACCTCTCCCTGCTTGGCCAGCAGCGCCGCCACCCGCTCGGCCTGGGCCCGGGTCAACTCGCTGAGGCTCGCCAACGCTTGCAGGTACTGCTCCCTCCCGCTCGGCACCTCACCACCTCCGACGCGCGTCCGGCCCTCCGGATTCTTGCAGTCGCCCCAGACCCGGTCAACGAACCCGGGTTGGGGACGAGCCCGTGTGGTAGAACCGGTCAGTCGGTAGCGGGACGAGGAGGCGCGGTGGCGACCAAGGCCGAGGTCGAGCGGCAGCTGGGGGCGCTCATGGCGCGCCTGGACGGCAACGAGGCCAACGTGCGCTCGGCCATCCCGAGCCGCAAGGTCCTGCGCTGCCACGTCCCCGACCTTGACGCCGTCTGGTACTCGGTGGTCGAAAACGGCCACGTCTCCCAGCCGAGCGAGACCCCGCCCAACGGCCGCGCCGACATCACCCTGCAGGTGGGCTCCGACGACCTGGTCGACCTGGTCGAGGGGCGGATCTCGTTCCTGTCCGCGTTCAGCTCGGGCAAGGTCAGGGTGGACGCCAGCATCGTCGACCTGCTGCGGCTGCGCAGCCTCCTCTAGCGGCCAGATGCTCGGCCTCATCCCCATCCACGACGACAACCCGACGCGCCGACCGGCGGTCGTCAACTGGACGCTGATCGCCGTCAACGTGGTGGTGTTCTTCCTCTCGCCCATCTCGCCGCTGGCCTTCGGCGGCGACGCCAACACCCCGACCGGGGCCTGCCGCCAGCTGGCCTTCTTCCGCGAGTGGGCGGCCATCCCGGTGGAGCTGCTCCACAACGACCCGCTGGACGAGACCGCCGGCCCGCCCACGCGCGGGGGCTGCCTGGCCGTGCGGCCCGACTACCAGAAGATCCCGGCCCTGTCGGTGCTGACGGCCATGTTCCTGCACGGCAGCCTGCTCCACCTGGTCGGCAACATGCTGTTCCTGTTCGTGTTCGGCAACAACGTCGAGGACCGGCTCGGCTCCCTCCGATATCTGCTCTTCTACCTGGCCTGCGGGTACATCGCGACCTATGGGTTCGCCCTCTCCGAGCCCAGCAGCCAGGAGACCCTGGTCGGGGCCTCCGGGGCCATCGCCGGCGTCCTCGGGGCCTACCTGGTCCTGTTCCCCCGCGCGCGGGTGACCAGCCTGGTGCCGTTCCTGTTCTTCATCCCGGTCTGGCTGCCCGCCTGGGTCGTGCTCGGCTCCTGGTTCGTGCTCCAGTGGCTGTACTTCAAGGGCGCCGCCACCGCCCAGGGCGCCGGGGTCGCCTACCTCGCCCACGTGGTCGGCTTCGCCGCCGGCGTCGTCCTGATCCTGCTGCTCGGCGGCCGCCAGGCCCGCCGACCGCCCCCACCCCCGCCGCCCATCTGGTACTCCGAGCCGCGCTAGCACAGCGGTGCTAGAGGTCGCGGACCAGCATGTCGCCGTCGGGGGACGGGTGGAAGTCCAGGCGGGCCAGGAACGCCTCGGCGGCCCGGGGGGCGGTCACCCGGGCCAGGCCGGCGGCGCGGGCCTCGATGCAGGCCGCGGCCGCCAGCCGCGTCCCCACCAACCGGCCCCGCCAGGTGTCGATGACCACCGGCCCGTCCAGCGCCCCAGGCGTCCCGTGGCGGCCGACGGCCACCGCCCCCACGACCCGATCGTCGTCGACCGCGACCAGCCACCGGCGCTGGCCGTCGGCCGCCACCCCGAGCAGCCGGTCGGCCGCGGCCTGCTCGGCCCCGGCGGGGGGGCGGACGGCCGGGCCGGGGGGGTCGAGCAGCCCGCCGAGGTCGCGCAGGACATGGTCGGGCAGGTCGGCCAGGTCGGGCAGGTCGGCCAGCCGGGTGACGCCGCTGAGGACCAGGGCGGTCGACCAGCCGAGCCGGTGGGCGCCGTCCAGGTCGGTGTCGGCCCGGTCGCCGACCATCAGGTAGGAGCCGGGGCCGATGGCGGCCGCGGCGGTGTCGAGCAGGGCCCGCTCCGGCTTCCCGGCGACCTCGGGACGGATCCCGGTCGATGCCCGCAGCAGGGCCAGGGTCGCCCCGGCGCCCGGCCACAACCCCTCGGGCGAGGGCAGGGTGGTGTCGGGGTTGCTGCCCACGAACCTGGCCCCGGCCCGGATGGCCAGGGTCGCGTCCCTGACCCGGGCATAGGTCAGGTCGGGGTCGAACCCGACCGCCACCACCTCGGCGTCGCGCCAGGCCGACCCGTCGACCAGCCGCGCCCCGGCCGCCTCCAGCGCCTTCCGCAGCCCGGGCCCGCCGACGACCATGACCTTGACCCCGTCCAGCCCGGCGGGCCCCCCGAGCATCCGCACCAGGGCCTGGGACGAGGTCAGCACCTCCTCCGGCGCCGCCTTGACCCCGAGCCGATGGAGCTTCTCGACCACCAGCTCGGGCGGCCGATAGGAGTTGTTGGTCACGAAGGCCACCGCGACCCCCAGCCCCCGCACCCGGTCGAGCGCGGCCGGTGCCGCCTGGACGACCTCGTCCCCCAGGTACACGACCCCGTCGAGGTCGACCACGACCCCCTGGAACCGGCTGGCCAGCGCCCCGCCCTCAGCCACGTCCCTCCAGCCGGCCCTCGGTGCCGCCGGGCCCGGGCGCCTCACGGCCGCGCCGCCGCTGGACCCGCTCGAGGGCCTGGCGGTAGGTGTCGACCTCGGGGCGCATGGCCACGGCCAGCCGGAGGTGGCCGACGGCCAGGGTCCGCTCGCCGCTCCGGGCCAGGCACAGGCCGAGGCCGAAGTGGGCGTAATCGTTGCTCGGGTCGATCTCCAGGGCCTCGGCGAACTCGGCCTCGGCGGCCGAGGTGCGGCCGGCGCCGTAGTAGGCGCGGCCCAGCGCCTCCCGGACCGAGCCGTGGCCGGGGGCGGCGTCGCGGGCCTGCTCGAGCGAGATCACCGCCTGGTGGGCGTGGCCCGCGGCCAGCAGCTCGCTGCCCCGCTGGAACAGCTCGTAGGTGTCGAGGTCGATGGTCTCCCTCCGGATCGACGGTGCAAGGAGCAGCCCGGCTGGCGACCGGCGGGCCACGCTTGCTACAAACACGGCCATGACCGACAACCCGAGTCCGGCGGCACCATGGTAGCCGCCGCCCCCTTCCGCGGCCTGCGCTTCGATCCCGACGTCGTCGGCGACGGCGCCCAGGTCACCGCACCTCCCTACGACGTCATCTCGCCCGAGGCGCGCGACGCCTACGAGGCCATGAGCCCCTACAACGTCGTCCGGCTGATCCTGGCCCGGCCGGGCCAGGACGACGCCCCCGAGGCCACGCGCGACGGCACCGGCGACTACCGGGGCGTGGCCGCCCTGCTCGCCAGGTGGCAGGCCGACGGGGTCCTCCGCCGCGACACAGCGACATGTCTCTATGTCTATGAGGAGATCTATCAACTGCGGGGCACCCGCCGGGTCCAGCGGGGAGTGCTGGCCAGCGTCGCCCTCGACGACACCGGGACCTGGGTGGTGCCGCACGAGCGGACCATGGCCGCGCCCGTGGCCGACCGGCTCCGGCTCCTGGAGGCGACCGAGGTGAACCTCTCCCCGGTGTTCGGCGTCTACGCCGGCGCCGGCAGCCCCGCCGCCGTGCTCGACGGCGTGACCGCGACCGAGCCGGTGCTGGACTGCGCCGACGAGACCGGGGTGCGGCACCGGCTGTGGATGGTCGCCGACCCGGACCGGATCGCGGCCTGGCGCGAGCGCATGGCGTCCCAGCGGGTGCTGATCGCCGACGGCCACCACCGCTACCGGACCTCGCTCGCCTACCGCGAGGCGGTGCGGGCCGGCAACGGCGACCGGCCCGGGCCCTGGGACGAGCTCCTCATGTTCCTGGTCGACGCCGACCTGCACGGCCCGGCGGTCCTGGCCATCCACCGGCTGCTGGCCGACCTGGACGGCGCGGCCGTGCTGGCCGGCCTGGACGGCGACTTCGACGCCCGCCCGGCCGCCTCGCCGGCGGAGGCCGAGCGGCTGCTGGGCGGGCTGCCCGAGGAGGCGGTCGCGTTCGGCCTGTACTCGGGCGGGCGGAGCTGGCTGCTGGTCGCCCGCGACCCGGCCGGCCTGGCCGCCGAGGCGGGCCGCGACCGGCGCATGCTCGACGTCGAGGTCCTGCATGGCCCGGTGCTGAGCAAGCGCCTCGGCGTGAGCGACTTCGAGGGCCGGGTCGGCTACGAGAGCGACCTGGCCGCCGCCGTGGCCGCCGTGGACCAGGGGGCCGCGGCCGGCCTGCTGATCCTCCGCCCGGCCCGGTTCGGCGCCGTGGCCGAGATCGCCGCCGGCGGCGAGACCCTCCCCCAGAAGACGACGTACTTCTACCCGAAGCCGCGCGACGGCCTGGTGCTGCGCCCCCTGGACTGAGGAGAGCCCCTTGAGCGTGCTCGACGCCCTGCCCGAAGGGATCACCGGGATCGACACCTACATGGGGGGGACGTCGGAGATCACCGCCGGCTTCCTGCTGGCCGGCGAGCAGCCGGCACTGATCGAGACCGGGCCGTCCAAGGTGGCCGACGCGGTCGCCTCCGGGGTGGCCGCGGCCGGCCTCGACCCGGCCGACCTGGCCTGGATCGTGGTCACCCACATCCACCTCGACCACGCCGGCGGGGTCGGCGACCTGGTCCGGACCTTCCCGAGCGCCACCGTCGTCGTCCACCCGGCCGGGGCCCGCCACCTGGTCGACCCCGAGCGGCTGCTGGCCAGCTCGGCCCGTGTCTACGGGCCGCTGATGGACACCGTCTACGGCGGGCTCACCCCGGTCGAGGCGGCCCGGGTCAAGGCGGCAGAGGACGGGGAGGTCCTCGACCTCGGCGGCCGGCGCCTGGAGCTGCTCCACGCACCCGGGCACGCCAAGCACCACCTGGCGGTCTTCGAGCCCGACCTGGGGACGCTGTTCGCCGGCGACGGCGTCGGGGTCCTGCTGCCGTCGACCGGCGTGCTCCGCCCGGCCACGCCTCCGCCCGACTTCGACCGCGACCTGGCCGTAGCCAGCCTCCACCGGTTCGCCGAGCGCAACCCGGCCTATCTGGTCCTCACCCACTTCGGCCCCATCACCCCCCCGGCCGACCGCCTGGCCGAAGCCGAGGACAAGCTCCTGCGCTGGTGCGAGACCGCCGAACGCGCCGCCCAGGAGCACGGACCCGAGCTCGACCACATCGAGGCCGCCCTCCGCGAACGCTTCGAACAGGAGGAAGGCCACAAGGCCCTGGACCCCAAGCGGTCCGAGCTCCTCAACAGCTACGAATCCAACGCCGCCGGCCTCCTCCGCTGGATCCAGCAACGCCAGCCCCGCCCCGCCGACCAGTAGCCGGCAAGGGAGGGTCCGGCGGCGGTCGGAGCCGTGAGGAACCCGTCCGAGGGTGGGCGTTGCTGCGCCAGGGACCTGGCCGGAGGGTGTGAGCTGGTGGGGCGCCGAGGGCCTACGTGGAAGGTGTGAGGCGGTCGAGGCGGTCGGCGGCGTCGTGGAAGTCGGGGTCGGCCCGGACGACGCGGGCGAACGCGGCCCGGGCGCGGGTCGGGTCGCCGGCCTGCTCGGCCAAGGCGCCCTCGGCATAGGCCAGGCGCAGGTGGTGGTCGGCGAGCTCGGCCGGCCAGCGGGCGTGGCGGCGGATGAGGGCCACCCCGGCGCCGGGCTGGCCAAGGTCGCCGTAGGCCGAGGCCGCGACCAGCAGCAGCTCGGCCGCCGTGTCCGGCTCCATCCTGGACCTGTTGCTCCGCTCGAAGATCGCGATCGCCCGCTCGGGCCGGCCCAGCGCCCGTTCGATGTCGGCCAGCATGGCGTCCAGGTCCCCACGGCCGGAGATCCGCTGGGCCGCCGCCAGCTCGGTCCGGGCCCCCCGGAAGTCCTCCACCTGGTACAGCGCGATCCCCAGAGCCTCCCGGACGCTCGCCGCCCTCGGCGCCGCCCGCTTGGCCGCCCGGGCCGCCCGCACCGCCGCCTCCGGGTCCCCCTCCTCCGACAACGCCACCACCGCATCCGCGAGCGCCCTGGCCGCGTCCGCGAACGCATGGGGTCGCGCCGTCTCCCGCAGCTCGTCCAGCGCCTCCGCCGGCAGCACCTCCCCCGCCCCGGGCCCTTCGACCACCGCACCGGACCTCCGGCCGTCCGGGGCATCACGCCCGGCTGCCTGGCCCGACGGTCGCGCCGACCCGGCGGCGCGACCGGTCCCCGAGCCGGCACCGGCCGGCCGGGGGCTATGGCGGGTTCCCGCACCCGGGTTGGCTGGCGGCCGGGGTGTGCGATCGGACCCGGCGGGGCCGCCGGCACGGCCTGCTCGGCCGGCGGCCCCGCTCCCCGATCCGGACCGGGCGGGGCGGCCGTCGCGCCCGCGAACCGGGCGCTCGGCGCCGCCGCGACGGTCGCTGGGCTCGCGCCGGGGGCCGCCAGCGGACCGGCGACCCGAGGGGGCCGGGCGGCGGCTCGGGCGCGCTTGGTTGTCCTCCACGTGGCGCATCTTGCCGGAACCGGCGGGAACACGCACGCCGGGACGACGAGCGACCCCAGAGACGACGAAGCGCCGCACAATGGCGGCGCTTCGTTAAGAGTCTCGGCGGCGACCTACTCTCCCACCCAGCTTCCCGGGCAGTACCATCGGCGCTGGCGGGCTTAACTTCCGGGTTCGGTATGGGACCGGGTGTCTCCCCTCCGCTATGGCCACCGAAACGCTCTGGAGCTCCGGCACGCCGGAAACCTCCAGGACTACACAGCGAGCGCGTGCAACAAAGAAGTTAGTTGCCAAGTCCTCGGCCTATTAGTACCGGTCAGCTCCACACATTGCTGTGCTTCCACTTCCGGCCTATCAACCCGGTCGTCTAGCCGGGGGCCTTACCAGGTCGACCCTGTGGGAGATCTCATCTTGGAGCGAGCTTCGCGCTTATATGCCTTCAGCGCTTATCCCATCCGAACGTGGCCAATGAGCAGTGCCGTTGGCACGACAACTCACACACCAGAGGTTCGTCCGTCCCGGTCCTCTCGTACTAGGGACAGCTCTCCTCAAATCTCCTACGCCCACGGAGGATAGGGACCGACACGTCTGTTACCTCCGAGTGGACTTGTGCCACCCGGCGGCCAGGTCGTTTCTGTTCCGCCTGGCTCCCCATGTCGCCATGGGGGTCGGACCATCTCTTCACGGGCGGATGCCCGTGTTCGGCGTATGGCCTCTGAGGATTCTGGATGACCAATCGAGCCTTCGGTACCTGCCTCCGCCGTTCATGTTGACGGCGAGGTCGAGGAGCCGATGGAACCCCTCCGCCGAGAGATGCTCCCGGTTCTCCATCGCCGTCACGATGACGGCGAAGGTCTCGAACTCGAGGCGCTTCTCGCTGAGGATGGGGTGGGCTCGAAAGAACGGGATGACCTT
>Ga0075419_10001624_pt1 | contig 14617 bp, 13 predicted proteins | sample SoiMetdeltSBSDD3_FD_76900 | JGI IMG/M metagenome (GOLD analysis project Ga0075419, IMG submission 76900) | Bulk soil microbial communities from a Populus tree surrounding site in Tennessee, USA - Soil MetaG P. deltoides SBSDD3 | ecosystem: Environmental > Terrestrial > Soil > Tree plantation... | reverse complement strand
GTGCCGTCGGCCCCGACCAGGTGCAGCCCCACGGCGGCGTCTTCGAAAAACTCGGTCAGCTCGCGGGTCTTTCGCTCCAGCTCTTCCCGGGTGCGAACCAGCTCCTCCTCGGCGCGCCGCCGGGCCAGCAGGATGCTCTGGGCGGTCTGCAGCGTGACGGTGCGCAGCAGGCTGTCCTCGTCGTCCTGGTGTTCCATCATCCGGCCCCGAGGACGTCCAAGGCGAGCGCGGTCCCAAGCACTCGCGCCCGGATCTTGAGCGCGAGAGGCCTCGGGATGCTGCCGATGGGCTTGGTGGGCAGGATCATGGAATAATTGAGCCTGGGCTATATCGCGTCCGACAGGGAAGTGAAGGTGAAATCCCGCACCAGAAGCGGCGGCACCACCACCGGCGCACCCGCATTTCCGCTCTCGCTCGCCGACACCCGGACCGGTTTCCCCATCCCCAGGATGTTGTTGAGCATGACCACCGGCGATTCATTGAACCGGAAGTTCTTGACCGGGCGAACGATCTTCCCTTTCTCGATCAGGAACGTGCCGTCGCGAGTGAGCCCGGTGTACAGGATGCTCCTCGGGTCCACGCCGCGAATGTACCAGAACCGCGTCACCAGCACACCGCGCTCGCAGGCCGCGATCAGGGACTCGATCGTTTCATTCCCACCCGTCATCTTGAGCCCGCCGCCCGAGCCGGTGGGCTCCTTGCCCTGCCGGCCGGCCCAGTAGCGATCGTAATTCAGGTTCCGGACCACTCCGTTCTCGATCCAGGTCACCCGCCGGGTCGGCAGCCCCTCGCCGGTGAACGGCGTGCCGTAGGTCTCGGGATCGAACGGGTCGCTCACGATGGTCACCCGCTCGTCCACCACCTTGTCGCCCAGCTTGTTGGCGCCGCCCGATTTGGAGAAAAAGCTCCGGCCTTCGTCGGCGCTCCGGGCATTCATGGCGCCGGTCAGGAGCTGGAGCAGGTTGCCGACGGCGGTGGGCTCGAGCACTACGGTATAGCGCCCGGGCTCGATGGCGACGGCCCCTACCGATCTCCGGGCCTTGTCGACGGCGCGGGCGCCGAGCGCCGCGGGATCGAGGGCGGAAAACGCATTCGACGCGCCCCCGGCCCAGCCGGACCCGGCGCCATCGGGCGTCCGCACCGTGGTGGTGAGCACCACGTCGGTGTCGCGGTCGTAGGCAAAGAGGCCTTTGCTGTTCCCCACCGCGGATGCCGTGGCGCGGGTTTCCAGATAACCGGTGCTCACCAGCCCGGCGGTGCGCGCCGGCCCGGTGATACTGGTCACTGCGGCGGCACGAAGCGCCGGATCGAGCCGCGCCGTGCTCTCGCTCCACCCTTTCCCCTCCTGGTATTGCTGCGGCGCGAGCTCCGGCACCAGCTCGGGATCGTCGGGGCTGAGCCGGGCCAGCCGCTCCGACATCTCCACCACCGCCTTGATGCCGGCCTCGTCCAGACGGTTAGTGGCGGCCTGGCCGACCTTTTTCCCGACGACGCTGCGAACCACCACGCTGGTGTTGCTGTTGTCGCCCGCGGTCGAGATCTGATTCTCCGCGAAGCGGGTGTTGCCCCGAGCCCCGCTGCTGATGCTGACCCGCGCTTCGGTCGCGGTGCTCTTGTCCAGCACCCGACGGACCAGTGCCTCGGCATCCGCACGTGACAGCGACGTCGCGCCCTGTTCCTGCGCCGAGCGGCTCATGCCGACCTCCCGGTGTTGATCACATTGATCTGACGGTGCCGGGTCGGCACGCATCCGTGGCTCACGGCATTTGATTGCGATGGCTGGCCTTTGGCATCGCCGAAGGCACCACCGAGGAAATAGCTCCGCGGCCCGCCCACCATGTCGAGGGCACCCCAGAACTCCGGCGTGCGCATCTGATAGGCGACATCCTTGAGCATGCCGACGATCTTCCCGCCCCGGATCTCGTAATAGAGCTGGCCGCCGAACTGGGCGTTGTAGCGCTGCTGATCGATGGAAAAGGAGCCGTCGCCCACGATGGCGATGCCCCGGTCGGTGGCGGAGATCAGGTCGTCCCAGACCAGGTCCCGCTCGCCGGGGAGCAGCGAGACGTTGGGCATCCGCTGAAACTGCACATCGGCCCACGACTGCGCGTAGGAACAGCCATGCGAGCGGGTCGGCTTGCCGCTCTTCCTGTAGTACCAGTCGAGCCAGAGCGCCTGTTCCTGGGTGGTCTGGTAATCCATGAAAATCCCGTTCTTGACGATGTCGAACGATTCAGGCTGGACCCCATCGTCATCCCACCCGCAGGCCGCCAGCGATCCCGGCTGCGAACGGTCCCCGCGAATGTTCATGAGCGGTGATCCGAACTTGAGGCTGCCCAGCACCTGTTCGGGGGGAAACACGAAGCTGGTGCCGGCGTAGTTGGCCTCGTATCCCATCGCGCGGTCGAGCTCGGTCGGGTGCGCCACCGATTCGTGGATGGTGAGCCAGAGGTGGCTGGGATGCAGGATCAAATCGTACCGCCCGGCGTCCACCGGCTTGGCACCGAGCTTGGCCGTGGTTTCTTCGGCCCAGCGAGGGGCGTTCTCCACCAGCTTTGCCTCGGTCACGTGCTCGTACCCGCGGCCCATCGGGGCAATGTCGTTGCTCTGCCGGGACTGAAAATCACCGGAGGCTACCGCGGTCACCGTCAGGCTCGGCTGGGTGCGGAAGATGGTCTGGGCGACGAGCGCGCCCTCGGTGTTGGCGTAGGACTTCTCTTCCTTGAGGAAGAACATGCTGGAATTGACGAAGCGCGCCTGGGGATTCTTCATGGCGGCTTCGTTGGCGGCAAGCAGGAGCGCCACCTTCTCCTCGATCGGGACCGTGAACGGGTCGACCTTGGCATCGCTCCGCCAGGTACCTCGCTGGTTCCCGGGGGCCGGCGCGAGCGTCACCGGTTTGCGCCCCGGAGTCCGGCTTGCCCTGGCCTGCGCCACGGCCTGCCGGGCCACCCGCACCACGCCGTCGGCGGTGAGCGCGCTGGTCGCGGCAAAGCCCCACGATCCCTGTACCAGAACCCGCACCCCGATCCCCAGCGTCTCGTTGTCCGAGAGGCCGCCCACGCGCCGCTCGCGGGTGTTGATCGTCTGGGTGCGGTTGAGACTCACCCGGGCGTCGGCATAGTCGGCGCCCGCGGACTTGGCGGCGTCGAGGGCACGCTGGAGCAGTTCGGTAAAGGCCGGATCGCCCTGCGGAGCGGGATGCAGGAGACCGGCGGCGCGTTCCGCCGCCGCAGCCTCTCCGGTCGCGGCGAGTACCATGCCCGCCGCGGCGGCGGCGGATGAGCGCTTCAGGAATTCCCGGCGGCTGGTGGACACGACGCGCCTCGGTTTCAGGGTGTGGGCCTCAAAAAAGTAATCCGGAGAAGCCGGTTCCGTGATCTTCCGCATCCAGGGGATTAGTTTGCGGTGGGTCCGAACGGAGTCCTGGACGATGTCGCGCGCGGTTGTCGCTGGTCTCCTGTCTGTCGCTGCCTGTTTCGGTGGCACGGAAACCAGCCCCGTTGGCGAGATTCCACCGCCGCCGCCCCCGCCGTCCATCTCGGTCTCCATGGGGCCCGAAGATGCCACGATCGCGGTGGGCGCCTCGCTCCAGTATCAGGCGGTGTCGACCAGCACGGTGGCCGGATGGGAATGGTCCCTGAGCAATACCGCGCGCGCCTCGATCACGCCCGGCGGACTGGTCGTCGCGTTGCAGCCCGGGGCCGTCAGGGTTCAGGCCTGCGCGACGAATGCCCCGAGCGTCTGCGGAGTCGCCGATCTCACCATCGAGGCGGCGCCACCGGGCGGGGCCCCCGCGGTCGCGGTCCTGCCGGCCACGACCCACATCGCGGTCGGACAGAGTGTAGAGTTCACGGCGCTGGCGGTGAACTTTGCCGAGCCGTTCTGGGCCTGGAGCTCAATGGACGAGCTGACGGCGACGATCTCCCCGACGGGTATCCTGACCGGGCGGCGCCCGGGGCTCGCGGTGGTTGCGGCATGCGCCCCAGCGGCGCCACGATACTGCGGAACGGCAAGCGTGCAGGTGCAGTAGCATCCTACTCCATTGGAGGAATGACGGTGACGAAACTCGAGAAGGAATTGAAGCGGGAAATTGCCATCGGCGACGAAGCATACGTACTGACGATTTCGCCGACCGGTCTCAAGCTGGTCAAGAAGGGATTCCGGAAAGGGCAGGAGCTCGCCTGGAAGGACCTGGTCGGTGGCGAGGCCGCCCTGGCGACGGCGCTCAACGCATCCCTCGATCAGGCCAGTACCTGACCCGCGCGTTTGTGTCCTTCAGCCCCGTCGCGTCGTCAACAGGATTGACACCGACGCGACGGGAACGGAATGGATCTCAAGCCGGCTAACCTCAAGCGCTACGGCAACGTCGCTCGTCTGCTGTACAAATACGGGGGCTCCGCCCCCGCGACGCATGACCTGGCAACACCGGATGATTCCCGGGTACCTGCCGATCCGGAGGATGCGGCGCGCGGGGAAGAACTGGCGAAGGATCTCGAAGCCCTCGGTCCCACGTTCATCAAGCTCGGCCAGCTCCTTTCCAGTCGCGGCGCCCTGATCCCGGTGGCGTACGCCGATGCCCTGGAGCGCCTCCAGGATTCGGTGGAGCCGTTCCCCTACGAGGACGTGGAGCGGATCGTCACCGAGGAGCTGGGCGTCCGCATCTCCAAGGGATTCGAATCGTTCGAGACAGAGCCGGTGGCCAGCGCCTCGCTGGGCCAGGTGCACCGGGCCCGTTTGCGCGACGGCCGCGAGGTGGTGGTCAAGGTCCAGCGGCCCAACATCCGGCAGCGGATCACCGAGGATCTCGAGGCCTTCGACGAAATCGCCAAGGTGCTGGAAAAGCACACCGACCTTGGCGAGCGAATGGACCTGCGCGCCGTGCTCGAGGAATTCCGGAAAACCATTTTCGAGGAGCTGGATTACCGGAAGGAGGCGAGCAATCTGGAGCGGCTGGGGCAGAACCTCGCCTCCTACCAGCACCTGGTCGTGCCGCAGCCGGTGGCCGATTACACCACCGCTCGCGTTCTCACCATGGATTACATCCCGGGCGAAAAGGTCACCCGGGTAAGTCCGCTCACCCTCCTGGAGGTCGATGCCGACGCCCTGATCGAGGACCTGTTCCGGGCCTACCTGCAGCAGATTCTGATCGACGGCTTCTTCCACGCCGATCCCCATCCGGGCAACGTCTTCCTCACCAGCGACAACCGGATCGCGCTCCTCGACCTGGGGATGGTCGCCCGGCTCTCTCCACGGCTCCAGGACACCCTGTTGCAGATGGTGCTCGCCATCGGTGACGGCCGGGGCGAGGAGACCGCCGATCACGCGCTGGCGATGGCGGAGCGCCGGAACGATATCAACGAGAAAGAGTTTCGCTCCCGAGTGGCCGCCATGGTGGCGGAGTATGCCGGTAAGGGGCTTGCCTCCCTGCCGATCGGCAAGGTCTTCCTCGATATCGTGCGGGTCTCGGCGGGCGCGGGAGTGCGGATGCCCCCGGAGACCGCCATGATCGGCAAGACCCTCTATAATCTCGAAGCCGTCGCCCAGGCACTCGCGCCCGACTTCGACCCGACCGAATCCATTCGCCGGAATTCGGCGCGGCTCCTGCGGCAGCGGATGCTCAAGGGTCTCTCCCCCGGAAATCTCTTTACCAGCGCGCTCGAGCTGCGCGACTTTGCCGACCGGCTTCCCGGCCGTCTCAACCTCATTCTCGATGCCGCCGCCTCCAACCGGCTTGGCCTTCGCATCGATACCGGCATCGACGCGCCCCAGCTGATGATCGGCTTCCAGAAAATCGCCAACCGGATCACGATGGGACTGGTCCTCGCGGCGCTCATCGTCGGCGCGGCCATGCTGATGCAGGTGCAGACGTCCTTCCGGATCTTCGGCTACCCCGGTTTCGCGATCCTCTGCTTCCTGGTCGCGGCCAGTGCCGGCATCGCCCTCCTGCTCCATATTGCCGTGCAGGATCGGCGCGATCTCGAGAAGAAGAAACAACGGTGACCTCCCACTGACCACCGGCCAGCGGCCATTGGTTTTCAGGTAAATGAGCCAGCGACTTGACTACCGCTCCGGCGTGCTTGAGGCCTATCCGGAGATCTACTCTCCCGCGGCGCTCCGGGCCCTCAGGGCGCTGGCGCCGTTCAATCGCGAGCGCCAGGCGCTGATGACCGCTCGTATCGCGCGGAGAGCAGCGCGCGCAGCGGGGCGCCAGCGCATCAGCTTCCTCGACCCCGACACCCTGATCCCCCGCACCACGATCCGCGTCCAGGACGCTCGCGAAGGCAACTTCGAGGGCAGCGACATCCCCGCCGATTTACAGCGCCAATGGATCCAGGGCACCGGGCCGGCCGCCAGGCCGCGGGCGGGTGTCGAGGCCGGCTTGCGAAACGTCGCCTACGCTTTACTCTCGGGCGCCGATGGCTGGATGTTCGACGGTGAGGATGCCCTCGGGCAGGTCCTCACGATGTCGCTGGACAATCAGCGCAATCTCCTTCTTGCAAATACCCGGGACCCGCGCTTCCTCCGCGTCGCCGAGGCGGTCGCGATGGAGATGAACCAGTGGGCCGCGGGATTCTTCGGCAGGCCTATCATCGCCGACTGGCGCCGCCAGCTCGACGTCACAACCAGGATTTTCCGGGCTCGCGGTCTGCACCTCGATGATCGCCACGTTCGGGAGCAGGATGGCGCTGGATTTTCCGCCTCGATCGTCGATCTGGTCCTGTACCTCGTGAACAATCACCACCACCTGCGTGATGCGGGAGCCTCGCTCGTGCTCTACCTCCCGAAGATCCAGACTGCGGAAGAGGCCGCGCTCTGGAACGAGCTGCTCGCCGCGCTGGAACAGCACCTGGGGCTGGCGCTCGGCACCATCAAGGCCTACGTCCTCGTCGAGCAGCTCGAGGCGGCCTTCCAGCTGATGGAGATCCGCGCCGCGCTGGGCCTGCACTTCGTCGGATTCAATACCGGCCGCTGGGACTACATCAACAGCGTCGCCGATGCGATGGCGTGGGATGACGACTTCCTGAATCCCAACATTGACGCCATCGGCATGACCTACGGGTACATGCGCAACTACGAGGACCGCGTGCGGCGGGCGGTGAACTCACCCGACCGAAGCGGCCGATACGCGCTCTGGCAGGGTGGGATGGAACCCAACATCCCCGTCGGCTCCGCGGCGGGGGTCGCGGCGGGCATGCAGCGGGCCAAGGAGGGTGGTGCGCGCGAGCAGCGCGCCGGAGCCAGTGGGAAGTGGGTTGCGCACTGGAAAATGGTGCACATCGTGCGGCCCATCTGGGAAGAGACCGGCGCCGACAACCAGCTCGGTCGCGAGTTTCCGCGGCTGACCTATACCAGGCAGGATGCTGACGGACTGCTGCTGCTCGAGCCGGCGCCACGCACGGTGCGGGCCGCTCGCGATCTGCTGAGTGTCGCCCTGCAGTACGGCAACGCCTTCGCCCAGGGGTTTCAGGCCGCGGCGCTCAAGCCGGCGGACTTCTTCGGCAACGACGACGTACTCTACTTGATGGAGGACATGGCCACCGGGGAGATTCGTCTCAGCATTCTCTGGGAATGGCTCCAGAAGGGCGCCAAGCTCACGTACGACGATCCCGAGACGGGAATGCGTGCCGGCGACCGCTTCGACGCCGCCTGTTTCACGCGGTTGCTCGCCGAAGAATTCGAGAAGCTCCTCCGTGCCGATACCAAGGACGTTCACGACCACTCCAAAGCGACCACGCTGCCGATTGCGCGGGAGATCGTCGCCACGTACGTCACCAACCGGGTCAAGCCGCCATGGTACATTGACCTCCTGAACCTGAACCTGGACAATCACGACCTGGGCGTCGCCAAGGCCCGTATCCGGGCCTACCTCGAGGCCTTCGAGCGGGACGGGACGCGGATGACCGAAAGCGCGAACCAGACCGCCTGACGCAAGGAGCCGGCATGAACGCGTCCCAGCAGGAAGTTGCCACGATGGAAGCGTGGTTCAAGAGCCCCCGCTTCGAGGGAATTACCCGTCTCTATTCCGCGCGGCAGGTGGTCGAGCAGCGAGGCACGATCGCCCAGGACCACACGGTCGCGCGCGAGGCGGCGGCCGCGTTCTACGACCGGCTGCGTGAGCACTTCGCTCGCCGCACGAGCATCACGACGTTCGGTCCCTACTCGCCGGGTCAGGCGGTGACCATCAAGAAGCTCGGGATCGAGGGAATTTATCTCGGCGGGTGGGCGACCTCCGCCAAGGGCGGCACCAGCGAGGACCCCGGCCCCGATCTCGCGAGCTACCCGCTCAGTCAGGTGCCAGATGAAGCGGCAACCATCGTGCGCGCCCTGCTTACCGCCGATCGCAACCAGCACTACGCGCGCTCGCGTATGAGCGAGGCCCAGCGCGCCGCGACGCCGGCCCACGACTTTCGGCCCTTCATCATCGCCGACGCCGACACCGGTCACGGCGGCGACCCGCACGTGCGCAATCTGATCCGGCGCTTTGTCGAGGCCGGTGTCCCGGGTTACCACATCGAGGACCAGCGCCCCGGGACCAAGAAGTGCGGCCACCAGGGCGGCAAGGTCCTGGTGGGGCAGGACGAGCAGAACAAGCGGCTGAACGCTGCCCGCTTCCAGCTCGACCTCATGGGAGTTCCCGGCATTGTCGTCGCCCGCACCGACGCCGAGGCGGCCAACCTGCTCGACGGTCGCTCCGACGAGCGGGACCAGCCCTTTCTGCTCGGAGCCACCAACCGCGATGTGCCGGCCTACAAAGCCTGCTACCTGGCGCTGATCCGGCACTTTTACGAAGAGGGGTGCAGCGAGCTCAACGGCCACCTCCTCTATGCCGTTCCCGAGGGTGAGCACGCGGCCGCCTCTGCCTGGCTCGAAGGACAAGGACTTCTCCGCCAGGCCGCGGATGCGGCAGCGAAGTCCCGCTCTGGAACGGAGCCCTCGCTCGACGCCGCGTTCGACGCCGTCGCCCAACGCTTCGTCGCGGCATGGGAGCAGCAGGCCGGCCTCGAAACCTACGGCGAGGCGGTTGCCTCGGCGCTTGCCTTCCGCGCCAGCGAGGGCGAACCGCTCGAGACGAGCACCGAGGAGTGGGGCGCCTTTGCCGCGCACGCCTCGCTCTACGCCGCACGGCAGAGGGCCCGGCAGCTCGGCGCCGACGCACGATGGGATTGCGAGCTCCCCAAGACGCCCGAGGGGTACTATCAGGTCCGAGGCGGCATCCCCTACGCCATTGCCAAGTCGCTGGCGGCCGCGCCCTTCGCCGACGTGCTCTGGATGGAGACCAAGACCGCCGATCTGGCGGAAGCCCGGGAGTTCGCCGAGGCGATTCACCGAGAGTTTCCCGACAAGATGCTCGCCTATAATCTCTCGCCCTCGTTCAGCTGGGACACCACCGGCATGAGCGAAGAGCAGATGCGGAAGTTTCCCGAGGAGCTCGGGCGACTGGGCTTCGTCTTCAATTTCATCACCTACGGCGGCCACCAGATTGACGGCCTCGCCGCGGAGGAGTTCACCACCGCCCTCAAGCAGGACGGCATGCTGGCGCTCGCGCGCGTGCAACGAAAGCTCCGCATGGTGGAATCACCCTATCGCACGCCACAGACTCTGGTCGGGGGGCCGCGCGGAGACGCCGCGCTCGCCGCCACGTCCGGGCGCACGGCGACCACCATGGCGATGGGCAAAGGCTCGACCCAGCACCAGCATCTGGTCCAGACCGAGGTGCCGAAGAAGCTGCTGGAGGAATGGCTTTCCCTGTGGACCAGGCACTACGACCTCCCCGGACCGCTTCGGGTCCAGCTGCGGCCGCACCGCGCCGGCTCGGAGCTGCTCGAGCTTGGCATCCATGGTCAGGGGGACGAGCAGCTCGCCAACGTCATCTTCGCTCCCATCCATGACCGGCGCGGCCGGAGCATTCTCTCGGTGCGAGACCAGAACACCTTTGCGGATTCGCTGCGCAAGAAGCGCCTGATGACCCTGGTCCACCTGTTTCTGGTCCACCGCTTCAAAGCCGACACGGTTCACTATGTCACTCCAACCGACGACAATCAGTATCAGGTCGCGAAAATGAAATCGCACGGCATCTTTCGCGAGGTCAACACCGAGGTGGGGCAGATCATCGTCGCCGAGGTAGATCAGCGGCGCGTTGCCGAGCTCCTGGCCCCCGATCGTGCGGCGTTGGGACGGCTGATCCGCAAAGAAGGTCCGGATTCCTCACACCCGATTCTCCCACGCCAGGAGAACCTCCCATGAGCCTGGGCGCTTCACACCTCCCCGAGTTTGACCAGGAAATGGCCACGACCCGCCGGTTGCTGGAGCGGGTGCCGGGCGAGAAGGGACCGTGGAAGCCACACCCCAAGTCGTTCTCGCTGGGGCATCTGGCGCAGCTGGTTTCCTGGATGCCCGGCTGGATCGCGAACACGCTCCGCGAACCCTCGCTCGACCTTCTCACGGCCCGGGGCTACAGCCTCGAATCCACCGAGACGCTGCTCAAGGAGTTTGATCAGAACGTCCGTGACGCGCGGGCCGCGCTGGAAGCGGCGAAGGATGCGGATTTCGAGGTGTCCTGGTCGCTGAAGCGCGGCGACATGGTGCTCTTCAGCGCGCCGCGCGCCACGGTCGTGCGAACCCATATCAATCACCTCATCCATCATCGTGGTCAGCTCAGCGTCTATCTCCGGCTCATCGACGTCCCGCTGCCTTCGATCTACGGCCCGACTGCGGACGAGCGGATGTAGCAGCGGGGGGAATTCACCGACCCAGGGACGGTTTCATGAAAAAAGCGGCAACAGTCGGCGAGTATCTGCGCGCCGTTCCAGCGAAGCAGAGGGCGGCGCTGCGGAAAGTGCGAAAGATCATTCGTGCGGCCGCGCCCGGTTCCGTCGAAGCGATCAGCTATGGGATACCGGCCATCAAGCACCGGGGGCGGATGCTGCTCTACTTTGCCGCGTTCAAGCAGCACAACAGCGTGTATCCGGTCGGCAAAGCCTTCATCGCTGCCCATCGGGACGAGCTCGAGGGCTACTACACGTCCGGGAAGGGAACCCTGCGGTTCCCGGCCGAGAAGCCGCTCCCGGCCGCCCTGCTGAAAAAGCTGGTGAAGTGGCGGATCAAAGACAACGCGAAGAGGGCTCCTCGACATCCACTTTGACGGGGTCCCATCCGGACCGTACTATGCAGCATGCCGGCCGCTTCGGCTGGACCACCCTTCCTCCTTCCTCCGGGGAGGCCCGCTATGAATCTCCGCGTCAACGGCTCCAATCACGAAGTCGACGCTCCGGCAGAGATGCCCCTGCTGTGGGTGCTGCGCGACCTCCTGGGAATGACCGGCACGAAATTCGGGTGCGGGATCGCCCAGTGCGGTGCCTGCACGGTTCACGTCGACGGCTCGCCCCGGCGTGCCTGCGTCACCCCGGTCGGCAGCGTCGCCGGCAAGGCCATCACGACGATCGAGGGTCTCTCGGCCGACGGCAGCCATCCGGTCCAGCGTGCCTGGGCCGAGCTCGACGTGGTGCAGTGCGGATATTGCCAATCGGGACAGATCATGTCCGCTGCCGCGCTGCTCGCCGCCAAACCCGCTCCGACCGATGCCGACATCGACACCGCCCTGAGCGGCAACATCTGTCGCTGCGGCACCTATCAGCGAATCCGGGCGGCCGTGCATCGCGCCGCGGCGCAGAGTTAGGAGGCCGCCATGAGCTCCCCTCGCAACCGTACCCGCCGCGAGTTTCTTCGCACCGGCGCCGTCGCCACCGGCGGCCTGGTGCTCGCCTTTACCGTGCCAGGCGCCAATCGATTTGCTCGCGGGCAGCAGGCGCCTGCCGCTCCGTTCGCGCCGAACGCTTTTCTCAGAGTCGCCGAGGACGATAGCGTCACCATTCTGCTCAGCCATTCCGAGATGGGCCAGGGGATCTGGACCGCGCTGTCCATGCTGATTGCCGAGGAGCTGGACGCCGACTGGAGCAAGATCAAGGTCCAGCATGCGCCGGCGGCGCCGGCCTACGCCCACACCGCGTTCGGCCTGCAGTTGACCGGCGGCTCGTCCAGCACCTGGTCGGAGTTCGACCGGTATCGCCAGGCCGGCGCCACCGCCCGGTCGATGCTGGTGGCCGCCGCCGCCGCGCGCTTCGGCGTCCCGGCGTCCGACTGCCGCACCGAGAACGGTTTCGTCATTGCGGGCACCAGGCGCGCCCGCTTCGGGGAGCTGGCCGGCGCAGCCGCCCGGCTCACGGCGCCGGCGACGGTCACCCTCAAGGACCCGAAGGACTGGAAGATCATCGGCAAACCGACACGCCGCCTCGATACGCCGGAGAAGACCAGCGGACGGGCGGGGTTCGGCATGGACGTGCAGTTCCCCGGTCTGCTCACCGCCGTGGTCGCGCGGGGTCCCGGTTTCGGAGCGACGGTCAAATCGTTCGACGCCACCGCAGCCCTGGCAGTGCCGGGCGTCCGCAAAGTGGTGCGCGTCCCCAGCGGCGTCGCCGTGGTGGCCGATCATTTCTGGGCCGCGAGACTGGGACGCGATGCGCTGACGATCGAGTGGAACCCGGCCCCCACCGCAAGCCTGGACAGCACCGCCCTGCGGGAACAGTACCGGCAGCTCGCCGGGACCAAGGGCACATCGGCGGCGGCGCGCGGTGATGCGGCCGGCACCATGCCCGGCGCCGCCAAGACCGTCGAAGCGGAGTATGCGGTACCGTATCTCGCCCACGCGCCGATGGAGCCTTTGAATTGCGCGGTTCGGATCGGGCGAGGGAAATGTGAAATCTGGACCGGCACCCAGTTCCAGTCGATGGACCAGCAGGTCGCGGCCCGCATCACCGGTCTCACTCCGGCGCAGATCGAGATCCACACCATGTTCCTCGGTGGCGGATTCGGCCGGCGAGCCAACCCGACTTCCGACTTCGTCAGCGAAGCGGTGCACGTTGCCAAGGCAGCCGGTGCCCCGGTCAAGACGGTCTGGACCCGGGAAGACGATGTGCGAGGCGGATACTACCGCCCCGCGTTCCTGCATCGGGCGCGCATCGGCCTCGGTCCCGATGGCCTTCCGGTCGCGTGGGATCATGTGCTGGTTGGCCAATCGATCGTCGCCGGGACCCCCTTCGAGGCGATGATGGTGAAGGGCGGCATCGACTCCACCTCGGTGGAAGGCGTGGCGGACTCGCCCTATCTGAAAGACGTTGCGAATGTCCGGGTCGATCTGCATTCACCCCGGACCGGCATTCCGGTGCTCTGGCTCCGCTCGGTCGGCCACACTCATACCGCCTTCGTCATGGAGAGCCTGATCGACGAGCTGGCCAAATCCGCCGGAAAGGACCCGGTCGAGTATCGCCGCGCGCTGCTCAAGGCGCACCCCCGGCATCTCGGCGTGATGAATCTGGCCGCGGAAAAAGCCGGCTGGGGTACGGCGCTTCCCCAAGGCCGGGCTCGAGGAATCGCGGTCCATGAGTCCTTCGGCAGCTGGGTCGCACAGGTTGCGGAGGTCTCCGCCGAATCGAATCGGATCCGGGTCCACCGGGTCGTCTGCGCGGTCGATTGCGGAGTGGCAGTCAATCCGGAGTCGATCGCGGCCCAGATGGAATCGGGCATCGTCTTTGGCCTGAGCGCCGCACTGCATGGTGCGCTGCACTTGAAGGCGGGTGAGGTGCAGGAGTCGAACTTTCACGACTACCGGGTACTGCGCATGAACGAAATGCCGGTGGTCGAAGTCCACATCGTGCCCAGCTCGGAAAAGCCGGGAGGGATCGGCGAAGTGGGCGTCCCCCCGATCGCCCCGGCGGTGGCCAACGCGCTGGCCGCGCTCACGGGACAGCGTCTCCGCGAGCTTCCGCTCACCCTGCCGTCCTGAGGAGACCGCTATGCGCGCCTGTGTCGCGGTCGGGAGCGTTCTGGCGATAGCGATTGTCTCGTGCGGTCCGCGCGCCGGCTCGGAGGAGCAAGTGCTCGCCCTGGCGGCGTTCGATACGGTGCGTCAGGTATTCCAGCATCCGAGGTGCCAGAACTGTCATATCCCCGGCGACGCTCCGCTGCAATTCGACGCCGGAATTCCGCACACGATGGGAGTCGCACGGGGCGCCGATGGTCAGGGCGCGCCCGGCCTTCCCTGCACCACCTGTCACGGCCAGGCGAATCTTCCCGCGAGTTACGGCCCCAACGCCCCTCCGGGAGCCCCGCATTGGGCGCTGCCGCCGGCGGACCACAAGATGGCCTGGATCGGACTCCCGCCGCGTGAGCTGTGCCGGATGATCAAGGACAAGAAGGGGAACGGAGGCCGGGACTTTGCCGCGCTGACCACACACGTCAGCCGCGACAGCCTGGTGATGTGGGGCTGGAACCCGGGTGGAAATCGGGCGCCGGTGTTCATTCCGCACGACAAGTTCGTCGCGAGCTTCACCCGATGGGCCGCGGCCGGCGGCCCTTGCCCGTCCTGATGGGCAAGAAAGAAGACAAGCAGAAACGAGAGCCGGTGGTGCCGCAGTCCGACCCGATGGTGACCCGGGAGCGACTGCGTAATCAGTGGGAGGCGCTCGACCTGGTTCGGCGCGCGCTCGAGGATGCCGAGAAGAGCGTGCGTTACGCCCTGCTGATCTTTGGGGTGCTGAACACCATGGTCTTCCTGCTC
>Ga0075419_10001623_pt1 | contig 14623 bp, 10 predicted proteins | sample SoiMetdeltSBSDD3_FD_76900 | JGI IMG/M metagenome (GOLD analysis project Ga0075419, IMG submission 76900) | Bulk soil microbial communities from a Populus tree surrounding site in Tennessee, USA - Soil MetaG P. deltoides SBSDD3 | ecosystem: Environmental > Terrestrial > Soil > Tree plantation... | reverse complement strand
TTGCTTCGGGCCGAAGAGCGTGGTGTCGAGCGCGTTCTGCGAGGAGGCGGACGAAGCGGCAGCGGCGAGCAGAATGCCCAGCACCAACGACGCCATCGCACGCAGAACGCGCATGAGCATCAGGCCCGCCTTCTCGCTCGTCGCCATGACCGCAATCTCCCCGATCGCTCCACGCGCCCTTGCTAGCCGCCCAGCGCAGCGATGCGAAGCGCTTCGGCCGGCGCCTCGTACTCCCTGCCCGACACGGTGGTGAGCTTCACCTTCTGCGGCCCGCCGAAGCTCGCGATCAGCGTCACCTTCTCGACGCGCTCGTTGCCCGCGTAATTACGCAGCAGATCGCCGAGCGCCGCGACCACGGTGTATGTGGTCTGCGCCGAGAGCACGCTCGGCCCCACGGGCAGGTTCACGTTCACGCTCGCAGTCGCGCTCGCCGTGCTGCCCGTCAGCGCCGGCGTGATGGCGGTGATCCTCTCGCCGTAGGCCGGTGTGACGGTGAGCTGCACCGTGTTGCCCACCGGAACGCCGGCCGTCGTGAAGACCACGCTCACCGGGTTCGGCGTAGATGCCGCAAGCGTGATGTCGGCGTTGCCCGTCGGGGCCGCAGGCGCGTTGACTCCCGCTACGCTCGAGATCGCGAGCGTCGGCGTACCGGCGACGAATACCTGGCCGGGCGCAGCGAAGGTATGGGTTGGAGTCGAGGCCGCGGTCCGCGTGTAGGTCTCCGCTTCCAGGCGGACACGCCCCGCGGCGCCGGCGCTCGGAGCGCTGTCCTGGCAGCAATTTCCGCCTGCGATGACAACACCGGCTGCGCCCCCTGCGGCGTTGATCGTGCCGTTACCGGAAATCGTCGTCGCGACGATCCGGATCGCGCCGCCGCTCCCGCCGCCTCCGGCAGCACCCCAAGTGGCGTTCGCGAGCGAAGTGTTTCCTCCGGCGCCGCCGGTGGCGAAGATGGAACCGGTGACGCTCACGGTGCCGGAAGCCGCAATCAGAACGGACCCGCCACCGCCACCGCCGCCGGCGCCTGCCGCGGACTCGCCGCCGCCGCCGCCGCCGCCTCCCGACCCTCCGATCAGCGGCAGAAGTGCGCTCGAGCCATAGCCCGCTCCGCCTGGGATCGGCGTTACCGTGCTTGCGCCGCAGCCGAGCGGAGAAGTGCGGCTACCCGCTGCTGCCGCTGTCGCAAAGCCGCCGCCGGTTCCGCCCCAGACCGAGGTTCGGCCAAAGTTGCTGCATGAAATTACGCTAACGCCGTTCGCGCCTCCGCCGGGCCCAAGTCCGCTGCCCGCCTTGTTCGTGAGGACGTTGACTCCGGCGGCGGTGCCGCCGATTCCGCCGCGCCCGCCGTCGAACCCGCCCGGGCCGCCTGCGCCGCTGGCGCCATCATCGCCCGTCGCTCCGTCGCCGGCCGGTCCCACCCCCGGTGCGGCGGCGGCGCCGACCCATAGGACACCTGCGATCGTGACGTCCCCGCTCGCAAGGATCACCACCGGCGTATTGGTCGTGTTCTTCTGGAAACTTACCGACACGCCGGCAGGAATGTTCACCGAGGTGAAGTTGAAAATCCCCCCCGGCGGCAACGGCAGCGTCGTGTTGACGGTCGGGCTGAACGCGCCGTCGGCGCCGGTGCTGCCGCTATTGAAGGCCCAAGCTGCGCCGGGCGCGAAGCACGCGCCGATGGCGAGCGCGAGGGCCATGGTGTTTGCTTTCGTCTTCATGGTTGCACTCCTTCCTTCGCTCGAGGCTGGGTAAAAAGAGAATTCCGTGCGCATGGCGAATCTCCTACGGTTGCACAGTGAACGTGTTGGCCGGGACGGCAGCCTCGGTCGTGGCGCCGCCGGGCGTGAAAACTCGAATGACGCGGGCGCCGAGCGCCGCGTCCGAAGCAATCGCGATTCGAACGGTAATTTCCGTGCCCGCCGCGTTCGCACTCGGCACGTTGTCGATAAAGAGACCCGTTTCCGGCGTCGCGGTGACCGCGGTCACGCCCTGGAAGTTCTGGCCGCGGATCGTCATCGTGAAGGTATTGCCGCGGGATTCGAGGATCGGTGTGATCGAATCGATGCCCGGCACGCCCACGCCGATGCGGAAAGTGTTCGTGCCCGCCGGGACGAAATCGACGCGCTCGGTGCCGCGCAATACGCGCACGCCGCGCAGTCCGGCCGCGGCGCCGCTCAGGCTGATCGGCGCCGACACCTGCGTGCCGTCCGGGGCGGCCGTGAGCGTGCCCACGGCGATATTCGCCGCGGGCTCGATCTGCACCGCGGTGACGTCGCCGAGCCCGACGCCGGAGATGACGAGCGTTCCGGAGGACGTGGGCGTGAGCGCGCTCGCCTGCACGCCGCTCGCGAACGGCCCCACCGCGACGCCCACGATCATCGCGCGCACGGTTTCCAGCGGAGGCGGCGGCGGGCTCGGATCCTGCAGCAGCACGCCGAGCGCAGGTGCGAGCACCGGCCCGATCGACTGCGTCGGGGGAGGCGCGGCAGATCCAAACACCACGCCGAGGTTCGGCGAAACAACCGGGGTTACGCTGCCGGCGATGGTTGTCGCGAGCTGCACCGTATTCGCCGCGTCGCCCGCGGACGCGCTTTCGCCCGCGGCAGTTGCAACGACGACGATGCGCGGTCCGGCGGCGGCAGCAGCGGACGCATTGACGGTGGCAGTAATCTGCGTGCCGGTGCCGTCGACCACCGGCGCCGCGATCGAAACGCCCTCGGGCGGGATCAGGCGAACGAGTTGCGCGCCCTGGAAGTTCTGCCCGCGGAGCGTCATCGTAACGTTGCCGCCGCCGATCTGGTAGACGATGGGCGTGACCGAATCGATGCGCGGCAGCGGCGCCGTGACGCGGAATTGCGCCGCGTTCGGATCGCTGAACGGAATGCTGGCGGCGCCGGCGAGTACTCGCAGCGCGCGCAGCGTTTGCGCAGCGCCGGCCGCAATCGTCACACTCACGATCACCGTTCGCCCGTCGCCGCTTACGGTCGGGGCGCCAATGGTGAGCCCATCCGCCGGCGCGAACTCGACCGCTGTCACACCCTGCAACTCGTTGCCGGTGAAAGTGAGCTGCACCGTCTCGCCGATGATGCCCGCAGCGGGCGTGCGCCCGGTGATGACGCGCCCGACGGCGACGCCGACAGGATTGGCGTACGCATTCAGCGTCGGCGCGGTTGGCGTCGTGCCGTCCTGCTTGACGACGCCTACGGGGGCCGCGGCGATCGGCGTGTAGACGGCCTGAACCTCGTTCACGACGCGGAATGTGTTCGCTGGCGCCGCCGCTGCGCTCGATGTGCCGCCCGATGTGCTGACCGTGACGATGTGCTCTCCCGCCGGCGCAAGCGGATTGACCGAAAACACAACGGTGAGTACCGTGCCGTCGGCGTTGACCGCCGGCGTGCCGCTCGCCGAAATCCCGGTTCCCGGTGCGAAGCTCACCGAGTGGGCGCCCTGCAGATTGCGCCCGCGCACAGTGAGCGTCGCGCCGGTCGTGCCGGTCACGGCAAAATTCGGAGCGATGGAATCGATTTCAGGCAGCGGCAGAGTGATCAGGATCTGGTCGGCGCCGGGCCGCGCGGCGATGTAAGGCTGCTGCGCGCCGGATAGCACGACTTTGCGCACGGTGGTCGGCGCGCTCGCGGCAACGCTCACCGGCACGGTTACCGAGAGGCCGTCGGGCGCGACGCTGATCGTACCGAGCGTGAGGCCGTCGGCGGGCGCGATCGTCACTGCTGTCACGCCCGCGAGCCCTGCACCGCTGATCACCAGCGGCGTCGGTCCCGATCCGATTGCGAGGGCGCCGGGCGAGACGCTGCCGATATAGGATCCGACCGCGACACCGACGAGCGGGCTTACGAACGGCCCGAATGCTGTCGAAGATCCGCCGGACGGTACCGGCAGCACGACGCCGACCGGCTTGGCGAAGCTCGTCGTGAGACCCGTGAATTCCGCGGTCACGAACACCGGCACCGACGTCGACGCGAGCGTCGCCGACGTGAGGTTGATCGCGGTCGTTCCGGCCGAAACGCCCGCAATGCTCACCACCTTCTCCGTCTGTCCCGCCGTGAACGTCACGCTCGCCGGCGCCACCGTCGCGATCGACGCGTTCGCCGAAGCGAGGCTTACCGAGTGGTCGATGTTGTCGGCGCTGGAAAGCGACACAAAGAAGCTGCGCGCGCCGCCGCCCGGCGGCACCGCGATCGGCAGCGGGCTCATGCCGAGCTTGGGCAGCGCCGGGTTGACGGTAATCGAAGTGCTCGCGCTCCCCGCCGCGTTCGAGATCGAGATCGCCTGCGCGCCGAGGGCCGCGGCCTGCAAAGCGCTCAGGTTGAAGGAAATCTGGGTCGCGCTCGCACTCACACCCGAGATGTCCAGGCCCGGATCGGCGACGCTTACCTGCGCGCCGGTCAGACCCGTCCCGGTGATCTGCACCGCTTTGCTTTCGCCGCGACGGATCGACGTTGGCGTGATGGACGAGATTGCCGGCGCCTGCGCGCTGCCGCCGGTGATGACCTGGAGAATGTTCCCGGCGGCGTCGTAGACGTACTCGGTGACGCGGCCCTGCTCATCGATGACGCGCACCAGGCGCCCGAGCGCATCGTAATCGTAGCGCTCGTCCCCCGCCTGCGCCCCCGCGGCGAACAGCGACAGCAAGAACGCGAGCCCGCAGAGCGCGAGCCTCACGATTGGATTCCCCCTTGTGCGCTACGACGCTACTGCAATCCCCTTAACAGTGTGCCCAGCGCGCGGGGAAAGCCTAGCAGAGTCCGTGCGGGATTAATATGATCCGAGACGAAATCTAGAGGAAGCGCTAGCGATTTGCTACCGCACCGAAGTTATATAACGACATCGCCAAACCGCTAGCGCGGGCAGGTGAGTGCCGCGAGCGACCACGATCTCCGCCGACTACGGCGTACAGACTCGCATGGCCCTCCTCGGCGCTGCGCTCGGCAACATCAAGTTCGACAACGTCGCGCTGAGCGGGCCGCAGGCCAGGGAACGATAGGCGGCCGCAGTCGCTATCATTCCCGGAACGACTTTCCGGGATTCGTTGCTTGCCGAAATTCAGAGCACTGGATTGGATCGCTCGATCGATCTGCGCGATCGTTTGTGCGGTTGCGTGCGTTTCAGGCTCGCCTGCGGCCGATGCACCGGGCGATCCGTCGACGTGGCCGTTGTGGCTCGACGTTCCCGCGCTGCACGGCGACGCTGCCACCCGCCTTGTCCTGCCACCGGCGAATGCTGCGAAGGCCGATGGCGCGTGGCTCGATCGCTGGGGCCGCACCGCCCCGTCGATCGCCTGGACCGACATCGTCGTCGAGCTGATCGTCAAGTATCAGCAGAATCCCTTGCGCGCCACGCGCGTACTGGCGCTGACGAATGCGGCGATGCACGATGCGCTGGTGCTTTGCACGCGCGAGCACTGCGGGCCCGCGGCGACGCGCGTCGCGCAGCACGCGGCCGCGGGGCGCGTGCTGCGACACCTGTATCCGCAGGAGAGCCCGGGAAGGTTCGAAGCGCTGGCGCGCTCCGCTTCGTTCGCGAGCGTAAGCGCCGAGCGCAGCGAAGAGAAGGTCGCCCGCGCCTGGGACATTGGTACCGGAGTAGCGCATCGCGCGATCGCGCGCGCGCTCGACGACGGCGCCGACCGCCCGCGCGATCTCTCCGCGCGGCCGCGCGAACGCCCGGGGCTGTGGCGCGCGGCGCCCCCGCTCAATATCTACGACCCGGCCGAGCCGCGCGCCGCCGAATGGCGCACCTGGGTGCTGAAGGGCGGGGCGGAGATCGAGCCGCCGCCGCCGATCGAATACGGCTCGGCGGCCTACTGGGCAGAGGTGGACGAAGTGCGGCGCGTCGCGGCGAGCCTCACCGCCAGGCAAAAGAAGATCGCGGAGGACTGGAACCTCGATCTGGGCACCGTCACGCCCGCCGGCGTGTGGAACCTGCACGCGCGCGGGTTGGCGCTCGAACGCGGCCTCGACACGGCGCAAACCGCGCGGCTGTTCGCCGCGCTCAACGCGGCGATGATGGACGCGTTCATCGCGTGCTGGCACGCGAAGTACAAATGGTGGACGCAGCGCCCGGTCACCGCGATCCGCGGGAAGCTCGACCCGCAGTTCCTTCCGCACATCGTCACGCCGCCGTTTCCGAGCTACGTGTCCGGGCATTCCTCGGCGTCGGGCGCGGCGTCGGTGGTGCTGGCGGCCTTCTTTCCGGAGAAAGCCGAAGAATTCCGCCGGATGGCGGAAGAAGCCGCCGTGTCCCGGCTCTACGGCGGGATTCACTTCACCAGCGATAACGCAGAGGGCCTCGCGCTCGGCCGCCGCGTCGGCGAGCGGGTGGTCGCGCGGCTGTTTCCGCAGGCTGGGAAGTAAGCCGTTAGTTCTTCGCGATCCCCAGCCGCTGCAAGAGGGGGATCCACCGCGCATCGACGATACGGTCGAATCCGCGCCGCGTCGGATGCAGTTCGTTAACCCAGTCGCGCTTGTAGTCCGGCCCCGAGCTCAGGCAATCCAGGCTGTCGACGAAGTAGATCCCGCTCGAGGGCCGCGCGTACCGCGCGAACGCATCGTTGATCCGCTTGATCAGGATACGCCCGATGCCTTTGCGCAGCTCGAGGTCCGCAGGGACCGATCTCGCGTCCATCGCAGTGGCGAGCCACGGCCCGGCGAAGGGGATGTTCAGCAGCGTGAATGGCCGCCCGTCCGGCACCGGGTAATCGTAGCCGTGCAGCACGACGATCGGCATCCGCTGCTGCGCGTCGAACGCCCACAGCACCTCGTGCAGCAGCAGGCTCATCGCCTTCGTCAGCTCCCGGACGAGCACTCGCAGCCCGTCCTCGCTCACGCACTGCTGCGCCGTGGTCGCGCCCGCGCAGTCGTCGTTCAGCCCGAGCCCATAGTCGACCGCGTCATTGCCGGCTCCGCTGAGCAGAAAGACCGTGATGTACTGCATCGGATCGGGCGCCAGCAGCTCCTTCAGCTTTGCGGAGAACCGGCCCGGCCGCCCCGGCAGATCGACGTAGTCCGACAGCAGCGCGCCGTTCTGTCCCAGGCACACCATGTGCTCGTAGTCGCTTTTCAGCAGCGCGTGACGCGCAAGTGCTTCGAGCAGGTTGTTCTTTGGATACCAGAACCACGAATCGCCGATCGCAAGGATCGTCGGCCATTCGCCGGACTGCCACGTCTGGTACCCATCGTAGATGGTCATTCGTTCCTCTCTGTCGACGACCGTACGCTACGGCGTCAATGAGCCAACTACCTTTGGAAGCTAGCGGGCTTTAATGGCTTGGTTGATCCACTCTAACGCTGTATAGCCCCCGTCCCGAGGTCTTTGCATCGCAATTGGGGAAGACGAAATTTCATTCCGAATGCTAGTAAGCAGGATCATGTCGTCAAATTCTGCCTGCCACCGACACGTGAAATTGCCTACCAACCGCCGAATCTCTCCGATACGATCCTCATCGTTTCCCGCGAAAGGCCTCATCTCCAACCGAACGTCAGCTTTCGGGATGTCGATCGTGTCGCGGCTGTACGACGTACCGTCAACCGAATGACGCGACGGCTCCACTCGGACAGGACGTAGCGGCCCCGAATATCCGGCTTTGTACGCAGTGATCTCGCCATTGGTCCAATTCGCCTGGGTGTTCTCCTGTTTCCACGGTGCGAAGCGGAATCGCCCCGCGGCGTCAGTCTGAACTGCTATCGAACGGAAGCAGTGCCGCGCGGCGTGACCGGTGTTCTCGCGCACGAACCGGATGGCCACGATCGCGTTGGCAATAGGTTTGCCATTGCCTTCCAAGACCACGCCCGTGATCTCCTCCGCAGTTACAAGCCTGGCAACTTGGCTGGCGCACGCTGGAAAAAAAAACAGCAAGCTCAACAGCACGCAAGTCGAGGAGATCGCAATTGGAAGGGCCATATCAATTCGTGCTGTCGATGCGCCAAAAGAAATGACGGGCATACTTCATCGGATCCCCTCTTTCTTGCGCTTCTCTAGAAATGCATCGTGCAGTGCCGTGGTACCCCATTCGTGGTTCTTACGGTATTTGCGTATCTCCTCGTCGGCCATGACGATAGCGCGCCATTGACTCGCGATCGCTTTGCGTTGACGTTCTCTGTCGTGATCAAGCCGCCGCACATTGCCTTCGAGAAACCATGCAAAACCCATGAGGGCGTCGAGAATTTTTTGCTCGTCTGTCTGCCGTTTATAGATTGGGTTCATGGCACGAGCTTCAGACACGGGTTGCGTCAGATACCGATAGATCTGGATCTCGCGACTCCAGCCTTCCTTTCTAGGCTGCACCGGCGGGTTCGGTACGATATGGGCTTCCTCGCCAAATTTCCACCTAACCCGCGTCCTACCTACAGGCATATAGCCAGGCTTAAAAAATTGAAGGACCGGAAACGCGGACTCGTCCCTCATCCATCCGGGCGGCGGCGTGTAGGCGCCCAGCGGCGCGAAATGAAAGCGGCCGTCCTTGTCGCTCAGCGTCTCTTCCAGGCGGACAATGTCTATATCCCGATTGCCTCCGACAACCGAGCGAGATCCTCCCCGAATTTGCCATACCGCGACCACGACTGCACCCTCGATTGGCTTTCCGGTCGCTCCATCAGTCACCCAGCCGCCGTAGGAATCCCAGTCATGCCAATCGATGCTCCGCGGTGAGCCGGCTTGCGCAGCAGCCGCGCCCGCCGCTACGGCAATGGGGAAAGCCGAGACAATGCAAACCGGCCTGCTTGCCTTCAAGCAAGTCTGCAGCATGACGACGAGGACGCTACTTGCCATCGTTTCTTCTCATTGGCGTGGATCCTGTTGCTTTAGGCCATCTTGCTTGCTAATCGCCTCAATCCACTCAGAGGGCGTTGCGTCGAGGTGGGAAGGCGTGGCGCCCCGAGCAGGAAGCTTCTGATTGGCAATGGGAGAGGACCTTATTTCCTCTCGAACCTGCATCAGCAGGATACTGTCGTTAAATTCCGCTCGCGAGCGGCAGGTGAAGAGCGCAACAAGGCGCTTCAACTCCCAAACCCGCTCCTGATCGCTTCCCGCGAAAGGCTTGAGTTTCAGTCGAACATCGGTTCGCGGTATCGTGATCGTGTCGCTAAAGGGAATGCCCAGAAGTGTGCGTCTTGATTGAGTGACGTCTACGCCACGCCACGGCACCGCGTACCCCGCTTTGTAACCGCTGATCTCACCGTAAGTTGCATTTGCCTGCGTGTTCTCCTGCGTCCAAGACTTGAACCGGAACCGCCCTTCCGAATCAGCCTGAATCGCCATCGAGCGAAAGCAGTGCGGTCCGCTATGGCCAGTGTTGTTCCGCTGGAAGCGGATCGCGACGATCGCATTAGGGATCGGCTTGGCAGTGCCTGCTTCAACGACAACGCCTGTGATCTCTTCTGCAGTGACGTACTTGGCGACGTCAACGGCGTACGCCGCGGATGCGCCGAACAAACTCGGTAGCAATAGGCAGGAACCGATGATTAAGGTCCGTGTCATGTCGGGCCGTTTTACATGCTCTCGATGCGCCAGATACCGTCGGGTCCGCGCTGGAGCCAAATCGGGTAGGCCACGAGTCCGCCCGGCGTATCGCGGCTCAGGATCAGTTCCCCAATGTCGGACCCGACCGTGCTGCCTCCCAGCATGCCCAAGGCATTGACGGCGGCGGTTAGCCTTCCGGCTTGCTTGAGTGCGTTGAAGATAGTTGCGTACTTGGGGCGGCCTTGAGCATTCGTGATAGGCCGTGGTAGGCCTGTGGGCCGGGCCGCGCTGGAACTCGCGCTCCGCCGCCCGCTATCTGTGCTACTTCGAGGGTGGCTTTTGAGGAGTCGTCTGAGTGGAGAATCCGGGTGTGCGAAGCGGCGGCGGGTTTTGCAACGTCGCTTTCACACAGGCGGCAAAGCGCTCGTCATTCGGCTCCAACCGGCAATGCGTGAGGGCGACGTTCCGAGCCTCGCACTCAGCCTTCTGCGACGCGGCGACGCGGGTGCAATCGGTCAGCCCGCGCGATTCCTGCGCGACCGCTGGTCCCGGGAAGACCAGGAGAATAGCGGCACCGGTCAAGATCGCTCTCATCGTACGCTTCTCCGTAGTGTTCAGAAGATGATCGTAAGCGCCTCTGGTGTGGCCTGCACCGGCGTGGGGCAGCCCTGTGCGCCAAGATAGCCGTCGCCGTTTACGTATGGGTAGACGCCGTACCCATGGTAGGCATACATGTAGTTGCTATCGTTCTGCGGCGAAACGATAATCGTCGGCCTGGCCTTCCTGATCGGCGTCGGATTAGTAACTCCGCCCGCGACGCCTTCCTCCTGGTTGACCACGGTTCCGAAGGTGCCCACGTCACTAAGCACTCTTACCGTGACCAAGTAATTCTGCGCCAGCACGGCAAAGCGCGCATAGCGCCCGGGGGGGAGGTCGGAGACGCTCGCATTGTATGTTGCGCCGTTGTTGAAGCTCATGCTTGCGCTGAGCAGCTGCCCGGCAGGCGGTGGGATGGTATAGACCTTTCCATCGGGAGTGACCTGGCAATCGGAATAGTTGTCGAAGTTGTATAGAGTTGGCTCGGAGATGTCCTTGGTGGCGACTATTACGGCGTCAGTCTCGGCTCCCAGCGCTCCCTTGTAGATGACTTGCAAACGCACATCGGTGGCGTTGATGGGAATCACGTTCTGTGTTGTGAAATCGAAAGCGAGATCCAACCCAGCTACGGAGTTGATCGCATTGCGTTGCGTCTCGTCGGGAGTGACTGTACCGGAGAGCACCAGTTCCTCCACATTGCTCTTGCAGCCCGCGCCGTATCCCGGGGCGCCAGGTTGTCCGAGCAGCTTGGGCGGCTCATAACAGGCATTGCGCCGAAACTTCACCACGGCCTGAAGATTTCCGCCGTCCTGGATAGGTTCCACCGTGCCGGAGGGTCCGGGTGTGACGTTCTTGAGCTTTAGCTTGATCTTTGTGAACCCGCCGGTGTCCTTGGTATAAACCGCTGCTAGACTATGATCGGCTAGCGCGTGCACCCCTTCCGCAGGAAGACCAATTTCGAGTTTGCCACGGAAGAAATAGTTGATCAGACCAGCCGAATAGGAGACAGCTCGCCCAATAAGAAGATTATGCGCTTCAGCAAAATTGAAATGGTTCAACGAGAAAACCCGCTCGGTGGACCATTGTTCGCCGGTCGCCGGCGCTGTTTGCAGGGTGCCCCCGTAGAAAGTCAAATCCGAATCGTAAATGGAGAAAGTAGATGCACGCGGGTTCGTAAAGGGCTGGTTCGTCAGCGGATCCGTGCCGCTCGTGGGATAGAAGGTCAGATAACACTGGGTCGGAACAATGTTGCATGCTGCGCTGAGAAACAAAGGCAAACCATCAGGGTACAGCTCCGACAACGCGGCATCGGTCGGCTGCCCTGGAACAGGAGCGGGATACAGCGGATTCGGACCGGCCACTCCCCCGTTGTACGTAAATTGCGTACCCTCACTCACGAAATTCTTGCTCGTGAACTCAGCTATTCCTTTGTCGGAACCAATGAAGAACTTGCGCGGTGTGTTAAAGGTGGCAATGTTGGCGCCACCGGGACCTGGGTACACAAGATTCCCGTCGGCTAAATTTGCCATAGTAAAAATTTGCTGATCGAGAGACTGCGTGTATTTCTCGTACCTACTTGGCTTGTAAGCATTGACGATGGCGAGGGGGATCGCACACGGAATAATCTGGTCACAGTGCGGATCGTTTCTCACATGCTGAGGCTGCGCCATGTCCTGCAAGTGATGCAAAACTTGACCCATCGTCTGAAAGAGCTTGCCCCAATTTGTGGATCGATCTGACGCCGACGGCAAGACGAGTGCGTTGTAGAAGTACTCGCGTGCATCCCTGTACGAAAAGAGCTGGCCAGTTAGGACACCCGCATCTTCGAGTGACCAGGCTGGTGAAGGGAATGTTTGAAATGGAAGTGCCGGAACGGTCGTTAGTGGTCTTCCATTGTTCTGCGGGTCAAAAAAGTGATTCAAGCTGTTGGTAGTAGGCAGGTCTTCGAACTGACCGCCACACCGTATGAGCTCTAGCACAGTAAGAACTGTGCTTCGTTTGCATTCCTGATCCAATTTAGTACTGGTCGGTCCGCCGGTACTCGGAAATCTCTGCGTCGGGTCGTCGATCGCTTTGAGCCCCAGGTTGGTCAGCACAGAAGGCTGTGCAAGCACAGATTTTTGTGCCGCTGCGTTCGATAGGTCGCGGTGGGTCGGGACCTCGTAGGCGCGTGCCGTTCCGAAAATCAGGGGCACCAACCAGGCGATCACTATCGCAAACTTGCACTTCATCGCAAGTACTCCCTGAAGAATTGTTCAGCCGACCCGCATCCGGAGTTCTTGAAGTAGTTCTCGAAGTGAGCCAGGGTGGGAAGGAAGCTTCTGACGCCAAGTGCCTCCAGCCGGGCCTTTTCGCGCATCTGAGCGACGTAAAAGCGCGGCACTCTCTTCCAATGACATTCAATTCCTCGACCTATGCTTCCGCCCACGCCAAAGGACTGCGGGTCACCACGGAATCGGTTGAGCTTGATCACTTTGCCGTCCCAGTCGGAGTACCGCACCGGGATGTCGTGCTCGGGACGAAGCCGCTCCGGCTGCAATCGATTGAACAGACCGGTGACCTCGTAACCGCTCTTAAAAAGAATCAAACCGGGATCGCTATTCCCTAGCCTCGTCCCGCGGGGCAAATCGTTCGGGATCGATTTCGGTCCCCAACCAGGAATGTGAAATCTGCCGTCCTTATCAGTGACCGCTTCTGTGAGCTCCAAATCCGCAGCACTTACCCAGGTTGGTCCGTGAAGCACCCAATGAGCGACGACGCTTACGCCCTCGATGGGATGACCCGTTTCGGCGTCAACGACCGTCGCGGTAATCGGCTTGGCGGAATACGTTGTGGCGCAAGCCTGCAACGAGGCCGCCGTCAACAAGACGTATAGACATGCGAGAGTCCGTACCGTGATCACTTGTCGTCTGCTCACATGGAGTCGAGCCGCCATACGCCGTTCAGGTCCCTGACAAAATAAATCAAGAATACGTATCGAACGCCGTTGATTGTGCGGCCAACCGCGTACTCGGTTATCTCTTCCGAATAGGTGCCGAATTGCGGCTCGCCATAGGTCGCCGCAATTCCAGCCATGTGCGGCATCAACACATCGAAGACGGGTCCATACTTCGACTGGGCCGGGCCGGTCAAATAGGTAAGCGCCGTCGTCTTGTTGCCTGCTATGAGTGCATTGTTCATGCCGTTCCACAGCGCTTTGAACGATTGATTGGCCTGCGCCTGATCGTGGACCACGATCACGAAGTTTCGCACCACCGTATTGTTCAGCGTATCCGTGATAGTGATCGTCGTGGGAAAGGTTCCAGAGTTCGCATAGGTTACGGCGAGGGTACTCGGGTCAGGAGAGGTAACGGTAACCCCGCCGCCTGTGACCTGGACTTGACCTTGGAACGGTCCTGCACCCGCCAGCTTGAAGTTCACCGTGAGCGGCGCAATTCCTTCAATCCTGTCCGGACTGATCTCGATAAGCGGTGCAACGCCATCGCCTGTCACCGAAATGCTTTGGGTGGCAGTTTGCCCGTCCAGAGTGGTAAGCGTAGCCGTCAAGGTGTTGGAGCCCTGTACGACTGGCACTATGGTGTAGAAATTCTGGTTGGTGTCGATCGCTGCTACGATTCCATTCACGGTAACGCCAGAACCCGATGGCCCCACGATAGTGCCAGCCACGAGCACGCTGGTGCCGGTTAGGGTGGCTCCGTTGCCCGGGCTCGTGATGGTGATCGGCGCCGGATTCACCGTGATCGGCACAGGCGCGGAGGTTGTCAATCCGCCGAGGTTGTCTGTTGCCTTCGCGGTGAGCGAGTAGCTGCCGGCGGCGACGTTGGTCCAAGCGAAGGTGTAGGGCGGTGTGGTCACCGTCGCAAGAAGCGTCGTGCCCTGGAAGAACTCGACCTTGGTGACACTGCCGTCGGGATCGGACGCGGTAGCGGCGAGATTCACCGTTGCAGGGGCCGTGAAGGTGGCGCCGCTCGCGGGGCTCGTCAGGCTGACGCTCGGCAGCTGATTGGGCGGCACGACCGAGATGTTATTCACCGGCGCCGAGGTGGTCTGCCCGCTGCGGTTGTCCGTCGCGCGCGCGGTGAGGGTGTAGTTACCGGCAGCCGGGTTGGTCCATATGAAGGTGAACGGAGCGAGGTTGGTCGTGCCGATCGGGGCGCCGTTCGCGAAGTACTCGACCAGCGTCACCGAGCCGTCGGGGTCTGAAGCGTTGACCGTGATCTGGACGTTCGAGCCCTGACTAAAGATCGTTCCCGAGGTTGGCGAGGCAATGCTGATCTCCGGCGGGATATTGGGGCCCAGCACCTGGATCTCGGCGCTCGCGGTGCCGATCGGTCCGCGATTGCTGGTCGCGAAAGCGTAGACCGTGTGGTAGCCGCTACCGAGCTTGGAAAGCGTCACCTGATAGGGAGGCGAGGTGACAGTGGCGATCGTTACTTCGTTTTTCACGAACACGACCTGCGTGACTGCGCCGCCGGGGGCTACGGCGTCCACGGCAAACGTAACCGTGGCCGGAGCGGTGAAAGTCGCGCTCGAAGGAGCGGTGAACGCGACG
>Ga0075419_10001620_pt1 | contig 14634 bp, 12 predicted proteins | sample SoiMetdeltSBSDD3_FD_76900 | JGI IMG/M metagenome (GOLD analysis project Ga0075419, IMG submission 76900) | Bulk soil microbial communities from a Populus tree surrounding site in Tennessee, USA - Soil MetaG P. deltoides SBSDD3 | ecosystem: Environmental > Terrestrial > Soil > Tree plantation... | reverse complement strand
TCAAGGAAATCGGCGAAGCCCTGGGAGTCGAATACTTCGTGCTCTTCGTTCCGCGCCGGAGCGGCCGCGGTGCCGAAGTTGCCGTGCAGCTCATCGCGGCCGCCACGCAGGCACAGCTCTGGGTCGCGAGCTACACGCCGGATTCGACGAATTTCGAGGACATCGACGCCGACGTCGTCTCTCGAGTCACCCATGCGCTGCTGGGGGCCGGCCCCGCGCTGCCGCGGGACACCTATGCCGCTCGTGCCCGGCGGGAAGGCGCCCACGGCGAGTATCTCGCGGGCCAGCGCGCGCTCCGCCGACGGACCCCGGAAGGCGTGGCCGAGGCGATCCGCTATTTCGAGAATGCGATCGCGCTCGATTCGGCGCACGCCGAGGCGGTCGGCCGGCTGGCGACCGCATTCGCGCTGCAGCTGAGCTATGGCCATCGCACCACGATGCCGAGTTACCCGACCGCCGCCCGCGCGCTGGCGCTCGCGGAGCGGGCCATCACGCTCGACCCCACCCGGGGCGACCCACTCGCCTTCCGTGCCTACATCGAATACCTGGCGTACGCCCCGTTCGAGACGGTGCGCGCCGACTTCGAGCGGGCGATCGCCAAGCGGCCGGCCGAGGCGGATGTGGCGGGATGGCACGCGCTCATGCTGCTGCGCCAGGGGGAGATCGATCGCTCGCTCCAGGAATCGCAGCGGGCGCTGGAGCTGGACCCGCTTTCGTCGGCGCGACACCTCTCGCTTGCGCTCGCGGCCCTCGGGGCGCGGCGCTACGATCGTGCGGCCGATGCGGCAAGGCGTTCGCTGGAGACGGAGCCCACCCTCCGGCGGCCGCGGCAGGTGGAAGGGCTGGCCTTGCTGCTGCAAGGACGCGCGGGAGAGTGCGCTCCCCTGGATCTCTGGCCCTACCTCGGCGTCAAGGCGCTCTGCCTGCGGGAAGTCGGGCGGGAAGCGGAAGCGAAGCAGCTGGTCGATTCGCTCCGCCGCGCCGCGGAGGCGCCGGGCGAAACCGGATCGGCGTACTCTGCCGTGGTGGTCGCGCAGGAGCTGGCGACCTATTACGCCTGGCTGGGAGACGGTGAGCAGACCTTGAAGTTCGTACGCCTCGCGTTCGAGCGCTCTCCAGTCGGCATCGACCAGCGCCTGGTGCAATCGGGGCTGTTCGACAAGGTTCGGAAGACCCCGGGATTCGAGAGCGAGCTGCGCCGGCTGCAGGAGGCGACCTGGCCGCGGGTGCTGGAGCAGCGGCAGCGGCTGGACTCACCTGACGCGACGGTCCCCTTCGCCGCTTACCGCTTCACGACGCCGAGATTTGCGATCGTCCCGCCCTTCAGGATCGTCGGCAGCGCGTTGATGTAGAGCACCAGCCCCGCTTCCGGTGCGCGAACCTCGAAGAGCGTTCTCCCGAGATAGTCGGTGACGTAGCCCAGCGGGGTTCCCGCCGACACCACCTGGCCCCGCTCGGCCCGGGGATGGAAGACGCCGGTGGAGTCGCTGGTCACGGTGATGGTCCGCTCGATCCAGACCGGCCGCGCGACCGGCCGCACCGGCCGGTCCAGCATCCGCAGATATCCCATCACATTCAGGCAGCCGGTGACCAGGGCGTCGACATCGGACGGCAGGACGGTACCCGCGTAGCCGGCTTCGACGGTGATCGACGGCTTTCCGCGGGTCGTCGCGGTGTTCTCCAGATAACGCGAGGCGGCGGGATCCCTGGGACGGTCGGCGGAGATGATGATGTGGTCGAGTCCGAAGGCGAGCACCATGCCGCGTGACACCGAGTCCTGCGCCGCGTTGCCGCTCAGCGTCCAGTAGCTGTAGGGTCGCAGGCTCTCGTCGAGATCACCCCCATGGAGGTCGATGAGATGGTCGCTCTGCTCGACGATCTCGCGAGTGATGAGGTCTGAGGCGCGCTCGGTCTGGGTGCCTTGCGGGTTCCCGGGGTAGAGCCGGTTCATGTTCTTCCGGTCCACCGGATTGAGATGGGGAACTCTCTGCTCGAAGGAAGGCACGTTGACCAGGGGCACGATGATGACGGTGCCGCGGAGGACCCTGGCGTCGAGGGTCGCGATCAGCTTCTGAAGCGCCAGGATCGAGGCGTACTCGGTCCCGTGCGAACCGGCGATGAGGGCAAGCACCGGCCCCGGCGAGGCGCCATGCACCACGGCGACGGGGATGCTGCCGCCGGAGTCGATGCCTGCCGGCACCGCAATGGCGCCGAAGCCGGTGGCTCCCCGCCGTGCCGTGGCGGTTCCCACCGTGAAGGTCGGATGCGGATCGGCCGGCTGCTGCTGCGGCACCGCTGCCAGGAATACAAGACCGAGGATCAACATGGCTTTCCTCCCGGAGATTCCGGCTGCATGTTACTCCCGATTCCGAGCCACGGCGAGGGACCGATGATTCGACGAGAATTCACCCGACGGTTGGTCGGGGGCATCACCAGCGTCGCACTGCCCTGGACCTACCGGATGCAGGCAACCCTCCGCGTGGACGGGAGCCGGCTGCAGGCCCACCTCGCCGCGTTGTCGGAATTCGGCAAGAACCCCGGAGGCGGAGTGTCGCGGGTCGCCTATACCGAGGCCGACCGGCAGGCGCGGGACGCGGTGACCGGCTGGATGCGCGAGGCGCGTCTGGAGACGGCCGTCGATGCCGCGGGCAACCTGATTGGGCGGCGGGCGGGACGAGAGCCTTCACGGAAACCGCTGCTGATCGGCTCGCACATCGACTCGGTTCCCCAGGGCGGAAATTTCGACGGCGACGTCGGCTCGGTCGGTGCGATCGAGGTCGCGCGAACGCTCGACGCCGCCGGCGTGACGCTCCGGCACCCGCTGGAAGTCGTGATTTTCCAGAACGAGGAAGGCGGCACGACCGGCAGCCGTGCCATGGCGGCCGGGCTGACACCGGCGGAGCTCGAGCGGGTAGCGCAGAGCGGTATGAGCATCCGCGACGGCATTCGTTTCCTCGGCGGCGATCCTGACCGACTGGATTCGGCTCGGCGCGCTCCGGGCGACATTGCGGGGTATCTCGAGCTCCACATCGAGCAGGGCGGGGTGCTCGATGACACCACCACGCCGATTGGCGTGGTGCTCGGCATCGTCGGCATCCGGCACTGGGATATCACGATCACCGGCTTCGCCAATCATGCCGGCACCACACCGATGGACCGCCGGAAAGACGCCCTTCTCACGGCGGCGCGATGCATCGAGGCGGCCAACCGCATCGTGCGGAGCGTTCCGGGGCGGCAGGTGGGCACGGTGGGCAAACTCGCGGTCGAACCGGGTGCCTACAACGTCATCCCCGGGCTGGTCACCTTCGGGCTGGAGCTTCGCGATCTCGACGATGCCAAGATTCTGCGGCTCTACCAGCGGATCCTGGCGGAATGCCGCCGGATCGCGGCGCTGAATGGAACGGCGCTGACCTCGACGGAGACCCTGGCGATCGCTCCGGCGCTCACCGATCCGGGAATCCGGGGGGTGATTGCCGGAGCCGCCCAGGAGCTCGGGCTGCGCACCATCCGGTTACCCAGCGGCGCAGGGCACGACGCGCAGGAAATGGCGCGGCTCGGACCGGTGGGCATGATCTTCGTTCCGAGCGTCGGGGGAATCAGCCACTCGCCCCGAGAGTATTCCCGGCCGGGCGACATCGAAAATGGCGCCAACGTGCTGCTTCGGACGCTGCTACGGCTGGACGCGACGCTTTAGGACGAGCAGCTGACTTCGATCGACCGGCGCTCCGGCGCGGGAGGGGCAGCGAACTGCGCCATGGCGGGGTGCTCGTCGTAGGGCGAGGCGAACACCCGGCGCAGCGACTCGATGAGACCGTACTCACCGCGTTGGGCCGCCTCGATCGCGTCCTGCGCGACCCAGTTCCGCAGCACGTATTTGGGATTTGTCCGGCGCATCCGCTCGCTCCGCTCGGAATCGTCACCGCCCTCGGCCTGCAGTCTGGTTACGTAGCGCTCCAGCCATGCGGCAAATGCCGGACCATCGGAGAACATCTCACCGATGGTCCGGTTGACCGCTGACGGTTGACCGCTGACGGTGTTGAGCTCCCGAAAGAATCGGGTATAGTCGACGCGGTGCGCGTGCAGGAGCCTCAGCAGATCGGTGAGCAGCGCGGCATCCTCGCCTCGCCGGGTCATGAGGCCGAGCTTTGCCCCCATCAGTGCGGAGTATTCCGTGATATAGGCGTCCCAATACGAGTCCAGTCCCTCCTGCCATGGCTCCGTCTCAGCCGGATCGGCCCCCAGGGCCATCAGCGCCTCGCCCAACCGGGCGCAGTTCCACATCCCCACCGCGGGCTGCTGGTCGAACGCATACTGTCCGCCGGTGTCGGTGTGGTTGCAGATGAAGCCGGCATCGTACTCGTCGAAAAACCCGTACGGGCCATAGTCGAGTGTGATCCCGAGGATGGACATGTTGTCGGTGTTCATCACGCCGTGGGCGAAGCCCGCCGCCATCCACCGGGCCGTCAATCGCGCGGTCCGGCGACAGACCTCGGCAAAGAAGCCGGGGTAGCGCCGATCCTCGGCACTCTCCGGGACATGGCGGGCGATGACATAGTCCGCCAGCTCCCTGACCCGATCGGTTGCTCCGCGAGCAGCGAAATACTGGAAGGTGCCGAAGCGCACGTGACTCGGGGCGAGCCGGATGATCGTGGCCGCGGTTTCCACCGTCTCACGCTCCACCGGGAGATCGCTGCCCACGATACAAAGCGCCCGGGTGGTCGGAATTCCCAGTCCATGCAGCGCTTCGGAGGCGAGGTACTCGCGAATGACTGAGCGCAGCACCGACCGGCCGTCGCCGTATCGTGACCATCGGGTCCGGCCTCCACCCTTGAGGTGCAGGTCCCAGGACTCCCCGCGATCGTTACGCGCCTCTCCGAGCAGGAACGCTCGTCCGTCACCCAGCTGCGGCACCCAGACGCCGAACTGGTGGCCCGCGTAGGCCTGCGCGATCGGCTCGGCCCCGGGAATTCGGAGGCCGCCGGAGAGATAGCGGGCCGCATCGACACTCTCGGCGGCGGCAGGATCGAGCTCGATGAGCGCGGCAGCGTCGGGATTGAAGGCGACCAGCCTGGGCGCGGGCAGTGGCGTGGGGTCGACGACCTCGTAGAACGCGGGATGGAGCCGCGCATAGCTGTTGTCGAAGGCGAGACCGGTCAGAGGCCGCATGGTGGAAAGATACCGACACTCGCAGTACGTTCCGGCCCATGTCCATTGCAAGACAGACCTTGCTGCGCCTGTCCAAGAGCCGCTGGCTCGCCGAACGGGTGCTGAACCGCCCGTTTGCCAAGCGAGCGGTCAAGCGATTCATGCCCGGCGAGGAGCTCGAGGATGCGCTGGCCGCGGCGCAAGCGCTGACGGCCGACCGACTCGGCACGGTGCTCACCAAGCTGGGGGAGAACCTGACCGCGGAGAGCGATGCCGACGCCGTCCGGGGCCATTATCTCGAGATCTTCGATCAGGTGAAGTCGAGGGGGCTTCCCGCGCACGTCTCGGTCAAGCCGACCCAGCTCGGTCTCGATTTTTCACAGAGTCGCTGCGTCGAGCACCTGACAACGCTGGCGCAGCAGGCGGAGGCCACCGGAATCTATTTCTGGCTCGACATGGAAGATTCGAGCTACGTGGACCGGACCCTCGCCTTGTACCGCAAGCTGCGGGGAAAACACGAAATGGTCGGGCTGGCCATGCAGGCCTACCTGCGACGGACCCCGCAGGACCTTGCCGCGCTTCTCCCGATCCGGCCTACCGTGCGGCTGGTGAAGGGCGCGTACGCAGAGCCGGCCCACGTGGCCTTTCCGGCCAAGCGGGACACCGATTTCTCGTACTATGAGCTGGCGTCACAGCTGCTCGACGCGGCGGCGAAGGGAGCCGCGTTCCCCATCTTCGGGACGCACGATATGACCCTGGTCGAGCGGATCGTGGCCAAGGCCAATTCGCTGGGGGTCAAGAACGACCGCTTCGAGATTCACATGCTCTACGGCATCCGGATGGCCGAACAGAAGGATCTTGCCGCCCGGGGCCAGACGGTCAAGACGCTGATCAGCTACGGGAGCTCCTGGTTCCCATGGTACATGCGTCGGCTGGCGGAGCGTCCGGCGAATGTCTGGTTCGTCGCCAAGAGCATGTTCCAGCGGTGAGCGGTAGATCAGGCCGCGAGCTGGGTGATTAAAAACAACAACAGCAAACGCGGATTTCGCGGAGGAAGCGGAAGAACGCGGAGCGACCCAGCAAGCTCGTCGCCCCCTGGTCCGAAAACACACCAAAGTGTTTCTGGTCTTTATCTTCGTTTGCGTATCTGGGTAATCTGTGGGCAACCGGTTCTGACCCGACGTCAATCGCTCCCGCGGCAGTAAAAAAAACATTTCAGCATAATGCGTCCTTTGCGTCTTGTTTTGTTTTTGTTCCGCTCACCGCTCACCGCTCACCACGGCCCGCAGGATTTGGGTCGTAGGTGCGGCAGAATGGTTGGGTCGGGTGGTCCCAGGGCCTCTACGTTGAGGCATGCGAGACTACCGGAAGCTCGAGCCCTGGCAGGAGGCGCGTGAGGTCACGACGGCGGCCTTCCTCGTCGCGCGGTCTCACTGGAAACCGGAGGCCGCTCCGCTATTCGAGCACCTGCAGAAGGCGGTACTGTCGGTGCAGAGCAACATCGTTCTCGGCTGTACTCTGGCCCCGCGAAGATATGCCTATCACCTCACCATGGCGTGTGGGAGCTCGATGGAGGCGGCCGACCTGTGGGAAACCGGTCTCAAGGAAGGGATCCTGCCGGGAGATTTCGCGGTGGATGCCATCCGGCGCTGCAAGCGGTGTCAGGAGCTGCTGCTGGAGTTGATCAAGCGGCATAGGACTTCTTAGGGACTGCTAACCGCTAACCGCTACGTCTCACCTCTCACCTCTCACGTCCTATCGATCCAGATAGTCCTGGTAGGTCACCTGCAGCATCGCCCGTCCAATCCGGAGCTCGGCGCTTCCCACCGGGCCAGTGCTCGAGGTGATTCGATCGGGGATGTGCTCCCACACCAGACTCCCGTCGCCCGTTACCAGACCGAAGCCGTCATCGAATCCGTAATAGGTCCATGCTCGGGGCGGACCGGCAAACAGGTTGCGACCGAAGCGATAGCGATCGCCGCCGGGAAGGCCGAGCTGCCCAAGGATCGTCGGCGCGATGTCGGTCTGGCCGGCGAGCTGGTCCATGATTCCTCCCGCCGCGAGCGCCCCCCCGGTCCAGAGCATCGGGATGTGGTACCAGGTTCGCGCCGACTTGTACGGCGCCCCGGCGTCGCTCTTCTCCAGTTTCTTCGAGTGATCGGCCACGATCACGACCAGGGTGCCGGCCCACCAGGGCTCTCGTGACGCTCGCCGGAGGAATTCCCCCAGCACGTGATCGGTGTACGCCAGCGAATTGAGGAACCGTGACTCTCCGTCACTGCCGGGAACCCGCACCGGCCCCGGCACGTCGAACGGCTCGTGGCTGCTCTGGGTGAGCCAGACGTAGAAGAACGGGGAGGACAGCGGGCCAAGGTCGGTGAGGAGCCGTTCCGCGACGACCTCGTCGTGCGCGCCCCATTTGGAGACCCAGGTGGAGCGGGGGAAGTCCTCCTTGCCGACGACGCGGTCGAATCTGCCCTCGAGGACGAAGCTCCTGATGTTGGCAAAGCCCAGCTCGCCGCCATAGTAGAACGCGGTGGCGTAGCCTGCGGAATCGAGATCGCGGGAGAGCATCGGCAGGGTGCGTGACTTCGAGGGAACCGTGAGGATGGACCCATTCGGAATCGTGGGCGAACCGGCCAGAATCGCGGCAAGTCCCTTTTCGGTGCGGTCGCCCGCCGCGTACATGCGCCGGAAGAGGAGCCCGTCCCGGGCGAGGCTGTCGAACACCGGAGTGGCGCCCGGCACACCGCCCAGACGCTCCACTGCTCGAGCCGTAAAACTCTCCCAGACGATCAGCAGCACGCTGGGCCGGTCGCCGTGGATGACACGAGTGCCGGGCTCCACCGCTTCGGTGCTTTGCGCCTCGGGACGACAACACAATGCCACCGCCGAGTCCATCGGCATGCTGACGTACGGATTGTCTCGCCGGTTGAGCCCGCGGTGCCAGGAATCGAAAAAATTCCAGCCGACATTGAGCGCGGCCAGGTTGGCGAATGGCAGCGGCGAAAAGTAGGCGCTGCTTTGATTGACCGGAATCTGCTGGATTCCGCCCCGCGCGGGAATGACCAGCAGCACCGCCAGGAACACGAGCGGGAGCGCTGCGGCGGGGTGAACCGGTGGCAGTCGCCGCAACCGACTCCCGAATGTTCGCCAGGCGAGCGCACCGAAGCCCGCCGTCGTCAGCACGAAGAGCCCGAGCATGAGCCCGCGAGGGCCTCCGCCTGCCGCCGCCCAGCTTTCCCTGGGATGGGTGAGATACTGGAGCACCGCGGCGTCGATGCGGCGCCCCCACTCGCGGAAAATCCCCAGGTCGGCAGCGGCGAGGAGCGCGAGCACGGCGGTCGCGAGGATGGTCCAACCCAGGATCAGCCACCGTGCGACCCCGGTCAGGCGCCGGGACGCCGTGAGGGCGATCAGCAGGAACGGAATGAACGAGAGGTAGGATGCCGCTGCGAGGTCGAGCCGGAGCCCGTGCAGAAAGGTTCCCGCGACGGTCGCAGCGGGAAGCGCCCGGGTCTCCCGGAAGAAAAAGGCAAGGAAAACCAGCCGCACCGCGGCGAAGAACGCCAGCCAGTAGAGGAGGTAGTAGAGGAGGAGTTTGAGACGGGGGGACACAAGGGAAGGATAAGGGATCAGGGATCAGGGGTCAGTGGTCAGTGAACTACCCTGACCCCTGACCCCTGATCACTGATCACTCACTACGGCCTCGGCCCCCGGTGCCGGTTCTTGAGATCCAGATCGAACGTCTTGTCGCCGACGGTGAGCGTCGCGATCTGGGTTCCGTTGAAGGTGACTACCGCCGTGCGATCGATCGTCTGTCCGTCACGCGGACCGCCGACGAAGGTCACGGTGCAGGTGCGGGTGATGGTGCCGGAGAGCGGCCAGGCATCGGCGCCATTGGGTACCGGCACCACGACGTTAACCACCGCCACCGAGCATTCGAGGTCGTAGGAGCGCTCCGGGCCGCTGTCGGTGTGCTTGCTCCGGGTGACGTGAGTCGATCCGGTACCGTTCCAGGTGCGCTGGGTTTCGGTGCCGGCCAGCCCGGTCGCGGTCATGTCGCGCTCCCGCTCGACGGTGGCTTCCCAGTTGGGCAGCGTCCTGGTGCCTTCGATCGCGCTCTGGATGTTCGCCTTGGCGGTGGTCAGCGCATCAAACGCCTGCTGCACCGCGTTCGCCGCGTCCCAGAATGCGTACGATCGGGTGATGGTAATATCGCCGTGGGTGATCGTCGGGCAGACCAGCCGGCCGCTCCCGGCGTCGAAGGGGCAGTTGGTGGGGCGGAAGTCCCCCTGGCCGGCCGCGAATCCCGTCATCGCGGTGAAGAACACCGGCTCCCGCATCACGTCCACGTCTTCCGCGGTTGCGTCGGCGGCCACCAGAGCGATGTCGGCATTCAGCAGCGGAGTCGCCGCATCCGGGCCGGAAGTATCGCTGCTGCAGGCGCCGAGTATAACGGCACAAGTCAAGGCGCCGCATCGAATTAGAGTGCGCATAACAGTCCTCGTGAGATGGTTTCGGTCCGGTCTGTCATTCCCAGTGGCCACCGGATATGACGCGCCCTGATCGGTGTCGTTAAGTCTATCGGGCGGGCTCTCTTAGGACTGTGATCCCCATCACCTTTTCGGCTTCGGCTCGGCGCTCCCCGACACGCCGCCGGAGACGATGAACGCCATGATCTCGGCGGCCTCGGCATCGACCGGCGCGACCCGATCCGACGGCACGATGAGCAGGTTTCCCGCGAAGTTGTATGCCTGAGGCAGATACACCGCCACGAATCCCGGCATGCCGAGCCGGGTGGTGCCCTCGGCGGTGACGAAGCCCATGGTCCACACGTGGCCGGCCTCATCGAGCTGGGCTCGAACCGGCCGGTTGAATCGGCGCTGCTCGCCGACGAATGCATTGAGCAGGTCTTTGGTCGAGGTGTAGAGCAGGCGCACGAACGGCAGCTTCTCGAGCAGGCCCTCGATTTCCGATACCAGGCCGCGGGTAAGAAGGCTGCCCGCCAGCAGACCGACCAGGGTGATGCCGGTAAGCGTCACCACGATGCCGGCGCCGGGGATTCCTACGTCGAGGATCCCGTCCACCCGGCTCACGATCCACCAGCAGACGTAGCCGGTGAGAAAGACCGGCGTGGTCACCACGAGTCCTCGAAGGAAGTACTGAGCAAGTCGCTTCATGCGAGTAGCTGCTCCAGCTCCGCGAGGAGCGCCTCCAGGTGCATCGGCTCCAGATCGCCCATGTGGCCGATGCGAATGACCGGTCCGTGCCGGTGGTCGAGCGCGCCGCCGACCAGATACCCGCGCTCGGCGAGCGATTGCAGGACCCTGGCGGGAGGACGGCTTTCGGGGAGAAGCAGGGAGGAGATGGCGGGTGATCGTCTGCCCACCGGAGCCATGAGGCTCACCTGGTCGTGCGAGGTGATCCACCGCTCCATGATCTCGAGCATGGCCCGGTGCCTGGCGTATCGCGCCGGCCATCCTCCCGACGCGGCGACCCGCGCCAGCTGACATTCCAGGGCCAGGAAGAGCGAGATCGCGGGAGTCCAGGTGGGGAGATTCTCCCGGGCGATCGCGACCATTCGCTTGACCGAGAAATAGTACCCCGCGTCGTCCTGGCCGGCGGCGCGCGCCATGAAGCGCTCGCTTGCCGCCCCAAGCCCAAGGCCCGGGGGAAGCGCCATCGCCTTCTGCGACCCGGTGCAGTAGTAGTCGACGCCCCAGCGGTCCATCTCGATCGGCATCGCACCGACGGAGGTGACGCCATCCACCAGGAAGAGAACGTCCTTGCGGGCCCGGACGACCTCCGCCAGCGCCGAAATGTCGGACAGGGCACCGGTGGACGATTCCGAATGCACCACGGCGACGGCGTCCACCTCCGGGCCTTCCAGAAACTGATCGAGCTGCTCGGCCGTGATCGCGGCGCCGGGATGCACCTGCACCCGGAACGCATGCCGCCCGCAGGACTCGGCAATGCGCGCCAGGTATTCGCCGAAATACCCTCCCACCGCCACCAGCACGCGATCGCGGACCCCGTTGCGGATGGCGGCCTCGAGGAGTCCGGTCGCGGAAGATGTCGCCACGAACACCGGCTGCCGGGTGCCGAAGCATTCCTGCAGCGCAGGCTGCGCCGCGGCCAGGAGCCCCTGCATCCGGGGCGACCGGTGCCCGAACATCGGCTGATCGAGCGCGGCGAGCACCTCGGGGTGCACGTCGGTGGGACCGGGGAGGAAATTGCGCCCGAAGGGAGTCATGCCGCGAGCACCTCGTCGCTGGTGGCAAGGTGCACCCCCTGGCGCCGCCAGGCATCGAGAAGCGCCGCGGACGACTCCGGATGGATCGCGCGGGTGGCGTCGGTGACCAGGGTAATCGACAGGCCGGGACGATGACGGAGCAATCCCTCGATCGCGTACTTGTTGCAGACGTCGAGGGCGACGCCGTAGAGAACGATGGCGGAGGGAGCCAGGGCGTCGAGCACCGGAAGCAGGTTCGGATTGGTGAACACGTCGAACCAGTGCTTGTGGAAGAGCAGGTCGCCATCGTGGGCCCGCACCCGGGCCGCCAGCGTCGCGGGGTCCTCGGGCGCCGGCTCGATCACCAGCGGATTGCGCAGCCGGGTCTCGGCGATCTTTCGCTGTCCGGGCGTGCCGCGCATGCAATGCTCCGGAAAGGTGGTGATCCAGTCGGGCGTTTCGGACAGCTCGCGATGACCCGGCTCGTGATCGTCGGCGCTGGCGAGGATGCGAATGCCCTTGCGATGGGCGTAGTCGGTCAGCCGAGCCAGCACCGGAATGATGGCTTCGCTGTCGGTCACATAGAGCCGCCCGTCGGCCCGCATGAAGTCGTGCTGGGTGTCGACGTCCCAGAAGATCTTCGCCATCCAGAGTCCCTTGTTTCGTGAGAGGTGAGATGTGAGAGGTGAGACGGATGCTTCCCGTCTCACGTCTCACCTCTTACCGTACGAGCTCCAATCTCGGATTGGGCTGATACTCTCGTCCCACTTTGGCGCAGGGCTTGCCTTCCAGGCGCACGACGTCCGCCGTGAAATCGAAACGGCCCTGGAACAGGGAGCTGCCGACACCATAGGCATCCACCGGCACCTGGAGCCGCTCGAACTCCTGGATCTTGTCGACGGTAAAGCCGCCCGACACGATGATCCGCACCCCGGTAAAGCCGCGGGCATCGAGTGCCTGGCGTACGTTCCAGATCAGCTGCGGACACACTCCGGTGGGACGGAAGCGGCCCATCTGCGGGATCACCGACCGGTCGATCAGCATCTCGCTGGTGTCGATCCGCACGCCATAGAGCCGGTCGCCCATCGCCTCCGCCACGTCCAGCGCCGTCCGAACGCAATCGTTCTCGAAGTCCACCAGCGTCACCAGGCGGACGCCGGGGTCGATGTGGTCGGCGACCTTCCGGGTGGCCAGCACGGTATCGCCGCCGTACGCGGCGATGAGTGCGTGGGGGACGGTGCCGATGCCTTCGCTCCCCCACCAGGAGGCCTGGGCATCAGTCGAGACCCCGATGGCCCCGGCGATGTGCGCGGCGTACCCGTCCCCGGTCTGCACCAGCCAGTGATCGTGCCGCGCCGGGAAGAACATCACTTCCTTGGGGCGGGCGGCGTCGACGACCCGCCGGGTGTTGGTCCCCACCCGGGTGCGCCGGGACAGGACGCCGAGGTAGAGGGTTTCGAGATGAGCGAATGCGTCGTACGGACCCTCGATCAGCAGGACGGTTTCCCAGGGGGCGACCAGGTCGCCGTCGAAGAGCGCGTGAACCTCGAGCTCGTCCCACTCGATGGCACAGAGTCTAAGGATCGCGATTACTTCGTCGATGCCGCCCAGAAAGGCGTGAGACTTGCCGAAGACCTGCATGGTGACGCGAGGACGGCTGCCTTCGGCGAGAAGGATCTCGCGGGCGCGGGTGAAATACTTATCGGAGTAATAGCCGGCCCGCATCTTCTCGACCGGCAAATTGAAGATGGCGGGATCGAGACGCGGTCGTCGGCTCATGAGGGGGTGCCGGCGAAATGCCGGGCGCGAAGGGAGGCCAGGAGTCCCCGGAGCTCCCGCGCCTGGCGTCTCTCGGGATAGCGGTCGATGAGGCGTCGCACTTCCACCATCGCGCGGCCGGGATCGGCAAGCCGCTGCTCGTAGAGCTCCGCGAGGGCCAGGCCGAGGCGCATGTCCTCTGCCGGCCGGAGCCGGTCGGCGTCGCGCTGCAGCGCCTCGAGCTCCGCCACGGCCTCCTGGGGCTGGCCGAGGGGGCCCGCGAGCAGATCGGCGCGGCGGAGCAACGCGGGGAGACGGTCGTGCGGGGTCTCGGCGCGTTGACGATATGCTTCGGCCGCGGCATCGGCATGCCCGCGCGCCGCGAGCGTTTCTTCCGCCGAGAAGCCGCCGCCGGCCCGGGTCAGTCCCACATTCATGAGCACGGTATTCATGAACTCGATGAACGGATCGAGGACGGCCTCCACCATACCGGACATGAATCCGAAGAGGGTCCAGAGCAGGCCGGCGAGCAGGAGCGCACGGGGCTCCACGCCGGTCAGCGCCAGCACCAGAGCGACCACCGCGCCGCCGCCCATGAAAAAGGCGATGACGCCCCGCAGGTACCGGAAGGGATCGGTGTCGACGGTTTTCGCGCGGCCGCGCAGGCGTTCGGGAAGGAGCGACACGCTCCGAAGGTAGAGGCGGGCCAGTGGCGCGGCAAGTTGACAGGAGTGCCCCTGTCCCCCTGATTCTCTGGTCTCCCGATCCGTCCTTTACCCTCCGGAGCGCCCGATGTCCGACTCGGTCACCCGCCGCGATTTTCTTGGCACCGCCGCCCTCGCCGCAGCTGGGACGGCTCTTCCCGAGTCGCTTCATGCTTCGGCGTCGGCACCGTGGGTTCGCAGCCGCCGCGCCGCCCGGTTCGTGGCGGTGTCATCCACCAACGGGATTCGGGGCGTCAGGGTCGCGGTCGAGCTCATGACCCGGGGCACCGACACTCTCGACGCGGGAGTCGAGGGCGTCAAGATCCAGGAGCTCGACCCGAAGGACAATTCGGTGGGATACGGCGGGTTGCCCAACGAAGAGGGCGTGGTCCAGCTGGATGCGAGCTGCATGCACGGTCCCAGCAAGCGCGCCGGCGCGGTGGCGTGTCTCGAAGGGATCAAGACGCCGAGCGAGGTCGCCCGGCTGGTGCTCAAGTACACCAACCACATCCTCCTGGTCGGGGAGGGCGCCAAGCGGTTCGCGCTGTCCTACGGCTTCAAGGAAGAGGATCTCCTGACTCAGGAATCACGCGAGGCATGGCTCAGATGGCGCGCCAACCGCGGAGCCCAGGATGACTGGGTGAACGTCGACCAGAAGACACCGGCGATGGCGCGGCCGACCGGCACGATCAACATGAATCTGGTGAACGAAAAGGGAGAAATCTCCTCGATCACCACGACCAGCGGGCTCGCCTGGAAAATCCCCGGCCGCTCCGGCGACTCCCCCATCGT
>Ga0075419_10001613_pt1 | contig 14678 bp, 15 predicted proteins | sample SoiMetdeltSBSDD3_FD_76900 | JGI IMG/M metagenome (GOLD analysis project Ga0075419, IMG submission 76900) | Bulk soil microbial communities from a Populus tree surrounding site in Tennessee, USA - Soil MetaG P. deltoides SBSDD3 | ecosystem: Environmental > Terrestrial > Soil > Tree plantation... | reverse complement strand
CCGAGTAGTGCCTCAGCTTGTGGATCGAAGTCCTGATGCCGAGGCGCCGAGCGAGGCTGCGGTATCGCTGTCCAAGGGAGTCCGGTAGAAGATGCCGCGATCCGTCCGGCACCCGAGAGAAGACATACGCAGCCTCGCTGAGGGCGATGCCGAGCAGACTAGCTTGAGCTACGCGACGTTGCCTGAGCTGATGGAGCAGCTCGATCGTGCCAGGATCGAGCGTTATCCGCCGGTCCTGATGATCCTTGGTGCCCTTCTCCCACGTGGTCTTCCCGCGTTGCCCGATAGCCCGCTCAAGATGGAGTAGGCCGGCATCGAGGTCGAGGTGACGCCATCGGACGGCGCACAACTCACCGCGTCGTTGCCCGGTGATCATCGTGAGCCAAACGAGCGTTCCCCAGTCCGGATCCTTGAACGCCTCGTTCACGATCCGCGCCGCCTGCGTGGGCGACGGCGGCTTGGGGTTGCCCCTGGGCGGTGCCGGCGGCTCCGCATCAGCGATCGGATTGACCGTGATCCACTTCCACTTGATCGCCCGGCGTAGAGCTCCGCGAAGTATGAAGTGGAGCTGCCGGATCGTGGACGCGGCAAGAGGTTTGCACACATGCGGACGACAACGCTCGTCGCATGCGTGTTTTCGAGGTGTCCTGTGATCGACCAGCCCTCGCGATCCATCGCAATGATCCCGACACCGCCGCAGCTCCGCGTAGAAGGACTCCATGACTCCGGCGTCCAGCGACCCGATCTTCTCGGTGCCGAGTAGCGGACTGATGTGCTTCGCGGCGTACCCCTTATAGGTGTCGAGCGTGTTGTACTCCAGGTCGGCATCCCGAAAGTGACGCTCCAGCATCTGGTCGACAGTCGCGTTCGTGCGCGGGTGTCGGCGCTGGTAGACCTCGTTGAGGAGTCGAACCCTCGCTTCTTCAGCCAGGCGCTCGGCATGCGGCCCTGCTGGAACCACCTCTACGAGGTCGTGCCGCCGCTTGGTGACTGGATCCGTTCCCGCGTAGACGCGGACCCGCAGCGCTCCACTGGGCAAGGCGTCGATCGTCCCCCGTTGCCGCTTGTGGCCCCTCGACCGCGCCATGGGGCGAAATGTAGCAGCAACTTGAGTCACGTTTCGTGTCACGAGGGCCGATTCTGGGACCGGAGCGACCTCACCGCGACTGGTCTCCTAGGCACGTTTGCGCAGGTCAGAGGCTACTTGGCTGCCTGTAGGCCCCGTGGGACTCGAACCCACAACCCGCGGATTAAAAGTCCGCTGCTCTGCCAGTTGAGCTAGAGGCCCGCGACGAGCGCCTGGCCGGCGGGAGCCAGTGAGCTCGTCAACCAGTCGAGCCTACTGGTTTGGCTAGGCCGACGGGCATCGCGGTCACGACCAGGTTGCGCTCGTAGCCGCCGCGGGCTCGGTCGTACCGGCCGGTGCAGGTGATCAGCACCAGCCGGTGGGGGCCGGTCTGGTCGAAGGTGCCGGTGGCAAGGGCGTCCTGCGGTACCGAGCGAATCGAGGTCACCTTGTACGACGCCTGGTGGCCGCTGTCTCGCAGGGTGATGGTCTCGCCGGCCCGGATGCGCTGCAGCTGGACGAAGAAGCCGAGTCCGGACTTGGCGGAGTCGACGTGACCGGCGATGGCGAGGGCGCCGAACGGGTCGCCGGCCTGGGCGCCACCGTCCCACCAGCCGACGCGTTGCACGTTCTCCGGTACGGCGAGCAGGCCGTTCACCGTACTGGCCGGGTCCACCGGGGCGCGCGACCCGCCTGGGAGGACGATCGAGCTGGGGACGAACCGGATCCGCTGGCTGGCGGCCGGCGTACCGACACGGGCAGGCGGTACCTCGCCGTCGTGGTCGGAGGACTGCGGGGTCGGCGCCCCGGCCGTGGCAGGCGGTGGCGGGGCGGACGTGGTGCCGGAGGAGGCACCGCAGCCGGCCCCGGTGAGCAGCGCGGCGGTGAGCAGCGCGGCGGTGAGCAGAGCGATCTTCACCACAGCGGCGCCGACCGCCGACGGCCCGACCCGCGTGGGGGCGGGAGGCCGCACGACGGCCGGCGGTACCGGACTGTTCAGTTGCTCCACAGCGAGGTGAGCCCCAGCTCGGCGGCCTGGCCACCGGTGCCGGTGTTGACCCGGCCGGGCTTGCCCGTGCCGGTCTTCGACAGGGCCAGCTCGTGCACGACGACGTTCATCGTGCCGGACTTGGGTTCACCGATCGCGTACACGTTGGTCAGCTCCCCGCCCTTCACCGGCAGGGCCGCGGGCCCGAGGATCGAAGGCCCGCTCTGACCGGTGGGCACGATCTGCACGGTGTACGTCCCGGCGGGGACGACCACGTGCAGCGACTCACCGTTCGCGACGTTGGCGAACAGCACCTTGCCGTTGACCTTGATGTCCGCCGGCGGCACAGCGGCCGTGTGCGCCACGGTCACCGAGGCCTTGTCCGCCGGTACCGCGGCCAGGTTGTTCGCGAACGTCGTGATCACCGGCTTGCCGCTCGGCGATGCCGGCCGGTGCACGACGACGTCGGAGTTCGTGTTCGGACGGATCGTGAACATCCGCTCCAACAGCACCGTGTTGCCCTGTCGCACCGTGAGCTTGCGCTGACCGCTCGCGAGAGTCAGCGGTCCGACGATGTCGGTCGGCTCCGCGCCGGTCGCCACCGACTTGCCGTCGACCTGGATTTCCACGTTCGTCCCGGGCAGGCCCTGGACGACGTACACGACAGCGGTGTCGGCCGCGCTGGCCGGGCTCCCCACAGACAGCCCGGCAGCAGCGGTCGCGACCACGAGCAGCAAAAATCCGACTACTGGTCGGAGCCGCCCGCTGCGCAATCGGGTTGCTACGCCAGGAAGGCGCATCAATACGTTCTGTGAAACCACCATTTCATCCCCCTCACAGAAAGCCCCGAGATTTTCACCTGATCACTGGTGCTCGCGTAGCGTATGCGGAAACATTCACATTCGCCATGGTTTCGTGGAATCTGATGAGAACGATCGACAAGAGTGCCGTCGCGCGCAGGTGCCTCGGCGCGCTGATGTCGTCTGCTCTTCTCGGTGCCGCGTTCGTCACGTACAGAGTGGCGCCGGAAGAGAAAGCCGCCGCGCCGGCAGAGCAGTCCCGGCCGGCGGTGACCGCGACCAAGCCGCAGCGACCGACCCAGCCAGCGACGCAGCCGACGACGCAGCCATCGACGCAGCCATCGACGACAGGCAAGGTCCCCGGCATCACCGCGGTCGGCATCCACCTGATCGCCACTCCGCGCGTGGACGGGTCGTTCGAGGTGTCCGAGAGGACGATCTTCGCCGCGCCACGTAGCGACGTCATCCTCAGCCCGCCCCGACCGTCGGACGGCGGAGCGCCGTTCGCGGCTGCGGTGCCGGTGGCGGAGCAGGTCCAGCTCACCGCGGGCGGACAACCGGTCGCCGTAGGCGCCGCCGGTCGGCTCACCCGCACCGAGCAGGTCCTGCTGCCGGCTGAGGTGACGAGCATCGAGCTGCGGTACCAGCTGACCGGCGCGACGATGCGCAGCATCCCGTCCGTCACAGGCCGTGCGCTGGCGTTGCTATCGCCGCTGACCAGCGTCGCCGACCAGACCCTGCCGGCCGCCCTGACGATCCGCGGCCCCTCGGTGCGCAACCTGATCTGCCCGTTGCTGCCTCCCGCGAAGCGGCAGTGCGCACCGACCACCGGGCAGCCCGGGGTGCTGCCCCGGATGGTGGCGCGGAACGCCGTCGTGATCGTGCAGCTCGACCTGCCGAAGCCCGCGTGAGCGAGGCGACGCTCGCGATCGCGCTCAGCGCAGTCCGCATCATCACCTACACCGGGTTCGTCCTGGCCGCGGGAACCCTTGTTTTCCTGAGCATCGTGTGGCCGCAGGGCCGTCGCATCAGGCGGCTGATCCTGCTCATCGCGGCCGGCATCGCACTGCTGGCGGTCGGCACCGTAGCCGGCCCGCTGGTCGAGGCGGCCGCGTACGACGTCAGCATCGGCGACGCCGTCGGCCGGCTGTCCGGCGCCGCGGCGCTGGTCCGGCTCGCCGTCCTGGTCGGGCTCGCCATGTACCTGCCGGACCTGGTACGACGCGACATCCACCGCTGGCGGACCTTCGTCGCCCTGACCGCGGTGCTGGTCATCGAGGCCACCCTGGTGCTGCAGAGCGACGCGGTCGGCGGTCGCTGGGAGATCGTCAAGGTGATCGCCGCGATGGGACACCTGACCGCGGTCGCGGTCTGGCTGGGCGGGCTGGTCGCGTTGGCCGTGGTGCTGATCCCCGGCCGGCGCCTGGGTGACCTGCACAGCATCCTGCCGACGTTCTCGACGCTGGCGACGGTCAGCGTGGTCACGCTCCTGGTCACCGGCGTCGTACACGCAGTAGCCGTTGCCGGAGGCATCGATCCCCTGTTCAGCGGCTCGTACGGCGTAGCGCTCGGCGTCAAGGCCGCGGTGTTCGCCCTGCTGCTGGGGGTCGGCGACCGTGGCAGGCAGTACGCGAGCCGGCTCGCGCGGCGACCGCTCGACGAGTTCGACGACACCGCCGCGCCGGCCGGCGTACAGGCGCTGGCGGTTTCGATCGGCGCCGAGCTCGCCCTCGCGGCCGCGGTCCTCGTCGCGACAGCCGTGCTCGTCTGGTTCGCTCCTTGCGTTAGTTGCTAGACGGAATGGTCTGCATATTCCGATAACTCACACCGCGTGTATGCCGGTCACTGCTCTGCGTGTTGCTATCCGTCATTTACGATGTCACCGTGTCGGATGACATTCATCGCACAGGCTGGGGGGCTTGAAAGAGATGTCACGCGCACGACGTGCTGGGTCGTACCGGAATGTTCCGGTCGTACTGATCGGCACGGTGATCGTTCTGGCACTGACGGTCGGCGGAATGCTGATCGCCGATCGCCGCGGATCCGACAGCACGCCGGACGCCAGGGAAGCGGCGGGTCGACAGGGTGGCGAGCCCGGCCACGGCCCGAGCCCGCAGGTAGGCGCTGCTGCAACCGCGGCGCAGGCCTGTACGGCGGAGGTCGCCGCAGCCCAGCGGGTGGTCGACGCCGCCCGGATCGCCGCCGGACACTGGCGCGAGCACGTCCAGGCGCGGACCGATCTGCTCAGCGGCAAGAACAGCACCGAGGCCACCAAGGCGATCTGGAAGCGGACCCGGCTGGCCGGTCCCGCCGACCTGGCCCGGCTGTCGGCCGCTGCCTCGGCACAGCAGCCGACCCGCGGTGCCTGTACGGCGATCCGCGGCGCGGCGGGTACGGCCTGCCGGCAACGGGTCGCGGTGCTCGGCACCGCCGCGCAAGCCGGCCGGGCCGCCTCGCTGGACTGGCAGCGCCACCTGGAGATGATGGCCGCGCACAAGGCCGGCGAGTTCGGCAACGAGCACGCGCAGGACCTGTGGGTGTCGGCCTGGCGGACTGCTCCGGCGAACCTCAACGCGTTCGCCCGCGCCGATGCGACGCTGCGCCGGACCGGGGGCTGCACGCCGTCCTGACCGCCGGGGCATGATGGCGTTCATGAGCGTCATCCAGTACGGCTCCACGCAGGCACGCTGGGTCCTCGCCACGACCGCACTCGGGTCCGGGATGGCGTTCCTGGACGGCACCGTCGTCAACGTCGCGCTGCCCGCCATGGGTCGCGACTTCGACGCGGAGGTGGCCGGCCTGCAGTGGATCCTGAACGGCTACATGCTGATGCTCGCCTCGCTGATCCTGCTCAGCGGGTCGCTCGGCGACCGGCTCGGCCGGCGGCGGATGTTCGTGATCGGGGTGGCCTGGTTCGCGATCGCGTCCGCGATCTGCACGATCGCCCCGACGATCGAGGTACTGGTCGCCGGGCGGATCCTGCAAGGCATCGGCGGCGCGCTGCTCACGCCCGGCAGCCTGGCGATCCTGCAGACCACGTTCCGGGCCGAGGACCGCGGCCGCGCGGTCGGGACCTGGTCCGGGCTGACATCGGTCTCCGCGGCGGTCGGCCCGTTCGTCGGCGGCTGGCTGGTCGACGCCGCGTCGTGGCGGTGGATCTTCCTGATCAATGTGCCGATCGCGGCCGTCACCATCGCGCTGGCTCTGCGGCACGTGCCGGAGAGCCGCGACGACACCGCGACCGGGAAGCTCGACGTGGCCGGCGCGGTACTCGCCACGCTCGGCCTCGGCGGCGTCACCTACGGTCTGATCAGCGCGGGGTCCCGCGGTTTCGGCTCGCCGGTCGTGCTGGTCTCGCTGATCGGCGGGGTGGCCATGCTGATCGCCTTCGTAGAGGTCGAGCGGCGCAGCAGTCACCCGATGCTGCCGCCGGACATCTTCAGCAACATCCGCTTCACCGGCGCGAACCTGGTCACCGTCGTCGTGTACGGCGCGCTCGGTACCGCGACCTTCCTGGTAGTCGTATTCCTGCAGGAGGTGCTCGGCTACTCCGCGCTGGAGTCCGGCGCCGCGCTGCTGCCGATGACCCTGCTGATGCTCGGGCTGTCCGGCCGGTCCGGCCAGCTCGCGAGCCAGATCGGCCCACGGCTGCTGATGACGGTCGGCCCCCTGCTGATGTCCGCGGGCTTCCTGCTGATGCTGCGGATCGGGCCGGGCTCGTCGTACGTCACCGACATCCTGCCCGCGGTGGTCGTGCTCGGCCTCGGTCTGGTCAGCACGGTCGCGCCGCTCACTGCGACAGTGCTGTCATCGGTCGACGACCACCACGCCGGTGTGGCGTCGGGCGTGAACAACGCGGTCGCCCGGTCGGCGCAGCTGTTCGCGGTGGCCGGGATCCCGCTGGCCGCGGGTATCACCGGTGATGCGTACACCGATCCGGCCGTGTTCGAGGACGGCTTCCACACCGCACTCTGGATCGCCGCTTCGCTGGCAGCGAGCGGCGCAGTACTGGCGGCCGTGACGCTGCGCGAGCCGGCGGCCGCCGAGGCACCACGTCCGGAACCCGCCCCGGCCAGGTCGAACAGGCACTGCGCCCTCGAGGCCCCGCCACTGTCGAGCTGCCCCGGCTCGTCCAGTCGTACGACGTCCGGCCGCGAAGCCGCGTGACGAGCGGTCAGCAGTCGGGCAGGACGGCGCCGCAGTTTCTACGAAGACCGCTTGATCGCCAGGTACTTCCGGCGTACGTCGTCCGGCAGCCGCTCGATCGCATAGCGCAGCATGGTCCGCGGCATCCGGGCCGCATACTGGTCGAGGAACGCGAGTAGCTCGCCGGTGTCGACCCGCTTCCCGGCCTCGCGCAGCATCCAGCCGGACGCCTTGTGGATCAGGTCGTGCGGGTCATCCAGCACCAGCGCCGCGAGTGCGTAAGTGTCCGCGGTCTGCCCGGCGACGATCAACCGGTACGTCGCTACCAGCGCGATCCGCCGCTCCCACAGGTTGCTCGAGGCAACGAGCGTGCGGAGCTCGCCGCGCGGCTGGTCCAGCAGGTACCCGCCGACGATGTCCGGCGCACTGCCGTCGACCAGGTCCCAGTTGTTCACGTAGGCCGTGTTCCGCAGGTACAGCTGGTGGATCGCGGCGAGCTCCGCCGGGTCGGCCGACCGCGGTCGCACGGCCCGGGCGGCGCGGTCCGCGAGCAGGACCAGCACGGTCAGCCGGTGCTCATGCACCGGGCTGGCCAGCGCCCGCTTCAGCTCCGGCAGCGGCAGGCCGGCACGCAGGTAGGGCTTCACCAGCCCCCGGATCGCGGACAGTTTCACCCCGATGAACCGGTCGCCCTCGCCGTAGTCCCCCGGCCCGGTCTTGAAGTACCGGGCCAGCGCGACTGCGTCCGCCGGGTCGGCGGCCGCGTCCACGGCGGCGATCAGCTCGGCGACCGTCATTAGATCAGGAAGCCGCCGGTGGCACGCAGGTTCTCCCCGGTGATCCACTGCGCGTCCGGCCCGGCCAGGAACGCGACCACCGGGACCCGGCAGCGCGGTGTTCAGCGTCACGCAGTGCCACACCGGCTCGCTGGATCGCGAAGAACGGCCCGCGCAGGTTCACCGCCAGCACGCGGTCGAAGCTCGCCTCGGTGAAGTCCGCGATCGGCGTGACGGGGTTGATCGCGGCCTTGCCGTCGAGTGCGCTCACAGCGACCTCAGCAGCTTCTGCATCGTGGTGATCTCCTTGGTCTGGGTGACACCGATCTCCTGTGCGAGGTCCAGGTGCGCAGTCCTGACCGGTACGGGACACCGTACGACTCACGGGGATGACTGGAATCATCCGGCGCCGACGGAAATTCGCCTGTTGTACGCGGGATCATCACGATTTCGTACGGCGGGAACGTTCGATCATTGCCGAGCATCCAACTGATGGGATCTCCCGCCAGGGAGACCACGGGAGGAGGCAGGCAGTCCGATGATGACGATCGTCCTGCTGGTGATCGCTTCGCTCGGCGCCGGGATCGGGTTCCTGGTGCTGGTGAGCAATCTCCGCGGCACGACCGACCGGGCCGACGACGAGGTCGGCTCCGAGAGCTGGCGCACGGTGAACGCCGAGGTGGTCTCGGTTCTCCGTGCCGGCAACCGCACGTTCCTACGAGTCCGCTACCCGGTCGGCACCCAGCTGATCGAGAACGACGTGATGTACCCGCTGCCGCAGACGCCTGACGTCGGGCGACGGGTCCCGATCCGGTACGACCCGGCCGCACCCGCGAGGGCCGCCTTCGACCGTGGTCATACCATCGGCACGCCCCCGACGCCGGCCGATCGCTCCGCTCGACGACCGGTCAACCGCAAACCCCTCACCCGCGCCTGACGCGGGTCCGACCAGTACGAAGAGGTCCTGCACTGGCTCAGCCGTATCCGAGCTCATGCAGTCGCTCGTCGTCGATCCCGAAGTGGTGCGCGATCTCGTGCACCACGGTGATGTTCACCTCGTCGATCACGTCCTCGACGGTGTCGCAGATCGCCAGCGTCGGGTTCCGGTAGATCGTGATCCGGTCCGGCAGCACCCCGCCGTAATCATGACCACGCTCGGTCAGCGGGATGCCCTCGTAGATCCCCAGCAACCCCGGGTCCTCGGACGGTGCCTCGTCCTCCACGAAGATCGCCACGTTGTCGATGAGCTGCGCGAGCTCCACGGGCACCTCATCGAGCGCCTCAGCCACCAGCACCTCGAAGTCCGCCCGGCTCATCTCCATCACAGCGGCCAGCGTAGGCGCTCGCTGTGACGGAGGTCGGGTGCCTTGAGCCCACCCGGCGCGAGGCATAGTGTGATAAATCAGGCATGAACTCGATGCGCGGTCGACCCGGAGAGGTGGCGCGCATGATGACGACGGCGAGCCCTCCGCCCGGTCAGGGTTGGTACGCCGCGACCCCGTTCCGCGCCGAGCCCGAGCCGATCGCCCCCGGAGTATGCCTTATTCGGCTCAGCGGCGACCTCGACATCGACACCAGCGACATCGCCTCCGAGGCCGTCCGGGCGAACGTCGCCCCGCCGGCCCGGATCGTCGTGCTGGACCTGTCCGGCGTCACTTTCTGCAGCTCGTCCGGTCTCCGCGTCCTCGTTGCCGCCGCTCGCGAAGCGGCCGCACACGGCATCGAGCTGCGGCTTGCCGGCGCGGGCCGCCCGGTCCGCCGCCCGATGCAGGTCACCAGTCTCGACATACAGTTCCTGTCCTTCAGCTCGGTCGCCGCGGCGCTCGCGCACGGCACCACGTCCGCTGGTCGTGAGGCCGACTGACCCCGCAGCGGGAGGACACGACCGCGGCGGCACGCCACCACCGCGACCTGGTCGTCATCGGCGCCTCGGCCGGTGGCGTCGAGGCGCTGCGTGACCTGATCGGGTGCGTGTCATCCACGATCCCGGCGGCCGTCCTCGTGGTGCTGCACCTCCCCGCCGGCGGAACCAGCGCACTCGCGGACATCCTCGGCCGGCTCGGCACGTTGCCGGTCACCGCCGCCCGCCACGGCGCGCCGCTCGCGCCCGGGCACGTCTACGTCGCGCCGCCCGACCACCACCTGCTCGTGCAGGGCGACTGGACGACCCTGTCGCGCGGCCCGACCGAGAACGGTCACCGGCCGGCCGTCGACGCACTGTTCCGCTCCGCCGCGCTGGCTCATGGCCCCCGCGTGGTCGGCGTCGTCCTGTCCGGCGTGCTCGACGACGGCGCCGCCGGACTGGTCGCGATCACCTCGCGCGGCGGGCTGGCCGTCGTCCAGGATCCCGCCGACGCGGCGTACGCGGGGATGCCGGAGAGCGCACTGCGCATCGCCCCCATCGACTACGTCCTCGGCGCGGCGGACATCGGCAAGAAGCTCGAGACGATCGTCCGGCGTCCCATCGGCCGGGTCCCCGTGGCGGATCCTTCGCCGCTGCTGCGGTACGAGAACGCCGTCGCCGGCAACCGCGACACGACCCACGACCTCGACCTCGAACGACTCGGGCGGTATGCGGGCCTCACCTGCCCGGACTGCCAGGGTGTGCTGGTGGCGCTCGACCCGAGCGAGAACCGGTTCCGTTGCCGGGTAGGGCACGCCTGGACGGCAGACGCCCTTCTCGCCACCGCCGACGACCGGCTGCAGACCGCACTGTGGACCGCGCTGCGCACTCTCGAGGCGAAGGCGACGCTGGCCACCCAGATGGCGGCCGGTGCCCGATCCCGCGGAAGCGCGCATGTGGCGGCGACGTACGACCGCACGGCCGAGGAGACCAGCCATGCCGCCGACGTACTCCGTGACCGGCTGACCGTGGCGGAGACGGTGGGCCGCGAGGACGGCGACCAATGATGACGCGGCCCCAGCTTGACATCGCGATCACCACCCGCGAGGGCGCAACGATCGTCACCCCGTCCGGCCTGCTGAACGTGGCGACGGCTCCGCAGCTGCGGGACGCGCTGCTGAAGTGCATCGCGGACCAGCCGTCCGCGGTGATCGCCGACCTGAACGCGCTGAAGCTCGAGGAGGCGTACACGCTGAGCGTCTTCACGGTCGTGGCCCGCCGGACGACCGAGTGGTCCGGCGTACCGCTGATCCTGGTCGCCGGACTCGACCTGGGCCCGTGGCTCGACCTGCATGCCAGGGCCATCGCCCGATTCCTGCCGGTCTTCCGCGACCTGGGCCGGGCGCTGCGCTCGGTGCGGCAGCCGCCACCACGGCTGGTGACCAGGCTCCGGCTGCCGGCGCAACCGCACAGCGCCGCCACCGCGCGTCGGCTGGCCGCCGCCACTTGCGACTTCTGGGACTGCGCCGAGCTCGGCGACGATGCCGCGACGCTCGCCTCGGAGCTGACCGCGAACGCCATCCTGCACGCCCGCACGGATGCCGAGCTCCGGCTCGAGCTCCGCCGCGGACTGCTGACCGTTGCGCTGTCCGACGGCAGCCCTGAGCCACCGCGGCTGGACACACCGGCCGAGCACGGCGAGCGGATCGGCGGGTTCGGCCTGCAGATCGTGGATGCGCTCGCCAGCGCCTGGGGCTGGTCGGCGCGGACGGACGGCGGCAAGGTCGTCTGGGCGGTACTGCGGGCAGGTCCAAGCCCGGCCGTCCGGCGCGCCGCCAGGCCGCTGCCCGCCGAGTAGGTTTGGTCCGTGGAGAGCACCCCAACCGCCATACCGGACGGTGACGTCGAAGAGCTGCTGGACCACCTCCGTGAGTCCCGCGGCTTCGACTTCGGCGGATACAAGCGGACCAGCCTGATCCGTCGCATCCGGCACCGGATGGATCAGCTCCAGCTGACCTCGTACGGCCAGTACATCGACCGGCTGCAGGTGAACGCGGACGAGTTCACGGCGTTGTTCAACACGATCCTGATCAACGTGACCGGCTTCTTCCGCGACCCGGAGGCGTGGGCCCTGATCAAGTCAACGGTCATCCCCGGGCTGCTCGAGGCCAAGGGTCCCGGGGAGCCGATCCGGGTATGGAGCGCGGGCTGCTCGTCCGGGCAGGAGGCGTACAGCATCGCGATGCTGCTGGCCGAGGAGCTCGGCATCGAGCGGTACCTGGAGCTGGTCAAGATCTACGCGACCGACGTGGACGAGGAGGCGCTGACGCAGGCCCGGCATGCCGTGTACGACGAGAGCGAGATGCGCGGCGTACCGGACGACCAGCGGGACACCTTCTTCGAGCGCCGGGACGGGCTGCACGCGTTCCGGCAGGACCTGCGCCGGACTGTGATCTTCGGCCGCAACGACCTGGTCCAAGACGCGCCCATCTCTCGGATCGACCTGTTGCTGTGCCGGAACACGCTGATGTACTTCAACGCGGAGACCCAGGCCCGCATCCTCAGCCGGTTCCACTTCGCCGTCGTACCGCACGGCACGCTGTTCCTCGGCAAGGCCGAGATGCTGCTCAGCCACGGCCACATCTTCGAACCGGTGGATCTCAAGCGCCGGATCTTCCGCCGGATCGCGGATACTGCCGCATCGGCGCCCGCGCGTCCGCGCTACGACGGCGCCGCGGTCAACCGGCTGCCCGGCGCCGACCTCGTGGGACGGCTTCGCGACGGCGCATTCTCGGCGAGCCCGGTGGCGCACTTCGCGGTGACCGCGACCGACTACCTGGTGCTGTTCAACCAGCAGGCCGCCACCTCGTTCGGGCTGGGACCCGCCGACATCGGCCGTCCGCTGCGCGACCTCGAGATCTCCTACCGGCCGGCCGAGCTGCGGGCGCACCTGGCCGAGTCGAAGATGGACCGCAAGCCGGTCGAGATCAAGGAGGTCGAGTGGCGCCGGCCGAACGGCGTGGTGCAGTGGTTCGACGTCCAGATCAACCCGCTGCTCGACGGCGCCGACCTGCTCGGCGTCGCCTTCGTCTTCCGCGACGTCACCACCGCCTGCGTGCTGCAGGCCGAGCTGGAGCGCACAAATCTGCAGCTGGAGACCACCAACGAAGAGCTCCAATCGACCAACGAAGAGCTGGAGACCACCAACGAAGAGCTCCAGTCCACGGTCGAGGAGCTGGAGACCACCAACGAAGAGCTCCAGTCGACCAACGAGGAGCTGGAGACCATGAACGAGGAGCTGCAGTCGACCAACGACGAGCTCCAGGTCATCAACGAGATGCTGCGCGAACGCAGCGACGACCTCAACCGGATGAACGACTTCCTCGAGTCCATCCTCACCGGAATCAATGCCGGCGTCATCGTGGTCGACACCGAGATGCGGGTGCTGGCCTGGAACGCCGGTGCCCAGGACCTGTGGGGCGTCCGCGCCAACGAGGCCGAGGGGCAGCATCTGCTCAACCTCGACGTCGGCCTGCCGATGGCCGAGCTCCGGCCGATCGTACGCGGTGCGCTCGGCGACGGGTCATACCTGAGCGAGACCCAGCTGGACGCCGTCAACCGGCGCGGACGGTCGGTCAGTGTCCGGCTGGTGTGCAGCGCCCTGCGTGACTCCAACGGAGGCTCCCGCGGAGCCCTGCTGGTGATGGAGGCCCGCGTCGCCTGAATCGGTTTTGGACCAGCCCTCCGAACGCTCTATGCTTACCGAGTCCCTGATGCAGGAGCCTCGGCTCCCGCGGGTCCGAGTCCCCATCGTCTAGTGGCCTAGGACGCTGCCCTTTCAAGGCGGTAACGCGGGTTCGAATCCCGTTGGGGATACGGTCGAAAGGCCGATGTCAGAAACGAGCGGTTGATGCTGTAGCATCGTCGCGCGCATCTGGCCCCGTAGCGCAGTTGGTTAGCGCGCCGCCCTGTCACGGCGGAGGTCGCGGGTTCGAGTCCCGTCGGGGTCGCTGGAGCTGGCGGCGGAGTGGTCACCACCCCGCCGCCGCTGCGCTCCACGGTCAGGTAGCTCAGTTGGTAGAGCGTCCGCCTGAAAAGCGGAAGGTCGGCGGTTCGAGACCGCCCCTGACCACCTTGCGACCAGCGGGAATTACAGCGCGTGACGACCATAAGCCCCGTGAATCCCCGCAAACCACGGCGAGATATCGCACAGATATCGCACGCCGCGCTGGCCGCGCCAGCTTCGGGTGCGTACCAGTCACAACCTCACCGCCGCACCGGCAGTCTTGACGCGCGAGGTTAGCGGGCGTAGAGCAACTGCGTACGGCTATGTCGGCTTCTGTGCAGATGGACGCAGCTTCATTGCGGTGTTACGGCATGCGAGCCTTGCGGAGACTCCTTAGGGCGCACTGGGGCAAGATCGCCTGCCTCGCGTTCGGGGTCGGGTTGGCTGTCGGCGGTAGCTACTACCTGTGGGACCAGCATCGATTTGCGGCGACAGCCGCACACGCCGACGGGACCATCGTTGGCCTTGAGGAGAGTACGAGCACCGACGAGGACGGCGGTACGACGTACTGTCCGGTGGTTCGCTTCGTCAGCGAGCGTCAGCAGACCGTCCAGTTCACTGCAGGCGAGTGCAGCTATCCAGCGCCACGAGTCGGGAGGACCGTCGAAGTGCTCTACGATCCGGACCATCCGCAGCGCGCGAACTTGGGCACGATGGGAGCCGTGCTAATGCGCTGGTTTCTTGGCAGTGTGTTCACCGTCATCGGGCTGCTCTTCGCCACAGGGGCCGTCTACAGCATCGCGGGAGCAGTGTCGCGGAGGCACGGTCAACAGCGAGGCGACCGTATCCAGGACAACCCCGCGCGGCCCCAAGACACCGACACCGCCTGAACCAAATCCGGCAGTGCGGGGCGCTGCTGTGTGTCCTGTGCCAGGTGATGCGCGACATTCGAGTGCCGGTTGATGTGCGACAGCCGAGCGCACGGCACGCGGCATGAGCGTGCCGTCACGACTCAGCGACCGCAGCGGTCCACACGCTCCCAGGGCCAGTCGG
>Ga0075419_10001612_pt1 | contig 14678 bp, 10 predicted proteins | sample SoiMetdeltSBSDD3_FD_76900 | JGI IMG/M metagenome (GOLD analysis project Ga0075419, IMG submission 76900) | Bulk soil microbial communities from a Populus tree surrounding site in Tennessee, USA - Soil MetaG P. deltoides SBSDD3 | ecosystem: Environmental > Terrestrial > Soil > Tree plantation... | reverse complement strand
TCCCCCGATGCCGCCGCGATGGGCGTTCCAGTACTCGGCGGTCGCTTCCGCGGCGCGCAGCTCGTCGGCGGCGTCGTAGGCCACGGTCGTGCCGTCGGAGACCATCCCGATCTTGACCGGCTCACCCGCTGCCGGGTCGTCGGGCCCCAGCAGCTCCGCGATCGCCTGGTCGTCCGGTGCATCGCCCGAGGCGCTCGTGGCATCGTCGCCGCTGCTGCATGTGGTGACGGTGAGCAGCACGGTGCATGCGGCGGCGATCGTCAGGGCGCGGTTGGTCCGCCGCGCCCTGGGGCGCGGCTGTGTGCGTGGATCGTGCACGGGTCCCCCCTGTGTCATGGCGAGCGTCCTCACGAAGGTGGCGCTCGCTGTTGGGTGATGTCGGCCGCCTTCGGCGGCCGGCAAAGTGGGTGTTCAGGTGGTGCGGGTGTTCCAGGTACGCGACCGTCGGGAGCGCGGTCGTCGTTTCAGGTCAGGACGAGTGGCAGGGCGGTGAGGCGGCGGACCATCAGGCTCGGGTGGTAGCGGAGTGGTGCGCTGTCGTGGTCGATGTGGAAGCGGCGGGTGCGGGTGAGGAGGATGTCGATCGCGACGGTGGCCTCGAGGCGTGCGAGCGGTGCTCCGATGCAGAGGTGGATGCCCCATCCGAAGCCGAGGTGGTAGCGAGGGTTCGGGCGATCGAGTTGGACCTCGTCGGGTCGCTGGTAGGCGGTGTCGTCGCGGTTGGCGGCCGGCCACATCAACACGAGGTGGGCGCCGGCGGGCAGGTGGGTGTCGCCGAGGGTGGTGTCGCGGGTGACGACCCGGTAGTGACCGCGGAAGGGCGGGTCGTAGCGCAGGGCTTCCTCGACGAAGGCCGGGACCAGGGTCCGGTCCGACCGGAGCCGGTCCTGAAGGTCGGGCCGCTCGGCCAGGATCCGCACCGCGGTGCCCAGCAGGCTGGTGGTGGACTCGCCTCCGGCGGCGATGAGCAGGGTCAGGATGCCGATAGCTTCGAAATCGTCGAGCTCGCCGTGGTTGGCGGCCTGCGCGACGGTGCCGATGATCCCGTCCCGGTAGGTGGTCGGGTCCTGGCGGGCTCGTGTGTAGGCCTCGATCACCGGCGCCATGTCCTCGAACCCGGCAGCGTCGAGGTCACCCGGGCGCTCGGGGGCGAACCCGCCGATCCGCTCGACCATCGCGTAACCCAGCTGCTTGAGCTGCGGGGCCTGCTCGTCACCGAAACCCAGGATGCGGGCGACCATGACCATCGGCAGCGGCTCAGCCACCTGGCTCATCCACTCGCAGCGGCCGTCCGGTCCGATGGCGGACAAGGCGTCGCTGACAAGGCCCCGGAACGCCGGCTCCATCGCCCGGATGCTGCCGGCGGAGAACCTGCGAGTGAGCACCCTGCGGTGACGCTCGTGATCAGGTGGATCCGCGGTCGCAAGCACGCCCGGGACCGCGGCGCCGTCGATCTCGCTCGGTCCCCCAGGCATGATCGATCGCAGCACCGCGTTCGGCCGGTCACCCCGGTGGAGGAACCCCGGCGCGGTGCTCGAGAACACTTCGGGCCTCCCCACGACCTCGTGGATGAGATCCATACGTGTCACCAGGAACGTCCCAGGGATCACCTCGTGGACCGGGTCGCTCATACGGAGATCCCGGTAGTACTCGAACGGGTCCTGGACGACATCGGGCTCGAACAGCGCATCGACATCCCCGGCCTGCGGGCTCATGTCCCGCACCGCCGCTCTGCGCCTTCGCGGGCCGTGGGTCGGTGACCGCTGTGCTGCAGGGGGCCACGGGTCACCTTGTGGTAGCGGCCTCTGAGCAGCTCGCCCCACCGGACTAGAGCGCTCGGGCTGTTCAGGACACCATCACCGAACGACCGCAGATATTGGCCCTCCAGGTCGTAGACCTGCACTCGCCGGTTTCCTCGATCGGTGATGTAGAGCTTCGGGATCGTCGCTCGGCGCCGGTCGACGAGCAGTGCGTGGGGACAGTCGAACCGTCCCGCACCCTCCTCGCCACTCAACGCCGACACGTAGCGACCCGAGGAGTCGAACCCGATCACCCCGCCCGCCGGGCTCGCCACCAAGCCGCCGTGGGCCCACGACGAGCCGATGCCGGTAACCGCCGAAAGATCGGCCCAATCACTTCTCATCTCGCACCCGCCCAGCGCCTCGCTGTAGCCGGTCCCTGCGACGTCAAGTCCTGTGCGTAGCTCCACTGGCCCCCCGATGGCATTCGACCCCAGATCCAGCCGGTGAGCGAGCCTCATCCCGTCCCCACACAGGCCGTGAAGGCGGAAGTAGCCTCACTAGTGATGGACCGTACAACTTTTCTGAACAGGTGTCCACAGTAGTGGACATGCGATCAACGAACGCCGCTGCGGCGCCACCGTCCGCCGACGAGCGACGCGCCCGGCGACGCGCGGCCCGCGTCGCCGACAACCGCGCCGACATCCTCGACGCCGCCGAACGGACCTTCGCCGAACGTGGCCTCAACGACGGATCGCTGCGCGACATCTCCAAGCACTCCGGCTTCTCGACCGCCGCGATCTACAACTACTTCGAGAACAAACAGCACCTGCTCGCCGAGACGCTCTCCCGCCGCGGCACCGAGCTCCTCGAGGTCATCACGACCGCAGGCGGCCAAGGCACGTCGCCCATGGCCCGACTCCACCAGATCATCGATGGAACCGTCGCCTTCTTCGAGCGTTACCCCGACTTCCGCCAGTTGCTTCGCCGCGTGCGAGAAACCGATGCGATCGTGATGGAAGCACTCACCAACTACGCCGGCGACCGCCTCGAGCTCTTCACCCAGACACTCGCCCTCATGACCGGCATCGTCGAGGACGGCCAACGCACCGGCGAGATACGCGAAGGCAACGCCAACGCCCTACTGCACCTCTACATGACCCTCGTCTACGAGCACGTCTACCTCTCCACCGCCACCCAGGCCACGGGCACGCTCACCCTCGACCAGTTCCACGCCTTCATCGACGGCGCACTCCGACAACCACACCCCTGACCTTCGACCGGTTCGAACGGACCCATGCCCCGCCCGCTTCGCCCGCGACCGGGCGCAGCCCACCGCCACCAGGGCGACGGAACCCATCGACGACGTCGGGTTCGACGATGCCATGTTCGGCGATGATCGATTCGATGGCGGCGAGGTTCGCGACCAGCAGACGGCAGAACTTTGAGAGCGAGCCTCGTCGCCTTGCCGCCGGCCCTGTGGGAAGCGACGAGTTCAGCGAAGCGCTCGGGACCGAGGCGCTTCTGGGTCTGTCGAGAACACCGCTCCTCTTGGGATCTGGAGTCCGCTGGATGGTCCGGACGCCATCCATCCGGGTCAGGACCTGTGGGAGATCTGCTCCAGCCTGGCCACGTCAGGCGCAAAATCGACGACCCCGACAAGTCTGAAGGAACGTGCGACCAAGTGCGCCTGCAACGACGCCCGGTCAGTCCCGGACCTCTCGGCCGCGAGTCGGGCGGCGCGTTGGACGAGGGAGTCCCATGCTGCGTCGGCCGCCGATCCAGGGTCGACGAGCGTCCGCAATATCAATCGTGCATTGCCCTCGTCTGCTCCGCCGGGGTCGACGGCCAAGACGAGAACGTGGGTCTGTTCAAGTACCGCCCGAATCTGCTCGACCGTTGGTGGGAGGCCGGCGGCGGCCTCCCACTCTCGCTGTATGTGCGCCGTCAGCGCTGCTAGTACTTGCCGCTCCGCCTGATTGTGGGCAGCTTCGGCAGCCTCGGCGTCCGTCGCCTCGCGAAGGCGCTTGAGCACCTTGGGCAGCGCTGCCCGCAGGGACTGTCCAGTCATGCTTGTTGTGCACAAGACCAGCCGATCGTGTTGCTTGCCTGGACTGCGATAGTGGACGACGAATTGGCGGACCACGCTGGCGAGTTCGCTCTGCGGCGAACTCTGCATCGTCAGCCTGTGCTTGCACTGAACGACCACAGGCGCACCGACATGCGGCGTAACGCGGATGTCGTCGACGGGCTCATCGGTCTCGCAGTCGACCCGGAGCAGCGCGCCGCTCCAAAGCTCGGCCTGGGGCGCAGCGCCCGACATGGCAAGGAGGTAGCCCATGAACCAGGCTGCACATCGCGCCTGATAGTCGAGCCCTCCGGCCGCTGCGCTTCCTCCTCCGGTCCCCGGACTCATGTCGACCCCGTGCTGCTCCCTCGTATTGGTGGCGGCGGCTGGTCCGCACCGCTGATCGCGGAGAACCAAGACCGGACACGCACGATCCGCCCCGTCTGTTCGGTCCCCCCGCGCTCCCCCCGCGAGTTCCGGCGACCAATGGTCAACAGCGGTCAACGGCGGCTAGTCAGCCTCGGCCCGGTCACCTGCACGAATGGCCTGGTGGGAGGCCCGATCAGCTGCGCCCTCGGCGCGATTCGAACGCGCGCACACGGCTCCGGAGGGTTCGCGTTGATCGCGCCGGAGACCCTGGCAGCGGTGTCGGCCTGAGTTCCACGCGGGCTTTCTTCCCATCGGCCTCCCGCGCCGTGACCTGGCGGCTCGTGAGCCGGCGGCTCGTGGCCCGCCGGGTACCTGCCATCGGTCGCCTGGTTGCGACTCGGTCGCCCTGACCGGTTTCCGGCCCTGGACCCGACATCGCCGATTCGCCGATCGGAGGGTCTCTACCGGGCTGCGGGCGACGAGGCGAGGCGAGGAAGCCGATCCTCCAGGCCGCCAAGATTTACCAGCGTTACAGCTCTACGCGGCGGAACTGAGGTCTAGAGCGCAGATCCGCTGGTGGATCACGGCTCTCCTCGAGCCCGGTCGCCCGGGCGAGGGCTCGAATGCGGCGTTCGGGCCGGAAGTGGGAGACCACACCGCCGAGGTCCCGGATAATCATGGGTCGAGTATCCGCTGACTGGTCGCGGGCGCGCAGGCAACGACGGCGAGGCGCGCCCCGGCGACGACGAAGGCCCGAGCAACTCGTGCTCGGGCCTTCGTGCATGTGGTGTTCGCTGGCTGGCGTCAGCCTGCCTGGTCGATGTCGAAGCGTTGCACGACGTTGTGGGGCTGGCCATTGGCGATCCACAGCGAGTCGCCGTCGACGAAGACGGCGTTGACGCCGAGGGGCTCGATGGTGTCGGTGACGGTGAACGTCGCGGGGTCGAGGCGGGCCACGTCGTGGTGGTCCGCGGTGCCGATGTAGATCGACTTGCCGTCGAAGGCGGGCTGGCCGTTGCCAGTGGCGGTCAGGCCGAGGTCCGGGGTGGCGCTGATGGTCCAGGTGGCGCGGTCGACGATGACTGCCGTGGTTCCCCCGTAGCCCGGGAAGAACACCGCGTCGGGCAGGACGGCGGGCCCGCCGACGTCGACGGGGAGGGGCACGGTCGCCAACACGGTGTTTGTGGCCGGGTCGACGAACGCCGCCGCCGAGGTCCCGGATTCGCCGGCGTCCTCGTTGTAGCTCCATGCGACCACGAGGTCGTCGTCGGCCCACACGGTGCCGCACTCGAGCTCGAGGTCGAGCGTGGCGGTGGCGGTCAGGGTGGTCGGGTCGTAGCGGTGGAGCTGCTGGCCGTCACAGATCCACATCGCACCGTCGACGGCCCAGCTGCGGTTGGCGGCGGGACCGACGTCAGCCTTGGGCAGCGTCCTGGTGACCTCGTTGGTGTCGGGGTCGACCTCGTCATACGAGGAGGCCGTGCGGACCCACATCGACCCGTCGGCTGGTTGCAGCCTGAGCGGTGCGTCGCCGACGTCGATGGTGGCCTGGACGTCCCCGGTGTCGGGGTCGAGGCGGACGACGCGGTCGGCCAGTTCCTCACTCACCCAGATCGAGTCGAAGCCGGCGGAGGCCTGCCAGGAGCTCATCTCCAGGGGGACGGTGAGGTCGGCGCTCTCGACGCGTGCCGGGTCCGCGGGCCCGCACGGCGCGCCCGCCATCGCCCAGGCCGTGGCCGTTCGGGCGAGCCGGTCGAACCCTTCGTCGAGGTCCCGCTGGGCCCCCACGGTGTCGCCCGCATCGGCGGCCTCGATGCTGGCATCGAGGTGGCCGAGCGCTTCGTCGCCCATCTCCAGGACCTGGTCCAGGGTTGGCTGGACGTCGGTGGGCACGGCGATCGATCCCCACGCGGTGGAGCCGGCCTCGAACACGGCCTTGGTCGCCGTCGCCTCGGCGGCGATGCTCGGGGGGGTCCCGTCGTTCTCTTCGATGGCAGCGAGCCCCGGCGCCCCACCGGAGCACAGCGCGGCCACCTCGTCGCGCCAGCCCGCGGTCTCCGCCGCAGACACAGAGGTGGTGGTGGGCTCGTCGGATGACGCGTCGTCGTCGGATCCGCCGCACGCCGTGATGACGAGCGCTGTCGCCGCGACCGCGGCGAGCATCTTTCCTGTCCTGGAGGTGCTCACGGGGGCTCCTTGCGATGGTGGTGGCCGGCCCTGCTTCCGCCGGCAACCGGCATCGGGCCACGAAGCGGTTGCAGCGGCGCAACAGCCCGGCGGGTGTTGCAGGGCTGCAACTTCGCTCTGCGCGCGATCGTCACGTAGGGTGTCGACCCGGCGGATGGGAGTGCGGATGCGCATCAGAGTGCTCGGCCCGGTCGAGGTCGAACAGGACGAAGCGCTGGTCAACGTGGGCGGACCCCAGCAGCGTCGTCTGCTCGGTGTGCTTGTCCTGCACCGGGGGCACGCGGTGTCGACGGAGCGCTTGGTCGACGCGCTCTGGCCCGACGGTGGTGCCCCGGACGGCGCCAGCCGGTCGATGCGCACGTACCTGTCGCGCCTGCGCAACGCGCTGTCCGGGGCGTCGATCACCAGCGGGAGGGCCGGCTACGCGCTCGACGTGAGCGATGCCTGGCTCGACGTCGAGGAGTTCGACACCCTTCTCGGCCAGGCCGAGGGGTCGGTTCCCGACCGTGCTGTCGGCCTCTACGACGAGGCGCTCGCGCTGTGGCGCGGCGATCCGTTCGGCGAGTACGCGGAGGAGTGGTGGGCGCTGTCGGAGACCTCACGTCTCCAGGAGCGTCGCTTCTCGGCTGACGTGGGGCGGGCCGAGGCGCGGATGACGATGGGCCATCACGATCGGGCGGTCCCCGACCTCCAGCGGCTCGCGACGGAGCGTCCGCTCGACGAGCGGCCGGTCGCGCTGTTGATGCAGGCGCTGCATGCGACCGGGCGACGGGTCGAGTCGCTGCGGGTCGGTCACGCATTCCGTGTGCGTCTCGCCGACGAGGCGGGTCTCGACCCGTCGTCCGGACTGGCGAGCGTCGAGTCGGCGATCGCGACAGGCGCGGACATGTCGGCGGCATCCGTCGGCCGGCCGTTGCGGGGCTACACGATCCACGACGCGATCGGCGAGGGAGCCTACGGGCGGGTGTACGTGGCCACGCAGCCCGGCACCGACCGACGGGTGGCGATCAAGGCGATCCGCCAGGACCTGGCCGACTCGACGGAATTCGTCGTGCGCTTCGAGGCCGAGGCGCGACTCGTCGCCCGGTTGGAGCACCCGCACATCGTCCCGCTCTACGACTACTGGCGGGAGCCCGGTGCGGCCTACCTCGTGTTCCGCCTGCTCACCGGCGGCACGGCCCGCGACTCGGTGATCAGCGGGGGGCCGTGGTCGCTAGCGAGGGCCTCACGGCTCATCGAGGAGATCGGTGGTGCGCTCATCTCGGCTCATGCCGCCGGCGTCGTCCACAACGACGTGAAGTCGTCGAACGTCCTGCTCGACGACGACGGCGCCGCCTACCTCACCGACTTCGGGATCGCCGTCGCCGGTGACGTTCGGCTCGACGGCGACGCGGGCGAGACCGGCGACGTCCGGGATCTGGCGTGGATGCTCTGGGAGTTGCTCACCGGCTCGCCGACGACCTCCGAGGGCTCGCGCACCTCGATCACCGCCCGTGTCCGGGTGAACGGGGTGCCGAGCCTCGTGGGGCGGATGCCGTCGGTCCCGGACGGTCTCGATGCCGTGCTGAAGCGGGCCACCACCGGCGCGTACCACTCGGCAGCCGAGTTCGTGCTCGGGTGGCGGGCCGCCACCGGGGGTCCGGCGGGTCAGCCGGCGCCGATCAGCTCCGACGAACGTCGTGCCGCGGACTCCGTGCGCCGGGCCGCGGCTCGCCAGCTCGCTCGTGCGACGGCGGCGGGTGTCAACCCGTACCGCGGGCTCCGGCCGTTCGACGAGGCCGACGCCACGACGTTCCACGGCCGCGACGGCGCCATCGACGAGCTCGTCGATCTCGTCGCAGCGAGGGAGTTGGTCACCGTCGTCGGATCGTCCGGGTCGGGGAAGAGCTCGGTGGTGCACGCCGGCCTCGTCCCACGACTGCGCCAGCAGGGCTCGGTCGTCGTCACCATGATCCCCGGCGAGGACCCCCTCGGCGCGCTGCACACCGCCCTCACAGAGGTGTCCACGGTGCCGGACACCGGCGCCGCCGGCGACCTCGGGAGGACGCTCGCCACGGTGGCTCGCACGCTCGGGCCGACGGTCGTCGTCATCGACCAGTTCGAGGAGTGCTGGACCCGCGCGCCGGCCGAACGATGCGACCGCTTCCTTGAGATCGTCACCCGGACGATCGACGACGGATCGGTTGACGTCCGCTTCGTCGCCACGGTGCGCGCCGACCTGCTCGACCGCCCCCTCGAGCACAGCGGCCTCGGCCAGCACGTGGGCGCCGGATCGTACGTGCTGTCGCCGCTCACGCCGGCCGAGCTCGACGAAGCGGTTGTCCGCCCGGCCGCCCGCGTCGGCGTGACGTTCGAGGACGGGGTCGTGGTCGACCTGGTCGCCGAAGCGGCCACCTACCCCGGCTCGCTGCCGTTGTTGCAGTTCACGCTCACCGAGCTCTACGAGCACCGACGCGACGGCATCATCGGCCGCGAGGCGCTCGAGGGGATCGGCGGCATGGCCGGAGCCATCGGCCGGCGGGCCGAGGAGGTCTTCGTCGGGCGCGACGAGGGGCTGCGAGCGGACGCCCGTGAGCTGTTCGGCCGTCTCGTCACCCCCGGCCACAACGCACCCGACACCCGCCGCCGGGCGCTGCTCAGCGACCTGTCACCGGGGATGCGGGCCGTCGCCGACCAGTACGTGACGGCCAGGCTGCTCGTCACCGACCGCGATCCGGCCACTCGCGAACCGACCATCGAGGTCGCCCACGAGGCACTGCTGGTCCGCTGGTCGCGGCTCGTCGGCTGGGTCGACGAGGACCGACGGTGGCTGGCCCAGCTGCACCACCTCTCACTCGCCGCTCGGGCCTGGGACAACGCCGGGCGGCATGACAGCGAGCTCTACCGGGGTGTGCGACTGGAGTCGGCGGTCGAAGCGCTGGACGTCGACGGACGCCCGGCATCCGAGCTCGAACGGTCATTCGTCGAGGCCGGGCGCCAGGCCCGGGACGCCGATGTCATCGAGGCCCGACGCACCGCCCGGCGTCTCCGCCGCCGGTTGACCGCCGTGGCGGTCGCCCTCGTGCTCGCCCTGGTGGCCGGTTCGCTCGCGGTCGTCCAGCGCCGGTCGGCGATCGACGCGGCCGACTCGGCCCAGGCGACCGAACGCGCCGCCCGGATCGAGGCGCTCGTCGCGCGGGCCGAGTCGACGCGCTCGAGCCAGCGCGACGTCGCGGCGCTGCTGTCGATCGAGGCCTACCGGCTCGCCGACACCGCCCGCACGCGGTCGGCGCTCCTGACCACCGTCGCCGGCGATCAGGGCTTTCTCGACACGCACAACCTGCCGTCCGACGACGCCCAGCCGTCCTTCGAGTCGTCCCTCGTCGTCCTGAGCAGCGGCGGCGAGCGCGTCTTCACGTTCGACGAGCCGAACGAGGCCGCCCGCACGGGGATCGTGCTGGCCGACGGAGCCACGGCGTACGTGAGCGGGCTCGACGGACGCGCCAGACCCTACGACCTCGACTCCGGCGAGGTCGGCGACCCGCTGCCACCGCTCGCGGACGAGGTCGAGCCGATCAACGGCGGCATCTTCGCCACCGACGCCACCGCCGGTCTCCTGGCCCACCTCGTCCCCGACGACATCACCGGCGGCACGCTCGCCGGGATCTACGACGTCGCCTCCGGCGAGTTGGCCGCCGCACCGTTCGCCGTGGGCGGCTTCGCCGAGACCGCCGCGCTCAGCGCGAACGGCGACACGCTGTTCGTCTCCCTGCTCGCCGACGGTTCGGTGCGTGCATTCGACACGGCCTCCGGAGCGTTGCGGGGCGTGCTCCCCCTGCCCGCCGGCACCGGCTCCGACGACCAGTTCGGGTTCGGCGTCGGCTTGGCGCCGGCCGGCGACGGCACCCTCGCGATCGGCTCGGCCGCCGGGGTGGTCCGCGTCGTGGACACCGCCACGCTCGACGTCGTGGCCACGATCGGCGTCGGGCCGAACGTCACGCACTCGCTGCGCGGGGTCGGTGACGGCGCATCGATCGTCGGGTCGGGCCCCAACGGTGCCGTCCGGATCGATCTCACCCACGGCGACGCGGTGTGGCAGGTGGCCGACGAGCCGGAGAACTGCTGGAACCTCGGCATCGTCGCCGAGGCCGATGCCGTGTTCTGCGGCGACCAGTTCGGGCGCATCGACGTGCGCGACCTGGCCACGGGAACGGTCCGCACGACGCTCAACGGGCAGCACGGCAACACCGGCGCGCTGTGGCCGGCCAGCGGTGGGACCGAGCTGGTGAGCTTCGCCAACAACGCGCCGGTCGTGTCGCGCTGGCGGCTCGACGGAACGGGCCCGGTGACCCGTGTGATCACGCCCGGATGGGCCACGACCGCGATCAGCCCGGACGGCCACATGCTCACCGTTCGCCGGCCGCTGCAGGACGGTCGCCGCCTCAACATCGCACGCGACTTCGAGCACAAGGTCGTCGACCTCGACACGGGCGCCGACATCGTGTCCTTGGACGGGCTGTTCGTTCCCATCTGGACCCCGGACGGGAACCTCACCGGCTTCGCGGTCGGCGATCGCGGCCCAGCCACGGCCCGGTACGACATCGACACGCGCACGCTTGCCGCCGACGGCGACATCGTCGACGTGGGCAGCGCCCTCATCCCGACGATGGACCCGGGCAAGGAACGGGTCGTCGCTCCCCACACAGGATCGACACCGCTCGACGCCGAGCTGACCATCGTGCAGGACGGTCACCACGTCGGGCCGACGATCCCCGTCGAGGACTACACCTTCTCGGCGATCAGCAGGACCGGCCACCGCATCGTCGCCGCGACCCTCCACGGCATCGTGCTGTTCGACGGGCATACCGGCGAGCGGCTCGGCAGCATCCCCGGCAGCGACCTGCGCGCCGCGTTCATCACCATCGCCGATCAGCTCTTCGTCGGATCGCTGGGCGGCGAGCTCGTGCAGTACGACATCGACACGCTCGCCCCGATCCGCTCGTTCGGCGGCAGCCGCGGCGCCATCCAGGAGATCTACGGCACGACCGACGGATCGACGATCGCGGCCCGCGGCGGCGACGGCAACGTCAGCCTGTTCGACGTCGCCACCGGCACCCGCCTCGGCCCGCCGTTCACCGCCACACCCGACGACCAGTTCATGATGTCGCTGGCGATGGACGGCACGAGCCTCGCCTACGGTGGCGGGATCCACAGCGGGATCAAGGTCGTCGACCTCGATCCGGACGCGTGGATCGAGGCATCCTGCCGCATCGCCGGCCGCAACCTCACCACCGACGAATGGAGCACCTATGTCGGCGACCTCGCCGGGTACACGCCAACGTGCCCCGGGTTCCCCTCAGCCGGCTAGCCAGGTCCACCGCACAGGCGAGGGGTCCGCAGCGGCAGCCGACGCCGTGCTCGCGGCGCGCAGCGCCAGTGCGCAAGGCCGGCGCGCCAAGACGGGGTCGGTCGCGCGTGATCTGGACCACCACACCTCCTACTCGCTGGAGCCCGCGGCGACCGGGAAGCGCTCGTCGTCGAAGACGGTAGCGATCTCGAAGCGTCCGCCGAGCGCCTCTACATACGCCCTGAGGGTGGGCAACTCCATCTCGCCGCCCCCCTTCGATGCACGACACGTTCGGTTGTGGTCGTCTCCATGAGACGGCGAGCTCGTTCTGGGTGATCTTGCGGGCTCGGCGCAACTCGCCGAGCGTGTGCTCGACGATCTCCGCGATTGCATCGGACCGCCGGCGGGCGATCCGCTCCGCGGGCATGAGATCAGCCTTGAGTGGAAGTGGGTCGAGCGTGGGCAGGCATGCCCCTCGGAGGGGACGTGTTATCTGGAGGGGTGCCCGGCTGAGGACGGCGCCGGAGGCGCCGCCCGCAGGCCGGGCGCTTGATCCTCACCAGAGCCACCTTCGGCAACCGCTCCAGTCAGCTCGCGTCCACCAACCAGCTACCCGAGTGCCACGGCTCGCGGTACGGGCGCGGGACCAACGTCGGCGAAGGCCACCGGTCATCGCCTTGACCAGGGCAGATGCCGCGACAGCGGCCAGCCCTGATAAGGGTGAGGTCGCTGGTTCGATTCCAGCTAGCCCCACACCCCCCACCCGGGGCGAAAGTGGCTCTGACCAGGGACTTCGCCTACCCGCCGGCCGTCCGACCTTGACCGCCGTTGACCGCGGATGGCCGCTGGACGCCCTGATTCGTGGGACCAGCGTGGGACCAGCGTGGGACCAGCCTCCAACAACCCCGGACCTCTAGTGCAGCGAACACACGTTCGCTAGCGTGCGGTCATGCACGCCGAACAGCTCAACCAGCTTGTCGCCCGCCACGCCGTGTTCACCACCACGGCGACACACATGCGGCATCCGGGCGACGACCACGACGGGTGGCGCCGTGATTGGGCCGAGATCAACCGCCTCGTCGATGAGATCAACCGCCTCGTCAAGCTGCGCCCTCGTCCACTCGCATGACGGAAATCCCAAGGCACATCGTCAGCTTGGGAACAAAGCGACGTGCACCGAGCGTGATCGGTGGTCTGGTCAGCGGTCCAGCGACCTCGGCACGAGCTGGCAAGCCGCCCGACCGGCGCCGTGAGTGACCGAGGCGTACCGGACGATGGGGCACGAATGGGGCACGCCGAGGTCTACGAGCTCGTCTAGGCCGTGACCCTCCGGAACAACTGACTCCCAGAGTGCCTAGCCGGCGCCCGGCCTCGGCCGGGCGCCTTGACGGAATACAGAAGCTTCACCACTAACGGTCCGGGCAAACCTGCCCGACTCCGCTTGATGGGTTACACCGCGGCCTCAGTTGATAGGTGACACTCGTGCGATTGCCATCAGGCAAACCCCGGTGGCGGCCACGAGCGCTCAACGGCTCTCACGCCGGAGCGTGGTGACAGCGGATGGCCCAGCATCGTGGGCACGCCCACCGATCCGGCGGTAGGGGACGCACGCTTCAGCTCGGCGCGGCATTCCATGCTTCCGCCTGGGGCGGCCTCGGTGATCGGCTGGGGCATGCCGACGGTGCGCCTGTGGGTGGGCTCGTCATAGTCCGCTCACTGCGGCTGGAACCGATTCGCGCCGGACATGCAGCTACGTGTCGGGAGTGGCACTGGTGGCTGTGACCGCGCCCTTGATGGCCTGCCGTACTACTTCGTAGAGAAGCGGGAGCCTGCTGTGGATGTCGTCAATCGGCACGTAGCGGTTGCCGTGGGTCAGATCGCTGCGCAGCGTGTAGCACTCACTGACGAACTTGACCGGGTTGGGGACGTTGCCGGTTGGGGCTACGTGCTCGATCACGACAGAGCGGATCGCCGCTCCGATTGACTCCTTCCTCAGGTACTCCAAGCTGGTCCGTAGCGACTGCCGCTGGGTTCGGTCAGGCAGGTCGGCAACCTGGCTGATCCAATGATCCACCAGCTGGACCACCTCGGGTGGCCGTGGACCCTGGTCGGCGAGCTGTTCCAGCGCTGCGACCAGCATGAGGAACTGCGACCGCTGGTCAATGGATGAGGTTGCGCCGATGTAGAAGTCGCAGGCACGGGCCAGGTGTAGATCACGGTTCGGGGATGGGTGCTCACTGACCTCTGCGAGATCGGCCTCGAATCGGTCGAGAGGCTGATGACTCTGGAACGTCAGGATCGACCTGGAGACCACCACGTTGCCCGTGTCCTCGAACAGCGATAGCCCGTGGACGTCGGCGATGACGTCGAACCCCTCTGGGGCTTCGACACCAGGGCCAGCGCTTGGCAGAACCCGGTCCATCTCACCGACGTCCATCGGCATGTTCGACCACACCGACGCCACCCGAAGGTGCTCCTGCAATGTGCGGCCGAAGCGTTCGGCGTCGTCGCGGGAAGCGAAGCCCTTGGCTACGAACACAACCCATTGGCTCTCAGCGAGCGGCGTTTCGACGGCGGACATAACCGTGACGGTGTGGCCCCGGTAACGAATAGTGGCCCGCGCAGCCTCTGGGTCCGAGGTCTTCCAGTGGTAGTTGGGCCCGAGTTTGACCTGGACCCTGAACACCCAGCCACCCTGCGCTGGTTCGTCGTCGCTCATGCCGCTGCCTTTCACCTTGCGCGTGGTCCAGCGAGCAACCCAGCCCGGGATGCAGCCCGCTGCACTCATATCGACAGCTTTACTGACGCGCCACGTCCGACATGCGAGTGGTGTTCCGATCTCGATGGCGTCCGCCAGCCGGCGTTCGGGGGCAGTCTTGTCGTAGCGTGCATTCCCCTGCTGCCACGGCGGGCCCGGGAGCGTGCCGCACCGACCATGCGCCGCACGTTGGCTGGCGGCCGTGGCCTACCGGCATCGCTTCTGGCGGGG
>Ga0075419_10001611_pt1 | contig 14681 bp, 20 predicted proteins | sample SoiMetdeltSBSDD3_FD_76900 | JGI IMG/M metagenome (GOLD analysis project Ga0075419, IMG submission 76900) | Bulk soil microbial communities from a Populus tree surrounding site in Tennessee, USA - Soil MetaG P. deltoides SBSDD3 | ecosystem: Environmental > Terrestrial > Soil > Tree plantation... | reverse complement strand
GTTCAGAGGCTGCTGCTGAAAGGCCAATAAAAGCTCTGCAGTTGACCGCCGGCGCATCGTCAAAGGCATTGACGAAGGTCCGTTTTTTACGCAAAGCGGATGGTAGCTGGTATCACTCATCCCAAGCGCCGGTAGCTCAGCTGGATAGAGCACCAGACTTCGAATCTGGGGGTCAGGGGTTCGAATCCCTTCCGGCGCGCCAACAAGCCTCTTACGAAGCAATCATTTTTTTTGATGCTGGCATTCGACTATTCTTGTCCAGCCACAAGTGCCCCAGTAGGTTTTTAGAATTAGACCCCCCGGTACCCCCTCGTGCGAAGTTACGAAGGGGCGAGGTCCTGTGCTCCAGATTTTCTGTGCCGAATTTTCAGTACCCAATTTGTATAAAGGACACACTCCCTCTGTCGCTTTCGGGGGTAAAGCGGACATGGCCTAGTGCAGTGCAAATGTGCGCTTATGACCCACAGCAGACATGGGCTGTTGCACTGCATCGGACAGAGATGGACTGCGCTCAGAATCGAGCCGTGAGGCCAAATATCGGCCCATGCATCGTCATGTCGAACTTGTAGAGCGTAAGGCCGCTACCCCGCGAGTAGTCGACGGAGAGCGCCTTATAACCGAGCATGGCGCTCCATGTGACGGTTCTTGACCGGCAAAACTCGTAGTCCAAGGCAGCAAGCACCTGCCAAGAGAACTTGCTGCCGACATCGAAGCCACCGACATCGCCACTTACAAAGAAGTTCAAGCCGGGAGCAAACTGGTGGCGCAAGCGTGCGCCGACTAACGGATCGAACCAACTCACGCTCTTTTCCGCAGAGAGCACGCCAAATCTCGAAAAGGTGAGGTCGAAGATGTTCACTGTGCCTAATGCGTTTATTTGCAGGTCTCCGCGCTGCCACCATGCACGACCGCCGGCATAGAGATCGAGCGCGGTGGTTGACCGTGGCGAGGTTAGTCCATTCCAGCGGGCGACTTCGTAAGCCGCCGCCGCCTGGGCAATGACCATCTCGACAGTCAGTCCGGCTGACACTCCGACTGCTCCGCCGAACTCGTCGGTGCCGCGTGAGCGCGAGATGCTCGCACCCAAGCCGACCTTTATGTACATGATGTCGGTGAGGAGCGCGAAGCGGTCATAGCGTGCCTCGCCCAACGCGGCGAGCTCCATCAGGCCTTTTGGGAATTGGGTGTGGTCCAAAATTTGGAAAAAGTTCGCGTTAACATCGCTCGTCCGGCCTTTGACCGTGGTCGAACCGTCGAGCGAGATGGCCCAAGCATAAGGCGTGAGGCTGAACGTCCAACCCGGAATTGCGGGCGCGGGTGCAATTGGTGCCTTGGTTGGCATGTCGGCAGCAAAGGCACTCTCCCAAGCGCCAATCACTATGACCAATGAAGCACCAATCTGTGCGCGGATAACCAATGCATGCCTTTCCTCGTTGCGCTGCCGCGCGTCTCTCTCGGCCCGTGCGTCATTCAAGTACAATCGGCCGTTTTTGGCTGTCACCCGCGGGGCACAATGAATAGGAAAACGTTTGCGCCTAGGATTTAACTTTGGCGAAAGCAGCTATCGAATTCCTCGCGCTGGTTACCTCTACCGGTAACGATGCACCATGCATCTATGCGACGTTTATGCCGCTATTGCTTCTAAGGCCAATTCCGCTGCCGTTCGTGGTGAGACACGATTCCGAGTTGCCGGCGCGTGTGCTTATGACCCTAAGCGGACATCACAGCCGAAGGTATTGAATTAGTTTCTCGTTGGGACGTTGGCCCTAGGGGCAATTTAATCAGACAACAAGATAGGGTGAGTTTCGGAGTGGACACGAGACCGCTCCGACGTGCGGCTCCGCGAGCCCACAGGACCCAGCGACCGGCAAGAATGGGAGATCTCTAGATGCCAAACCTCCGGATCAACTCAGTGATGATTGCCATCGCCGGCATGCTCTGCGTGCCACAATCTGCATTTGCACAATCGGCGACGACAACGCCGCCCCACGTCCCGCTGCAGAAGACAATTGGTCAAGCCAAAACAGAAGTCGTCCCTTCTCTCATAGTCTTCAATGCGCGGGGAGCCAGCCTACAGGGCGGCAAGCTGGTTTTGAACGGCATTACTCCGAACTCGATCATCTTTGCCGACCGGCCCGTGCGCGCCGCTGGCCATGATACGACGGCTCACATCGTAGAGGATTGGGACAAGGGCAGCGACAACTTCGGCAAGGACCCGCCGAACGCGACTGTGTCAGCATTTACCAAAGAAGGTTCGGGCGTGAAGGATGCCGTTGTGGTGCTGAAGTCACCCAAGCTTGAGGGCGACAAGCTCACATTTGATGTCGACGTCCTCGAAGGCGATCTTACCGGAGCCGATGGCGCAGCCGCAGTGTTTATCGACATTATCGGGCGGCCCCTTACGCCGCTTTCGTTCGCTGGCGTCGCGCGGCGCACAGCATATCGTGGCGCAGTATATGCAGGCGCCGCCGGAGCAGCCGCGGCGGCCTACGGCGCCTATGCTTATCGTCCCTACGGTTATCCACCGCCGGCCTGCGGTTACTACCCATACCCGCCCTGTTACTGAAGGATTTGAGCAGCAAATCGCGCGAGCACTCGCACCAAAATAATCAGGAGATCAATCGTCATGAACGTCATACGTATCGCTGCAACCGTGCTGGCTGCACTGATCTTTTCTGCGACGGCGTCTGCGCAAACTCCCAAGACTTGGACGCAGGTGGGCATGCTTACATGCAAGCTCAACCCGAGCATTGGCTTCATCATAGCTGGCCATCAGACGATGGAATGCCGTTACGTCCCCAGCGAAGGTGGTCCGCCGCAAGCTTATGAGGGCGCGCTCAATACTGTGGGTATCGACATCGGTATCAGTGCTGGCGGAGTGCTTGGTTGGGCGGTCCTTGCACCGACCGGTGGCATACCAGCAGGTGCGCTGGCGGGCGAATACGTCGGCGCATCTGGAGATCTTGGCATTGGTATCGGTGCGGGCGCTAACGTCTTGATTGGCGGGTCAGCCCGCACCTTCGCGTTACAACCGATCTCACTCGAAGGCTCAATCGCAGTCAACGTTGCTCTTGGCGTTTCCGGGCTCAAGTTGCGCCCAGTGCTTTGACAAAGGGGAACTGATCAAGGCGGTGCACAAAAGCTCGTCGCTATCGCATGGAGCATTTATAACAGTGGTGACGCACTTGCGATCAATCAAATTCCAACTGCGGAATTCGCCATAGCGAAGGCTTATGCGATGAATGCCCGAATGTCCGCTTTTGGCCCAAAGCGGACATCCCTAGCTGCACCGCATATGTCCGCTCTCGAGGGTAAAGCGGACATGACTTTTTGCGGCGCACATGTCTGCTTTTGACCCAAAGCGGACATTGGGTAGCTTTCACTGTTTATCAGATGCATTGGATGACTGAGGTACCGATAGATACCATTCGCGCCGACCCAACGCGCATGGCGCAGGGAATTATGACGGGAATTGGTTTTCTCGGTGCTGGTGTAATTTTCAAAGAAGGCCTGACGGTCCGGGGCCTGACAACCGCTGCTTCAATTTGGATAACAGCCGCAATCGGCATCCTCGTGGGCATCGGTTTTTGGTACCCCGCAATTCTTGGAGCCGTGGGAGTTCTGCTGGTCTTAGCAATCTTCCGATTGATCGAAAGGAGGCTGCCTAGCGAATTTTATGCACATCATATGCTGCGTTTCGCCCGAGACCGTGTAATGGGCGAGGCAGAGGTGCAAAAAATGATCCGCGCGCATGGCTTCACGGTTGCCAATCTGTCCTCTCGGCTAACCGAAGGCGGTCAGCAATTTGAATACCGAATGACGATCAAAAGCCGCGACCGCAAAAATGCAGAGAAACTCTCAAAACACCTTCGCAGCTTGCCTGAGGTCGTTGAATTTCGGATTGCGCCAACCGGCGACTGACGCCCTCGCAATTCATTGACAAAGCTCGCACCTTATCGACAATCGTCTGCAAGAAAATATTCCACCGGAGGAGGCCATGTTGCAACACTGTGGTCGGTTCGTTGCGGTCACGTCGAGTGCCCTTCTATCACTTTGCGCATCGGCACCGGCGCAGAGCACCGGCGCACCAGGCGGGAAGGCGCCTCCGAAGCTAGTGTTATTTATGGTGGTCGACGGCTTCCCCCAGGACCAGTTGGTCAAGTATTACGATCTCTACGGCGATCGCGGCTTAAAACTCTTCCTCGATAAAGGTGGCTGGTACGGCAATAACCATTACAGCCACGCGACCACTTATACCAGTGTCGGCCACGCCACGCTTCTGTCATGCGCACACCCATACAAGCATGGTGTCGTGGGCAACGATTGGATCGACAAGAAGACCGGCAAACGACTCTATTCCACTGAAGACGCAAGGTTCAAATATCTCGACGAAGAAACTCCCGAGCACTCCGGCACTTCGCCCTTCAACATCAAAGTCACCACCGTCGGCGACGAATTGATATATGCAAACTCGAAGTCGAAGGTGATCGCTATCGCCGGAAAGGATCGCTCCGCTATCGGATTGGCCGGACAGAACGGCACCGCGTACATGCACAGCACGACAACTGGGCGCTTCATCACCTCCGACTATTACATGAAGGATTATCCCGGTTGGTGGAAAGCGTTCTACGAGACGAAGCCCCAGAATAAGTATTTCAAGGAGACTTGGTCGCTTCTGTTGCCGGAGGAGGCGTATGCTCGATCCACTGCTGACGACAGGCCGTGGACCCGAAAATACAAGGAACTCGGAACACGCTTTCCGCACGCAATCGTGGGCGGCGCCAAAGAGCCTGGTAAGGCCTACTACGATGCGATGATGTGGTCGCCGTTCGGCGACTTGCTGACGCTCGACTTCGTCAAGGCAGCCATCGACGGTGAAAACCTGGGCAACAATCCAGCCGGCGTCCCCGACATTCTCGCCATAAGCTGGACCAGCCACGATTACGTGAACCATCTGTTCGGGCCGGAAAGCCGGCAGTCGCAGGATCAGACCGCTCGTCTCGACCGCATCTTCGCAGAATTGTTCGACTACCTGGATCAGCGCATCGGCCTGCAAAATATCTTGATCACGCTCTCCGCCGACCATGGGTTCATGAACATTCCGGAGTACAGCACCAGCCGCAATCTTGATGCAGGCCGCATCGATCCCGACAAGATGATCGAGGCTACAAATGCGGCTCTTTCCGCCAAATTCGGCGACGGCAAATACATCACCGCGTGGTGGAACCCCACCCTCTACGTTGATTACAAACTGATCGAGTCCCGTAAACTCAACAAAGTGGAGGTCGAGAACGCAGCGCAGGACTTTTTGCGCGACTATCCAGGCGTGGAGGCTGTGTACACCCGCACGCAAATGGAACAAGGCTTGATGCCGAACACCAAGCTAGCAAAGCAAGTAATCCTGGCTTGGCATCAAAAGATCAGCGGCGACATTGTCATCATGAACAAGCCGAACTGGTATCTGTTTGGGAAGCCGGACACCTACGCGTCGACTCACGGATCGCCTTGGTCGTATGACACCAACGTGCCCTTGGCCATGTACGGCCCTAATTGGATCAAGCCCGGCAAGTACGGCGATTCCGAAGTCGTGGATCTTGGGCGGACAATCGCCTTCCTGCTGAATGTCCGGCCGCCGAACGGCTGCGAGGGCCGCGTTTTGTCCGAGGCCCTGAACTAGGTCACGCCTAGGTCATGTCGGCTATTGGCCCTTAACGGACATACCGCTCGCAGCTCCGAATTTCCGCTTCGGAGGTAAAGCGGACATGGCGATTGCACTGCGCAATGTCCGCTTATGACCCAAAGCAGACATTACGATGACTAGCGTCTGAGGCCGGCTGTAAGCCATTTCCGCTCGTCTCTCGGTCGCAATGCGTTACCAGTGATCGGGGTCGCCATACGGGCGGTCCGGATAAGGGAAGTTGACCCCTGGACCAAACGGATAGGCTGAAGTGCCTCTAGGATCGAATGCTGGCACGCGCGACGACGGAGAGGTTATGACACCACGATCTTCCTTCACCGCACGTCGGGAATGTGTACTCGACGGGTGGCGTGACTGGTGTGTTGCAAAACTCGGCCCCGAAATCGGAAGCAAAATCCCTGCAACAATTGCCAGGGGGTGAACTCTCGTCATCGTCATCTCGCAGCCTTCACTACTTGAGAAGTATTACCCTAGCGGGGTGATCAAAGTCGGCAGCCGACAAACCAAGTGATTACCTTTCCGCAAATCAGCGTCATATGGGCCTCAACAATCCGGCCTATCCGTGCCTTGCGGCCGTTCAAGCTCTTATCGCGTTCTGTCATCGTCGAATCTCCCGTCACGCCTTGACTTTGACAGGGACCGCGTTTCGCCCTGCGCGACTTCGAGCAAGCCTGTCCAGATGATGAGCGGCAAATAGAATAACAGCGGCATTTTGCACCTCGCGTTCGGTTCGCTGAAAAGAACCGCGTTCCTGCCTGGGCGCGGTCCTACTTCTCGATCAAATGATGAAACTCTGCCAGAACCACCTCGCAGCTTTTGCCTGGGCTTCCGCCTTGCCGAAGGGCAAGTGGTAATCACCTAGTATCGTCAACTCATTCCAGTTTTGGGGGCGACGACATTCCGCGATCCGCCCTGCGATAGCGACCCGGCTGGTCCGGTTCAGGATGCTGTTTGACACGGGTGCCTCCAATCTTTGGAGTTGCTCAGTCCAAATTGATCAAGCGGGGCATTCAGCCAAGCCCGTGCAGGATCCAAGGTAAAGTTCGCAGCTATTTCTTTCCCTCCTGCAGTTTCCAGTGCCTCATCCGATACTTCGCAGGTGAGGAGGCTTTCATCGTCGAAAGTGCTAGGAAACTTCATCATGTTGCTTCTCCTGTGGTTGAAAACTGTACGTGGAGGAGACTGCAAAATGACCTGCGCTATTCCCACCAATGCTTCACTTCTGGATAACGGGATTGCGATGACCGCCCGGGAATAAATTTCGTTAATGCCGTTGTTAGTCGCCCGGTCGTGACCACGGCGAAATAGCCAACAAGCTTTGTCACCCGGCCGCCTCTGGCCCTTTAGCGAACGTTCCGTTCGCCGTGACTGATGTCTGCATTTGGAAGAATAGCGGACGCGACTACAAGCCACGCCCGCCTAATGCAAGGATGCAGGACCGTGGCCGGTCGCATGACAAATTTGGTTTATCGTTCGCTTGTGAGGGCCGCAATCAGCCGGTGGCGGGCACGCGCGAGCCGTGACATTACTGTTCCTATCGGCACTTCAGTCGCCTGAGCGATCTCGCGATAGTCGAGGCCCTCGATATCCCGCAGCACGAGCGTCTCTCGAAACGCGGTCGGTAATGCCGCAATTGCCACGCGGAGTTGATCGGCATCGGCCTTTGCTATGAGGGCTGCCTCCGGATTATCGCCATCTCTATCACCCGGATTAGCTTGCTCAAGTTCGACCGCCTCGAGATCCTCGACGGTAACGACGGCTGCCGGACGATTCTTGTGAAGCCACGAATAGGCGGTATTCCGCACAATGCTCAACACCCAGGAGCGCGCACTGCCGCCAGCGTAATTTCGAATGGCGCGGAAGGCCCGCATTGATGCATCCTGCACCACATCCTCGGCGTCGGTGCGATTGCCGGTTAGCCAGTGAGCTAGCCGATAGGCCTCATCGATGTGCGGCATCACGACGCTTCGGAAGCGCGCGTTGTCATCGAGGCCACTCAACGAGTCTGGGGCATCAGAAGCGACCAACCGCATTGTTTGCCTTTTAGCTTCAATTGGCGGGGTCTTAGTCTGCAAAGAAATTACCGACATGGCGCCAGCTCCCGGATCTTTTACAAATCGGTTTTGCTGGTGCGGAATAATCGAGCGAAATCCTCCAGCTGCTTCGCTTCGAGGTCGGAAACTGCCCAGTAACTCACACCATTCTCGACCCACCGAACCACGTTGTAGCCACTAACGGTGCGCGGACTCTTATCGAGTTCGAAGCGGCTTTCCGTCGGCATTGCGGTGAGGCTGATAAGGTGTTTGGCACGGCGATAAACCAATGTCGAGACAGGTATTCGGGCGACAACGTCAACCCGTCCACCAATCAGTGTGAAATCTTCCTTGGCAAGGTCGACGACCCGCGGCGAACTGGTAATGCGGCCATTGAACCACGGTTTTACCGTATGCCGGTCCGTCGAGATGACATCAACCGGCTCCGATGCCATCAGAGCGCGGATGTGATCGGAAACGAGCGCGTCGGCGATCATGGTTGGCTGTTGCTGGGACCCGACCATGAGCCAAGTCGAGGAGCTGCTGACAATAGCGGTTAAAGCGATTGATGCCGCAAGCGCGCGCCATGTTGGCCACACGCGGTCTCGCCTCACACCGCCGACGGATGACTCGATTCTGGCGCGCAGCCCGGGTGGCGCCTCCTCGCGCGGCAAGTGTTTATAAATCGACTGCTGCAGCGCCTTGATGCGCTCGGCTTCGCTGGCCAGCGCGGGCTCCTTACCCATCTGTTGTGTGACGCCCAGCGCGTTAGCGGGATCGAGCTCGCCGTCGAGATAGGCATTCACCAGTAGTACTGATTTATCGTCAGAGTCTGAGCGGGTCATAGTTGCTTTTCCAATGGGGCGGCCAGCAATCTGATGCGCTAGATCTTATATCAACTCGCGCCGTTTTCCCCTTGTATTACATCAGGATAAGCTACAAACGCTGGATAACAGGCACGGATCCTATTGTGCAGACTCAATTACGGTTCGATTCATTCCCGAAAGAGCAAAATTTTTTTAATTGTCCTAATTCTCCTCGAAGTCTTTTTGAATGAGGGTACGAGCCGCGTGGACATGCAATGCACCTAGCTGTTCCGCTGCTGCGAGAAACGCAGCATCGGAGATATGCGCCCACGTCCAGGCGTTGACCATGTCCAGCCACTTCATTGGCCGTAACCTTTAATGGTCTCCGCTATTCGCGAAGGACGCGCTAATTTCCGGGGAAAGAGGGCGCGCCAAGGCCCGCCCTCTTATGTTTGTCAGCTCAGTAGGTACGAAGCAGTTCATTGTAGCCGAGACTTCCACCGCCTGTGGCTTCCGGGCTGTTCGAATTGAAAGCCGGGCCGGGCCCCGGAACCATGGCGAAAGAGTGCAGCCCGCTCGGGCGGACCGCTGTTATGATTTTATGAGGAGCGGTCGATTTGTGTGAGAACGACAGCACGTTGCCGGTGCCGTTATCAGGATCGAACGACTGCGCAAATGCCGGCGTTGCGAAGGCGATCAGCACCGCCAGGGTGGTTAGAGACTTCTTCATGTTACTTCTCCTGTGGTTGAGACTTAGAATTTTCGAGAGGGTTCACACACAGGAGGAGACTGCAGAACGTCTGGGATATTCCTTGCGGTCATTGGCCGCCGCTTCATTTTGCATAACGCTTTTATGAAATAAGTTTGAAAAGATTTCCCAGGAATAAATAATTTTCGAGCACCGGGGGTTCGCTGTGAAGATTCATGTCGAGCATTAATGCAGCATGCTCCAATTCGGAGCAGCGTCGGTGACATCTTTGTGATGCTACATCGTGCAGGAATAAATCGTCGTCATGATCAGTCTCCCCTGCGTAAACGCAAACTCGTTGCAGGAGACTTCGACATGGCAGAACGTGATGAGGGCCTGAGCCGCCGCAAGATACTCGAATGCATGACCTGGGCGGGCACCGGCGTGCTTTGGACGATTGCAGGCGGTGTGCCGACCTCACTCGGTATCATCGACGAGGCAGTGGCCGCGCGGCAGAAGGGCTTTACCTTTCTGCAGATCAGCGACAGTCACATGGGCTTCGACAAGCCGGCCAATCCCAATGCCAAAGGTACGCTGGAGGAAGCAATCGCACGCGTGAAGGCGTTGCCAGTAAAGCCTTCATTCATGATTCACACTGGCGATATTTCGCATCTGTCGAAACCTTCGGAATTCGACGATGCCGAGCGCATCATCTCGCAGGCGCGGCTCGACGTACACTACGTGCCGGGCGAGCACGATCTGCTCGACGAAGAGCAGGGCAAGCTCTACCGCGACCGCTACGGACGCGGCACCAAGGGCGCCGGCTGGTACAGCTTCGACGCAGACGGCGTGCACTTCATCGGCCTCGTCAACGTGGTCGATCTCAAGGCCGGCGGTCTCGGCAATCTCGGCGACGAGCAGCTCGAATGGCTGGAAGATGACGTGAAGGGACGTTCAGCCTCGCAGCCGATTGTCGTGTTCGCGCATATCCCCCTCTGGACGATCTATCCGGACTGGGGTTGGGGCACGCAAGATGGCGCGCGTGCGCTCGGGTATCTCAAGAAATTTGGTTCGGTCACGGTGCTTAATGGCCACATCCATCAGGTCATGCAGAAAGTTGAGGGCAACGTCACGTTTCACACCGCGCGCTCGACCGCATTCCCGCAACCGCCGCCAGGCAGCGCACCTTCGCCTGGCCCCATGAAAGTGCCGGAAGACAAGCTGCGCGCAATGCTCGGCATCGCCAGCGTCACCTTCAAACAAAACGAGCAGCGTTTGGCCATCATTGACACGTCGCTACAGGGTTGAGTGCAAACATGATCAAAACGAAATCGCTAAAGAACATTGTAGTTGCGGGTGTCGCGGCCTTCCTCCTCTTGGCGGCGACGCCGGTCTGGGCGGGGGATGCGACAGCAGTCAAGATCGGAAACTTCACCTTTGGTCCTCAGGAAGTGAAGATCAAAGCGGGAACCACCATCAACTGGACTAACGAGGACGACATCCCGCACACGATTGTGTCGCCCAACAACTTCCGCTCCAAGGTGCTCGATATCGACGGCACGTACTCGTTTACGTTCACGACGCCGGGTACCTATACATATTTTTGTTCTCTGCATCCGCATATGACCGGGACAATCGTCGTCGAGGCTGCGACCGGAAGCATCGCGCCTCCACAATGAATGTCTGCTTTTGGCAAAGTTGCTGACCCGCGCATCGAACGGAGGTTCCAAATGAGCGCATTTTTAGACTCATATGTGTCGAGAGTGTTGCTTGCGATCCCAGCGTCGAGGTCCCGCTTCGCCGCCGCCGTTCGGCGATCGCGCTGGTTGAGGTCGTCTTTCTTCGATCCATACCAGCCCGAGCTCTACTATATGCGCGGACCGGGCCCGAAATGTCGGGACAAGGTCACGCGTTGCGCCGGAAGTTAGAATCTTGCGATCTGCCTAGCCTGATCATTTCCAGTGGAGACGGCCGACGAGGCTTGAGTCCAGGCCAACCCTGTTCCGCGTTTTGCTCACACGGTTCGTACCAATTGTGGGCGGTTATTCTGCTCACGTGTACGAATGCCTGCTGTCGAGTACAACAATTGTGCTGCGGCGGATGAGTCCGATTTTTACCTCTCAGCGGATATTTTCATTTGAACGAGCGGTGTCCACTTTCAGGACTAAAGCGGACGTCTTTCTGAAATTACAAAATGTCCGCTATTGGCCCAAAGCGGACATCCTTAGCTGCACCGCACATGTCCGCTTTTGGGGGTAAAGCAGACATCACCCATTGCAATGCGAATGTCCGCTTATGACCCAAAGCGGACATCGACCCTCGGCTATTTTGTGATTTAATTTCCCGGACTTGATAGCGTTTTGCAGAGGACCACATTTGTGTGACCCTCGGGCCATTCTTCAAACTCGGCCATACGCTGGAAGCCTGCCTTTTCATACATTTCCGGCGCTTGAAAGTCGTAGCTCGCCACCCAGATCCGACGAACACCTCGACTGCACGCCTCCGTGACGAAAGCATTCAACAGTGCCCGCGCGTAACCGCGTCCTCGATACGCCTCATCGATCCACATCTGTTTAAGTTCAGAGGTACCTGACCAAGTATAGCCAGCAGCGACGCCGATCATCTGTCCCACCTCGTTGCGGATTACAAAACCCAAGCCTTGTCCGTCGTGACGCCCGGTTGCATAGCTGTTGCTGTCATAGAGGCGATCCTCAATTGCCTCGATCTCATTCGGGGAGAGGTCGTGCCGGGGCTCGATTTGAAGAGTCATATCGTGCGTCCAAGATTGTATATACCTTGGGTGGTTACATCTTTGTGGGTTCACGCCCTACGCACTTAAACGCGAGACAGCTGCAAACTTGGAATATCCACTTCGGAGAGAGAAAGCGGACATTGCTCTCGCATCGCAAAACGTCGGCAAATGACCCAAAGCGGCGTTGAAAAGACCGGCAATACCGGCGGTGTCTCGATCCTGAGCCATTGTGCTATTCTTGTTGACATGCACACGAACCGTTCAGCCAACGTAATTGGCATGGTTCTCTTCGGGATATTTTTCTCCAACCTCGCGTCGGCACAAACGGACCGCATGAAAGCTACAGCGCCCGAGAAAATGATGCCAAGCGATAAAGCGCAGAGAATGCGCGAATGCGGAAAGCGGGCCGAGCAACAAAAAATAAAAATCGAAGACCGCTCCCGTTTCGTGAATGAGTGTGTTGCGACGCCGGTAAAATAGGAACTGCGATCTTAATATCATTCAAGCTGAACTGAGTCGGAGGCGAACGGCCAAATACGCCGCCGTGGCGAGGGCGAGCCCGATCCCCACGACGCAAGGCCACCATCCGAACCGGTCGAATATTTGGCCAAGCACGGCCGTGCCAACCAATCCGCCAAAGAAGTAGCAGGCAAGATAAATGCCGCTCGCTGAGCCACGATCTGCGGTGGCTGCTTGGCCTACAAAGCCCGTGGCTGTTGCCTGGGCGAAGAATGTGCCGATTCCGACGAGCATCAGGCCAACAATCACTGCCAAAAGGCTTGGCAGCAGCAAAAGGGGCAGCCCAAGCCCGGCTAGCGCTAGGGCACTCCAGAATGTAGGCCGCGTGCCAAATCGGCGTGCTGCCGCGCCGGCGAACGGCGTGGTCAGGATCGATGGCAAAAATACGAAATAGACAAAGCCCAGAGCCATGCGGCCGAGCAGAAGCGGCTCGCGGACAAGCACGAAGTTTATGTAGGTGAAAGTGCCGATGAAGGCGAACAGGATGCAAAATCCGATGCCGAAGCTAGCCAACAATGGCGGATTGCGCAGATGCTTGGACCAAATCGCGAGGGGTTTAGACGCAGCGTCCTGGAATATCGGCATGGTGGTGCGAATCGTAAAATAAACCAACACCGCGCCCGCAAGATTGAGAGCCGAGAAAAAATAAAAGTTGGCGGCCAGGCCGAAATGATCAGCCACGGCGGCTGAAATCAGCCGGCCGACCAGATTACTTGCAACATTGCCGGTGATGTATGCGGCAAATGCGCCGCCCGCATCAGCTGCGCTGCATTCCTCACCTAAATAGGCGAGCGTAAGCGTGAATGCCGACGCCATGCAAAGACCTTGTATGATCCGCAGAATCGTAAAAGTCGTGAGATCCGGCGCCACGGCCAGTAGCGCGGTCGGAACAGCAAGCACACAAAGACTGATTAGAATTCCGGACCGCCGACCGATCTGCCGGCTGAAGAATGCGACCGAGAGCCCCGCAACAGCCATTCCCATAGTGCTTGCATTCACGGCAAAGCTCATTGCCGCAGGGCTTACCCTGTAGGCGTGCGCCAAGGATGGGAGAATGGCCTGTGTCGCGAACAAATCGACCACTGTGAGGAAGGCGATTAACCCGATGATGATCGTCCGGCGCACCACTCGCCCGGCATCGCTATAGGTATCTATAGCGCGCGCATCCATCGCATGTGACATTTGTGACATGATCGCTCTCCTTGTCGATCCGCCTCGCGTTATTGCAGGTCCTTGAGATTGCCGATCATCACTGGGATGTATTCTGAAACGGTCGGGTGGATGTGCACCGCTTTTTGCAGCACGGTGTAGGGCGCATTTGCGTACATCAAACCAAGAATGGAGTGCACGACCTCGTCGCCTGACAGTCCGAGAAACGAAGCGCCAAGGATTCGTTTGCTTGCTTTGTCGACCAAAATCTTCATGAACCCGAGCGTTTCGCCTTTCTCATAGGCGCGACCCACTCGCTTCATCTCGACGGTTCCGACCATGGCGGGATGACCAGTGCCACGAACTTCCATCTCCGTCATGCCGACGCGGCCGAGCGGAGGGTCGGTGTAGAGCGCATAGGCAGGGATACGATCTGACACCTGCCGAACTTGCTGATCGAGGATTTCGGCGGCGACGATTTCAAAGTCGTTGTAGGACGTGTGGGTGAAGGCACCCCGACCGTTGCAGTCTCCCAGGGCCCACACGCCTTCCACATTCGTCCTCAGCCGATCATCCACCTCGATGAAGCCGCGATCGTCGACTGCAATCTCGGCGGCCTCTAATCCGAGATCATCGGTGTTTGGGCGCCGTCCAATGGCCATAAGCAGGTGCGATCCTACGATTTGCGAACCGAGTCCGTTGCGGGAGATCTCGACAGCGACGTCATTGCCCCGTCGCGTTACCCTGTTGACCTTGCTGTCGTCGTATATGTTGATGCCCTCTCCCTGCAGGATATCTGTAACTGCCATCGACACGTCTTCATCCTCGCGCGCGATGACACGCGGCGCGAACTCAATTACCGAGACTTCACTGCCAAAGCGGCGATAGATTTGCGCGAACTCAAGTCCGATATAGCTGCCGCCAACAATGATCAGGTGAAATAGCCAACCTCATCAAGACCGGGTATCGGTGGCGCCAGCGCGCGCCCTCCAACGTTGATGAATATCTTTTCGGCCTCGAGGATCTCGGCTCCGAC
>Ga0075419_10001610_pt1 | contig 14682 bp, 15 predicted proteins | sample SoiMetdeltSBSDD3_FD_76900 | JGI IMG/M metagenome (GOLD analysis project Ga0075419, IMG submission 76900) | Bulk soil microbial communities from a Populus tree surrounding site in Tennessee, USA - Soil MetaG P. deltoides SBSDD3 | ecosystem: Environmental > Terrestrial > Soil > Tree plantation... | reverse complement strand
CCCAGCTCAGAAATCGCGAGCCATCCACCACCAGCGACGCCCCTGGCGTCTGACCGACTGGCGAGCCGGTCAGAGCGGTGACCAGGTAGACTTGACACCGCTACATCCACCGACGCTGCACCGGTGCGTCCTGCCATCCTCGCCTGCGTGTCGTGACATGCGGCGCCCGGGGCCCGGTTGGCCCGTACGCGTTGGAGTCCCGGCATGTGCTGCTTGAGCCCGCTACGCCTCCGTCCGTTCGACGCATCGCGCGTCGGCTGGGCGGACCGGGCTGTGCGGAGATGAGCAGTATCGGCACGATTCTGGCCTCACTCGTTAACGGCGGGTCTACAGGGGGTTCGCTTCCGGAGCTGTTGTGCCGACGATGCGTTGACGCATTACCCGTCAGTGGTGTCGGGATGGCGCTGATGACAGATGGAGACCATCAGGGAGTTGTGGCCGCAACCGACAGACCGTCCCGAGCGATGGAGGACCTGCAGTTCGCGCTCGGCGAGGGTCCCTGCCTTGATGCCTCCCGTGAGGGACGGCCCGTGCTGCTGCCGGATTTAGCCGGCTCCGCCGGCCGCTGGCCAGGGTTTGTCCCGGCGGTCCTCAGTGCCGGTATAGCGGCCGTGTTCGCCCTACCCCTCCAGGTGGGCGGCATTCGGCTGGGCGTCCTGGACCTCTACCGCGAGACGCCGGGCAGCCTTTCCGACGGCGACCTGGCTCTTGCACTCATGTACGCCGACGCCGCCACCGTCGTCTTGCTCCATTTGCAAAGCCAGATGCCCGCCGGCGACGGCCTGCACCCCCAACTCGTGGACTCCTGGGGAAACCGCCCCGAGATACACCACGCCACCGGCATCATCACCGTCCAGGCTGGCGTCGAGCTCGCGGACGCCCTCCTGCTTCTACGCACGCGTGCGTTCGTTGCCGGACGACCGATCCTCGATGTGGCACGAGACGTCGTGGCGCGACGGCTTCGATTCGACCTCGATCCGAACGACAATGAGTAGCCGCGAACCTCGGCGTGGAGCGTCGCGCAGAGAGGAAAAAGCGAATGGCTAGAGAACAGATCCTCGCCCACACCTTCGTCGAACTCGCCGACACCCTGGTCGCCGACTTCGACGCCATCGACCTCCTGCATACCCTCTCCGAACGCAGCGTTACGCTGCTCGAGGCGGATGCCGCGAGCATCATCCTCGGCGATCAACGCGGCAATCTCCAGGTTGTGGCTTCCACCACCCCAGAGGCCCATACGCTCGACATTTTCCAGGTTCAGACCGCCGAAGGTCCTTGTCTGGACTGCTACCGCACGGGCCATCCGATGATCAACATCGACCTGTCCGAGGTCGCCGAGCGCTGGCCACGCTTTCGACAAGCGACAGCCGACGCCGGCTACCGGTCCACTCACTCCCTGCCAATGCGCCTACGCGACACCGTGATCGGCGCCCTCAACCTCTTCTGCACGGCCAGGTCCGTCCTGAACGACAATGACGTCTCCATCGGCCAGGCGCTCGCCGACGTCGCGACTATCGGGCTGGTCCAAGAACGCGTGGGCCGCCAGCGGGAACTGCTCTCCGAACAACTGCAGACCGCCCTCAACAGCCGGGTCCTGATCGAGCAGGCTAAGGGGGCGCTCTCCGAACGCGCCACGATAACCATCGATGAGGCCTTTAGGCTGATGCGCGAGCACAGCCGGCGGACCCGGCGACCGCTGACCGACATAGCCAAGAGCGTCCTCGACGGATCGCTTGCGGCCGCTGACTTGACAACCCCATAGAGCCGCCAGTCAAGCCGTTTGCGTTGGATCCGCTGCGCGCCGGTCAGTAGAATGTTGTGCGATAGGTGTTGCCTCGGACCCCGGCAGCCCATCCCCACCCCACTTGCCGGAGGTCGAGAACGATGACGACGGCACACGCGACGCGTTCTGGCCGGCCAACCAAGGCGATCCGTGTCGACAGTGGCCAGGCTCGCGCTTACTGCGGCCCGGCCCACGGACAATCGTGGAGTCTGACCCGCGACACCACCCCACCCGGAACGGTCGAACTGATGGTCGGCGGTCAACAGTTCCGCTACCGCTTGGCGTACAACCCAAGTACACGCCGACCCGCACGGGACCATCTCGGCAATTACCTCTACATTGCGGTGATCTAGGGTCTTGTGCTGGCCTCGGCCTTCTGGACAGCGAATTGACCGCCGAGAAAGCCGCGGCGCTGCGAAAGCCGGCGATCCTGGCATTTCTCGCACCACGAGCCGCTGCCCGACGACGGGCGCGCAATTAGCGTCTGCGCTCCCACCGGCGGACGGCGCGCGAGGCTAGTGCAAGCACTGGGGCGGACTCGGATCAATACGGTCCTGAACCAGGGCCATCCGATCGCGGCGGGCTGCGACGCGGTCATCCTTCGCGTACCTGCGATCCAGAGCCGCGGCTCGACGCTCCGGCCAATCATCGCCGTATTCACCATCGGAGGCCAGAAACTCGGCGAGGTCGCGGTCGTGGTCACGCCGGTCGGCGGCACCATCTCGAGCATCAGCGAGGGCGTCCCGCTGGTCAGCGGCAGCCAAAATCTCCTCGACGGCCCTCACACGCTCGACAAATGCCGCCTCCCGCGCCTCCAAAGCTGCCAGCCGCCGCTCAAGGTCGTTCTCACGTTCATCGGTAATCCGATCGACCGAAACCGCCACCAGCACCGCCTCCCACTCGCATCCTGTGGCATGCACCCACGGCTAGTGTCGCCATCGACAGCAACTTGAGCGCGGAAAAGCGAACCGCAACACGGGCTCTGTGGTCTGCGCACCGCTGCCGGGGTCCGAGGCAGCACCGAAAAGTGGCTGAAATTGACACTACCGGCATCACCATCCCACCGCAATGCACGCCGACCCCACATCGGCGCTCGGGCGAACAAGGCTGGAGAGCCCGCTGGCACGAGCATCCCGATCGCCTACACCGCCCGGGTCGGCTTGGCTGGTCGCCTTCGTGGAGCGACCAGCCCCGTTCCGCGCGGGAGGGGTGGCGCACGATCCAGGACCTCGGCTCTGCGCCGCGACCGGCGAGGTCGTACAAATTTGAATGAATCCAGGCCATTCCCGGGGTGATGCCCGCAGGGCTCTCGGCCCGGGCATCACCCTCCGGCGTCACGGCGGCAGCTACGAGGAGGATGGGGAGATCCAGTCACGCGGCTGGCTTAGCGCCATCACGCGACCAACACTCCACAGGAAGAAGTCGACCGATGATCTCGAAGTCCGGCGCCGCCCTCCGAGAGGAAGCCCGCAGTATCGCGGCCGGCGCACCAACGCTTATTACGATGGCAACCAGTACGTGTTCGAAGAAGCCGCCAAGCTCGCGACCACCCTCGTCCTAGTCGATATCGCGGCGTCGCTACGGGTGCTGTGTGCCGACCGACCCCAGCACGACCCCAATTTGCCCTGACAGCAAGTCCCGATCGCACCACCGCAACGGGCTCTGCCGAACGGGCGGCAGCCAGATCCTGCCCGCACTTTCAACAAGAGATGAAGGGCCGCTGAAACACACAAACGACCGTGACGACGACCCAGTTGAGACTTATTCTGGGTACCAGATGATCGGCGTGCCGGACCCACGACCGGCCTTCTCGCACAGCAAGTCGACAGTTCTGGCACGTCGCGGGTGGGGACTCCCTCAATCGCGCGGTCCAGATGACCTGATCGGCACGCCCAGGACGACACCACCACCTCCGTTGGCCGACCTGGGCCGCCAATGTGATCAGGCTCGGGATCGCCAGTCTGCTGGCCACCGAACTCGTGACATTCGAAGTCTTGCGCCGCTACTCCCAAAACCACAGCATCAAACTCCGCTAGGTCGCGGCGACCAGCGGCAAGACCACCTAGCTGGGCGCTCGCCTCGGATCAAACGAGCTCATCAGGAACAGGTCAGCATCGAAACCGCTGGCCAGCGTGATCACATTGGGTCAAGGCGTCTCCTGCACTGGGGGCACTGGGAGTGTGGGCTCCGCTTGTTTCATCAAGGGGGCGTTTCGGCGACGCGGCGGTTCAGGTCTCGTTCTGAGTCGACCGCCAGTCACGGACAGGCACCCCGTTGGTGTGCTCGTCGGCGCCGATTGCGTGCCAGTCGCGGACCGGCATGCCGTTGCGGCGCTCCCAAGCGGAAACCGTGGCCGCGACCTGCTCGTCACTGTCGGCCATGGCGTGCTCGAGGTGGTGGTCATAGGCCTCGGCGACCCGCAACGGGTAGCGGTTGCTCACTTTGCGGAATCGCTCACTGAATCGCCATGCGCGCTCATCCATCGGTGTCGACTCCTCCTCGGTCGGTGGGCGGCGGCGGCCGAGGCTCGCCGGCCTGGAGGCCATGACCGCCCGGGTGGTGACCGGCGATCACGAGCTGCCGCAGGCTCTCATCGTTAAGGTCACGTGGCGGTGTGACCCTGGCGAAACATTCGACGCAGATCGAGCCCCAGCCGCCACCCGGTGTGCGCCGCCCGGTCGGCTGCCATCCCGCCTCCCGCAGCGCCTGCGAGAGGCTGGTTCCATCGGGCGGCAGGGTGACGGCCGCGAAACGGGTTCGGGTTGTCGTTGCGGTGGATGCGGATACTGCCGTGTTGGCGAATCTGCGCCAGATACGGGGTCCTCACATGCCTCGGCCGCGGACCGGCCCACCACACCCGATCGGCTGGTCGTCGATCGTGGCGCCCGAGGCCGGTGAACCGCTGCCTCAGCCTACGCCCGTTCTGTTCAGCGCGGAACCCGCGTCCGTTGAAACTTGTCGTCTCGAGTCCTGGCGGGTCCCGTGTGCTCTGGGGTGCTGCTAGGCGCCGACATCTAGCCCCGTCCGGCAGTGTTGCCACGACTAACGAGTCAGCCGGTCCGAAGTTCGGCGCCGACCGCCGCCGACCGTTTGGACAACACCACACCTCCACCTCACGATCGCCGACCGCCGAGGTCGGGTCAGCGGCGCCCGGCTAAGCCGATGACGCGAAGCATCGGCAGTGATACGCGTCCTCGATTGGCCTGAATCCGAAGCTGCCTAAGACCAGCCCGGTGCAATGGGACCAGCGGGCCGTTGCCGTTCGAGGCTTGGGCCAGGCAGCCGCACTGCACGATTGCGCGAGTCGTGCCGCCTTCAGCTCAGCGTTCACTCATACGGGTTCTCTCGTCCCGTGGACGGCGATGTCGAATGCGGCCTCGAACTCGTCGTGGCTGGGCGCCATCATTTCGGCGAGCTCAGCAAACCGGGCGTAGACGGCAGTGTTGACGGCGGGTGGAAGGGTGCGGATGCCAGCCCAGATCGCGTCCTCCGCTGCCGAAGCACACCCCACCGCTCCGCCTCGGCCTCGGCCGACTCGAGTTCGGTGGCCAGACGTTCCGCCGCCACGGGTGCGTCTGCGGCAGACGCACCGCAAGCAGCCTCAGCGACAGCATCGGACGCGGGTGCACCTGTCCCGCTTCCATGATCCATAGCGGCGAGTGCATCCCGGGCGCGTTCGGCAGCACGACGCGCTTTCACCTCCTTGCTCTCGAACGCGGCGTGCAGCACCGTCACCGACTTCTGCACCGAGAACATCACATCCAAGAACGTGACGTTCTTGCGTGCCTTCTTCCCCGCCTCCGCCCGCAGCTCCGCCCGGCGTTCGGCATCGGCGTCAGGTTCCACCGCCAGCGCGGCGGCATAGATCTCCTCCTCGGACAGATACCGCCGACCGGTGTGGCCCAACGTGTCGGCGTCGGCCCACCGCTCCGGATCGGAGAACGCCTCATCGCGCGGGTCGAGGAAGTGCTCATACAGCGCGGTCATGTCCTGCGCGTCGACCTCACCCGCCAGACCCAGTGCCTTGGCGCCCCTGCTGCACCAGCGGCCCGGCGGCGACCGCGCCGGTGTAGTAGTTCTCCCGCCCTGCCGCGACCGCACCGGTCAGATAGTTTGCGCTGTGCCCGTTCGAGATCGTCAGCACGACCCCTCCCCCGAAAACGGCGGTTCCGGGACTCGGAAGCGAATCCCACCATCTGATCGTGATGCCTTGGTGTGTATCTCTCGTGAACGGTGTTAACTGCGAATCTGGCTGGCACTGCGTCCTGGACTCGATGGCTTGCAGCTGCCTTGACCTGGCTGGAAGGGAATCTGCTGAGTTTGCGCTGATCTCCGACTGCTGCTTGGTCATGGGGTTGTCCTTGAGTCGATGTGGTCTGCCGCCCTGGTCTCGCCGTCTTCGACGGCGTCGTTATTTGCGGGCTGCGTGCCGTTGGGCTGGTTGCCGTTGCGGGGCGGCGTTTGGGTCGTGGGCCTTGACCATCCGGCCAGGTCGACCAGTCGTTCGGCGCGAGGCCAGCCGACAAAGGCGCGCATCGCCTTCCGCCCAGACACTCAGCCCCCACCTACGCGGAACTCGGCCACAACTCGGCATCCGACCGGGCAAGTTCGGCGCTGCACGGCCTCGTCGCCCGCCCTGGAGGGGAGAGGAGATGGGGTGCTGCCGTTGAATCCGCAGTAGCGGTGCGGTGCATCCGGCCTCGCCGCTTCCGGTGCACCCGTTTCCGATATGCCGCCACATCCGCTTCTGGTGTCTCCGGCGTTGCTGCCAGTGGTGTTTCCGGCGATGACAGAGCAGCTGTTACCGGATTACCAGAAGCGTCCGGTGCAGAGCGCCGCAGAACGCCTTGGTCGCATGGGCCAGCAGCACAGCCGGGACGATCCGCTGGTCGTTGGCGGGGAGAAGATCGGCCAGCCGGCCAGCAGTTAACAACCCGTCCTGGACGACGAGCGCCGGCGTTCGACAATGCGAGTTCGGCTATCGCTGCGATTGGCTTGCTTAGGCGGCGTCGCCAGGGTCGGTTGCGGTCGCGATGGGCTCGCCGAGCTGCTCCACGTCCTCGACGGCCACCCGGATCGAGCGTGGGCCCACGCGTACGGCCTTCAGCTTGCCTTCGGCGATGCGACGCCTGATCGTTCGGGTTGAGACGTTCCAATGCTTAGCGGCGGACTTCACCGTCGCGTACCTGGTGTGCTGTGCAACCATGTGCACGTCGCCTCCCTAAGGCGATCCTGGCGGGGCCAGCGGATACTTCTTGGCGGAGGTTCGCTGGCTCCGCTACTCCATCTGCAGGTCGTCAGATGCTGCCGGTGAATCACACCGGTGGCATTCGTGACGCCGGTGGCATCAGCAGACACCAAGGTTGCTGTGTTGGCAACCGGCAGCCGAGTTGTGCGACGCGGGCGAGGCCTACCACTAATCGACTCTGACTAACTCCGGTTGACTTCGGCTGACTCTGGCGAACTCCAGTGAAGGCAGGCTGTGACCTAAGTCACAGACTTGCTCTCGGCCATCCTCGACGCTTCGCCGCGAGGCCTGGTCCCGGTCGGCGCTTGCATGCTGGTAGATCAGCGCGGCCGGGAGGTCTTGTGCCCAGCGCGACCAATCAGTTCGGCCGTGGTCGCGCCGGCCGTCCCGGCATAAGTCAGGCCATGTGACGCAGGACGTGGAAGCGCAATTCCGAGCTCGACTCACGCAGGAACCCGCTGCCATCGCGAGGCGGGAACAACAACGCATCACGCCCTTACCGACATGGTCCCGAAGGTGGACCTCGCCGCGTCGAGGATGTGAGGCGGCGGGAGCCGTTAGGGCGTATGTTCGCCTACAGGAAGCTGGGCGCATCTACCGTCCTTTCGCTATCTCCGATAGGCGTTTGGCGAGTTCGCGGTCGCGTTCGTCGCTGGCGTGCTGGTAGCGCATCGCCATCTGCGGTGTGGTGTGGCCGAGGCGGGCCATGAGTTCTTTGAGTGTGGCGCCGGACTGTGCGGCGAGGACGGCGCCGGTGTGGCGGAGCGCGTGGGCGGTGAGGTCGGGCCGTCCTGCGGCTTCTCGCGCCCTGCGGAAGTTGTAGCTCAGTGTCGAGTGGGGTAGCTGCCGGCCGGTGCGTACGGCGTAGAACAGGAGCCCGTCACTGCCGATCTGGGCGTGGTCGCGAAGGTGCTGCTTCACCATCGGGATCAGATGCGGCGGGATATGCACGTCGCGGGATCCGGCGTCGGACTTTGGGCTGTCGACGTACACCTCGCGATCGGCGCGGACGACGGCCCTACGGATCTTGACGACACCGTTCTTGACGTCGATGTCGCCGCGGCGCAGTTCGGCGGTTTCACCAAAGCGGAGAGCGCACCAAGCCGACAGCGGAATCAGCAGCCGGAGCCGCTCGGGCATCGCCTCGGTCATCACCTCGAGCTCGTCGAGCGTCGCAGGCCTGACCTCGCGTTCCTGTCTGGCTTTGGTGGCGCCCTTGATCATGCATGGCGTTTTGGTGATCTCGCCGTCCTCGACCGCGGTCTTGAGGATGGACGACAACACCGTGTAGGAGTGGGCCCTGGCGGTCGGGGTCGCGGCGAGGGCGGCGAACCAGTGGCGTACCGCGGCCGGGGTGATCGCCTTGAGTTGCATGTCGCCGAAGGTGGGCAGGATGTGCGCGCGCAACAGGTAGGCATAGTGCGACCTCGTCTTGCGGCGCAGCGGCCGCCCATTGGACGTCGTGCGGGTCTCGACCCACGTCTCGGCGTAGGTACGAAGGATCGCGGTGGTCCGGGCTTTGGGTGGCTGCCAGTCGTCGACGGAGATCTCGCGCCGACGCGCGGCCAGCCACTCCTCGCCGTCGATCTTCGCCTCGAAGGTGGTCGGCGCGTTATGCCGGACCAGATCCGGTCCCATGTAGGACGCCTGCCATCGGCCGGACGGTAGCCTTCTCAGGTGCCCGAATCCGCGGTGTCCTGCCTTGCCGGTCACGGCGCCTTCCGTGCGATTTCGTGCGATGCCATGCGATCCATGAGTAAGTCCATGGCCTCTTGTGTCCACTCTTGCGATTCGTTACTGTACCCCATAACAGCAGGTCAGAAGGGGTTTCAGCAGGTGGGCACAGTCACGGGAGGAAGCTGAGGTGACTGTTCTCGCCCCAGCCGCCATCTCGCCGCGCCGGCCGGTACCCGACTCGATCCCGCGTCCGGAGTACGTCGACCGCCCGCAGCCGGCCCCGTTCCGGGGTTCGGAGATCAAGGACGCCGAGATGATCGAGCGGATGCGGGTCGCCGGTCGGATCGCGGCGCAGGCACTGGATGCCATCGAGACGGTGATCGCGCCCGGCGTCACGACCGACGAGCTGGATCGGGTCGGGCACGAGTTCCTGATCGACCACGGTGCGTACCCATCGACGCTGGGCTACAAGGGCTTCCCGAAGTCACTGTGTACGAGCGTCAACGAGGTGATCTGCCACGGCATCCCGGACGCCCGTCCGCTGCAGGACGGCGACATCGTCAACATCGACATCACCGCGTTCATCAACGGCGTGCACGGCGACACCAACAAGACCTACCTGGTCGGCAACGTCGACGAGGCCAGTCGACTGCTGGTCGAACGCACCCACGAGGCCACGCTGCGCGGCATCAAGGCGGTCCGGCCGGGCCGCCGGGTCAACATCGTGGGCCGGGTGATCGAGTCGTATGCCAAGCGGTTCGGCTACGGCGTCGTACGCGAGTTCACCGGCCACGGGATCGGTGAGTGGTTCCACTCGGGCCTGATCATCCCGCACTTCGACACGCCGCACTTCGACGACCTGATCGAGACGGGCATGACGTTCACGGTCGAGCCGATGCTGACCCTCGGCACCCACGAGTGGGACATGTGGCCGGACAACTGGACCGTGACCACCAAGGACAAGTCGCGGTGCGCCCAGTTCGAGCACACCATCCTCGTCACCGACAGCGGCGCCGAGATCCTGACCCTGCCCTAGCTCGGCCCGGATCGACCACGGTCGGCGCTGGACCGACTCCGCACCGGGCAACTTTGCGGCCAGGATCGGCGTTTGGGCCGATCCGGGGCTGCAACCGCGCCGACCATGCGGTTCGATACGTCCGGACACGGCAGACCGCCCTCGATCTGGCGTCCGAGACGTTCGGAGCGTGATGGCATGACAGCGAGGATCCCCCCGGGGGGACCGGGCGGGACGACCTGGCGAGCCGAGCAATGCGATGCGGTGCTTCGATTCGCGGCCATGTCGGCGCTGCCGGGCGGCGGCTTCGGCTGGCTCGACGCCACCGGCGACGTCGACCCAAGCCGCGATCTCGAGCTGTGGATCAACGCCCGGATGACGTACGTGTTCTCGCTCGCGTCCGTGCTCGAGGACCAGGTGCATCCACTGGCCGAGCACGGCGTTTGCAGCCTGCAGGAGCTCTTCGCCGACCAGCGACACGGCGGCTGGTATCGGTCGGTCCGATCCGACGGCAGCCCGGTCGAGACGACCAAGGGCTGCTATGAGCACGCCTTCGTCGTGCTGGCCGGCTCAGTTGCCCAGGTTGCCGGAGTCCCCGGCGCCGATCGGCTCCTTGCGCAAGCACTCGACATTCACGCCGATCGCTTCTGGGACGACGAGGCGGGCCGCTGCTGCGAGTCCTGGAACGCCGACTGGACCGAACTCGAGCCGTACCGCGGGGTCAACAGCAACATGCACGCGGTCGAGGCCTACCTCTTCGCCGCCGACGCGACCGGCGATCCGATCTGGCGCCGCCGCGCCCTGTCGATCTGCGAACGCGTGATCAACGGCATCGCCAGGAGCAACGACTGGCGGATACCCGAGCACTTCGACGCCGACTGGCAGGTCCTGCTCGACTACAACGCCGACCGGCCGGCGGACCCGTTCCGGCCGTACGGCGCGACCCCCGGTCATGGGTTCGAGTGGGCACGGCTGTTGCTGGACCTCGAGGCGAGTCTCGACGATCCTCCGGAGTGGATGATCGAGGCGTCGGCCGCGCTGTTCACGACGGCGGCTCGCGACGGCGCCCCCGACTCCGACGGCACGCTGGTCTACACCACCGACTGGTCCGGCCGCCCGGTCGTACGCGAGCGCTTCCACTGGGTCCTCGCCGAGGCGGTCACGGCCGCCGACGCGCTGGCCCGCCGGACCGGCGAAGCCGTCGGCGCCGACGAGTCCGACTTGTGGTGGAAGGCGATCGACCAGCACTTCGTCGACCGCGCCACCGGCAGCTGGCACCACGAGCTCGGCGAAGACCTTCGGGTCTCGGGCCGGACGTGGAGCGGCGAGCCCGACGCGTACCACATCGTCAACGCCATGCTGCTTCCCGATCTGCCGCTGGCCCCGACCGCGGCGACTGCGCTGGTCGCCGCGAAGTACGCCGGCTGACCTAGGACGGCCGCGCCCGAAGCGGCAGGTGGACGCGCAAGATGGTCTCGCCCGGATGCGAGTCGATCACCAGGTTGCCGCCGTGGCGGTCTTCGACGATCCGCCGCGCGATGTCGAGCCCGAGCCCGGTGCCCTTGCCTACGTCCTTGGTCGTGTAGAACGCCTCGAAGGCCCGGGCGGCGACCTCCGGCTCCATGCCGGATCCGGTGTCGGCGATCTCGACCACGATGCCGTCTTCGTTGACCCGGGTCGACAGGCGGAGTGTGCCGCTGCCGTCCATGGCGTCGACGGCGTTGTCGATGAGGTTCGTCCACACCTGGTTGAGCTCGCCGGGGAACGCCTCGATCTGCGGTACGTCGTCGCCGTAGTCGCGTACGACGCCGACGCCCTGACGCAGCCGGTGCCCGAGCATCACCAGCGTGCTCTCTATCCCGTCGGTGACATCGATCGACTGCATCGAGGCGCGATCCATCTGGGAGTACGACCGGACAGCGTCGACCAACTCGGAGACGTGCCGGGTCGACTCCTGCACCTCGGCGAGCAGCGTCTTGGCGGAGTACGTGCTCGCGACCCACTCCAGACCGGGCCCGAGCGCTTTACCGTCCAGCACCTCGGCAGCTCGCTCGCACCAGGCGATGTCGACGCCGGCGGCGACCAGCGGCGGGGCGATCACCCAGTCACGCTCGACGTTGTGCTGATTCAGCCAGGTCGAGAGCTCGTCCTCTCGATCCGCGGCCGTCAATGCGTCCAGCACCTTCGGCCGCGGCTCGATCTCACGGCGCAACGCGTCGAGCGCACCGACCTGCTGGGGCGACAGGACGCCCGAGCACAGCCGTGCGAACGACCCGATCAGGGTCTGGCAGACATCGTCGAGCGCATCGGCGGACCGCGTGGCGGCAGCCGCCGGATTGTTCAGCTCGTGCGCGAGACCGGCCGCCAGCGTGCCGAGGGTGACCAGCGACTCGCGCTGCCGCACCGTCGACTCGATGTTGCGCGCCGTTCCGAACACGCCCTGGACGATGTGCCCCCCGAACGGGAACCAGGCATCGGTCAGCGATCGCAGGGCCGTGGACGGCACCCGGAGCACATGTCCTTCGGTCACACCGCGCCCGGTCGCGAGATAGACGCCGTGCTCGTCCCAGGCGCGGAAGCCGCCGGCCCATCGACCGGGCACGTCCAGCCGGCCCACGACGGTGATCTCGCGACCGACCCGTCGCATCAGCTCGACCGCACCGTCGAGGAGCACGTACCAATGGTCGGCGTGGTCGCCCTCGCGGAACAGCTCGACGCCGGGCTCAATCTGTACCTCGTCGCCCGCGGCGATCAGGTCGGCGAGCTGCTCGTCGGTCAGCCCGTTGAACAGGCTCAGCCCGCGAAGCTCCTCGACCCGCATCAGATCGTCGCCAGGTAGCGGTGGACCAGATAGACCGACATCGCGCCCTCACCGACGGCTGACGCGACCCGCTTCATCGAGTCGAGCCGCACGTCGCCGGCCGCGAACACGCCGGGCACGCTCGTCTCGAGCACGTAGGGCGATCGGGACAGCGGCCAGCCAGCACCGGTGTGCGCGGGATGCTGCAGGTCGCCACCCGTCACGACATAGCCCCGCTCGTCGCGTACGACTTCGGAGCCGAGCCACTCGGTACGCGGTGAGGCACCGATGAACGCGAACAGCCAGCTCGTCCGTACCCGGTCCTCGACCTCGGCGCACCGGTTGACGACGGTGAGCTCCTCCAGGTGCCCATCGCCACGACAGGCCACCACCTCACTGTGGAACCGGACGTCGATGTTCGGCGCCTGCATGATCCGCTCGATGAGATAGCGGGACATGGTCCGCTCGAGCGAGTCGCCGCGCACGACCATCACGACCCGCTTGGCGTGCTTGGCCAAGTTGAGCGCGGCCTGGCCGGCCGAGTTCGCGGCACCGACGATGTAGACGTCGTCGCCCTCGCACTGGCTCGCATCCCGCGCATCGGCCCCGTAGTAGACGCCGCGTCCGGTCAGCTCCTCGACCCCGTCGGCGTCGAGTCGCCGGTACGACACACCGGTGGCGACGATGACCGCCTTGGACTCCAGGTCGCCGGCGCCGTCGAGCACCACGGCGCGTACCGGTCCGCGGGTCTGGAGACCCACGACATCGCGGGCGAGCACCATCTCGGCTCCGAACCGGGACGCCTGCGTGACCGCACGATGCGTCAGGTCGGCGCCACTCAGCCCCTTCGGGAAGCCGAGATAGTTCTCGATGCTCGCGCTCTGACCGGCCTGGCCGCCGGGGGCCTGATGCTCGACGATGACCGTGCTCAGGCCCTCGGACGCGGCGTAGACCGCAGCCGCCAGCCCGGCCGGACCGGCGCCGACGATGCACACGTCGTAGAGCGGTTGCTCGGCCTTGGTGTGCAGCCCAAGCGCGTCGGCGACGTCGAGTGCCGACGGCGAGAGCAACGGCTCGCCATCGGGGACGAGCACGAGCGGCAGTTGGGCGGGGTCCGCCTGGGCGAGCCCGGTCAGCCGATCCGCCTCGTCCTTGTCGCGCTCGACGTCGAGCCAGCGATAGGGCACGTGATTGCGCACCAGGAACGTCTTGATCTCGTGGCTGCGCTCGGACCAACGATGGCCGATCACCCGAAGATCGGACGTCTCCTCCGGATGCGCTCCGCGCCACTCCTCGAGCAAGTCATCGATCACGGGGTACAGCCGCTCCTCTGGCGGGTCCCACGGCTTGAGCAGGTAGTAGTCGAGTCCGATCTCGTTGATCGCCTTGATCGCGACCTCGGTGTCCGCGTACGCCGTCAGCAGCAACTGCTTGGCCTCCGGAGCCTGCGTACGCGCCCGCTCCAGCATCTGGATCCCGGTCATCTCGGGCATCCGCTGGTCCGAGGCGATCATCGCCACCTGCTGACCGCGCAGCGCGAGCGTCGTCAGCACGCCGAGGGCTTCCTCCCCCGACGTCACCGGCACGACGCGATACTCGGAGCCATAGCGGTTCCTCAGATCCCGAGAGATGGCGGCCGACACCCTGGGGTCGTCGTCAACGGTCAGGATGGCGGGTTTGCTCACAGATCGGCCTCCGGCTCAGGCGACATCGAAGGGCAGCGACTAGGAGGGGCGAAGGGGCCGAAAAGATACATGGACGAGCCGGATTTCTCCCCGAATGAGGCTGGCTCAGAAGTGAGCTACGTTTCGTCGTTCGCAGCCAAGTCTGCCAGGTGAGAGGGATAGTCCTCGGCCTTGAGGCCGTCCGGATCGACGCGGCTCAACTCGCCGGCGAACTCAGCCTCACCGATTGACCGATGACAGCCCTCAACGCAGGGCGAGCGCTGCTCGCAGACCAAGGTCGATTCGCATCATGGTCGACGGGCTCAGAGAGCCGACCAGATCGTCGAGCTCGTCTTGGTAAAGCACCGTGATGTCGTCGCACAAAACGCGGCCTTGAAGTGAGTCGTCATTGCTCAGCTCGACGATGCTGTCCAGGGATGGCTTATGGGACGTCGTGATCCGGACCGCGAGAACCGTGCCGAGGCCGCTTTCGTT
>Ga0075419_10001608_pt1 | contig 14687 bp, 13 predicted proteins | sample SoiMetdeltSBSDD3_FD_76900 | JGI IMG/M metagenome (GOLD analysis project Ga0075419, IMG submission 76900) | Bulk soil microbial communities from a Populus tree surrounding site in Tennessee, USA - Soil MetaG P. deltoides SBSDD3 | ecosystem: Environmental > Terrestrial > Soil > Tree plantation... | reverse complement strand
AAGGTCGCGCAATTGATCATAGACTTTAACATGTTTATCCAATTCGCTGACTTCATACACAGGCAGTTTTAAGGTGTATTCTTGAGCCACATCAATAATCGTTTGCGTGCGGATCGCGCCTTCGAGATGGCAGTGGATTTCTGTTTTGGGGATGTTGTTGTATTGGGGGTCGAAGTTTTTCATGAAATACCTTTTTAAACACGAAGGGCACAAAGTACTCCAAGGTGTGGAAAAGGTCATAGCCTAATCCAATCGTCTTCCTTCGTGATCTTCGTGTCCTTTGTGTTAATATTTTACTCTTTTGCCAATCTCAACACGGCCTGCAATAATACGTTCGCGCCGTTCACACAATCCTCCCATGTTGTGAATTCGCGCGGCGAGTGACTGGCTCCATCCACTGATGGAACAAAGATCATGCCAACGGGGCACAAATCTGTTAACGATTGCCCATCGTGACCCGCGCCCGATGTAAGTGGGATATGAGTCAAGCCTAAATCATCACATGCTGCTGCATACGCATGTTGAACCCGATCACTCATGATGCTGGGTGAATGTTTGCCGAGGTCTTCGATTTGCAATTCCAGACCGAAGCGCTTTGCTTCTGCTTTTGCGCTCGCGATCAAAACGGCATCAAGCCGTTTGAACTCTTCTTCATCGGGTGAACGAAATTCCAGTGATAGATCCACACGGGCAGGAACGATATTGAACGCGCCAGGTGCAAAATCCATTCTGCCGACGTTCACGACACGATTTGGAAAATCCTTCATCACAAGTTCGCGCGCTTCAAGCGTGAATGCACTTGCGCCTAAGGAGGCGTCAAGCCTGTCATCCATGGTTGTTGTACCAGCATGGTCGGCGCGGCCGATAAATGAAAGCCGATAGGACCATATCCCGACAATCGCAGAAACGATGCCAATGTTGATGCCCGCGCGTTCAAGTCGCTTACCCTGCTCTATGTGCAATTCAAGATATCCCGCAAGCGAATCTTTTGGGCGTGTCGCGTTCAACAGGCTTTCATCAGATAGGCCTGCACGCTTCATGCCATCGACCAAATTTTCGCGCCCACCGCGCGGGGCTTGCAAACTTTCTGGTCTGAGATGACCAGCCAACGCGGCGCTCCCGAGCAGACCTACGAGTGTGCCTTCCTCATCCGTAAAATCAACCGCCTCCAAATTGACCTTGAGCGTGATCCCGCTTTCCCTGATGGTTCGCAACACTTCAAGTGCAGCCATCACACCCAGCGCGCCGTCGAAGCGCCCGCCGTTCGGAACAGAGTCAAGATGGGAGCCGAGTAAGAGAGTCTTAACTTGCGTTTCGTCTTCACTCGCCGCTCGGCTCGTTCCGCTCACCATAGTCCCGATGCTTTTCGGGAGCGCCAGAAAGGCAGAGTGATTTCCTGCGCCGTCTGTGCGGAATTTGAGGCCTGATCTTTCGATCTCCTCGCGAAACCATTTACGCGCCGCAAGATGAGCCTCGCTGAAAGTAGGGCGGTTTACGCCGCCATCGCCTGTCGCACCGATTGAAGCCAATTCGTTAAACGAGGTAAGCATGCGATTCGAGTTGACGCGCAGGTCTTTTGTCATATGTCTGTTCCTTGTGTAAGAAATAATGGATGGCGGATGTCTATCTGCTGGTATATTGTATCTAAATAGCGTCTCAAGGTAACAAAAATGGATTTTAAACTGACAATTTTCTCCGATTACATCTGACCGTGGTGCTACGTCGGCCAGGGTGTGGTCGAGAAGTTAAAAGAAGAGCATAATGTGGATGTGGAGTGGCGTCCGTTTTACTTGTATTTCGATACGCCACCTGAAGGAAGGGAATTACCAGATCACGTAAAGCGCGCACGCGCGAATGGCTCAGAAGAACGTCTGCAATCCATCGCAAATTCATATGGTATGGAATTTGTTTCTACAAAGCGGATCTATAACACGCGTCTCGTGCATGAGGCAACCGAATATGCGCGTGAGCACGGTGCAGGGAACGAATTTCATAAAGTTGTGTTTCGCAAAGTATATGCAGAGGGACAAGACCCAAGTCAATGGGATATGCTTCGCTCCGTTGCAGCGGAAGTCGGCTTGGACCCAGACGAAATGCAACGCGAAGTTCAAAGCGAAAAATATACAGCCAATGTAGCAGATCAAGTGAGGTGGGCATATCAGATTGGTGTGACTGGTGTACCGACCTATGTGATCAATAATCGTTATGGGATTGTAGGTGCGCAGCCCTATGAGGTGTTCAAAGAGGCGCTGGAACAGATCGCCAATCAAAAGGACTGATAGATTCTTATTTAGAGTAAAAATAATCCTATCAAATTTGGGAGGACTCTTGTTAGTCGTATAGATATTATAATAATCGTGTACGCTCAGGAAGAGTGGGGTAGAAAAGATACATCAATTTACCTTAATTTCGTATTGTCCAAAATAGCACCTTCTCATTGAGCATGACAACTCCTTTTATCAGAATGACATAGCTTTCTTGAGATGACGTGAGTAATTGGAAATTGGAAGGTAAAGTATGAAAACAAACTCTAAAGCAAACACGAAACATCATAAAGGGCAATCCAGGATGGATCAGAGCCGAAATTTTGGCTCTGAGAAAACTACTTACGAATCAATGGCGGCTATTCTCGAAAGAATCAGTGACGGGTTCGTGGCATTTGATCACAAGATGAACTATACGTATATCAATGAACGTGGGAGTGACTTACTGGGGCGCAGGCCGGAAGAATTGATTGGTAAAAATTACTGGCATGAGTATCCGGAAGCGGAAGGAACGCCATTTGCAAATGCATGTTTGCAGGCGTTAAAAACTCAAACCTCCATTCAATTGGAAGACTACTATGAACCTTTGGATCGCTGGTTCGAGAATCGTATCTATCCGTCGGAAGATGGTCTCTCTGTGTTTTTTCGAGATATCACTGAGAGCAAAAAGACAGAAGCAGCCTCGCGGGAAAGTGAGGAAAGATATCGCACGATCTATGAGACTAGCGGCGTATCTATATGGGAAGAGGATTTCTCCGAGGTCAAGAGAGCCTTGGATGAGTTGAAAAGTCAAGGTGTAACAGATTTACGTCACTACTTTGAGGAGCATCCAGAGTTTGTGCTCAAAGCTATAAAGATGTTGAAGATCATTGATGTGAACGAGATGACATTGCGACTATATGGTGCAAAAGAAAAAAATCAACTTCTGGACTGGTTCGAAAACATTCAGGGGCCGACCAATTTGGAGACTTTTAGAGAGGAGTTTATCAGCCTGGCTGAAGGAAAGACCTATTTTGAAGGCGAAGTGATGGATCACACTTTGCAAGGTAAGACTCTCTATCTGTGGAGGACGATTGTTTTCCCCAAAGAGGCTACTAAATTTAAGAGTGTGCTCGTCTGCCTCACGAACATTACTGCTCGTAGGCAGGCTGAGGAAGCCCTTAGTAGGGCCCACGATGACTTGGAACGGTTGGTTCAGGAACGCACTGCAGCCTTGTCAGAAGCCAATTTGCTTCTCCAGACCCTGTTGGATCGTGTTCCTGATCACATTTTCTTTAAGGATCTCCAAAGTCGCTTTATCCGAAATAGTCGATCTCAGGCTGAAATGCTTGGGTTAAAGGATCCGGCCGAAGCCGTGGGTAAGAGCGATTTTGACTTTTTCCCGCATGCTCAACAGGCTTATGAAGAAGAACAATCCATTATCAGGTCTGGCCAACCTATGGTGGATTTTGAGGAGCATGTCATCTGGCCCGATGGGCGCGAAACCTGGGTCTCCACAACGAAAGTCCCTCTAAGAGACGAAACAGGACAGATCGTGGGTACTTTTGGTATCGCGCGAGACATTACCGAGCGCAAGCGCGCGGATGAAGCCCTGCGGAAAGCCAAAGATGAACTGGAAGTGAGGGTGGCTGAACGTACTGCAGAATTAAACAAAACAAATGAACAACTCAGACTGGAACTCAGCGAACGGAAGCGGGCAGAAGATGCATTGAAATTAAGTGAAACCCGCTATCGTCTCGCCAGCCGCGCTACCAAGGATGTTATCTGGGATCTGGATATGGTAAACGATCAGCATACCTGGAATGAGAATGTTCAGCCTCTCTTTGGATATACCCCTGAAGAGGCTGCCTCACATGGAAGATGGTGGCACGAGCATATCCATCCGGCAGATCGTGAGCATATTCTCTCTGACCTGAAAATCTTCTATGAAAGCAGCGATATCATTTGGACAGATGAATATCGTTTTCTGCGCCGGGATGGCTCGGTGGCGTACATTACCGACCGAGGTTATGTCGAAAGAGATATTAATGGCAAGCCACTGCGCATGATTGGTGCCATGTCTGATATCACGGCCCGCAAAATGGCTGAAGATCAGATCAGACGCCGGGTGGATCACCTAAAGGCATTGCGCATTATCGATATGACTATCAATTCCAGCACGGATTTACATTTCTCTTTGCAAACTGTACTCAGGCAGGCCGTTTCTCAATTGCATGTAGATGCGGCCGATATTCTCCTTCTCAACCCAACCACGCACATTCTCGAATATAGCGATGGGATAGGGTTTTATACAAAGGCTATCGAACGTTCCTCTGTGCGAATCGGAGAAGGATATGCAGGCAAAGCTGCGCTCGAACGAAAGATAATCAATATCCACTCCTTGTATGAAAGCAGGGAAAGCTTCAATCGCAGATTATTAATGGAGGGCGAGAATTTCACCGGTTATTATGGGGTACCACTGATCGCAAAGGGTGAGGTCAAGGGCGTGTTAGAAGTCTTTCATCGCACTCATATGGAGGTGGATCAGGAATGGGTTGATTTCCTTGAGTCTCTCGCAGGGCAGGCTGGCCTTGCCATAGACAATGCTACGCTCTTCCAGAACTTGCAGCGAACCAACCTTGAGCTTGGCATGGCCTACGAGAGCACCCTGGAGGGATGGTCCGCCGCGCTGGATTTGCGGGATAAGGAAACAGAGGGTCATACGCTGCGTGTTACAAACCTGACGTTGCAACTGGCGGAACAAATGGGATTACAAGCTAAAGACTTAGTACACATCAGACGAGGCGCGCTTCTCCATGATATAGGAAAGATGGGCGTGCCGGATAGAATCCTGCTCAAGCCCGATAATCTGACAAACGAAGAGTGGGAAATCATGAAACTTCATCCTGCGTATGCATACGAAATGCTATCCCGCATCGAATATCTGCGTCCATCACTGGATATTCCTTATTCTCATCATGAAAAATGGGATGGGACTGGCTACCCGCGCGGCCTAAAAGGTGAGGAAATTCCCCTTCACGCAAGAATCTTTGCAGTAGTGGATGTTTACGATGCGCTCATCTCGGACCGTCCATACCGCCCAGCATGGACCAAAGAAAGAGCGCTTGAATACATTAAGTCACTTTCGGGCACACATTTTGATCCGCGAGTCTTGAATGCGTTTCTTGAGTTGTTGAATCGAAATTGATTGTTGAATTGCAAAAACTTACAGAACAATCACTGTTTAATCCCTGCTAATTCCATCGCAAGCTGCTCTTCCATCGCTTCTGTAATTTCCACGAGCGGCGGCTTGACCTGCCAACGCGGCAGTCCATGTAGGCGATGAAGCATTGCCTTTAGCGTTGGCGGGAAGGGAGGATACTTATCGAGGATTTCCCTTAGCTCAGTCACATGTGCTTGCGCGGCTGATGCATCTTTACCCTCGCACATTAAATCCCATATATTGCGAAGCTGAGGAGAAATAATATTTGCGGCCGCAGTGATACAGCCCGCGGCTTTATTTTCCATGGCGAGCTGCACATAAGAATCTGTTCCCGTGAGAACTACCAGGTCATACCCGAATTTTTTGCCAAGACTCCGTGTGAGATCAGCATCATGCGATGAATCCTTTATGCCTGCAAATTGTGTGGGAAATGCATCTTTTAAACGCGCCAGCAATTCGATGGAAAATCCGATCCCTGCAACTCTGGGAAAATGATACCCAAGCAAATATTGGTCAGATGGAACGGCTTTTGTAATGAGTTCACTGAACCAATTGAACAGACCATCATCGGTGGCGTTTCGGAAGTAATAGGGAGGCAGTGCCAATGCCGCGTCGTAACCCAGGTCAAATGCGAATTTGGTCAAATCAATGGTTTCAGAAAGACTCGGCGTGCCTACCCCTGCGATCAAACGGAAGCCAGGCAGTTGGCTTCGAGCTGCGATTGCGGCACGCATCACGGCTTCGCGCTCAGATGGAGAGAACGAAGGTCCTTCGCCGGTTGTGCCGAAGAGCACCGCACCGTGACAGCCCCGAGAGGCGAGAAAATTCAATAAAGCGGGAACAGACTCAAGGTCCAGGGTTGAATCGGATTTTTTTCCATTTAAGGATGCTGTGTGAAGGGGAGTCACTGCTGCAGCATAGACTCCGGCAAGAGGATGGCTGGATGTCATTTTTTCTCCGATTTTCTAGATTTGGCTTTTGCTTTTTTCTTCTTGATGCGCAACGATTTTTTGTTTTCCTCTCCAAGAAAAGTGCGGGCCGCGTCTTCAGGGGGCTGAAGTGATTCGCCCTCTTCCACGAGATATTGCTGGTGATCAAGCACCCACAAATATAAATCGCCTTCAGTCTTGGTAGGAAATTCCTTAAGAATTTCCGTCTCGCGAATTACATTGATGACCGGCCTATATACATTATCATACCAGTGAAGTATTGCCTCTTCTTCCGAAATATCACGCTTCCAATCGAGTCCCATAAAATATCGATGCACAGCGATGTGCTCCAACATACGGTCGAAGCCATCGGGAATGGTCAATCGAATATTGGCATCTGGCTGTAGCGAGTCAAGCGAAGTTCGTTCAAGGAACTGTACTTTCGATTCAAGGATGATCAGATCTTCAGGCTTGATATCTGCTGTAATATTCACACGTGTGGAACATTCGCGCACCTCGGCTTCTATATAGATTTGTCCCTGTTCGCGCGCGACCGAGACGCGGTGATGTCCATCCACAACGAAGTATACCTGTCCCACTTTATATAAAACAACAGGTGGCAGGCTGATCTCCTCGTAGAAAGCGCGATTGACACTTTGCCAGCGATTGGCAAGTTGGTCGCTGGCTGGCAGGAAGACGCGGTCGAACTCATGATAGCGGTTCAGGCTCCCTGCGATTTCATCCACATGAACGGTTTTCACGCCCCGATAAATAGGCCCGCCAATGCGCAGTTTCTCTTTGATCTCATCGTAGGAAAGCAAAGTAGTAGGCTGACCCGAAAGGGTTGACCACATGCGGTTCATAAAGGCTTTGAAGCGCGCTCGTTGAAAATCTGATCGTGCCTGGTCGGTAAATTGATCTTGCATGGTTGTCTTTATTTGTATGACTCTTGTTGGGCGTAGGGGCGTAACAAGTGAAAAGGTAAATTAATGACTCACTTCAATAATCTTGTAGGGGAATACGTTCACGATCTTTGTCAGATTCTGAGTCGTCTCAGATGGAGAGAGATTTCCGCGCTGAAAATGTGTGTGACCGTGAAAGTGGTAGCGCGGCTTTGCGACGCGGTGGATCCAGTTAATCGCTTTTAATCCCTGATGAGATTGTGTCTCATCATCATGTATGCCAAAAGGAGGGGAGTGTGTAATGAGAATATCCAGGGCACGGCCATAATTGATTCTGTTCAAAAATAAGCGAGGTAGAAGTCGAAATGCTCTGAAATATGCTTCGGTCTGGGAATATTGATTGGTGCCGTCCGGACGGTAGCGAATCGACCCTCCAAAGCCACCAATCAAAAACTTTTTATAACGGATTACCTTCAAGTCCAGGTTTGAACCGCCTTCTGCATGAGTGAGGGAATTATCAGGGTTATAGGTTGGGTCGTGGTTACCAGGAACATATAATAAGGGAAGATTCAGGAGGGTCAATAAGTTTTCAAGATAAGGATAGGGCAGGTCTCCGCATCCAAGTATCAAGTCGATTTTACTGAAATGCCCACTTTCGAAAAGACTGTAAAGACGCTCGACCACTTCATCGCTTAATACGAGGATTTTCACAATGTACAATTGTGCCGCAGAAATATATTCCCGGCAAGGGAATCCCTTTCAGCAGTGTGGCTTTCTCAAAGCGAGGGAAATTTCTATGAGAATACTTTTGCCTCGTGCTTTTGTCGGGCATGAGCATGGCTCAGAATTGCAATAGTAATATATGTACGAAATTGAAATGTTATTTGGTTTTAGGTGGTTGTCAAACAAAGCAGTGCAAACTATAATTTACTGACTAGGAGAAGCGAACTGGAAACAAGGATATTCCCTGAGTTATCAGACGACCGGGGTGATGATCAAGGCTCTCCCCCTCCTCGCCAACTTCAGGCAGGTGTTACGCTTGCCAAGCGTTATGCGATTCAGGAGGTAATAGGGGTTGGTGGAATGGGTTCAGTGTATCGTGCTCGTGATATGCACTTCCCAAGCGTTACCAAGCTGGTGGCAGTGAAGGAAATGATCAATAGTGCGCCAGACCCTCTTGTCCGGGAGACGATCGTTCAAAATTTCGAGCGGGAAGCGAATTTACTGGCTACTCTTCAGCATCCATCCATCCCTCGTATTTCTGATTATTTCACTGTGGAAAGTCGTTCATACCTTGTGTTGGAATTTATCCATGGCAAGGATATGGAAGCGATTATCAACGATACCGGTGGTTTCCTCCCTGAAGATCAAGTGCTGAGTTGGGCAATTGAATTATGTGATGTACTTAACTATTTGCACAAACATAAACCTGACCCGATCATCTTCCGTGACATGAAGCCCTCGAATGTGATGATCAATCATAATGGCGACGTAATTCTTGTAGATTTTGGGATCGCCAAGACGTTTCAGAGCGGGATCAAAGGAACCATGATTGGCACCGAAGGATATTCGCCTCCCGAACAATATCGCGGCGAAGCCACACCTTCTGCCGATATCTACGCCATGGGTGCTACCATTCACCATGCATTGACCCGGCGCGACCCGCGTCTTGAGCCGCCATTCTCTTTTTCCGAGAGACCCATCCGCAGGATTAATTCTGCAGTTTCACCCGAGCTCGAAACGGTTGTAAATATGGCGCTTGAATACAATCCTGAAAGCCGGTTTCGTACTGCAGCAGATATGAAGCAGGCGCTTATGGGTGTGGCGCGCAAGACTGGAGCACTTGTGCGTATGGGGAATCCACAGACGGGAACCATACAAGCCAGCGGGATTAAGCCGTTGTGGTCATTCAAGTGTGAAGATGAGATCCGTGGCACACCTGCGCTTTTTCAAGGCACGCTTTACATCGGGTCATACGATAACAATCTTTATGCACTTGGCGCCGGTGACGGGAAATTCCAGTGGAAGTATCCAACAGATGGCGGCATTGTTTCACGTCCGGCGTTGTTCGAGGGGAATGTGTATATTGGCTCGGAGGATAAGCGTCTTCATGTTGTTAGTGCCCGTTCTGGCAAGGTAGTGTGGACTTATTTTACCAATGGACCGATTCGCTCCTCCCCTCGCATTGCCGAAGGGCATATTTTTGTAGGATCAGATGATTATCATATTCATGCTGTAAATATAAATAGTGGGCGCATGGCATGGAGATTCGAAACAGCCGACGCTGTCCGTTCAACGCCTTTTGTTACGAATGATCTTGTATATGTAGGCTGTGAAACAGGCGATTATTATGCTGTTGATTTTCGCGGCGAATTGAAATGGCGTTTCCGCGCCAAGCGAGCCATTACATCATCGACTATAGGGGCGGGTCAGGTGTTGTATTTCTCATCTGTGGATGGAACGCTGTATTCACTCGATTCCCGCAACGGTTGGGTAATCTGGCGTTTTCGTTTGGGCAAAGCATCCATTAGCACGCCATGTGTCGTTGATGATTTTGTGTTTGTTGGGGCCGCAGATGGATTTATATATGCAGTCGAGGCAAAAAGCTCGAAAGAGCTATGGCGGTTCCGTACAGAACATCAGGTGAACGGCTCGCCCGTAGTATATAAGGATTCACTATACTGCGGCTCAGTGGATGGCAATCTCTATTGTTTGGAATATCGCACGGGTCGCCTGCGCTGGAAATTTGGGACACAGGGTGCCATAACAGGTACCCCTTTGGTATACGACGATATTGTGTATATTGGCTCCACAGATCATCAGGTTTATGCCTTGCTTGCCTGACAAGGAGTTATTCGTGAATAAATTATCTCGCTGGTTGTCCCAACTCTTCGGCAATAATCAATCCTCCTCTGCAACGACCCAGGAGATTGCGAATACTGCGCCCCTTTCAGAACAGCAGATCCAATCCATTGTTAGTAATCAGAATCCGCGTTTTGATCTACAACAATTGATTTCCGCCTGCGGACAATCTGTGGGAAAACAACGCGATCTAAATGAAGATAGCCTGCTTGCCATTACAACAACCATGGCAGGCAATTCAGGGAATTTGCCATTTGGGCTTTATATTGTCGCAGATGGCATGGGTGGCCATCAGTTTGGTGAGGTGGCAAGCAATGCAGCGATCCGTACTGTAGCCGGGTATGTTTTGCGAAAGTTTCATCCTTATTTGTTCCATGTGAAGACCGATACCATGGAAGAATCATTTCAGGAAATCATGCAAGCTGCCGTGACTGATGCACAGCGCGCGATTCAACGCGAAGCTCCTGGGAGCGGTACAACCTTAACAGCTGCCCTCGTGATCGGTCAACAAATTACAGTTGCCCACGTGGGCGATAGTCGAGCATATTTTATCTATCCTGATGGGCGCATTGAGCCGATTACCCGGGATCATTCACTTGTGAAACGCCTGGAGGAACTAGGGCATATTACTCCAGATGAAGCTGCTAACTATCCGCATCGCAATGTACTCTATCGTGCGTTGGGACAGGGCGAAATACTCGATCCTGATATTTTTACAATTGGTTTTCCTCAACCTGGTTATTTGATGATATGCAGTGATGGATTGTGGGGAGTCGTTGCCGAGCAGGATCTGATCCGATCGATTATCGACGCCCCCAATCTTCAGCGTGCATGCCAAAACCTCGTCAGTGCCGCCAATACGGCAGGAGGTCCTGATAATATCAGTGTGGTTCTCGCACAGCTTATTGGGTGATTATGTCATCTCAACCTCCGGATTTCTATGTGATTTTAGGTGTATCCCGCGATGCATCGCCGGAGGAAATCAAGCGCGCTTATTTTGAAGCTGCACAAAGACTACATCCTGATAAAAACACGGCCGCAGGTGAAACTGAATTGTTTCTAGGCGTTCAACAGGCCTACGAGACATTATCCAACCCCCAGCGTCGGGCGCAATATAATGCAATATTGCCGCCTGAAAAGAAATTTATTCTCCCGTACCAACATCAAATCCTTTGCAGCCGCCCGAATTTAGTTCAACTGGATGAGCCGCAAATGTTATATGTCATGCTGGAACTTGAGGCACCAGCCGAGGCTCGTCAATCCTCAGCACCGCCACTTAACGTAAGCCTTGTAATTGACCGTTCCACTTCCATGCAGGGCGAAAAGATGGATATTGTGAAGGCCTCAGCCATCCAGGTATTACGGAATCTGAGGCCGCAGGATATTTTGAGTGTTGTAGCATTCAGTGATCGAGCGGAAGTGATCGTGCCTGCTTCATATCAGCAGGATCGTCAGCGCCTCGAGGCCAAGATTCAATTGATTCAGCCCACCGGGGCGACTGAGATGTACCAGGGACTTGAACTGGCGGTCAAGGAGGTATTTAGGAGTATTGATTCGAAACGTGTCAATCACATTATCCTTCTTACCGACGGCCATACTTATGGTGACGAACAGCAATGTCTTGAGCTGGCATCCAGGCTTGCGGAGCGCGGAATCGGTGTAAGCTGCATGGGAATTGGGAAGGAATGGAATGATATTTTTCTCGAAGCGCTTTCCACTCGAACCGGAGGAAGTACTGCGTACATTGCCCAGCCTGCTGATATCAAGCGGCTTCTCCTTGAGAAATTTGATGCACTGGGCCAAACTTTCGCAGAGGACGTCACACTGCAAATTTCTCCGGCTGAGGGTGCTGAGCTGGCTTACGCATTTCGCCTGCATCCGGATCCATCCACAATCGCTATTGAAAATCAACTGCATCTGGGCGCAATATTACAAGATGCTGCCACTAGTGTGCTTTTTGAGTATATAATTCAGCCAAAAGCGGTAAAATCAGACTCATTGACGATTCTAAATGGTACGCTGAAGGTGTCGATTGCTTCGCATCCAACGCCGGTTCCTCCCTTGAGGATTCTCCTTAAGCGTCCCGTGTCGAACTCGCCGGAGGTCGAACCACCGCCTCCGAAGATTGTTCAAGCATTGTCGCGCCTCATGTTGTACCGTATGCAGGAGCGGGCACGTAAGGAAATCGATAAAGGGAATATCGATACGGCTACACGTCAGCTCCAAACACTTGCGTCAAATTTATTGGCACAAGGTGAACGTAGTCTGGCTCAAACCATTCTGCTTGAAGTAAATAACTTGCAGCAAAAAAACACCCTCTCCGACGAGGGGAGCAAGAAGATTAAATATGGTACTCGTGCATTGTTCCTAGAGTCGCCAAAGAAGGAGATCATCTCATGATTATTTGTTCCAATTGTCAGTATAAGAATGTCTCGGGCGCAGTTTTTTGCGCGGAGTGTGGAGCACAACTCGATGGAGTGGAAACGCTTGTCACTCAAGCCATCACAGATGAGCAGATTGAAGAAGAGTTAAAAAAGAGAACTGCTCGTCCGGAGCCTGTTTCAGCTCCCTCCAATAGTTGGATTTCCTTACACCTGATGGATAGCGGCAAGATTTTGCCACTCGCCTCCCGAAATGAGTTCACACTTGGGCGCCTCAGCGAAGGCCAGCCGATCATGCCGGATATCGATCTGACTCCGTACCAAGCCTATGCATCCGGCGTCTCCCGCCTGCACGCTGTGGTCAAACGTGAGAATAACAGGGTGGCTGTGATGGATTTGGGATCATCCAATGGCACTTATGTTAATGGCCGCCGCCTTAATCCGCATACAGAAGAGTCCCTGAGCCACGGGGATATTGTAGCCCTGGGCAAGCTCAAGATTCAAATTCTGCTTCGCAATATCTGAAATTAAGTCAGCACAGAAAGGTAGGTACTTATGGCCTATTCAGTCATTCTTCATGTTACGGGCGAAGCCTCCATACTTGGCGAAATTGAAGAGCTCCCTAAACCTACTGATACAATCATCACACTAACAAACCCGCGCCTGCGCGATGGTAAGGATATTCATTATCTGGAACAGAATGTTGTTAAAGTGATCTGGCCCCTCGTCAGGGTCACCCTGATCGAAGTTTTGCAAAGCGAAGAGGAAGAGAACCTGATCGGCTTTGTGAGGGAATAATACATGTCCGAAGAATTCGGCCGTCGCCGCATCCTCGTCGTGGATGACGAGGAGCGCATGGTGCGTTTCATCCGCATGAATCTGGAGCACGACGGCTTTCAAGTCGCGGAAGCCTTCAATGGCAAGCAAGCTATTCAGAAACTTCGCGACGTTACCCCCGACTTAATTTTGCTCGACGTAATGATGCCCGATCTCGACGGGTTTGAAGTGTTGGAAACCATTCGAGAGGGAAGCAATGTGCCAGTCATTATGCTCACTGCCAAGGGTGAGGAGGATGACCGTGTCCGCGGTCTCGAGCTGGGAGCAGATGACTACATCACAAAACCCTTCAGCCCGCGCGAAATGGTCAGCCGAGTGAAGGCGGTTATTCGCCGCACGGAAAGCGCGGGCGGCTCGATGCACGAAATCATCGAAGTGGATGAACGGCTCAAGATCGATTTTGATCGCCGGGAGGTCTGGCTGGAAGGCAAGCTGGTCAAGCTGCGCCCGACCGAATATCGCCTGCTGTATCATCTTGTGCAAAACGCGGGCTGGGTTGTGACTCACGACCAACTGCTTGTAAAAGTATGGGGATACGAATATCGTGACGAACCGCATTATGTGCGCCTGTACATCAATTACCTCCGCCAGAAACTGGAGAAGGACCCTGCCAACCCAAAATATATCCTTACAGAGCGCGGCGTTGGGTATCGCTTCGTGGACTATAAGAGAAAAAAGAATAACGAACAATCCTGACATATTGTTTTTCATTGCACTTTTTAATCCAATTATTATGACGAGCCCATGCCTTTCTCATGTGGCTCGTTATCATTTAAATTGTGAGAAAACTGTTTTATGCAACGAAAAAGAACGTAAAAAAAAGTGTTTGGAAAACCTGTAGTCGAGGTCACAAATACCGCGGAAGTCGTTGCCCATATTGTTGGAAACGAGACCATCCAGGCAGCCGATAAAAACTTCTGACAAAATTTTTATACAGGGTTTGTGTTCTTTTAACAGGGGCTATTTATATTAAGTCCATATAAACCAACCAATTAAGAAGGAGGCTGTTATGTCTAACTTAACCCGTTGGGAACCTGCTCGTGAGATGATGACTCTGCGTGAGGCAATGGATCGTCTTTTCGACGATGCCTTCACCCGACCGTTCTCTATGCGAGATGGCTGGTCAGCGCCTGCGATCGATATGTACCAGACCGATGACGAGATCGTTGTCAAGGCTTCCCTGCCAGGAATCAAAGTTGATGAAGTGCAGATCAACATTACTGGCGATGTGCTCACACTAAAAGGCGAAGTGAAGCACGAGGAAGAGAGTAAGGACAAAGCCTGGCATATCCGCGAACAACGTTGGGGTT
>Ga0075419_10001606_pt1 | contig 14694 bp, 9 predicted proteins | sample SoiMetdeltSBSDD3_FD_76900 | JGI IMG/M metagenome (GOLD analysis project Ga0075419, IMG submission 76900) | Bulk soil microbial communities from a Populus tree surrounding site in Tennessee, USA - Soil MetaG P. deltoides SBSDD3 | ecosystem: Environmental > Terrestrial > Soil > Tree plantation... | reverse complement strand
TTATAAATACCGGTCTTAACCCGTATGACAGTTTGCTTCCTGCTATTGGCTGGAACCGCATTAAATGCCTCCTGTATTGTTTTATAATCACCGGTTCCATCTTGTGCCACAACGATCGGAACAGGAACGGGCGACTCTTTTGTCTTAGTAAAAATTTTTTTCAGAAACCTATCGATGTAAGCAATTGACGAATCAAACCAGGGATTAAATAAAATAAATGAGTGAGGCGCGTCAAACGTTTTTACATCGAAGTATATATGATACCAACTAAGGACATCAATAAAATCCTCTCTCCCCGCATGCATTCGCGGCACATTACTATTCAGAAACAAAGTCGGAGCTGAAAAAGGACCTACATGAGTTAGCGGAGAACCCTGCTTCCAAAGTTCAGGGTTTGCTGTTTTTGAGTAGCCAAACCAGTTAGTGGCTGCAGAAATTCTTTTGCTATCATCACCTTCACCTGATTCCGGATGAATAAATGCCAGGATACCATCAATATCAATAACTGCATTAACTCTACTCGAAACACCTTTGCTGCATCCATCACCTTCGAATGATGGAATTCCATTCGTGGCTCCCATCATTGCTGCCAGCTCGCCACCCGCTGAATGTCCCGCAACAACTATTCTATCCTCATTAATATGGTACTTCGCAGCATTCTTTCTAACCCAACGGATCGCAGATTTTATATCATATACGCCGGCAGGATACAAAGCTTCTGTTGAAAGACGATATTCGGGCGTAAAGCAAACATATCCTAAAGCGGCAAGTTTTTGTGCTAACGGGTAATGCAAGGTCCTGTTCCCGGTCCTCCATCCGCCACCATGAATTATTATTATTGCAGGTCGCTTTGACGAAGCTCTCCATTTTGCATAAAATGCATCTAGTAAAAGCTTACGATCACCGGTCTTACAATAGTTAATATTTTTTTCTTCGACAAGGTTTGTAAAATGGAACTCATCAACAAATTTTGCCTCAGGATTTGTTTTAATGGTTCCTGCATAGGCGCTATGGAGGGAATAGGATGTATCGGGTATACCTGTAATGCCTTGTGTTGACTGGGAATCTCCATAAAAAGCAACAAGCATTAGTAATATGGAAAAATAATTTCTTTTCATTGTTTCACTTCAGGCCTGATAACTCTATCAGTCAATTCAGGAATTTGTTTTTTTATCTCTTCTAATACTATCTGTGCGATCAATCTTGCACCTAATTCTGAAAAATGAGTATTATCTTCTTTTCCATCAGGATAATTCGGATGTTCTCCTGGTTTTAGATGAAGAAATAAAAGTTTCGAGTTCTCAACACCCATTTGCTGGTAAAGTTCCTGGCTCTTTTTATCGAGGTCAGCCAGGTAGATTTTTTCCTTTGTTGCTACGTTGCGCACCAATTGAGAATACACCTCATGGGTTCCTTCAATTTTGCCTGCAGCGTCAAATTTTCTTCTTGCAACAGGAGTGAACAAAACCGGTATCAGCTGTTTGTCTCTTGCTTCAGCAATGAACAGGGTTAAATTATTGGTAAACTCTGTTTCGGTAGTTGCATTGGCTTTTGTCGGTACTTCATCATTGTGACCGAATTGAATAAAAACATAATCACCTGCTGTTGATTCATCCATGATCTGCTTCCAAAGCCCTTCATTTCGAAATGACTTTGTACTGCGTCCGTTCTTTGCTTTGTTCACTACTTTGATCGTCGAATCCCAGAAATAAACAAAGGGCATTCCCCAACCTGTTTCAGGATATGCCTTTGTTTCTTTAATACTCATCGTACTGTCACCTGCCAGAAAGATTTTAATTTTTTTCTTTTCAGGAATTACAAAGGCAAACGTAAACACAGCACCGATCAGTAAAGAAGTCTTTCTCATTTCAATAGTGAATTTATATACACTTCAATATTTGTATAAAATCTATGCAAAGTAATTCTTGAAGCATCAGACGCATCAGCAGGATTCAATCCATTCATTACTTCCCATTCATCTGGCATTCCATCTTTGTCATTATCTGCTGGGGCGGGCAATGATCTTAAATCCGGCCATGCATTTACTGTAAGCTCAAATGGTGAATGATGCGGGTAACGCCCCTGTACATCAATGATAAACCCGGAACGGTTTCTCACATCGTTTACAATTCTTTCATCCAAACTATCCCTGCGATAGCTGGCGCCGGCTTGCTTTAATACGGACTCAAAGGCTGCTTCTGCCGGTTGCATATTTATTTTAATTGAGGGATGAATCTTATCTATTACCGCACTTCGCTTATCTTCTTCCGTTCCGCCGTTGCCCATCACTATTCCTAACCAGTTATTTTTTGATACATCTTTTGCTTCATCCACATAGTTTCCATTTACATACCATTTGCCAAACGGAATAGTTTCTGTTTTACCGGGATTCACAATCCGGGATCGTACATTTTTATTAGTAGACGGGCCATACTTAAAATAGTTGTTTATGATATTATAATTACCTCCCTCACCGGCATAAATACTATTACCTCCCCAGTTATAAATTACATTATTGGTATAATCAACAAACTCCCGGATCCCTTGGCGGTTGCCATTGAATCGCGGATTACGATTGTTGCAATGTGCAAACAAATTATGATGGGCTGTTAAATGCGCGCCACCCCAAATACCGCCAAAGCCATGGTGTTCCCAATCTTTATCTCCTGTTTCAAAATGGTAAGAATAATTTAGCGGTTCAGAAATAATATTCCATTGCAATGTGGTACTGTCACCGTTATAAACGGATAAACATTCATCATTACTCCAGCTGAATGTGCAATGATCGATGATAATATGCTTTTTTCCAACGCCGCTAAAGGCATCTTCGCTACCACTGCCGTCTACCTGCCCAGCCTGCCGCTGCCATTTATCACCTAAACGAAAGCGGATATAACGTATAATGATATTATCTCCACCAAGCCCAACAGATTTATCGGCAATACAAATACCATCACCCGGCGCGGTTTGTCCGGCAATGGTTGCGTTTCCTTTGATGGTAATCGACGAATTCAAGTGAATGGTGCCTGATACCGCAAAAACAATTACTCTTGGCCCATTCACGGTCGCAGCCTTTCTAAAACTTCCCTCGCCATCATCGTTAAGATTTGTTACGATAAGAACCTTTCCTCCTCTTCCCCCTATTGCATATTTTCCAAAACCCTCGGCACCCGGAAATGCAATGGGAGTTGGATCTTCTTGCGAACCACTTCTATTCTTTTGAGCAGTGCATTTACTGAAAACACCAGTAATGATGATCAATAAAAAAAATAGTTGTAATAATCTCATGATCTGATTTAAAAATAAAGCTGCCGCATAAGCAGCAGCCCTGATAAACTAATGATCTTCTTCGAACGCAAAGATTTTAATAACCCGGGTTTTGCTTTAATTTACCCTGGTAGCTGGCAATAGTTGCTACATCATAGGGGAACAATTCACTTTTGCCTGGTGTAAAGAAAAACGCAAATCCCTGCCAAAATGGTTTATTATCAATTGCTGTAGTTGATGTAAGATGCTGAGCCCAGTCTATACGTACCCATTTTGTAGCAGGATTACCTTGCGCTGGTCCTGTTCCCGGGTTCGTTTGATTGAAAAGTGTGCTGGTTGGTGGGGCTTGTGTCGGTCTCCAGAATGGTTTTCCATTACCATTGCTGTCCGCCGCAGTGTACCAAACTATTTCCTCACCTACATTTTTATAATAAATGTATTGCGGTACATAACTATAAGGAGCCACACGGTCACGAATTTGCTGGATCTTTGTTCTTGCTTCGGCAATTTTTGTCGCCAATAAATTCCAGCGTAGCAGATCATACTTACGAATTCCTTCATGACCAAATTCAAGATATCTTTCATTTACTATCGCATCAAAGAAGCCTGTTTTGGTTGTCGGCGTTGTTCCGATCAGACCGGTGTTTCCGCGATAGGCTCTTTTCCTTACTTCTTCAAATGCTGCGATAGCTTCGGGAGTGGGACTACCATTAATTTCATTTACCGCTTCGGCATACATTAATAATACATCTGAAAAACGGATCATCGCCCAGTTGTAACCAACATTTAAAACGGTACCCGGCAACAGTGGCACTCGCCAGTCGCGACGATACTTACCAGTATTTAATTCAGCAAGCCTGCGCTGATTCTTGATATTTGAGCCCGTAGCAACGGCATAATGAGTTATTGTCACATCACGACGTGTATCAACTGAGTCAAAAGCATAAAAATAATTGGGCATCATGATAATGCCGCCGCCGCCTGCGCCATAACGTGAAGCATTGTTTAAGTTTGGTCCGTCATAATTTCCCATACGGCTATCGCTGTTGCTGTTTCCACCACCAGCGCCCACTTCAAAGAGTAGCTCATATTGCGGATCATAAATAAACGATGTCACATTACGCCAGATGTTTTCAAAATTAGGATTCAGTGTATGCTGATTCCTGTTTGCCATCAACTCCTCACATTCCTTTTTGGCGATCTGGTAAAAGCTAAGGTAATCGGCACGACGTTCCATTTGTCCATTTTGTCTCAATGCATATCCCCCACGGGCCAGGGCAATTCTTGCTCTCAACGCTTTGGCGGCGCCTTTTGTTATTCTTTCATTTCTTGCAACATCAGTTCTCCATGGAAGCAGATCAACAGCGGTCGCCAGGTCAGCTATGATCTTGTCATAAGTGGAATCGCGGTCTGTTTGCGGAATAAACAATTCTTTTTGCTGGTAAGCGGGTACCATTGGTGCCGGCACATCTCCCCAGTTCCTTATCAATTCATACAGGAATTGTGCTCTCAGCGTCAGCGCCTCACCATGTAATCTTCTTAATTCTTTTTTCTCCGCGTCAGTTCCACCGGAGTATTGCGGCATTAGAGGAATCCGTTCGATACACAAGTTTGCCTTTTCAACACCACGATATAACTGCCGGAATGGGTTTGTCAATTCCGCATTGGTAAGCAATAATTGATAACGACCGATACCACGTCTTCCATTATCAATATTACCACTCACAATTCCTTCATCCGAGTCGTAAGGATAATACATGCTGATACGAATTCCATAACCATTATCACCCTGCAGCTCATCATAAACACCGACTACGGCAGTAAATGCATTTGATACATCGGCGAAGGCCTGTTCAACGCTGTATTGAGAAACAGGTTCCACTTCCGTATATTTTTTACAACCAACAGTCGAAACCATTGTCACTATGAAGACAACCGCCACTAATTGATAAAATCTATTTTTCATATGTCAAACTATTAGAAGTTTTTAGAATGTAATATTTAATCCGGCAACCCATGTTCTTGATCGAGGATAGGCGGCAAAGTCAACACCCGGAGTAAGCGGATCGCTTCGTCTTGCTGTAACATCCGGATCGTAACCGGTATACCCGGTGATAGTTGCAAGATTATTTACGGTTGCGTACAAACGCAATGTCGTGATCTTTGCTTTATCAAGTATTCGTTTGGGCAGTGTATAACCAAGCGTAATATTATTGAAACGTAAATACGAACCATCCTCCACGGCCCATGAATGTAACCACCAGCGTTGTACACGCACAGGTGTCCAGAGCTTTGCATTTGCGTTCAATTTTTCTAACTCTGCAGGATCTGTAACCCGCTGACCGCTGGAGTTAATATAAGTGAACCTGTCTTTCATGATATCAAGCATATTCAAATTTGAGAAAGCACCATCGGTCCACTCGATCTTGTTTGCATTATAGATATCATTGCCTACAACAAAATTCACAAAAACACTCAGGTCAAAATTTTTGTATGTGAATTGATTGTTCCAGCCACCGGTAAAATCAGGATTGGCATTTCCGACAACAGTCCGGTCACCATCAGCAGTTATTGTTCCATCGCCATTCAGATCTCTCCATTTCAACATTCCCGGTTGCGGCGTTCCGTAAACACCATTGAATGGAATTCCTGCTTTCAATGTATATGTTTGTGTAGCCGCGTTATAATCAAACTCGCTTACTTTAAAAAATCCATCGGTGATGAACCCATACATCAAACCGGCAGGTCTGCCTACTTCTACGAGATAATCATCAACACCGTCACTACCTTGCCAACCGGAGTTACGGGTGAGAGAATTTACGCCACCAAGACTTTCAACTCTGTTCTTATTAAACGAGATATTGAAATTGCTGCTCCACATGAAATCTTTTGTTTGTACCGGCGTAGCATTTATTTGAAATTCCACACCGCGATTGGAAGTAGACCCAATGTTCTGCAATTGCGAGGTATAGCCGGTAGTCGGCGGAATGGCAACCGATAGTAAAAGATCTTTCGCAGTATTCTTATAGATATCCATGGTGAATTGCACCTTATTCCTGAATAATGAAAGGTCGATACCAAAATTGCTTGTTGTATTTCTTTCCCATCTCAGGTCAGGATTGGCAAGCGCCGTTGGTGCAAAACCGGGAAGAATGGAGTGATTAAATGCATATTGACCCGTTACTCCATATAATTGCAGGTAAAGCAGGTTATCGATACGGTTGTTGCCAACGGCACCATAACCATATCTTATTTTACCATCATCTAACCAGGAAACGTTCTCAAAAAATTTTTCTTTCGTAAATCTCCAGGCAAGAGAACCGGAAGGAAATACGAGTGAGCCGTTCTCAGAACTGAATTTAGAGGAACGATCGGCACGCAGGTTGAATGTTGCCAGATATTTATCATCATAACCATATGTTGCTCTTCCAAACAGTGAGAAGATGCGACTTGGCGGCTGTTCAAATGAAGTTGGTAATGGCTGTGCAGAACCGGTAGGTGCAGAGCCGAGACCCATATTTGCCAAAGCTTTCTGAGCACTTATATCAGCGGGGAAGAAACGTGTTTCAAATGTATTTTGTTTTGACCGCAGATCAACGATCTCTTCTCCAACAAGCACCACGATGTCGTGGTGTTGTTTGAAGTTATTTAACGAGTACTGTAAAGTATTTGTGTTGCTAAGGGTGTTATTGTATTGTTGACCGATTGATGCAACAGGCAGCGATGCAAAGTTGCGTGCAGTAGAAGTTATTTTACTGTAGAAAAGGTCTGACCGGACATAAGCATTGTCATAACCAAGTGTGGACCGGAATACAAGATTTTTAAGAATGTTGTAATTAATGTAAGCGGTAAGGTAGGTAGCTCTTGTATTTTGTCTTCTATATTCAGCTTGTGTAAGTATTACCGGGTTAGTGGCACCGGAAGAAGCAAGATAATAGGCTTCGTCAAACTCATCCGCCCCAAAACCTGGCCTTGGCAATTCAAATGGACGATAGTTAATAGTATGGCGTAAGCGGTTTGTAGCTCTTGTTCCGCTATTGGTCGTACCGGCACCTTTTACTGCCTGGTCGAGATACCGCGCGGTAAACCCAACTTTTAATTTATCAGAAACTTTATGTTCGATCTTAAAGTTTGCGATGTAACGGTCAAACCCGGATTCGAGTTGAATACCGGCTTCCTTATTTGCCGTCAAGCTAAGGTTGAATGTTGTTGCCTGGTTGCCGCCGCTTACAAAAACATTATGATTTTGGAAATTGGCTTTTCTCCCAAACACTTCTTCCTGCCAATTGATAAAAGGAATGCTTTTATAAGTGTTCAATGTATCCCATGTTGTTCCGTAGGTATTAAAAAAGCTTGTCGTATCGGCACCGCCAACTAATTTGCTTCTTTCATACTGCCAGATAACAAAATCGTATGGATTCAAAACATCCATTGTCTTTGGCAATTCGCGGAAGCCAAAGGAACCATTATAGCCCACTTGTGTTTTACCTGGTCTTCCCGATTTTGTCGTAATGATAACAACACCGTTTGCTGCACGGGCACCGTAGATGGCTGTTGTCGATGCGTCTTTCAAAACATCGATGCTGGCAATATCCTGTGGAGCTATTACATCCAAAGCCTTTTCTACCTGCACCCCATCTACAATATAAAGTGGCGAATTGTCCTGAGTAATAGAACCACCACCGCGTACCCGAACAATAATGTCTGCACCGGGAGCACCCTCCGATGCAGTTACCTGCACACCTGCCAATCTTCCCTGGATAGCTTCGGCAGCAGAAGAAAGTGGTACGTCTTTTATTTGCTTCGAGTTAATCGATGAAACCGACCCGGCAAGATCTCTTCTTCTTGCAGTAGTATATCCAACCACCACAACATCTTCCAACGTAGCGGCATTCTTTTCTAATTGCACCGTGAGGGCCGTTGCTCCATCTGTCGTAATACTTGTTGGTTTGTGACCGGCATAGCTGAAATCAAGCGTCACCGAGCCGGTACCTGCTATACTTATGGTAAAATTTCCGTCTTTATCAGTTTGCACACCGGTTTTAGTACCCTTGGGAACAACACTTACACCCTGCAAAGGAATACCGGCGTCATCAGTTACCCGTCCCTTAATTACCCGTTCCTGTGCAAATGTTAAAATGGAAAGACATAGGAAAGAGATAATACATAGAAGTTGCTTCATATGGCTCTTTAATTTAAGTTGAAAAAAGTGATCGTAGTGTTTTTTGAATCGTGTTGAACTTCTCTCTGGTTAGAAATTCATCTCAATGCTAAACAGTATTTACCATATTGCAATCAATGAGTTAGCTCTTTATTTACGCAATCGTTCCCGATAACGATGACGAAAATCATGTGTCATAATCTGATTAATAAAGAGCGATGAATTTTTTTGAATGCTGCAAATGATGAATCATATTTTTACGCAGAAGACTGTCTTTGATCAGTTGGCTTCACATCGATTTACCCTGCGCTAAAAATCGTATCTTTAAGTTAATTTGCTGCCGGTTTTATGAAATTTGAAGCTGTTACTATTAAAGACATTGCGAAGGCTCTGGGTATTTCCACTTCTACCGTTTCCCGTGCATTAAGAGATAGTTATGAGATCAGTCCCGAAACAAAACAACTCGTGCTGGACTGTGCGGAAAAACTTAACTATCGCCCCAATCCAATTGCATTAAGTCTAAAAGAAAGAAGAAGCCGTTCCATTGGCGTTGTTGTTTGTGAAATCGCCAATAACTTTTTTTCCCAGGTCATCAACGGTATTGAATCCATTGCATACGACAGGGGTTATAATGTGATCATTTCTCAAACAAACGAATCATATGAAAGGGAAGTGATCGATCTGCAATACCTTGCTTCACGTTCGGTTGACGGTTTACTGATTTCATTATCCACGGAAACAAATGATCTTACCCATCTAAAAGGTCTTCATGCCAAGGGATTGCCAATAGTTTTTTTTGACAGGATCACCGAAGAGATCAATACGCACCGGGTGATCGTTGATAATTTTAAGGGCGCCTTTGATGCCACTGAACATTTGATCAAAAACGGTCACCGTCGCATCGCTGTCATCAGTAATTCAGAGTTTCTTTCAATTACGCATGAAAGAGTAGCTGGTTACAAAGAGGCCTTGATCCGCAACGGTATTCAAATAGATGAGAACTATGTACAGCATTGTTTTTATGGGGGGATGATATTTGAAGAAATTGAAGATGCGGTCAATAAGCTCCTCACCCAGCGAAATAAACCCGATGCTATCTTTACAACCAGTGATAAATTGACAACAGGCTGTTTAAAAACCTTAAAAAGAAGAGGGTTAAAAGTCCCCGATGATGTTTCGTTGGTCGGGTTTTCAAACACCGATATTGCGGAACTGATAGATCCGCCGCTCACCGTGGTAAGACAACCGGCTTATGAGATGGGAAAAGATGCAACCGACTTGCTGCTTCAGCTTATTGAAAGCAAGAGGCCGGTAAAAGAATTTGAACGAAGAGTATTGACACCAGAGCTACAGATCCGGGAGTCCTCGGTGAAAAGACTGGTGGCGGTAAACTAGGATCCGGACGATCTGTATATAACTTGTTTTGAAAAGGGCTCTGAATTTGTATAAATTACATGATATAAAACTTGCCAACTATGAGAAAAGTTTCTGACATTCTTGAACGTAAAGGAGCTTCAGCCGTAGCGGTAGCGCCAGATACAAAGGTGATCGAGGCACTTAGCATTATGGCGGAAAAAAATATCGGCTCAGTGCTTGTAATGGACGGAGGCGAATATCTTGGTATCATTACCGAAAGAGATTATTCCAGAAAAATAGCGCTGAAGCATAAAAGCTCTGTTGATACAATGGTATCCGAGATCATGACAACAAACCTGCCATCAGTGAGTCCAAAAGATACTGTTGAACATTGTATGCTATTGATGTCTGATAAGAATATACGTTACCTTCCTGTTTTTGACGGCAACCGTTTAGCAGGTATTGTAAGTATGAGCGACGTAGTGAAAGATACTATATTGCAACAAAAAGAAACCATCAGTCACCTGGAGAACTATATACATTCAGGTCTTTAAATTTATAGCAACTAAAAACACAAGTCGAAGTCCCGCATACTGCGGGGCTTTATTTTTTTTCAGGCTCGGCTTGCTTTGGTCTTACCAGGATCAGGTCTCTGATATCCACCTGTATGGGAAGCATACCGATTTTTACGACAGCTTTTTTACCTCTTAATTCCATCACTTCACCCACCTGGTGATTCTTTTTCATCTTCACTTTCTCTCCTACTTTTATTTCGCCGGGCAGTTCAACATATTTTGATTCGATCTGCTTTTGCATTTTACTTGCAGATCTCTTTTCCTGTTTATTAAATAAAAGGGCATTGATATTTTTAATAACCTTGTTCTTATCTTCTTCTTTTTTCCAATCCATCACCATTTGCTTCAGTTTTCTTTCCATTTCTTTCAAATAAGAAAGTCTTTCTTCCGAAACTTTATTTTGATGCTTCAATAACTCAACTTGCTGATTGTGCTTTTCCCTGTCCATCGCCTGTTTCATTTCTTTTTTCAGTTTTTCATTCTCCTGCAGCAATTGATGAAGTTCTTTTTCTTTCTTTTCCAGGTTATGCAGATCCTGCTCCGTCCTGTTCAGTAATTTATCCAATCGAAAATGGTCTTCATCAACCATTTTTCTTGCGCGATCGATCAGTGATCTGTTTAACCCGATCCTTTCTGCAATCGCAAATGTGTAAGAGCTTCCGGGTTTACCAATATTTAATTTATAAAGCGGCATGAGGTTCTTCTCATCAAAAGCCATGGCCGCGTTTAAGATGGCGGGTGTCTTGCTTGCCATTACCTTTAAATTCAAATAGTGCGTAGTCACAATTCCATAAGAATGCTTCTTTACCAACTCTTCTAAGATCACTTCTGCAAATGCACCTCCCAGGTTCGGATCACTACCGCTTCCTAATTCATCAATAAAAAACAGGGTTTTGCCATTCGCTACCTCCATAAAATGTTTCATATTCTTCAAATGGCTGCTATAAGTGCTCAGGTCAAATTCGAGACTTTGCGTATCCCCGATATGGATCAGCAACTGCCTGAATACACCAAACTTTGATGATGGATGAACAGGAACTAACAAGCCACTTTGTATCATCATTTGCAAAAGCCCGACAGTTTTTAATGTGACCGTTTTACCACCTGCATTTGGTCCGCTTATCACAAGTATCCTGTTCTTTTCGTCGAGGGTCAATGACACTGGCAGCGTTGGCTTATTTGCTCTTTTATTGTACAAATAAAGCAATGGATGATATGCATTTTCCAAATGAACAACTGCCTTGTCCTCCACAACCGGGAATTCAGCATTGATATCAATTGCAAGTTTTGCTTTTGCCCTAATAAAGTCATACTCTCCTGCAATTGTATGATACGTTGAAAGTAAGGGCGAATACACTGAGAGCTTTGAGGTCAGATCACGAAGCAAACGATACACTTCTCTTTTTTCGTCAGCCTCCAATGAGAAAACATCATTGTTCAGCTCAATGGTTTCTTCGGGTTCGATAAAAGTTGTACGGCGACTTTCACTTTCACCATGTAAAATTCCTTTTACGGTTCTTTTTTGTTCAGCATAAACCGCTACCACTCTTCTTCCATTCAAAAAACTTTCTTCAATATCGGCGAGATACCCTTGTTTATTAAGTTTTGAAATGATCTTATCGAACATTCTTCGCAACTCGTTTCTCTTCCGATACAGGTTCATACGAATATTTCGGAGCTCATCTGATGCATTATCCTTTACCTGCCCATTTTCATCCAGCACAACATCGATCATTTCAACAATTGCTTTTTCATAATAAGTGCCTTCAATGATCTTTAATAAACCGGTATATCCATTTCTCCTTTCAGCATCAAACCAGCGAAAGATATTCTTCATCAATTCTGCCAGCTTTCTTATCTCTACTAACTCATCACCGGAAAGCACTGCTCCCGGTATGGAAAGCATTTTTAGTTCTTTCGATAAATTAAAGACAGGATCATTGGGGAAATAAATGCTGTTTTGCAAAAGCTGTTTGTATTCGTAGGTCTGTTTAAGCTCTGTCTCTATGAATTCGATTTTGGTATGAATACGAAGCTGCTTTGCTTTTTCTATTGCATATTCACTCCTGCAATGTGCTGCAAGCAGGGATTCGATTTTGTCAAACTCCAACTGAACGTATGCCGATTCGGGAAATAATCTCATATCGATTAAAGCCAGCAAAGGTAAGCCTATGAAGGTGAATGGTCAATGGTGAATAATACCGCTGATCCTTTGCTCCGTGACCAGTGAACATTGACCATTGAGCATTCACGTTTGTTAAGGAACTCTCAAAGCTCGCGCCCCTGTCAGCGACCTTACAAACCAACCATTTCAAATCATCGTAACTTGCATAGCCTTTCAGGCGATCTCAGAACAATGGTGAAACGAATTAATCAAACAGAAGTAATTATGAAGACAGTATGGCTGGCAGTTCTCACAGGTGCTGCCGCATTCATTTCCTGTGCGCAAAACAATAATAAAGATTTAAAAATGAATACAACTAAAACGTCAGAAAAAACAGAAGCTACTTATACCGGGAAATCAGATACCGCTACGCTGGGCACTGGTTGCTTTTGGTGTACTGAAGCAATCTTTGAACAACTTAATGGAGTTATTTCGGTCACCTCTGGGTATGCCGGCGGTCATATTGCTAATCCAAGCTATAAGGATGTCACCACCGGCGAAACGGGTCACGCAGAATGTGTACAGGTCGTTTATGATCCTGATAAGATCAGTTTCGATGAATTGCTCGAAGTTTTTTGGCAGGTGCATGATCCGACAACGTTAAATCGCCAGGGCGCTGATGTTGGTACGCAATATCGCAGCGTTATATTTTACCATGACGATGAACAAAAACAAAAGGCGGAGAAATATAAAGCCGAATTGGATAAGAGCGGAGCATTTGATGATCCAATCGTCACTACACTTGAGCCCTTCACTAAATTTTATAAGGCTGAAAATTATCACCAGGAATACTATGAGCTGAACAAAAACTCTAATCCTTATTGCTCCATTGTGATAAGACCGAAGCTTGAGAAATTTGAAAAAGTATTTAAGAATAAATTAAAAAAACAGTAAAGCAAAAGGCGGGGTTACTCCCGCCTTTTTGTTTTGGGTACCATTCAGGTCATACGCTTTGTCTTTAGTTTAAAAATAAACGAATGGTTTTTCGATCTTTTCACCAGGTATCGGATTTTGTTTTCATACAAGTATCAAACGGCCTTCAGGCGGATAAGGACTCGGTCTTTCATGAGCTTGAGCGGACATTGGTCTAATTGGCGTCATAGGGGGTCTAACGGATGATTAATCAGTTTCAACAACTCTAGTCTAATATCAAAACCAAATAAACAATCAATATTTATTAAGCTACTGCTATTTATGATCTGATTCTGTAATCTGGCCGACCTTTGGAAAACATACACGAAACGTGTAAAGAAAGATTTGAAAGTTGTTAATGCCACTGGCATTTGAAGCAGCTTTCATAGTACGTTTTTTACAGGTATAGACTCAGGATTTTTCGTGGAATTGGTGGTCAATCGTCGGATACGGAGTTCAAAAAAAGATCGACTGTAAATTTATAACACAGCTCTTATATATGCAAGCTGACAGAGATGTTTTTAGATAGTAAATCTCCGAATTAAATTGATTTTAATCTGGTTTTAATTTAGTTTTTGAGAGCAAATGCCACGGACACACGGAGACCCACGGAAGTGATTTCCCTGCCTCCGTGGCTAATGAAATTACTTTAATCCTTTCGTGTTCTTCTCAATTCTAACCAATTAAGATTATTAGGTTCAAAACCAGAGATACTCGGTTGTACAAGGTGTATCACTCTATCATACCATAGCGGGATTATCGGGGCATCGTTTATTAAAAGCTGGTCGGCCTGCCGGTATAAAATATATCTTAAAGAATCATTGCTTTCACCTACAGCTTTTTCCAGTAATTTATCGAACTCAGGATTTTTATAGCGCGTATAATTTGGCGGCGCCGGGTTTTTTGAATAAAAACAAGAAAGATAATTAAACGCATCAGCATAATCGGCAATCCAGCTGCCACGAAAAAATGGAGCTTTTGAATTCGATGTCAATTCGAATAAAAAAGCACGTTGTACTACTTCGACTGTAACGGGTATCCCTGCTTCTTCAAATTGTCTGGCAAGATAACTTCCAATCTCTCCATATATCGGTATCGTATAAAGTTTGATGGATGGTACTTGTCCATTTAAAAATCCTGCCTCCTTTAATAACTGTTTTGTTTTTGCAGGATCATAATGATAACCTTTTACGGTGGTATCGAATGAAGGCATTCCTTCCGGCACAAAACCATTTTCTGCTGGCGAGCTAAGTGAGTTT
>Ga0075419_10001603_pt1 | contig 14706 bp, 9 predicted proteins | sample SoiMetdeltSBSDD3_FD_76900 | JGI IMG/M metagenome (GOLD analysis project Ga0075419, IMG submission 76900) | Bulk soil microbial communities from a Populus tree surrounding site in Tennessee, USA - Soil MetaG P. deltoides SBSDD3 | ecosystem: Environmental > Terrestrial > Soil > Tree plantation... | reverse complement strand
CTGGGTGCTGGGTGCTGGATGTTCGATCGTGGGACGAACCGTTCGGGCGTGGGACCGGCGGCGGTTCGTCCCCCTCCTGCTAATCCGTTGCGCTGAAGCCTGTTACACCGTCCCCGTTTCTGGCATACCGGATGCGTTAGTGTCCCCCATGACGCTCATCAGCATGCAGGACATCCGGTTCGCATTCAGAAATCTCCAGGCACGGCCGGGTCTCTCCGCAGTCATCACTGCGACGCTGGCGCTTGGTATCGGCGCCACGACGGCGACGTTCAGTCTTCTCGACGCCGCCCTGCTCCGCCCGCTCCCCTTCGAACGGTCGGATCGTCTGGTTTTCCTCTGGGGCGTCTACGGCCCCGAGCGGAGCCAGCGCGGAGCGTCTCCCCAGGAAGTCGCCGACTGGGGATCGATGAATCACACCCTGACGGGTGTCTCGGTCTACGATCCCATTTCGCTCAATCTCCGCACCGAGAGCGGGGCCGAGCGGCTCAACGCCGAGCGGGTGAACCCGGAGTACTTCCGGCTTCTTGGTGTCGAGGCAGCGCGGGGGCGCACGTTCTCCAAGGAAGAAGACCGCGTCGCCGATGCGTTCCCGGTGGTCGTGGTGAGTCACAACCTGTGGCGTTCCCGATTCGCAAGCGACCCGGCGCTGGTCGGAAAGCCGATCACGATCAACGACCGCTCATTCACAGTGGTCGGCATCATGGCAGAGGGATTTGCGGGGCTCTCCTTCCAGGCCGACGCGTGGATTCCGGTCGCGATGCTCTCGGTGGATTCCCCGGTGTCGTTGCTCACCAGCCGGGACAGCCGCTGGCTCCTCGGTCTCGGCCGCCTGAAAGACGGAGTCACTATGGCCGATGCCGGTCGCGATCTTGCCGCCGTCGCGAGCCGGCTCACCGAGCTATATCCGGAAAGCAACACCGGCCGCAGCGTGGATCTCCAGTCGCTGGAGCAGACCTTCCTGGGGAGCACCGCCGCGCTCTTTCAGACTCTGTTCCAGGCGGTGCTGCTGGTTCTGCTGATCGCCTGCGCCAACGTCATGAGCCTTCAGCTGGTCCGCGCCACGGCACGGGAGCGCGAGATCGCCCTGCGAATCGCGCTGGGCGCGGGCCGGTTGCAGCTGGTGCGACAGCTCCTGACGGAAGGGATGGTTCTCGCCGGGGTCGGGGGCGCGGCCGGGGTGCTGCTGGCATACTGGATGATCCGGCTCCTGATTCCACTTGCCCCGGCCGGGCTCATTCCGGCGTATGCGCAAGTGGTCATGAACGCGAGGGTCCTCGGCTTTTCACTCGGCGTCACGGTGCTGACGGGCCTCGCCTGCGGGCTCGCGCCGGTCCTGCGCAGCCGGACCGCGGATTTGTCTGAATCGCTTCGACAGGGAGCCCGTACCGCATCCTCGGGACTGCGCCGGCTCCGGCGCCCCGGACTGCAGCAGGCGCTGGTCGCGGGCGAGGTGGCGCTCGCCCTCATTCTCCTGGTCGGCGCCGGGCTCATGCTGCGGAGCCTCGGCCAGAGAATGGCGGTCGAGCCTGGATTCAATCCCCGCGGCGTGCTCGCCGCGCGGGTTTCGCTGCCGCGGAGCTACGATCCTGCAGCGCGCGCGGCTTTTGTGGAGCAGCTGGTCGTCCGGCTGAACGCCGTGCCCGGAGTTGCGGTTGCGACGGTCGCCACCGACCTGCCGCTCCGGGGCAACAGCAATGCCGCCACGCTCCTGGTCGAGGCTCCCGGTGCCGCGCCGAGTCGCTATTTCCGCCACTCGGTGACGCCGGGATTCTTCGGCGCGCTCGGCATTCCACTGGTTCGAGGCCGCGAGTTTACGGCTTTCGATCGCGAGAGCACTCCGCGAGTCGCGGTGATCAGCAGCGCCATGGCGCGAAGGTTCTGGCCGGGTCAGGATGCGGTCGGTCGCCGATTCCGGATGGGGGATGAGACTGGTCCCGAAGTGACCGTCGTGGGCGTGGCCGGGGCAGCGAGATTCCGGGACCTCACCACCGATCTCGACGCCGCCAGTAGCGAGCCCGACGTCTACTATCCGTTCTCCCAGCGCACCGGCACCGATCTCGAGATCGGAATCCGGATGCGGGACGGAACCCTCCCGCCGGTGACGACGATGCAGCGCGAAGTGGCGGCCCTCGATCCTGGGCTGCCGCTCTATCAGGTGGCGCCGCTCGGTGATGCCCTTACGACCCAGAACGCCGCGCCCCAGTTCGGCTCGATGGTGCTCGGCGGGTTCAGCGCGGCCGCGCTGATCCTTGCTGCCATCGGCATTTATGGCGTGATCGCCTTCGTCGTCGGCTTGAGCCGGCGGGAGATCGCCATCCGGCTGGCGCTGGGCGCCGACGCACGGAAGGTGATTCGAATCGTCATCGCCAACGGAATGACGCTGGTACTCACGGGGGTGGTGGTCGGAATGATAGGCGCCCGGCTCGGGGCCAAACTGCTCGAGAGCCAGCTCTACGGCATCCGCGCGTCCGACACCGGAACGCTTGCCGCGGTGAGTGGCACCGTCGTCCTGGTGGCGCTGCTGGCGAGCTGGATTCCGGCGCGACGGGCCGCCGCCGTCGAGCCGCAGACGGTCCTCAAGGGGGAGTGATCACGGTTCGATGATGCTCTGTGGCTCGGCAGTCTTCCACCGGCCGCGGGTAAAATCCGGAACCTTGACCGGCTTACTGCCGTTGGCGACAGACCATTCGCTGAGCGGGCCGACGACGCTCACCGTGGCCCCGTCGTAGACGTTCTGATCGGTCGGCAGCCCCTCGCGCAAGCAGGTGATCAGCCGCCAATCCTCGAGCCAGTCCATCCCACCATGGCCCACACTCGCCTGCTTGACCTTTTCGCTCTTCCAGAGGGGATGATCGTGAGTATCGAACCAGGTCTCCACCGGGTCCCAGCGGTGGGCGGCCTTGCTCACGCCTTCGACGTAGACACGCCGGGGGTAGCCCTCGATGATTCCCCTGGTGCCTTGGAGAACGTACTTCCGGCTGTAGGGGCGGGGCAGGTTGGTGTCATGGGTGACGTAGATGGTCTGCCCTGAGAGGGTGCGCAGCAGCGTGAGGTTGACGTCGCCGAGGACGTAACGCTCGCTCCGGCGCGGATCGTCCGCCGCGAGATGCTCGGCCTGCCACGCCTGCAACCCCCGGGATGGCCCGCTCAGCGACACCAGGTAGTCGAGCTGGTTGCCACGGGTGATGCCCATCGCTTCGGCAATCGGACCCAGCCCGTGGGTCGGATAGAGATTTCCGTTCCGCTTCGTGGCATGGGCACGGCGCCAGAGCCCTTCGCCTTCGGTCGAGAATTTGATCTCCCGGAGATCGTGATTGTAGCCGCACTCCCCGTGCAGCAGCTCACCGAGCAGGCCCTTCCGCGCGAGATTCAAGCCCAGCATCTCGAGCCGGTCGTAATTGCAGTTCTCCATCATCACACAATGCTTGCGATGCTTTTCTGCCGCCTCGACCAGCGCCCAGCAGTCGTCGACCGTGTACGCGAGCGGGACCTCCGAGGCGGCGTGCTTCCCGTTTTTCATCGCCGCCAGCCCGATGGGCACGTGCCATTCCCAGGGCGTCGCGTTGAAGACCAGGTCCAGCTCCTCCTCGGCGCACATCCGCTCGAAGTCCCGCGGCCCCCTGGTATAGGCGGCGGGTTCCTTCCGTCCCATTTCCCGGATTTTGCGCTGCCAGGTGACCACCTTTTCCGGGACAATGTCGCACAGCGCTGTGATCTCGACCCCTTCGAGGGTCAGCAGGTTTTCGACGTGGCTGCTCCCCTGACCGCCGATGCCGACGAAGCCGATGCGGACGGTGGCGAGGGGGGGCGCCCTGAAGCGCATGGGCTCTTGGGTGAGCGGTAAGCGGTGAGCGGTGAGCGGGAGTGATCCTGCCAATCCCACTCCTGCCGCCGCTTTCACAAACTCCCTGCGCGTCTGGTCCATATTCGCTCCTGCCTATTGCCTAGTGCCTATTGCCTATTGCCTAGTGCCTATTGCCTAGTGCCTGTATTACGGACTCATCCTCGCCGAGGAGAGCTGCTTCACCAGCTCGTACCAGTACTCCGCTGCCTGATGGTATTCCCTGACCCCGACCCGCTCATCCCGTCCATGGGCGCGCGAGTCGTTCAGATCGTCGAAGATCGCCGCGACACCGTAGGTCGGGATTCCAACGTTGCGGGTGTACAGACCGTCGGTCGCACCGGTGGACATCTCCGGAACGATCGGCACTCCGGGCCAGTACTTTGCGGTCAGCGATTCGAGGGGTCGCATCAGGTCGGCGCGCAGCGGCGATGGAGGACTGGGGTTTGCCGTCGCTGCTCGCGAGAGCTGAATGGCGGTGTCGGCCACGATTCGCCGGAGGGTGGCTTCCACGCTGTCGACCGACTGGTCTGGAAGGACTCTGCAATTGACCGTGGCGCGGGCCAGCTGTGGCAGCGCGTTATCGGCGTGCCCGGCAAACAGGCGGGTGGCGACGCAGGTGGTCCTCAAGGTCGAGTTGTAATACGGTGAAGCCTCGGACAGCCGTCGCGCTGCCGCCTCGTTTCCGGAGCTCGCGACCAGGCGCATGTCGGCGGCGACCCCCGGCGATTCGGCTGCGGCGCCCCGCCCGAAGAAAGCCCGGGTCACTTCGTTGAGCCGTACCGGGAACTGGTAGTCGGCGATTCGGGAAAGTCCGCGTGCCAGATGGTAAATGGCGTTGTCGGGGACCGGCCGGGAGCTGTGGCCACCCTTGTTGCGCACCTCGAGGACGAAGCTCTGGTAGACCTTTTCGGCAGCCTGCACGTTGAAGCGGATTGGCTTGCCGTCGCGGTAATCGCCGCCGCCGCCATCGGTATTCAGGGCGTAGTCGGCGTCGATCAGGGCGCGATGTTCCCGGGTGAGCCATCGGATGCCATCACCGCTCGTCTCTTCGTCCCCGGTCAGCACGATGATGAGATCGCGCTCCGGGATGAAGCCCTCTTTCTTGTACCGAATGAAATTGGCGACCAGCATGGCCGCCCCGGCCTTGTTATCGCTGGTGCCCCGGCCATAGTACCAGCCGTCCTTCTCCACGAACTGGTATGGATCGGTGGACCAGTCTTCCTTGCGGGCATCCACCACGTCCAGGTGGGCCATGAGGAGAATCGGCTTCCGTGCCGAGTCCCGGCCCCGGTAGCGCACGACCAGGTTCTGGATTCTCGCTGTCTGTCCCATCACCCGCACATCCGCGGCAGGTAACCCGGCTGCCAGGAGCCGGTCAGCCATCGCCTTCGCCGCCTGGGGGGTCCCACCCGCGGAGTCGCTGGTGTTGATCTGGATCAGCTGCTCGAGGATTTCGCGCTCCAGCCGCCGGGCGGCGGGGTCCTTCCCCTCCTGGGCCCCGAGGGGCGCAACGAGGAAGAGCGCGGCAGTGCAGAGGACACCTGCGGAGGTGGGACGAATGCGGTGCCGCATGATGGCGAGATTCCGGTAAGAGAGAGCACGCGACCCGGAATCTGGTGGCGATGGTATCAGGGGGGAAGGGCAAAAAACGGGGGGCTTCTTTCGAAGCCCCCCGCTTTTCCCCTGATCGGGACGCCGTGTGAGCTAGCGCTCGACCAGGATCAGGAACCTGTGCTGACCCCAGAACCGCTCCGGAGAGGTGATCTGGAGCGAGCCCTTGATCCGGTTCTTCGCGTCGAGCGGAATGTTGCTGTACGCGATGTTCTGGTTGGAGACCAGCTGGTACTCCTTGTTCGGATCCGGAAGCTTGATCTCCGTCACCGTCCGGCGATCCACCTGCGTGAAGGCCGCGGGATCGAGATTGGCGGCCGGCTTCAGGACTTCACCGGTGCGGGTAAAGATCAGGAAGCGGGTGCCACCCTCTTCCGTGATGATTCCACGCTCCTTGAGCTCGCTGCGGGTGCCGATCACGTAGTAGGCCGTGTTCTCGCGGGTGGTAATGGCGGACACGGTGTCGGTCAGCTCCGCCTTCTCGGTGGAAAGGGTCGCGACCTGCTGGCGCGCACCGGTCAGATCGGCCTCCATCGTCGCGATGGTGGTCCGCTGGCTCTCCATGGTGGCATTGAGACCGTCGATCGTCGCCTGGAGGTCGGTCACGAAGCCCTTGAGGCTGTCCGACTGCGAAGTCAGCTGCCGCAGACGCTTCTGGCTCGCGGCCAGACGGGACTCATTGGCCCGGAGGCGGGCAGTCAGGTCCTGAACCCGCTTCAGCACGAGGGCGCGATCGTTGGTCGTGACGCCTTCGCCCCCGACCACCGGCTCAACCGCTTTGCGAGTCGAGGTGACCTTCATGATTTCCGTGTTGATGTCGGAAAGAAGCCGGGTCGTTTCGGCAAGGTCCCGCACCAGGCTGTCCTTGGCGGCCGCGACGGTCGTCATCTCCTGTACCTGGGTTCGGTAATACTGGGCCGAGTCGGCCGGGATGCGCTGTGCGACCTCAGGCCCCTTCTCGCAGGCGAGGGCGGCAATGAGCGCGAGCGGTGCCACGGCAGTCCATTTGGTCATACGGATTCCTCCCGAAGTCGGTCCCGGTGGCCGGCGCTCCGAACGAGAGCCTGGTTCCCCGAAAACCCTGAGACAACGCAATTCTGAGGTTGCAAAGTACACTGACGCCTGTGGCGGAATACCTTGCACACCTGCACGGCGAGCTTGCTCCGCCGTCGTGCGAATCCTTGACACTTCTCACGGCGGAAGTCGTATATTGAGCGTCGCCGGACTCTTCCTTCCCCCACGAGGTACCTCCGTATGGCGCGCGCTCAGAGGACGTTTCTGATCTCGTTCGTCGCGGCGTTGCTGGCCGTCACTCCTGTGTGGGCGCAGTCCGGCACCGTGTCGGGCAGAGTGACTGCCGCCGAGGGCGGTGGTCCGCTTCCCGGGGCGATGGTCAGGCTCCTGGCCAACGGGCTTCTGGCGGCGCAGAGCAGGACGGGCTCCGACGGCAACTATCGGATCACCGGAGTTACGCCGGGGAGCTATACGCTCCGCGTGGTCAACGTCGGGTACGCTCCCCGTGATTTTCCCAACACCACGGTGGCGGCCGGCGGGTCGGTGACGGTCGACGCGGCACTAACCCAGGCCCCGATGCGGCTCGAGGACGTTTCGGTCACCACGGTCTCGAGAGTCGAGGAGAAACAGACCGACGCGCCGGCGGCGGTCTTCGCGCAGCTCCGTCAGGAGATCGAGGAGCGACCGGCGCTCACTGTCGCCGATCACCTCAAGAGCATTCCCGGCGCCGACGTCGTCCAAGGCGGCCTGGTGCAGTCCAACGTGGTCGCCCGGGGCTTCAACAACATCTTTTCCGGCGCGCTCCTCACCCTGATCGACTACCGCTACGCTGCGGTGCCCTCCCTGCGGGTGAACGTGGCGACGTTCTTCCCCACCACCAACGAGGACATCGAAAAGATCGAATTCGTGCTGGGCCCCGGCGCGGCATTGTATGGCCCCAACTCCGCAAACGGAGTGTTGAACATCATCACCCGCTCGCCCTTCACCTCGACCGGCACTACGCTCACACTGGAAGGCGGCATCCGGGCGGGGTCCACCGGACGGGTGTGCAACGATGCGGCGTGCAGCAACCCCACGTTTCCTTCGCTCGACGGCACCGAAGGTCTCTGGCGGCTCACCGGCCGGCACGCGATGAAGCTGGGGTCCAAGCTGGCCTTCAAGGTGTCCGGCAGCTACCTCAAGGGCACCGAATGGCAGGAGCGGGATCCGGCGGAGCCCGACAATCTCGACACCCAGAAGCCCGCCCTCGGGATTCCCGCGGGCCAGTGCAACGCGACGACCGGGTGCCGGGACTTCAACCTCGAACAGTATGGCGGCGAGGCCCGGGTGGACTTTCGTCCCGACCTGAATACCGAGGTCATCGGCAGCTACGGCTTCACCAATGCCAAGAGCCTGATCGAGTACACCGGCATCGGCGCCGGGCAGGCGCGGGATTGGAAGTATTCGGCGGCCCAGCTCCGGTTCAGACACAAGCGGCTGTTCGTCCAGGGGTTCGGCAACTTCAGCAACGCCGGCCGGACTTTCCTGCTCCGGGATGGGAGCCCGATCCAGGACAGCTCCCGGGTCTGGTCGGCTCAATTCCAGCATGGTCTGGACCTGTTCTCGGGAAGGACCACGCTGCTCTACGGCGCCGACTACATCTATACCGACGCCCGGACCGGCGGGACGATCAACGGATCCAATGAGAGCGATGACAATATCAAGGAGGTGGGCGGGTATCTCCACACCGTCACGCGGCTGAGCCCCAAGCTCGATGTCGTCGCCGCGATTCGTCTCGACAAGCACAGCCGGCTGGAATCGGCCGTCTGGTCGCCCCGGGCCGCCGTGGTCTTCAAGCTGAGTGAGAACCAGGCCTTCCGCGTCACCTTCAACCGGGCCTTCTCGACTCCCAGCAACAACAACCTGTTTCTCGACATCGTCGCCGGGCAAATCCCGCTCGGGGGCGGCCTCCGCTACGATGTTCGTGCGCTCGGTGTGCCCAAGGACGGATTCCAGTTCCGGGTCAATGGCGGGTGCACCGGGGGGGCCGGAGGCGGCCTCTGCATGCGAACCCCCTTTCAGCCGTTGCTGCCTCCTGCGACGCCGCAGCTCCTCCCGGCCAACGCGGCGTTGCTCTGGCGCGTGGCGGTGAGCGCGGTGTCCGCCGCGGCGGGACCCCAGCTCACCCAGCTGATGCTCACCAATGCGCCGACAACACAGGTGGGGACTCAGCTGAGGCTCCTCAATCCGACCACGCAGCAATTCATCGATATTGCCGACCCGGTGGATCAGGTGCGGGACATCGCCCGGCTCGAGCCGACGATCAACCATCAGCTCGAAATCGGATACAAGGCACTGGTGGGGGGCCGCTTCCAGATTTCCGCCGACGCCTGGTATGAGCACAAGCGAAATTTCACGGGACCGCTGATTGTGGAGTCACCCACGGTCTTCCTCGACCGGACCACGACGATCGCGTATCTGACGGCGCTCTTCACCCAGGCGGGGGTTCCCAACCCCGCGGCGACCGCGGCCCAGATCGGGACCGGCATGGCGGGACTCTCCGCGGCCACGTCGGTCGCGACCACCGGCGTTCCCCTCGCCACCGTCGTGCCGACCAACACGCCGCTGACCGAGCGTCCCGACATCTTCCTCACCTACCGGAACTTCGGCGCAGTCGACCTGTGGGGGGCGGACCTGGCGATGGACTTCGTCGTCGGAAGTCACCTCACCCTGGCGGGGAGCTATTCCTTCGTCAACAAGGACTTCTTCTCGAAAACCGAGGTGGATGGGCCGACCGACATCGCGCTCAACGCCTCCAAGAGCAAAGGCTCGATCACGCTGGGATGGCGGGATGATCCCAAGGGCTGGAGCGCCGAGACCCGCTTCCGCGCGGTGAAGGGATTTCCGGTCAATTCCGGAGTGTATGTCAGCCCTCCCGATCCCGATGACCCGAACCGCCTGCTCCCGGGTGACTCCTACGGCGTCCTGGATCTTCAGGGGACCTGGAAGCCCCCGATCGGCGCCAGAAACATGCTGCTCTCGCTGAACGTGCAGAACCTGTTCAACAAGCATTACGCGACCTTCGTCGGGGTGCCGAATCTGGGGCGGTTTGTGCTGACGAAGGTGTCGTACACCTTCTGACGGTTAATTGCTAACTGCCATCCGCTCACCGCTAACTGTCAAGAGCAGTTAGCCGTTAGCCGTTAGCAGTTAGCTTTTTCCATGCGCCTCGTCGACCGCTATCCCTCGCTCCCCTACGTCGCGCCGTTTGCGACGTTCATGCTGCTCCTGGCCGTGGGGCCCAGGCTGCCGCTCGGCCTTCGCGCCGAAGCGGTGCTTCGGATCGGCCTGGTCACCCTCGTCCTGCTGGTATTCTCCCGCAACGTCATCTCGCTCCGGGTGCGGCACTGGTCCACCAGCATCGCGCTGGGCATCGGGGTCTTCGCCCTATGGATCGCACCGGATGTCCTGCTTCCCGAGTTTCGGAGCTCGTGGCTGTTCTCCAATGGTTTTACCGGACGGGTCGAGGGAACCCTGCCGGAGGCGGCGCGAACCGACGCGTTCGTCCTGACACTCCGCTTTGCCCGGGCGGCGGTTCTTGTGCCCATCGTGGAAGAGCTGTTTTGGCGGGGCTGGCTGCCACGATGGATCGACCACATGGACGACTTTCGGGAGGTTCCGCTGGGGCGCTATACGACCGCCAGCTTCGTGCTCACCGCGCTGCTCTTCTCGAGCGAGCACGGAGCGATGTGGGATGTCGGTCTGGCGGCGGGGTTGCTTTACAATTTCTGGATGCGACGAACCAGGAACCTGGGCGACCTCATCCTCGCCCATGCGGTGACGAACGCCTGTCTCTCGATGTATGTGGTGACCCGGGGGCGGTGGGAGTACTGGTAAGGTGTTTTGCTAACCGCTAACCGCTAACTGCTAACTGCTAATTGCTAACTGCTAACCGCTAACAGCTTCCCCAGTCCCCAGTCCCCAGTCCCCAGCACCTAACTCCCGGTCCGCACCAGCGCCGCCAGGCTGTCGTCCACGATCACCCGTCGCGCCCCCTTCCACCACCGGGAGCTGACCGGCGAGACCTCGCTCTCGATGACGCCTTTCCGGCGATTGGCGGCGTGGACGAACTTGCCCTCGCCGACGTAGATCCCGATATGGGTCACCCGTCTCCCGCGGCCGAAGAAGAGCAGGTCCCCGGGAAGGAGATGTGCCGTGTCCCTGGGTACCTCGATGCCGAGACGTGCCTGCTCCGCGGCGGTGCGGGGCAGATGCAGGTCAAAGGCCGCCATCACCCATTTCACCAGCCCGCTGCAATCGAATGCCAGGCCGGGTTTGACGGCGCCCAGCTTGTACTTGAGACCGACCTGTTGCCTGGTCAGCCGCACCAGTGAATCCCGGCCGCCCAACAGGGTGCGTGACAGAGCTGCGAAGGGTTTTTCGGGAGTGCTGGGGATTGGAACCAGGGAGCGATCGGGTTCTTGCGCATGGGCCGTGGCCGCTCCGCCCGGGATCGGGCAGAGCATGAGGGCCGTGGCCAGAGCCGCAAACACCAGAGGCGCGCGCATGTTACGGGAATAGATAGTTCGTTCGCCGGCCGCTGTCCACCGTGGAAACGCCGAAAAAACCGGCTCGACCCTCCCGGCTTCGCGGCCGACCGACTAGAATCGGGCACCGTGCTCAAGACGACACCATTTCATTCCCGCACCGCCCCGCTGGTGCAAGGCCAGGCATGGCGGCGCTGGGCGGGGCACGCGGTCGCCAGCGCGTACGAGCTGGTCCATGACCGGGAGTACGCGGCGATCCGGAACTCCGCCGCACTTCTGGATGTCTCCCCACTTTACAAGTATCTGATTTCGGGTCCCGACGCCTCCCGGCTGCTCGACCGGATGGTCACCCGCGATATCACGAAATGCCGGATCGGGCAGGTGGTGTATACCACGTGGTGCGACCGGCACGGCAAGGTGATTGACGACGGCACCATCAGCCGCCTCGGCGACGCGCTGTATCGGATGACGAGTGCGGAGCCGAATCTGCGCTGGCTCACGCTGAACGGGGCGGGGATGGACGTGCAGATCGAAGAGATCTCCGCCCGGCTCGGCGCCCTCGCGCTTCAGGGCCCGCTCTCGCGCGACATTCTCCAGCAGGTCAGTCCGGCGGATTGCTCCTCGCTGCGGTACTTCCGCCTGGTCGAAACGACCATTCGCGGGGTGCCGGTCACCGTCTCGCGAACCGGCTACACCGGGGATCTCGGCTATGAAATCTGGGTCGATGCCGATCGCGCGGTGACCGTGTGGGACGCACTGATCGAGGCCGGCACTCCCTATGGCATCACCCCCGCGGGCATCTGGGCGCTCGACATGGCCCGGATCGAAGCGGGGTTGATCATGCTCGACGTGGACTATCACTCGTCGCATCATGCGCTGATCGAAGCCCAGAAATCCTCTCCGCTCGAGCTGGGTCTCGAGTGGACGGTTCCCGAGGAGAAGGGTCCCTACAACGGCCGGTCGATGCTCCGGGCCGAGCGCGCCCGCGGTCCGGCGTGGCGCTTCATGGGCCTGGCGGTGGACTGGGTTTCGCTGGAAGGCCTCTATGCCAGGGCCAGCCTCCCGCCCCAGCTGCCGACGGCCGCCTGGCGGACCAGTGCGCCGGTCTACCGGGATGGCGGGCAGATCGGTTACGCGTCGAGCGGCTGCTGGTCGCCCCTGCTCAAGCAATACCTTGCACTCGCCCATCTCCGGGCTCCGCATTTCGCTCCCGGGACGAATGTCCGCATGGAAGTGACGGTCGAGCACCAGCGGCTTCAGGCCGAGGCGCGCGTGGTGGAGTTGCCGTTCTTCAATCCTGAAAGGAAAAGGAGCTAACGGAAAGCTGCGAACTGCTAACCGCCAACTGCTAACCGCTCACTACCGTTAGCCGTTAGCCGTTAGCCGTTAGCGCCTCATATGACTCCTCGTTTCGATTGCATCATCGTGGGCGGCGGCCACAACGGTCTCGTCACCGCCGCCTACCTCGCGCGCGCGGGGCGGAAGACCCTCGTGCTGGAGCGGCGTCCGCTGGTCGGCGGCGCGGCGGTGACGGAGGAAATCTTTCCGGGATTCAAGTTTTCGGTTTTTTCCTACGTCGTGAGCCTGCTTCGGCCCGAGATCATTCGGGAGCTCGAGCTCCCCCGCCACGGGCTGCAGATTCTGCCGCTCGAGAGCACGGTCGTTCCGCTCGACAACGGCGATTACCTGGGCAGCTGGGCCGATCCCGATCAGACCCGCCGGGAGCTGGCGCGCCACTCGCCGCGTGATGCGGAGGCTGCGACGCTCTTCGGCCGGTTGATGCACCATATGGCGATGGCGGTCCGGCCGATCCTGAGCATGGTGCCTCCCGATCCGACCTCGCTGGCACCGTCCGACCTGCGAGGCATGCTCAAATTCGCGGGACACTTCCGCTCCCTTGGCGCTGAGCGGTTCCACGCGCTGTACAAGCTCATGACGATGAGCTCGGCCGATTACCTCGACGAATGGTTCGAGTTCGACCCGCTCAAGGCCACCAAGTCCGCCAGCGGCATCATCGGAACCTTCCTGGGTCCCCGCTCGCCCGGCACCGCGTACGTCCTGCTCCATCATTACATGGGAGAGATCGACGGCGCGTTTCGCGCGTGGGGATTCCAGAAGGGTGGCACCGGGGCGATCAGCGAGACGATCGCGCGGGCGGCGCGGGCCAATGGCGTCGAGATCCGCACCGGCGCGGCGGTCGAGCGCGTGCTGGTGCGGAACGGTCGCGCCACGGGAGTCGCGCTGGAAAGCGGCGAGGAAATCCCCGCCTCGATCGTCGTGAGCGGGCTCGATCCGCGCCGCACCTTTCTGGAGCTGGTGGAGCCGGCGCAGCTTCCCGAGGACGTCGTTGCGGGGATTCGCCGCTTCAAGTTCCGGGGCTCGTCGGGCAAGGTGAACCTCGCGCTCTCCGAGTTGCCGAATTTCACCTGTCTCCCGGGAATCGGACCCCAGCATCGCGGCGCATTCTCGATCAGCCCCAGTCTCGAATACCTGGAGCGCGCGTACGATGACGCGAAATACGGAGAGTTCTCCCGCAATCCGTATATGGACATCGTCATCCCCTCCATGATCGATCCCGGGATGGCGCCGCCGGGGAAGCACGTCATGAGCATCTTCGTTCAGTACGCTCCGCACAATCTGACCGGGGGGTGGACCGACGCGCGTCGCGAGGCCTTCGGCGACGCGGTGGTGAATACGCTGACCCGCTACGCTCCCAACCTCAAGGGAGCGATCCTCGGCCGCCAGGTGCTCACGCCGCTGGACATCGAGCGCACCACGGGCCTCACGGAAGGCAACATCTTTGCCGGCGAGCTCGCGCTGCACCAGCTCTTCTTCCTCCGGCCCGTCGCCGGGTGGGCCGACTACCGGACGCCGATCGAGGGCTACTGGCAGTGCGGCGCGGGAACCCATCCCGGCGGAGGGATCATGGGCGCATCGGGACGGCTGGCCGCCCTCGAGATCCTCGGAAAGCGCGGCGGATGAGCTACGACGCGATCGTGATCGGCGCTGGGGTGAACGGGCTCGTGGCCGCGGCGACCCTGGCGCGCCGCGGGACCAAAGTCCTGGTGCTCGAACGGAAGGAGACGACCGGAGGACAGGCGACCCTGGCGGAGTTTGCCCCCGGGTTCCGGGCCGCTCCGCTGGGACTCGACGCGGGATGGCTGCCTCCCCCGGTGGCGCGGGAGCTCGGCCTCGATACTCTGGAGCGGAGTGTCCCCGGTGTGCCGGTCGCGGTTCCCGTGGGGGACCGCGAATGGCTCGCGCTGGCATCCGACATTTCGAAAGGCGCGGAGGCGATCCGGCGCTTCTCTCCGGGGGATGCGGGCCGTTGGCCCGCGTTTGCGACCCGGATCGGGAATCTGACGTCTTTTCTCGAATCGCTGTACGTCCTGCCTCCGCCCGACATCGATTCCACCGCGCTTCGGGATCTGCTGCCCCTCCTCGGCGTCGCTCGCAAGCTGCGGGGCCTTGGCCGCGCGGGGATGGTCGAGCTGCTCCGGGTCATGCCGATGTCGGTGCAGGAGTATCTGGATGACGAACTCGACTGCGGGCCGCTCAAGGCGGCGATCGGCGCGGCGGGGACGGCGGAGATACGCCAGGGGCCGCGATCCGGCGGAACCGCGTTCGTCATGCTCCACCATCATGTCGGCGTCCGGCCCGGCGCGATTCGTGGACGGGGCTACTGGACCGCCGGGCCCGGTGCGCTCGCCG
>Ga0075419_10001600_pt1 | contig 14710 bp, 17 predicted proteins | sample SoiMetdeltSBSDD3_FD_76900 | JGI IMG/M metagenome (GOLD analysis project Ga0075419, IMG submission 76900) | Bulk soil microbial communities from a Populus tree surrounding site in Tennessee, USA - Soil MetaG P. deltoides SBSDD3 | ecosystem: Environmental > Terrestrial > Soil > Tree plantation... | reverse complement strand
CTAGTGCACCGCACATGTCCGCTTTCGGGGGTAAAGCAGACATGACCTTTTGCGAGAATTCCGCTTTTGCGGTCGCTATTGGGAGTAAAGCGGACATGGGTTGGTGCATTGCACATGTCTGCTTTTGACCCAAAGCGGACGTCAGACATGTCTGCTCCTTGCTCAAGAATTGCCCCCTAGTCCAATTCGTCTTCGAGCGCCGGCTTCAGAAGCAACCTGTGCCCGGTGCTATTTTACTTGATTGAAATTTTTATGTCCGATCCCGTTTAGGTATCCAGCAAAGACCAGCCCGAGTCTGCTTTCGGTATCGCTCCGCACGACAAGCGCACAAGATCGCCCGGATAATCGCTAAGGGCGAGAGAACCACTCATCGCAGTATTTCGCCATGACTCCCGATGGAGCTTGCGACTGCGGCTTCAGCGTGATTCATTTTCTCCCGATCCCATGCGGCTGGGGGCGATACCGCCGCGCGATAATAATCGCCCAATTGCAATTTATCGTGCACATGCTGCACAAAGCGGGTGGCGCCAGGCGCTTGCTCGGCTGCCTTCATGGTTCGCTGCAAAGCGGCATCGAAAACCCGCTGCGCACGTTCGACCGTGAGAGCGCCGGACTGGATCAGTTGCGTAATTAGCTCCTGCAGAATAACGGTCTGACCCCAGGCGACATCGATGGGCTCAAACTCGGGCGTGCGTGTCATCGTTGCCCGGAACGCGGTGTTGTCTAGACTTGGCTGGCTACCGACTCCAATGCCCCCAAAGCAGGGTCGGTGGCGGGGGTCGCAGTTTTGTTTCACCATTGCGGCGGCCCCTTTAATGCATCCTATAGCAACTACAGACGCCAAGGATTTTGTTCATATAAAAACGGGGTGTGTTTGCTGGCGGGCTCACACAGTTTGGGCAGCTCTAAGATCGTTCAGCGCCTCGACGGCAATAAATAAAGGCTCGGTTGCCCCCATCTTAATTTGGCGCCGGATTGAAGCATGAAGGCGCAAAGGTATATTCGGCTGCTCGCGCTTCTGAAGGGCGGAAATATCCTTCAAGGCGAGTCTATAGGCCGAGCCGTATAGCTCAATATATCGTGCGGTCTTCTTCGTTCCTTTTCGCACGGTCATCCTCATCGCTCTGTCCGTTTCGTGCCACCAACCACGCACTGTTGGGCGCTTTGCGACACTAGGCTGGCACGGATTGATTAAAGCGGCGTGAATTACGCGCGCGCGCTGCAACATGCGGGCTGATACAGGGCGAATCCGATCCTAGTACCACCGTCCTCGGCCATACCAACCGCCGACGACTAGTAACAATATGACGACGATGATGATAAAAAGGGTTGTGGTGTCCATATTGTCCTCCTCCGAGGATTGATCGGACAGCCCAAATTACAACACCCTTGCCAAGTCTGGGCACTGCGCATCGCATCGGTCACCAACGCTGCGGCAATTTCATCGCGTGCTTTGCTTGGCAGCCGGCTATTCCGGCTTCGTTGTCTCCGAAATACGAAACTGCCATTTAAAAAAACATGCCCGCGCTATTTGGTCGTAGGTATTAGCTTTTTGTCTTCGTTGACGATGAGTTTGAAAATCTGCCGACCTTGCGAGTCCAGGTTTTTCAATGTCGTGCCGTAACCTTCGCGCCTCGCGCCACGCCCAAATAGCCCATACGCGAGCCCTCAGCAGATATAGATGAATGCACTGCACATGTCCGCTTTCGGGGGCAAAGCGGACATGGCGCGACTAGGGCACGCCACCGCCAGCCAACTTGATTGAGATTGTTCGCTGCTCTCCTGGTCAGCGCGTTTCCGCGATCTCCAACGATGCGGGCACGTTCTCGCTGTCGATCACTGAGCTGACCGACTGATGCGCGACTTTCGATGGATGCGGGACCTGCAGCCGGACCAGCCAAGGGCTGCGCTTGCTGCATTGGATAACCAACCGCCACCGGACACGGTGCGGGGGATTTTGGAAATGCGCGCAATGCGAGAAGCGCTGACGGCCAAGGCCGAAGGACGGTAGGGAGGGAAAGCGACCCGTTGCACGTCTGCAACTGCGAACGGAATTTGTTCAAGTAGCAAAGTCTTACCGTCACGTTTGACCGGGCAGTACTAGTTTTCCCCCGATCCTCTTCCTCACGTTCCCACACTAGGGCAAGGGGATCTCTGGCGGGGCTGCCATCCCGAAACAATGGCAGGCCAAGGGGCCGCCGCGATGGTGAAAAACGGCGGCCCCCGCTACGGCGGCAACACTGGGGAGCGTTGGAGCCGCTAGCTAAAGTAAGATGCAACAGAGGCCGGCGGCATTTGTAGGGCAAAACCCTTATTCCCGTTGGTCGCCAGCCCTATATCGACGGCATGGTATCGCGTACTTACGGGCGCGGCAGGCCGTTAAACGCGCCTGCTGCTTTCATCCTCGCGTGCTCACTCCACCGCGCCAGAGCGTGTTCAAGTACGAACAGACGGATTGCCGAGGAGAGGCTACCTCTTTCGCGGGTCTGGTCGATCTTGTCGACTAACTCCGACAGCGTGGTTTCTTGGGCATGAGCGATTTTTTTCAGGTCGCGCCAGAAAGCATCTTCAATGCTCACGCTGGTCTTATGTCCATCAACGACGATGGAACGTTTGACAATCAAGGATTTCATTAGGCGCCCCCCGCAAACCCCTCAGGCCTTATCATCGTACAGTAGATTGGAAGTCGCACTTATTGCAACGGAACTTCTCAGTCTTAGGCGGGTTACGGGATTGCTGAGCCAGCTTTCACCCCTATGAGCTGGCTGAGGTCATTGGTCACTGGGCTGCCAACGCCTACATTGGCAGCCCTTCTTTTCTAGGCCTATATCGGCAGCATGGTATTGCGTAGCTTTGGTCGTGGCAGGCCATTAAATGCGCCTGCCGCTTTCATCCATCCGTGTCAGCCAATAGTCGCCAAGCGCTGAACTCGAAGCACGACGCAGCCGATCGCATCGGTTGCGTGAAGTCGCTAACTTTCTCGCCCACGTACACCGAGCTTGTGAGCTGCCTTGAGAGGAGAAGCTACGTCAAGAACTTGCGTGATGGAAAGCCCACCGACACCAAGCCGCAGCGCTGACCACCGCGATGTGGCTCGTCGAGCTTGCCGATTGGATCGCCGAATATGATCGCGCTAAAATGTTTCAAGCGTTTTGTAAACTGGGGCTTGAAGGCATCGTCTCAAAGAAGCTCAACGCGCATTACAAGTCCGGGCCATCAAAGGCGTGGCTGAAAATCAAAAATCCGAACGCTCCGGCAGCCACACGCGCCCTAGATGGAACGTTCTAATGAACCTGAAGGTAGTCGTTGCTATTTTGCTGGTCGTCGCCGTACCGGTATACGCACATGCTCAAAACCTGAGGGTCGGTGACGCACAGAAGGTCGTGACAATCATCAGCAGCGACAAAATCAAAACCCAAACCTATTGCGAAATAATGAAACTCGGCGAGCAGGTCGGGCAGGCCCACGAGAAGAACGACAGAAAAATGATCGATGAATTGTCCCAGAAAATTGACACACTGGAGAAAATCCTCGGTCCCGAATATGTCGCATTGATCAATGGGGTTCAGGAGATCCGGGAAAACGACCAGCTCCGTGCGGAGTTTTTGTCGGCATTTGGAACACTCGCTAGGCTGTGTACGAGATAAGTCTCAAAAACCCGAACGCGCCAGCGGCAACTCGCGCTATTATTGCTGAAGGAACGTTCTAGCAGAAAAGGACCCAGCACTCATGCCTTCAAAAGCAAAAGAGCGCGCCGAACGCCTCTTTCGACAGCAACAGAAGGCTCCAAAAGCCCTCGCAGACTACCGCGCCAAGCAAGAAGCGACTCGTAATTTAACCGCCAAGCTACGAGCCGAGCGTTTGGCACGCGAGGCGATACATGGGAAGCCCAAACCGGATCGAAAACGAGGCTCCGAAAGCACCAGCAGCGACGCGGGCTAACCCGGTGCGATTTAGATAAATTTTAGCGCCTGATTGCCAGAATTTACTGTTCCTGGCACCGACCGAAGTGTTTTGCGAGCGTAGGCTCCGGGATGCTTCCGTCCGGCGGTTGCCTCAATCGGACGGGAGCGAAAGGTCGCAAACTACGGCCCGTTGACACGGATCACGTTGCGGGCCGTTTTTAATGGCTTCGAGTCATTGTTACGGGCCGCGCCGAGTGTGTCGCACCTCGGCCACGGCCCGCTCTGCCAGCGGCAAGGCAAGCGCGCTGGTAGAGCCGCGAGGATGCATCCCGTAGCAACTATAGGAACAAGGATTTTTGTTGCGGCTCTTTTCTATTATCCGACATATTTGTTCCCTGTTAACAGCTTTGGGGATAACCTAAGCCGGTAACTGTGCGGCAGGGGGCTTAATTGTCGGCACGAAAATTCCCGCGCTCCTGGGTGGAGCGCGATTTGCAACCGGGCGATCTGAGTTGTTTGAGAGATTTCGGGTTGTTCAGAAATCGTCGCCCTGCTTCGGTCGTAGTTGATCGGCTGCGCGAACGCGGATTTCTCACGACGACAGCCCGCTGCCGCCCCCGCATGACCCTGAAGGGTTGGATCGCTATCTTTCTCCGACGTACTTTTGCACGAAAACGATTGACTACCGGGGTCCGACTTTACCGGAACTAAAAGTCAATGACGGCCCGAATGTCTGAAAAACCTACGATTGTCGATAACGAAGGTTTGTCAGATGCCGACTGGGCCGAGGCCAACAGGCTTCTTCGCGCTTACGACGCTGGAGGCAGTGCCGCCTTTTGGCGGGCCATGGACGAATTGGGCAACGCCGATCCAATTCGATGGTTCGTTGTTGCCGGTGCGTTTTTCCCCGATGTCGTCCGAAAGGTCATTAGGGACGAAATCGCAGAACAGGGCATGACCGAGGAAGGCGTACGAGAGTTATATAAAAAGCTAAAACAGCAGATGGATGGCGGCTCCCATACGAAGCACTAGAAATGATCGGCTCTTTACAGCTCCGCGACTATCCCGGCCGAGATAGTTCGCCTGTCGTGCCCCGAAATGCGGGCGCACGGGTCAATATCGAAAGCAGACTTTGATTGAGCGCTACGGGGCCAACATCCGGCTGCCAGATTGGCGGGAGGAGATTGCAAACTGTAGCCGCCGCGGTCAGTGGCACGACGGCTGCATGGTTTGTTGCGTTGATCTGAAGCCGAAATAAAAAAGCCGCGCCCCCGTCGCGCGGCTCTTCATTGCGACTGTCCGAGACCCACGAGGGTGCGGGGCAATTGGACCCACGGACAGTCCCCCGCGCAATAACTACGTCGGCCTATTTTGCAGCGCAAGGCAGCTCATAGCCACGATGCGGCTGACATGGATGGATGAACGCAGCAGGCGCGTTTAATGGCCTGCCGCGAGAGCTACGCCACAAAAGGTTGCCTTACTTATCTTGACAACTGATTTCGGGTGGAGCTTGCGCGGCGTCGTTACCACCAAATCCAGCTGCCATGTTGTCCGGGCGCAAAGTTCATCAACAGTATTTTCCGAAACGCCCGCTTCGGACTCGGCTAGGACCTTCATATCTTTCGGCAAGCCAGCGAGAGCTAGACGAAGCTCATGAATGTTTGCTGGGACATTTCGGAATAGTTTATCTGCTTTCATTTCGTATAGATCAGTGAACGCGGCCCGAAACATGCTACCCGTGTGACGGGAAGATCAGAGGTAGCGACAGCGGAACACAACGCTTCAAAAAATGTTCCGCCCCTCGCCTGTGGATTTTGTGGATAACGGTGTGCGAGTCAGAGTTAGGTCATGAGCGCCAAGGGATCGCCTTGGTTGACTCAATAGCTGCCGACTTGGACGCCCCCAGGCCTAAAGAGTCGGTGGCGGGGGTCGCCGCTATCACCATCGCGGCGGCCTCTTTAAGTCCCGGGCAATTTATCTGAGCGAATTTCGCAACGAGAGAAGCTGGGACCGGTAATCTTATGTTAGGTGGTCTGAAGTAAGCCATAAGCCATGACCGCTGACCGGATTCGCATCACACACGACCGTAACGGGGTGACCGTCTATTTCGACGGCGAAAAGATCGCCAAGCATGAGCGTGAGACCGGGAGCTGGATTCCGCTAAAGCCGGGGGTCCAAGTAACTGACGGTCCTGCCGGGATTGAAGTTGAGTTGCAGCCCTGAGCGGCGCCAGCACCCACGCCATATTGAAATAGCGACAGCCTCCTTGGTGTTATTACTAACCCCTGCATGGAGGTTGAAAGATGATGACACGCACGATTTTGGTGGCTGCCGCTGCTCTTGCATCGGTAAGCTTTAGTCCACGACACGCGGTGGGCGCCCAGGCACCGTGGTGCGCGGTGATCGAGGTCGCCGAAGGTAGTGTGTATTGGGACTGCCAGTATCACTCGTTCGAGGACTGCTACCGCAGGGGCAATATTTTGGCAGGCAATAGCGGCTTTTGTAATCCGAGCCCGTACTACGTCGCTGGATCATCCGCGGAGCAAAGGCAGACTCGGAAACGACGCGCTCGTGTCGAATAGGTGCACTGTTAAGGCGGGTGGCGACGAGCTGATCTGCGACCTGACTACAGCAAGCAGCGGGCGGCAAAGCAGAGCGTCGGCTGGATAATGCCGCCAAGCTAGCCTATTGCCTTTTTTTTCCGAACAGGAGTCTCCTTTAGGCGCAGCCCGGACCAGCGGCAACTGATCCGGGCCACTTGAACCGAACTGCGACCAGAGGGCAGCCCGGTCCCATGCGCTTATTAGCAAATATCTCTCGGATTCCGAGTCTGCCCTCCAGGCGTTTCAATGGAGGGCTTCATGAGTGCGCGTACTCTTAACCCACCAACTGACAAATCAAAACGCGAGGCTGGCGCTGTATTCGGCGCCGGCCTTTTTATTCACGGAAACATGGATGTCGAAACGTTCGCCATTAGCATTCAAACAGACGGATTTGCGTCGCGCTATTAGAGCATCTCAGAAAGCGGGACTCTCAATTGCGAGAGTCGAGATAGATCGAGACGGAAAGATTGTAGTGGTGATTGGAAAGCAGACGGACGAAAAAGGGGTATCCAACGCCAATCCTTGGGACGAGGTTTTGCATGAGCGGCATTAGGCTGAAATACGTCCATCAATGGGTCGATAAGCGCAACGGCGGAGCGAAGGCGAGATACTATTTCCGCCGTCCTCGTTTTAAGCGTATCCCCCTGCCCGGCTTGCCCGGCTCGCCCGAGTTCATGGACGCGTATCAAACTGCCCTCGCCGGCCAGGCACTACCTCGCCCGATGATCGGCGCTAGTCGCACCAAGACCGGCAGTCTCGGCGCGCTGATTGTCGCCTATTTCTCGTCGCCGACTTTTCTTTCGCTCAAGCCGGCAACGCAACAAACATACCGACTGATCCTGGAGAAATTTCGCGCGGCTCATGGCGACAAGCCGGTTGCCGGCCTAGCTCGCCCGCACATCAATGCAATGTTGGCCGACAAGATCTCAACGCCGGCAGCGGCAAATCATTGGCTCCGTCTGATAAAGGCGCTGATGGCCTTTGCGGTCGAGGAAGGTTGGCGCAAGGACAATCCGACCACTGGCGTCAAGCGCGTTAAGTCACGCACCGATGGTTTCCATACTTGGACAGAGGCCGAAATCGCACAATTCGAGGCGACGCATCAGGTCGGCACTAAGGCCCGGCTTGCGTTGGCCCTGTTGCTTTACACCGCGCAACGTCGCAGCGATGTCGTAAACATTGGACGGCAGCATATTCGTGATGGCGTTCTGCACATCCGTCAAAAGAAAACAGGCGCTGCACTCGCGATTCCTGTTCACCAGGAGCTAGCCCGCATCATCACAGCGACACCGAGCGGCAACCTCACTCTGCTCACGACGTCATTTAGGAAACCATTCACAGCCCCAGGCTTTGGGAATTGGTTCCGCGATCAGTGCAATGAGGCCGGTTTACCAGCCCAATGTGCCGCCCACGGCCTCCGAAAGGCGGCCTGCCGGCGGCTGGCTGAGGCTGGTTGCAGTGCGAATGTGATCGCCTCGATTAGTGGGCACCGCACACTGACGGAGGTCAGCAGATACACCAAAGCGGCGGATCAGGAGCGGATGGCACGGGACGGCATGGCAGCCACAACCGGAACGAAAACTGGCAACGCCGATGGACGCGTTGCCAAATCGGCTAAAAACACGTGATTTTTCAAGGCTATCAGATGACGGTGGCGGGAGCGACGGGACTCGAACCCGCGGCCTCTGCCGTGACAGGGCAGCGCTCTAACCAACTGAGCTACGCCCCCGCGGGCGTTGTTTCGAGTTATAGGCGCCCAAATGGCAAGTCAAGGTAAAGCGTTCTCGCTAACCGAAATTGCGAAAAAGCCTTATTTACCTAGAAGAATCGATGGTCAGAGTGCCCCCGAATCGTCTATTCGGGCATGGTCTTTGGCGCTTCGCCAAACCGGCGGATTCAAGAGGAGGGTCCCACTGATGGCAATGGTTCCTGGAAAAGCTCCGACACCACCGACCGTCACGCTTAAGCATCTCGCCGCCGCGCTTGCGGAAACGCACGAGATGTCGAAGAAGCAGGCGGAGACCGTGCTCGGCGATCTCGTTGGCAATATTGTAAAGCATTTGAAGAAGGGCGAACGCATCCGCATAGGCGGTCTCGGCATTCTTCAGGTACGGAAGCGGGCCGCGCGCATTGGCCGCAATCCAGCAACCGGCGAGCAAATTCAGATTAAGGCGAGCAAGAAAGTCGCATTCCGCGCATCGAAAGAGTTGAAAGAATCAATCTAACGACTTTTCCTGACCCTCCGGGGATAACGGCAGGTGTGGAGCAAAAGCTCTCCGCCTGCCGTTTCGTTTTCAGGCTTCTCATTGCCTCGCCGGCACCGGAAAGCTGCGAATCTCGGAAGCGACGCCAGGATACCTGGCCGCCAGCACATCGGGGCTACCGAGTTCGACATCCGCAGGCTCGACGCCGGGCCATTCTGTGGAGGCGCCGAGAAACCAACGCCGCTCCCCAGTCACGCGCGCGGTGTGGAATGTGTTCCCGGGAATATACAGCTGTACCCGATGGCCCTTGCGCAGATCAGGGCCAACGATGTGACGTTCGGCAGATCCGTCTTCCAGCAGCATCAGAACTTCGATCGGATCGCCAAGATAATAATGATACAGCTGATCGTTGCGGATCCGGTGAAGCTTTACTGGCTCTTCAGGCGTCAGCATGAAGTAAAGCGCCGATCCAGCCGGCCTTCCGTCTGCAAACGGCGCCTGCATGCCTCCAGCCGCGATTTTAAGCTTGCTCACGAAGGTGACGCGGACATAACCGCAGGTCGCGTTCGGCGAGAGATCAAGGAGTTTGCGCACATCCTCAAATGTCATGTGATTGATGACCTTCGTCAGGTTGCGGGACTTGTAGCCCACCGCTTTTGCACATGTCGTCGAAAAAGAGGACGAGCTTGAAGAGTCAACCGACGAATTAGCGATGTCCTCAAAGGGACATATCAGATCGATCATCTGCCTGGGCAATCGCCCCTTCGAGCTCTCCGCTGTTGACCCGGACAACGTGTCTTCGCGGTCTCCAATGATGTTCGAACGTCTTCGTTGTCGATTTACCAAGCTGACCGGCTGATACCAAAGATTTCCACACTAGCCCTCGAGGCCCAGCTGAATAGCAATTGGACCTTAACTCAGGCCACGTTTTTTGCGGTAGAGTTCCTGCAGAAGTGTCTTAGCGAATTGCGGAGCCAGATCATTAGGGCCCAGCTGAGTTTCAGTATTGGTGCCGTCAGGAAGAGTGACGTGAATGACCCCTGCGGCAACTCGGTAGCTGCCGCGAATTTCGCGGCCGTCTTCGTCGGTGCTGCTGATATCGATTTCTCCGGGTACAGCCATTTTGGCCTCCGCGACAGAAAATTGTTTGATAGCCGATCCACGAAGTCGAGTTGGACCGAGGTCCAATGCCGAGCTGTGATGTCCACTTAGGTGTGCGGCCTAAACGCCAAGCGATGCTCAGGGGCCATGTTTGCGGCTGGGACTTTCCGTTGTGACGTGTGGGCAGTCCAGCTCAAGCATAAGCGTCATACGGATACCCGGCATAGACCAGATTGGCACCGCTCGCGCTCAGCGGAGAGTCCATTTTTTCGGCTGTTTTATCGGCCGCTCGGCGTGGCCGACTGATCCGAATCTGATGTTTCAGGTTGGAGCGGATAATCGACATGGGTTATCTCCAAGCCTAAACCCCCTGTCCAAAAATTTAGAACCGGCACCGACCTCCGAGTGTGACAAAGTTCTGAGCTTGCGATTTATCTCGCGTGGGCGTTGCGACCCCCGGCTTTGCAAACTCACCACGAGCCACGCCAATGGCAAGGGAGGCATAAAATTAACTATCGAGTGCGATGCTACCGCGTACTCGCCAGCGACTCATACAGAGTCGATTCGGGCCGACCGCGAGGGAAGAAGATGCCGCTATTCCCCTATTTGCCGCTGATCGTATGGATGGGCATGATTCAAGTCGCGCTTGGCGCTACGGGTGACATAACCGATGCCAGCGAACTGACGAGGAACCGCGGGAGCATCATTCCCTTTCCTACGCCACTCTCCACATCCCCACTCTCGGCACCATCGAGCGCCGCCTAATCAACCGCGCTGGCGGCGGCGCTGCCGCAGATCGCGCAGGAAGAATTATTTTGAGTTATCAGCACCAAACACTGTCTTTCTGCCGATCGCTGCATCATTGATAGGGCATGAGCCGACGCCCTGCCGCCATCACGCGCAAGGCGAAAATCGTAATCCAATCAGACACTAAATTTTGCGGTGGTGGGCGGTGACGGACTCGAACCGCCGACATCCTGCGTGTAAAGCAGGCGCTCTACCAGCTGAGCTAACCGCCCTGCGCAAGCAAATAGCGCCGGATGACGCCGTCACGCAATAGCTCATCAGGGCCCAGCGCCAGACCCTTTGGTATTCGGGCGTCCAGACAAAAACGGCGCCTTGCGGCGCCGTTTCAATTTTTGCTCGACAAGCGCTAGTGCGCTGTCAGGCCTGAACCTTCCTCATCGACACCTGCGGCCGCGTCGGCCGCAAGCTTGGCGCTCGCCTCATCCCATTCGATGGGCTCGGGCTTGCGGACGAGGGCGCGCTCAAGCACTTCGTCCATGCGAGTGACTGGAACGATCTCGAGCCCCTTCTTGATTGCGTCGGAGATTTCGACCAGATCCTTGGCGTTCTCCTCCGGGATCAGCACGGTTTTCATCCCGCCGCGTGCGGCTGCCAACAGCTTCTCTTTCAACCCGCCAATCGGCAGGACGCGGCCCCGCAGCGTGATTTCACCGGTCATGGCGACGTCACGACGAACCGGAATTCCGGTCATCACCGAAACGATGGCGCTGACCATGGCTACGCCTGCCGAGGGCCCATCCTTCGGCGTCGCGCCTTCCGGCACGTGCACGTGGATGTCGCGCTTGTCAAACAATGGCGGCTCGATGCCGAAGGCGACTGCACGCGAGCGGACGTAAGACGCCGCGGCCGAGATCGACTCTTTCATGACGTCACGCAAATTGCCCGTGACGGTCATCCTGCCCTTGCCCGGCATCATGGCGCCTTCGATGGTGAGCAGTTCCCCGCCCACGTCTGTCCAGGCCAGACCGGTGACCACACCAATCAGATCTTGAGCCTCGATCTCGCCGTACCGGAACCTGGGCACACCCAGATAGTCGCCAAGGCTTGCCGCCGTCACCTCGATCGAGGTCTTCTTCGACGTCATCAATTCCTTGACCGCCTTGCGGATCAGGGTCGAAAGCTCGCGCTCGAGATTGCGCACGCCCGCTTCGCGCGTGTAACGGCGAATGATAGTGAGCAGCGCCTCATCGTCGATGGACCACTCCGCCGGTTCGAGGCCATGTTTGACCACGGCATGCGGAATGAGATGCTTGCGCGCGATCTCGACCTTCTCATCCTCGGTGTAGCCCGCGATGCGAATGATCTCCATGCGATCCATCAGCGGCGGCGGAATATTGAGAGTGTTCGCCGTCGTGATGAACATCACGTTGGAGAGGTCGTAATCAACCTCAAGGTAATGGTCGTTGAACGTGTGGTTCTGCTCAGGATCCAGCACCTCGAGCAAGGCCGACGAGGGATCGCCACGGAAATCGGCACCCATCTTGTCGACTTCGTCGAGCAGGAACAACGGGTTCGACGTCTTGGCCTTGCGCATCGACTGGATGATCTTGCCGGGCATCGAGCCGATATAGGTGCGCCGGTGGCCACGGATCTCGGCCTCGTCGCGCACGCCGCCAAGCGACACGCGCACGAATTCACGCCCGGTCGCTTTCGCGATCGACTTGCCAAGCGATGTCTTGCCGACGCCGGGAGGCCCGACCAGGCAGAGGATCGGTCCGGTCAGCTTGTTCGCCCGCTGCTGGACAGCGAGATACTCGACGATGCGTTCCTTGACCTTCTCCAGGCCGTAGTGGTCGGCATCGAGAATCTGTTCGGCCAGCGTAAGATCCTTCTTGACCTTGCTTTTCTTGTTCCACGGGATCGAGAGCAGCCAGTCGAGATAATTGCGCACGACCGTCGCCTCCGCGGACATCGGCGACATCTGGCGTAGCTTCTTGAGCTCGTGCGTGGCCTTCTCTCGAGCTTCCTTCGAGAGCTTGGTCTTCTTGATCTTGTCTTCCAGTTCCTGGAGTTCGTCCCGCCCTTCCTCGTCGCCGAGTTCCTTCTGGATCGCCTTCATCTGCTCGTTGAGGTAGTACTCGCGCTGGGTCTTCTCCATCTGCCGCTTCACGCTGGTCCGGATGCGCTTTTCCACCTGAAGCACGGAAATTTCGCTTTCCATCAGGCCAAGCACTTTTTCGAGCCGCTGAGTGACGGACGCCGTCTCCAGGATGTCCTGCTTGTCGGAAATCTTGACAGCCAAGTGCGAAGCGACGGTGTCAGCCAGCTTGGCGTAATCCTCAATTTGCTGAATCACGCCGACGACTTCGGGCGACACCTTCTTATTCAGCTTCACGTAGTTTTCGAATTCGGTGACCACCGAACGCGCCATGGCTTCCGCTTCCACGCGATCGCCCACATCATCGGCAATCGCGCTGGCGTCAGCTTCGTAGTAGTCGACACGATCGGTATATTTGAGGACCTTCGCCCGCGTGGCACCCTCAACCAGTACCTTGACGGTACCATCCGGCAGCTTGAGCAGCTGCAGCACACTGGCCAACGTCCCAACCTCGAAAATCGCGTCGGTCGACGGATCATCATCCGAGGCGTTCTTTTGCGTGGCCAGCAGGATAAAGGTGTCGGAACGCATCACTTCTTCAAGCGCCTTGATCGACTTCTCGCGGCCGACAAAGAGCGGGACAATCATGTGCGGAAACACCACGATGTCGCGCAGAGGCAGAACCGGATACGCCCGGGTTTCGCCAGGTTGCAGCTGGGGTCGTGGTTTATTGGTCATTTGCCTTGTCCTTATGTTGTGCCCCTGTCGATTGACCCGCTCATGCGGCATCGCTCGCCAGTGCCGGTAGGGTGGGCAAGGAGACGCCGGAAGCCCCGGCACGCTTGCAGGAAGGGTAGGAACCCTTGCCCCATTCGGTAATCAGATACGATTCCTCGTACGCCAGTTACTTTCGAACGCTATACGTATGGCGAGGCATATAGGTCCGCAAGAAGCCCGCTTGGCAGTTAAAGCGAGTCCCCTCTTGGTAACAACCCCGCAATTCGTTCGAATCGGCAGCCTTTTCCCGGATTTTTTAATCCGCCAAAAGACGTATCAGGCGCTCGCGCTGCCCGATTCCGCCGTGCGGTCGCTGCGGTCGGCGTAAATATACAACGGCCGAGCCGTGCCCTCGACGACCTCTTTGGAGATCACAACCTCCTCGACGCCCTCGAGGCTCGGCAAGTCAAACATGGTGTCGAGCAGGATGCCCTCCATAATGGAGCGCAGTCCACGCGCACCGGTCTTGCGGTCGATCGCCTTGCGGGCAATCGCGCCCAGCGCCTCTTCGGCCAGTGTAAGGTCGATCGATTCCATCTCGAACAGCCGCTGGTACTGTTTGACCAGCGCGTTCTTCGGCTCGACCAGGATCTTCTTGAGAGAAGCCTCGTCGAGGTCCTCAAGCGTCGCCACGACGGGAAGGCGACCCACGAATTCGGGGATCAGGCCGTACTTGAGCAGATCCTCAGGCTCGACCTCGCGGAAGATTTCACCCTGCTTGCGATCCTCGGGGGCCACGACCTTGGCGCCGAAGCCGATCGATGTGGACCGCCCGCGCGCGGAAATAATTTTTTCAAGGCCGGCAAAGGCCCCGCCGCAGACGAACAAGATATTCGTCGTATCGACCTGCAGAAACTCCTGCTGCGGATGCTTGCGCCCGCCCTGCGGAGGCACGGAAGCGATCGTGCCTTCCATGATCTTCAGCAGCGCCTGCTGGACGCCCTCGCCCGACACGTCGCGGGTGATCGAGGGATTGTCGGATTTGCGCGAAATCTTGTCGATCTCGTCGATATACACAATCCCGCGCTGAGCGCGCTCGACGTTATAGTCGGCCGCCTGCAGCAGCTTCAGGATGATATTCTCGACGTCCTCACCGACGTAGCCGGCCTCGGTCAGGGTCGTGGCATCTGCCATCGTGAATGGCACGTCGAGTATGCGCGCAAGCGTCTGAGCCAGCAGCGTCTTGCCCGAGCCTGTCGGCCCGATCAGCAAAATGTTCGATTTGGCGAGTTCGACGTCATTGTGCTTGGCCTGATGGTTAAGCCGCTTGTAGTG
>Ga0075419_10001595_pt1 | contig 14725 bp, 15 predicted proteins | sample SoiMetdeltSBSDD3_FD_76900 | JGI IMG/M metagenome (GOLD analysis project Ga0075419, IMG submission 76900) | Bulk soil microbial communities from a Populus tree surrounding site in Tennessee, USA - Soil MetaG P. deltoides SBSDD3 | ecosystem: Environmental > Terrestrial > Soil > Tree plantation... | reverse complement strand
GAGTCGACATGGGTCGACAGGCCGGTGTCGCGGTTGTCGAACTGCACCACCCGGCACCCGGCTTCCACCAGGCCTTCGACCAGCTCCCTCGGCCACCAGACCACCGACGCCCCGCCCCCGGACACCAGCAGCACGACCGGGCCGTCCGCCGGACCACGGGGCTCGTACCACAGCCGCACACCGTCCGAGTCCGCGTAGCCGGCCATCGTCCGGCCAGTCTGTCGGCGCGGCCGCGTGAGAGCAACGACCTGTATGTGGGACCCTCCTGGGCGTGGAGACATCCGAGTCACCCGCCGTCGTCGTGGTCGATACGGCCGGCGTCATCCGCTACTGGAGCGCGGGCGCGACGGCCCTGTTCGGCATCGAGGAGTCGGTGGGCGAAACGCTCGACCTGATCGTTCCGGACTCGTTCCGCCACCGCCACTGGGGCGGCTTCCAGCGGGCGATGAGCACCGGCGAGTCGCCGATCTCGGGAGGCCGGATCAATATCCCCGTGCGTTGCGGGGACGGCGAGGTCCGCTCCTTCCCGGGCACCTTCACCGTGCTGTGGGACGGCCACGGCCGGCCGGTCGGCGCCGTAGGCATCTGGTCCGAGCGCCGAGGCGACGAGACCCCGTTCTCGCCGATCGAACCGACGACCTGAGCCTCGGTGCGGGCGGTCAGCCGCCCTTGCCGGGGACGACGCGATAGGCGTCGTAGACGCTGTCGATGCCGCGGATGGTCGACAGCAGGGAGTCGAGGTGGGAGGGGTCGCCCAGCTCCATGTCGAAGCGCATCTTCGACACCCGGTCGGAGCCCGTCTGGGTGGTGCAGGTGAGGATGTTGACGTGATGGTCGGCGAAGGCCGCGGTGACGTCCCGGAGCAGGCGGGCCCGGTCCAGGGCCTTGACCTCGATGGAGGCGATGAATACGCCGCCGGGCTCCAAGTCCCACTCCACGTCGATCAGGCGGTCGGCCTGGCCCTCGGCCAGTGACACCGCGTTGGCGCAGTCGGCCCGGTGCACCGAGACGCCGCGGCCCCGGGTCACGAAGCCGATGATCTCGTCGCCCGGCACCGGCGTGCAGCAGCGGGACAGCCGCACGAACACGTCGTCCAGCCCCTCGACGTGCACGCCGGCCGGCCCGCGGTTGGGGCGGGACCGGCGGGGCTCACGGATGGTGGTGGGCAGCGTTTCCTGGCCGCCGCCCGACGACTCCCGCAGGGCCTTGGACACCCGGGAGGCGGCCGCCTTGGCCGAGACGTGGTTCTCGCCGATGGCCGCATACAGGGCGTCGAGGTCGGCGTAGTTCATGGCCCGGGCGGTCTCGGCGAGCATGTTGCCCGACTGCAGCTTCTGCACCGGCAGGCCCTCGCGCCGCAGCGCCTTGATGAGGTCGTCCCGCCCGGACTCGATGGCGTCCTCCCGCCGCTCCCGGGAGAACCACTGGCGGATCTTGGACGCGGCCCGCGGCGTCCCCACGATCTGCAGCCAGTCCCGGGACGGCCCCGCCCCCTCCACCTTGGAGGTGAAGATCTCGATGGTGTCGCCCGAGGACAGCTTGGAGTCCAGCGGCACCAGCCGGCCGTTCACCCGGGCCCCGATGCAGGCGTGGCCCACCTCGGTGTGGATGGCGTAGGCGAAGTCGATGGGCGTGGCGTCGACCGGCAGCGTCACGACCTTGCCCTTGGGGGTGAACACGAAGACCTCGTCCTGCTCCAGGTCGACCTTGAGGCGCTGCATGAACTCGTCGGGGTCGCTGGTCTCGGACTGCCAGTCCACGATGCGGTTCAGCCAGGGCAAGTCGCCGGCGTTGGGGTCGTGGTCCTTGTAGGCCCAGTGGGCGGCCACGCCCTGCTCGGCCCGGGCGTGCATCTCCCACGTGCGGATCTGCACCTCGAGGGGCTTGCCCTGGGGCCCGATCACCGTGGTGTGCAGCGACTGGTACAGGTTGAACTTGGGCATGGCGATGTAGTCCTTGAACCGGCCCTGCACCGGCTTCCACGTGGCGTGGATGGACCCCAACGCCGCGTAGCAGTCCTTGACCGACTCGACCACGACCCGCATGCCCACCAGGTCGAAGATGTCGTCGAACTCGCGGCCCTTCACCACCATCTTCTCGTAGATGGAGTACAGGTGCTTGGGGCGCCCGGTGACCTCGGCCGTGATGCGCAGCTCGGCCAGGCGCAGGCGCACCTCCTCGAGCACCTGGGTGAGGTAGATGTCCCGCTCCGGCGTGCGCACCGACACCATGTGGTCGATCTCGGCGTAGCGCTTGGGGTGGAGGGCGGCGAAGGCCAGGTCCTCCAGCTGGGTCTTCACGTCCTGCATCCCGAGGCGGTGGGCCAGGGGCGCGTAGATGTCGAGCGTCTCCCGGGCCTTGCGGTCCTGCTGCCAGGCCGGCAGCGCGGCGATGGTGCGCATGTTGTGCAGCCGGTCGGCCAGCTTGATGATCAGGACCCGCAGGTCGCGGGCCATGGCCACCAGCATCTTGCGCATGGTGGCGGCCTGCTGGGCCTCGCGGGAGTCGAACTGGACCCGCTCCAGCTTGGTGACCCCGTCGACGATGGCGGCCACGTCGCTGCCGAAGGCCCGCTCGATGTCGTCGAGGGTGGTGTCGGTGTCCTCCACCGTGTCGTGGAGCAGGGCCGCAGCCACCGTCACGTCGTCGAGGCCGAACTCGGCCACGATGCGGGCCACGGCGAGGGGGTGCTGCACGAACGGCTCGCCCGAGTTGCGGGACTGGCCCCGGTGAGCGTCGGCCGAGCGCAGGTAGGCGCGGGTGATCAGGGCGGTCGGGGCCTTGGGGTGGCGGCGCCGGAACGCGGCGAGCAGGGGCGCGACCTCATCCGCGGGCGGCTGGTGGTTGCGCCGCCATGGCAGGACCCGGTCGACGGTGGGCACCCTGGGCCTCCTTCCTGCTACATCGCCCTAAACGGTTATGAGGCTGAGTATGTCGTGATCAGTCAGTTTTCCTCGCCCACCCAGGAAACCCAACTCCACGACGAAGGCCAGGCCCGCCAGATGGCCCCCGAGGCGCTCCACCAGGCGGGTGGTGGCGGCTGCGGTCCCACCGGTGGCGAGGACGTCGTCGACGATCAGCACGGTGTCGCCGGGAGCCACCGCGTCGGCGTGGACGTCGAGGGAGTCGGTCCCGTACTCCAGCTGGTAGCTCTCGGTGACCGTCTCCCACGGGAGCTTGCCCGGCTTGCGGACCGGCACGAAGCCCGCCCCGATGCGGTAGGCCACCGGGGCGGCCCAGATGAAGCCGCGGGCCTCGATGCCCACCACCTTGTCCACCGTGAGGCCGGCCGCGTGGTCGGCGATGGCGTCCACGCTGAAGCGGTAGGCGTCGACGTCCGCCATCAGCGGGGTGAGGTCCTTGAAGACGATGCCCGGCTGCGGGAAGTCGGGGACATCGCGCACTCGGTCCAACAGCCACGACGGATCGCGAGTCATGGCGGGCGACGTTAGACCGATCGCAAGTGGACGCGGGCGACGCTAGCGGCGGGCGCCTTTGGTCTTCTTGCGCGGCCGGGGCGGGATGGCCCGGCCGCTGAGGCTGCCGGGGGTGCTGGCTTTGCCCGAGCTGGTGGCGGCCCGGGCGGCGGGGGCCGGGACCCGCCCGGTGGCGACCGCGGTGGCGACGGCTTCCGCGTCCCCGCCCCTGGCTTCCACCCGGCGCTTGATGTCGCGGTAGCGGGGCTCGCGCTCCTTGAGCACCGCCAGCAGCGGCGAAGCGATGAAGATCGACGAGTAGGCGCCGGAGAACAGGCCGATGAGCAGGGCGACGGCGAACTCCTCCAGCACCTGCGCCCCCATGATCCACGACCCCACCACCAGCAGCGACGCCACCGGCAGCAGGGCGGTCATGGTGGTGTTCAAGGACCGCATGAGGGCCTGGTTGAGCGACACGTTGACCATGCCGCCGTAGCTGAGGCCTCCGGTGGACGACACCAGCCGCGTGTTCTCGTCGACCTTGTCGAACACCACGATGCCGTCGTAGATGGAATAGCCCAGGATGGTGAGCACCGCGATGACGGTGGCGGGCGTGACCTCCAGGCCGGTGATCGAGTAGACGCCCACCGTGATGATGACGTCGTGGACCAGGGCGGCCAGCGTCGGGATCGCCATCTTCAGCTCGAAGCGGAAGGCGATGTAGATCGTCACCAGGATGAGGAACACGATCAGGGCCCGCAGCGCCTTGCGGCTGATCTCCTGGCCCCAGGTGGGGCCCACCTCGGTGAGGTTGACCTGGTCGGTGTCGGAGCCCGTCAGCTCGGCCAGCGACGCCGTGACCTGGTCGGTCTTCTCGGCCGAGACCGGCTCGGCCTCGACCCGGATGGTCCGTCCCTCGTCGGACTCGAGCACGGTGATGGTGGCACCGGCCAGGCCGTACTGGTCGACCGCGCCGCGGGCCTCGGCCACCGACGCCTCGGCCGCCGGCACCTCCCACACCACGCCGCCCTCGAAGTCGATGCCGAGGTTGAGGCCCCGCGTGACCAGCGACCCGAGGCTGATGACCACCGCCACCAGCGAGATCGTGAACCACAGGCGCTTGCGGCCCACGAAGTCGAAGTTGGTCTCGCCGTGGTAGAGCCGGCTGAAGATCGAGCGGTTCACCGCCTGCTTCGCCGCCGGGCGGGTGCCGGCCCGGCGCCGGGCCCGGATCGTCGTGGTGGGCGCCCCGCCGACCTCCCCGTCCGGGCCGCCGGCGTCGCTCGGCTCGGTCGCCTCGTCTTCGATGGCCTCGTCTTCGATGGCCTCGTCCTCGATGGCCCCGTCCTCGGTCAGGTCGGTGGGCTCGTCGGAGATGGCGTCGTCGGGCACGGCCTCGTCGCCGTCGCCGTTGGTGCCGCGGGTGCGCTTGCTCATCGTCCCACCCCCGCCCCGGTCAGCTCACGCGGGCGCTCAGGCTCGGGGGCGGCCGCCAGGCCGCGGGCCACACCGAACACCGGCATGTCGGTGAAGAAGTGGCTGCCGGACAGCAGGGTGACGGAAGGTCGCGTGAAGAACCAGGCCACCACGACGTCGAGCACGGTGGAGAGGCCGAGGAAGAAGGCGAAGCCTCGCACCGAGCCCACGGTCAACCACCACAGCACCGCGGCGCCGATGAACGCCGAGGTGTCGGCGGCCAGGATGGTGCGGAAGGCCCGCTTGAACGCCCGCTCGGTCGAGCTGCGCAGCGTGCGCCCGGCCTTGACCTCGTCCTTCAGCCGTTCGAAGAACACCACGTACGAGTCGACGGTCACGCCGATGGACACGATGATGCCGGTCACGCCGGCCAACGTGAGGGCCAGGCCCTGGGTCTCGCCCAGGAAGCTCACGATCGTGTACATGAGCGAGCCCCACACGGTGAGGCCCACGATCACCACGAGGCCGAGCGCCCGGTAGTAGAGCAGCATGTAGAGCGCGACCAGGCCGAGGCCCACGATCCCGGCGATGATGCCGGCCCGCAGCGAGTCGGTGCCCAGCGAGGCCGACACCGTCTGCACGCTCTGGCGCTCCAGCTCGACCGGGAGGGAGCCGTAGCGCAGCACCAGGGCCAGGTCCTTGGCCTCACCCTCGGAGAAGCTGCCCGAGATCTGGATCTGGTCCTTGGTGTAGCTCGGGTTGTTGATCGAGGGTGCCGACTGGACCACGGAGTCCAGCACGATGGCCAGGCGCCGGGAAGGGCACACGTCCGGGGCGCCCGAGTAGCACTGCGACGCGATCTCGTTGAACTTGTCGATGCCGTTCTCGCCGCCCCGCATCTCCAGGCGGACCAGCCACTGCCCGTTCTGGATGTCGGCCGAGGCGGTCTTGACGATGCGGCCCGTGGCCAGCGACGGACCGAGCTGGTAGGGGCCGGTGTCGCCGATGCCGCCCAGGATGACGGCGGAGTCGGGGTCGTCCTGCTCGCGCGGGGTGAGCGGGATGCCGTTCTCGGTCTCGGCCGGCGGCTCGCCGGTCTGCGCCTCGGTCGACGGCGGCGTCTCCGGCGCGGTGGTCGTGGTGGTGCCCGGCTGCTCCTGGAGCGCTGCCGCGCTCTCGCCCTCGACCAGCCCCAGCGCCCCCTCGGAGGTGGCGGTGGTGTCAGGCGTAGTGGTGGGGGTGGTGTCGGTGGGGGCGGTGGTGTCGGTCGTGTCGGGCTGGGTGTTGCCGGTGGCCGTCTGGCCGGTGAAGTCTTGGATCACGGGGCGGAAGCGCAGCTCCGCGGTCTGGCCCACCAGCTCCAGGGCCCGGTCCCGGTTCTTGACCCCCGGGAGCTGGACGACGATGGCGTCGCCCTGGCGGGTGATCTCGGGCTCGGCCACGCCCAGGGCGTCGACCCGGGCCCGGATGATGTTCAGCGCCTGGTCGAGCTGCTCGCCCGAGGCGTTGCCGGTCGGGGCCAGCACCACCGAGACGCCGCCCTGGAGGTCGAGCCCCAGCTCGGGGCTGTTGCCGGACAGCAACGTGAGGGCCAGGCCGCCGTAGGCCAGCGCCATGATGAAGATGAGGGGCAGCAGGATCTTGCGTCGCATCAGCTCAAACGTTCGGCTCCGGGGCGGAGGGTCCCGCCTCGTCGGGCTCGGCCGGCGCGTCCTCGGGCTCGCCGGGCTCGGCGGCCTCGGTAGCGTCTTCCACCTTACGCAGCACCGCCTGGCGGGCCACGGTCAGCTCCACCCCCGGAGCCACGCTCAGCGTCATGTCCTCGGGCCCCAGCTCGACGATCCGGCCGTAGATGCCCGCGGTGAGGATGACCTCGTCGCCGGGCTCCAGCGTGGCGACCAGCGCCTGGTGCGCGCGCACCCGCCGCTGTTGGGGTCGGATGAACAGGAGCCACAGCACGAAGAACGTGGCGGCGATGACGAGAAGTTGCTCCATAGGCAGCCGGACGAGGTTAGCCCCCGCCGTCCCCCGACAAGGCATCCGGGGCGCCCCAGTTCGCGGCGACCTCGGCTCGCAGCGTCGCCAGCGTCCCGGCGCCGATGGCGGACCGGATGCGGTTGACCAGGTCCAGGGTCCACCACATGTTGTGCAGCGTCAGCAGCCGGGGCGCGGTGGGCTCGGCCACGGACAGCAGGTGGCGCAGGTAGCCCCGCGACCAGCGGGCGCACACCGGGCAGCCGCAGTCGGGGTCGACCGGCCCGGCGTCGTCCGCGTAGCGGCGGTTGCGCAGGTTCAGGCGGCCGCCCCACGTGAGCATCGTGCCGTGGCGGCCCAGGCGGGTGGGCAGCACGCAGTCGAACATGTCGATGCCCCGGGCCACCGCGTCGACCATCCCCAGCGGGTCGCCAAGGCCCATGAAGTAGCGGGGGCGGTCGGTGGGCAGCGGACCCAGCGCGGCCTCGAGCGCGGGCAGCATCTCGGCCCGGTCCTCCCCCACCGACAGCCCGCCCACCGCGTAGCCGTCGAAGCCGATGGCCACGGTCCGCTCGGCGCTCTCCACCCGCAGCTCGTGGTCGGTGCCGCCCTGGACGATGCCGAACTGGCTGAGGTCGTCCCGGTCGTGCGCCAGGAACGCCTTGCGGGCCCGGGTGGCCCAGAGCGCGGTGCGATCGACCGCGGCCCGGAGCACCGGGGGCGGGGACGGGAGCGCGGCGCACACGTCCAGCACCATCTGGATGTCCGCCCCCAGCTTGACCTGCACGTCGACCGCGCCCTCGGGGCTGAGGTGGTGGCGCGACCCGTCGTAGGTGGAGGCGAACGTGGCCCCCTCGTCGTCGAGCCGCGGCCCCAGCGAGAACACCTGGTAGCCCCCGGAGTCGGTGAGGACGTGGCCGCGCCAATCGGCGAAGCCGTGGATGCCCCCCAGGCGGGCGACCACGTCGGCCCCGGGCCGGAGCATCAGGTGGTAGGTGTTGCCCAGCACGACCTCGGCCCCGAGGTCCTCCAGGTCGGCCGACGACAGCGTCCGCACCGCTCCCCTGGTGCCGACGGGCATGAAGCACGGGGTGGAGAACGACCCCCGGGCCGTGGTGACCGTGCCGGTGCGGGCCGCGCCGTCGGTCGCCTGGAGCTCGAAGCCGAGCGTCACGACCGCGCCACGAGCATCGCGTCCCCGAAGGACAGGAACCGGTAGCCCTCGGCCAGCGCCAGCGCGTACAGCTCCCGCCACCGGGGACCGATCAGGGCGTCGACCAGCACCAGCAGCGATGACCGCGGCAGGTGGAAGTTGGTGAGCAGCACGTCCGTCGCCCGCCAGGTCCACGGCCGGTGGATGAACAGCTCGGTGCGCCCCTCCAGCTCGCCCGACGCCGCGGCGGACTCCAGGGCACGCACGCTGGTGGTCCCCACCGCCACGACCCGACCGCCCGCGGCCCGCGCGTGCTCGCAGGCGTCCAGCGTGGCGGCCGGGACCAGGTAGCGCTCGGCGTGCATGTGGTGGTCCTCGACCTTGGCCGCCGACATGGGCCGGAACGTGCCCATGCCCACCATGAGCTCGACGGGCTCGACCCGGGCGCCCGCGGCCCGGCAGCGAGCCAGCAGTTCGGGCGTGAGGTGGAGGCCGGCCGTGGGCGCCGCCACCGACCCGGGCCGCTCGGCGAACACCGTCTGGTAGCGCTCGGGGTCGGCCAGCGGGGTGTGGATGTAGGGCGGCAACGGGACGATGCCGTAGCGATCGAGCACCGCCAGCTCGTCCTCGCCCGCCGCCACCCTCAGCGTCACCCGCCGGGTGCCGTCGCCCGTCCCTTCGCCCCTCACCTCGACGTCGAGGTCGGGCCCGGCCGCCAGCCGGGTACCGGGGCGGACCCGCCGGCTCGGGCGGACCAGCGCCTCCCAGTCGCCCGCCGGGCCCTGCTCCAGCAGCAGGATCTCGACCTCGCCCCCGCTGGGCTTGCGCAGCCGGAGCCGGGCGGGCAGGACCCGCGTCGTGTTGACCACCAGCACGTCGCCGGGACGCACGAAGTCGGCCAGGCCGGCGACCGTGCGGTGGGCCACCTGCCCGCCGGCCAGCGGCGCGTCCACCAGCAACCGGGCCGCGTCGCGGGGTTCGGCCGGCCGCTGGGCGATGGCGCGCTCGGGCAGGTGGTAGTCGAAGTCGGCGAGGTCCATGGGCTGGTCAAACCTACCGGGCGGCCCCCTCGTTACACTGCGGGCGGCCATCGGGCGGACAGGGCGGAGCGATTCATGGACGAGGGCGCCAGCGGCGGCGACGGGGACCGCGCGGCCAGCGTGGTGATCCCCGCCCACAACGAGGAGGCGGTCATCGGTCGGCTGCTCACGTCGCTGACCGAGGGCCTCGACGGCGCGGCCCTGGACGTGGTGGTGGCCTGCAACGGCTGCACCGACCGGACGGCCGAGATCGCCTCCGAGCACGGCGCCCGGGTCGTCGTCGTGCCCGAGCCGTCCAAGATCGCCGCGCTCAACGCGGCGGACGAGGTGGCCGAGGGCTTTCCCCGCTTCTACGTCGACGCCGACGTGGTGCTCACCGGCCGGGCCGTGCTCGACGTGGCCCGGGCGCTGGAGGAGCCCGGCGCGCTGGCCGCCGCCCCGCCCGCGCACCTCGACACGACGGGCCGTCCCTGGACGGTCCGCGCCTTCTACCGCGTCTGGGAGGCGGTCCAGGACGCCAACCACATGCCCGCGGGATCCGGGGTGTATGCCATGAACGCCGCCGGCCGCGCCCGCTTCGACCGGTTCCCCGACGTCGTGGCCGACGACCTGTTCGCCCGCAACGTCTTCACCCGGGACGAGCGCCGGGCGCCCGCCACCGATGCAGTGCTGGTGGAGGCGCCCCACACCCTCGGAGCGCTGCTGGCGCGGCGCATCCGGGTCTACGCCGGCAACGCCCAGGTCGCCGCCGATCCCGAGCTGAGCCGGCTCCCGGGCGGCCGCGAGCCCCGCACCCCCTGGTGGAAGGTGGTGGCCCGCCGCCCGGCGCTGATCCCCGCCGCGACCGTGTTCGTCGCCGTCAACGGCGTGGCCAAGCTGCGGGCCCGGCGTCTGGGGCGCCGCGGTCGCGCGGTGGCCTGGGGCCGGGACGAGACCACCCGATCGCCCACGGGCGCGCAGCCCTAGGCGCTACGTCCCCCAGAGCGTCGGGTTGGCCCCGGTCGGGCCGGCTGTGGGCGGCGGCGCCAGGTCCAGGTGATGCCAGGCGGCCGGCAGCGCCACCCGACCCCGGGGCGTGCGCATGAGCAGGCCCTGCTGGAGCAGGAACGGCTCGTAGACATCCTCGACCGTCTCGGTCTGCTCGCCCACGCTGATGGCCAGGGTCGACAGGCCCACCGGCCCACCCCCGAACCGCTGGCACAGGGCGGTGAGGATGGCCCGGTCGACCTTGTCCAGGCCGCGGTCGTCCACCCCGAACACCGCCAGGCCCCGCTCGGCGGTGGCGCGGTCGACGCTGCCGTCGCCGGTGACCTCGGCGTAGTCGCGGACCCGGCGCAGCAGCCGGTTCGCGATGCGGGGCGTGCCCCGGGCCCGGCGGGCGATCTCGGCACAGCCGGGCCGGTCGATGCCGACGCCGAGGATGCCGGCGGCGCGGGCGACGATCGCCTCCAGGTCGGTGGCCGTGTAGTAGTCGAGCCGGGCGACCAACCCGAAGCGGTCGCGCAGGGGGCCGGTGATGGAGCCGGTGCGGGTGGTGGCTCCCACCAGGGTGAAGCGGGGCAGGTCGAGGCGGATCGAGCGGGCGGCCGGGCCCTTGCCCAGCACGATGTCGAGCTGGAAGTCCTCCATGGCCGGGTACAGCACCTCTTCCACCGGGCGCGGCAGGCGGTGGATCTCGTCCACGAACAGCACGTCGCCGTCGTCGAGCTGGGTGAGGATGGCGGCCAGGTCGCCGGCCCGCTCCAGCGCCGGGCCCGACGTGGTCTGCATGTGGGCGCCCAGCTCGTGGGCGATGATGCCGGCCAGCGTGGTCTTGCCCAGGCCGGGAGGGCCGGAGAACAGCAGGTGGTCCGGAGCCTGGCCCCGCCGGCGGGCAGCCTCGAGCACGATGCCGAGGTGGGCCTTGAGCTCGGCCTGGCCCACGAAGTCGGCGAGGCGCCGCGGGCGCAGGGTGGTTTCCGCCACCGTGTCGTCGGGGTCGTCGGGCCCGGTGCCCGGGTCGAGCACCTCCTCGCGGGTCATCGCGCCGCCGCCAGCCGCTGCAGGGCGGTGCGCAGCAGCACCGAGGCATCGCCTCCGTCACCGTCGCCGGCGAGCTCGGCGGTGGCCGTGCGGATCTCCTCGGCCGAGTAGCCGAGGCCGGCGAGCGCGTCCCGCACGTCCGCGGCCGGGGATCGTTCGCCGGTCGGAGCGCCGGACGCCACAGGGGCCGGCCCGCTGTCGTCGAGGTGCAGCCGGGACTTGAGCTCGACCAGCAGGCGGGCCGCGGTCTTCTTCCCCACCCCGGGGACCAGGCACAGCGCGGCGACGTCGTCCTCGGCCAGCACCCGCACCAGGGCCACGGGCGCGTGCACCGACAGGATGGCCAGCGCCAGCGCGGGCCCCACCCCATGCGCCCCCAGCAGGGCCTCGAACGTGACCCGCTCGTCGCGGGTGGGGAAGCCGTAGAGCACCTCGGCGTCCTCGCGCACGTGGTGGTGGGTCCACACGAACACCTCGTCGCCCAGCTCGCCAAGGGACACCACGGTGGTCGGCGACACCACGACCACGTACCCGACGCCCCCCACCTCGACGAGAACCTCGCCCGCCCCCCGATGCAACAGCCGCCCGCGCAGCGACCCGATCACCGGGTCACCCCCGTGCCGGTGGTGAGGCGGGACCGGAGCGGGGCGTGGGCGAGATGGCAGAGGGCGAGGGCGACGGCGTCGGCGGCGTCCACCGGGCGGAGCGGGGTGGCGATGCCGAGCAGGGCCTGGACCATGCGCTCTATCTGGTCCTTGCCGGCGCCGCCGAAGCCGGCCACCGCTTGCTTGACCTGGTTGGGCGAGTACTCGACCACCTCGCAGCCCGCGGCCACCGCCTCGACCATGGCCACACCTGCGGCCTGGGCGACGGGGATGGCGGTGCGGGCGTTGACCTGGAACAGCACCCGCTCCACCGCGACCACCTCGGGCCGGTGCTCGGCCAGCAGCTCCCGCAGGTCGGACTGCAGGGCGGCCAGGCGCCGGGGCACGTCCAGCGCCGGATCGGTGCGCAGCACGCCGGCGGCCACGGCGCGGGGCCGGCGCCCGGCGCGCTCCACGACGCCGTAGCCGCAGCGCGACAAACCCGGGTCGATGCCGAGCACGAACATGGGTTCGGACCCTAGCCGGTCCTCCCCCGACCCGGGTGGACCCTGTTCGCGGCCCGTTCTAAGCCGAGCGGGCGTCGGCCACTGCCGCCACCACCTCGTCGGTGGGGCGGAACGACAGCCCGGCCACGGCCCGGTGGACGTAGCGAACGATGCCCGTGGCGTCGACCACGAAGATCGACCGGCGGTAGAAGCCGACCGGCCCCAGGATCCCGTACTGCTTGCCCACCTGCTTGTCCTGGTCCGACAGCAGCGGGAAGGCGAAGCCGCCCTGAGCGTCCGAGAAGCCGTCGTGGCTCTCGACCGTCTGCGGGCTGATGGCCAGCACCACCGCGTCGACCTCGCGGAACTGGTCGATCTCGGCCGTGTAGCTGTTGAGCTGGCGGGTGCACACCGCCGTGTTGTCGCCGGGATAGAAGGCCAGCACCACCGGCTGGCCGGCCCACTCGGACAGCGTGTAGTCGCGGTGGCCGTCGGCCGTGCCGTCGGTCCCGGGCAGTGAGAAGTCGGGAGCCTTGTCCCCTTCCTTCGGTCCAGACACCTCAGCCAGCCTCCACCGTCTCGAGGATCGTGTCAGGGATGTCGAAGTTGGCGTGCACGGCCTGCACGTCGTCGTGGTCGTCCAGCGCGTCGATCAGCCGCAGCACCTTCTTGGCCGCCTCGGTCGTGTCCAGCGCCACCGTGGTCGACGGGACCATGGTCAGGTCGGACGAGTCGACCGGGATCTCCGCCGTGTCCAGGGCGGTGCGCACCGCATGCAGGTCGGTGGGAGCCGTGGTGACCCGCCAGCTGTCGCCGTCGTCGATGATGTCCTCGGCCCCCGCGTCGGCGGCAGCCAGCATCAGCTCGTCCTCGTCCACCGAACGGGGCACGATGATCTGGCCCGTCCGCGCGAACTGCCAGGCCACGGCGCCCGGCTCGGAGATCGACCCGCCGTTCTTGGTGAAGATGTTCCGCACCTCGGCCCCGGTGCGGTTGCGGTTGTCGGTCAGCACCTCGACCATGACCGCGACCGAGCCCGGGGCATAGCCCTCGTAGGTCATCTGGCTGTAGGTGACGCCTTCCAGCTCGCCCGTGCCCCGCTTGACCGCACGCTCGATGGTGTCGAGCGGGATCGAGTTGTCGCGGGCCTTCTGGAACATCGTCCGCAGCGTGGGGTTCGTCTCGGGGTCACCCCCGCCCTCCCGGGCCGCCACCTCCACCTGGCGCAGCAGCTTCGCGAACAGCTTGCCGCGGGCCTTGTCGTTGGCGGCCTTCTTGTGCTTGATGGTCGCCCACTTGGAATGGCCGGACATCACACCACCTCGTTGAGGAACAGCTCGTGCAGGCGAGGGTCGTCGCCGAGCTCGGGATGGAACGCCGCCACGATCACCGGTCCCTGGCGGCACAGGACGGGGCGGCCCTCGACGGTAGCCAGCACCTCGACACCGGCGCCGATCCGTTCGACCACCGGGGCCCGAATGAAGGTCGCATGCATCGGCTGGTCGCCCACGCCCTCCACCGCGAGGTCGGCCTCGAAGGAGTCGACCTGGCGGCCGAAGGCGTTGCGCCGCACCGCGATGTCGATGGCGCCGAAGCAGCGCTGGTCCGCCCGCCCGTCGAGGATGTCCTGACCCAGCAGGATCATCCCGGCGCAGGTGCCGAGGGCGGGCATGCCCTCCGCGAGCCGCTCGGACAGCGGGTCGAACACGCCGGAGGACTCCAGCAACATCGACATGGTGGTCGACTCGCCGCCCGGCAGGACCAGGGCGGAGACGTCCGCGAGGTCAGCCGGTGAGCGGACTGTCACCGGCTCGGCGCCGAGACGTGCCAGCATGGAGGCATGTCGCGCCGACGCGCCCTGCAGCGCGAGCACGCCGACCTTCACCTGGGGGCCTCGTTCCTGCCGACATGAGGCCTCGATTGTACGGGCCGGGCGCCAACCGGCGAGAATCCACCGTCGACTGGGAGCTCGGCGGGGGGACACAACCGCAATCCGGAGGTTCTCCGTGCACGGCACTACCCGCACCCTGATCACCGGCCTGGCCGCGCTGGGGCTGGCCACGAGCTCCGTGGCCTGCTCGGGCGGCCCGGACCAGGGCGCGGGAGCCGACGAGCCCACCTTCCGCCGCGCCAACGGGCAGTCGATCGCCTACGACGAGCCGGTCTCGACCACGTCCGACCTGCTGGCCCCGACGGCGGAGGGCAAGCCCTGGACGATCGTGGGCTCGTTGCTCGACCCGGACCGCGGGACGTCCGTGGCCTCGGTGTGGACGTCGGACAACGCCGAGGACTGGGACCGCCAGGACATCCGGCCCTCGCGCGCGGGCACGGGCGAGTCGATGGCGGCCGTCGCCGTCGCCGACGACGGCCTGCTGGCCGTGGGCCGCCTGGGCGACGGCGACCACTCCGACGCGGTGGTCTGGCGGCAGGACGGCGACGACTGGAAGCAGATACGCCCCGAGGCCATGGGCGGCGACCACGAGCAGTGGGCCTTCGACGTGGCCACCGGCTCGGGCGGGATCCTGGTCGCGGGGGGCGAGAACGCGTGGGGTGAGGTGCGGGCGCGGCTGTGGTTCAGCGCCGACGGCGAGACCTGGGAGTCGGTGGACGGCGG